>Ga0157372_10002539_pt1 | contig 19804 bp, 13 predicted proteins | sample C55metaG_FD_115307 | JGI IMG/M metagenome (GOLD analysis project Ga0157372, IMG submission 115307) | Corn rhizosphere microbial communities from Kellogg Biological Station, Michigan, USA - C5-5 metaG | ecosystem: Host-associated > Plants > Roots > Rhizosphere > Soil | place: USA: Michigan... | reverse complement strand
GTACCCAGCTGGCCGACCTGATTCGATCCCCAGCAGTAGGCATCCTGGTCGGTCGTCAGACCGCACGTGTGCGCGGCGCCCGTCGCGACTTGAGCCCACGACAAGCTGCTCTGCAACTGAGTCGGTACGCCCGCAAGTCCCGCGTTGTGTCCGGTGGTGTCGACGAGCGCGTTGAACCCCCAGCAGTACACGGTCCCGCCGCTCGCGACGCCGCAGAAATGTGTCGAGCTGCCGACGATGTTCTGGAACGACACGCTGGTCCCAACGGCAGTCGGAACGGACTTGCTGAGCGTGTCACCGCCGCCGATCTGTGGCTCCTGACCCATGCACGTCGCCATGCCGGCGGCGTCGAGGCCGCATGTCGAGAAGCCGCCGACTGCGAGCTTCACGGGCGTGTAGTGAATCGGCGTGCCGGTACCGGTCGCCTGAATGTTGAGCGTTCCGCTTTCGACGCGCGCGACGAGAGTTTGCGTTCCAGGAACATCGCCAAGCGTCCACGTGCCGGGCGATGCGACACCATCGGCGCCGGTCGAAACGATCGGCGCGGCGACGCGGCCACCACCGGTCGGCGAGAAGGTGATCGGCACCCCGAGGCGCGGGTGCCCGAGACTGTCGACGAGCTTCACCGACGGCGCGACGGGCAAGTCGGTCAGGATCTGCGCGGTCTGCTTGTCGCCGGCGACCGCCGACAATGCCGGGTACGACTTCACCGAGAATTCGACCGGGTTCGGGACGACGAACGTGAGTTTCTGATTGGTCGTGTCCACGACGGTCGCCGTGATCGTGTTCACCCCCGGCTGCGGTCCCAGCGTCCAGCGCGTCGCCGCGAGACCATTCGGGCTGGATGTCGCGACGGAAGGCGACACGCTGCCGCCGCCCGCGGTCACCGTGAAGAGCACTCGCGCCCCGCCGACCAGCGCGTTGTTTGGATTCGTGATGAGCACGCGCACGGAATCGGACACGACCGCGTTGGGCGTCGCGGCGTTGGGCTGAGTCCAAGCGAACGTCGCGATCTTGGCGGCGCCGGTCCATACGACTTGGATCGGCAGCTCGCCCGAAGACACCCCGAGGGACGTCGCCGTGACGATCGTCGTTCCCGTATCGACAGCGGTGAACACGCCATTCGCATCGAATACACCGACACCGACCTTGCTGCTTTGCCACACCACGGGAACGTCGATGACCTTGCCGTGGATGTCGTTGACCGTGGCGTTGAACTTCTTCTTGGTTCCGCGCTCGAATTGCGACGGCGGGACGTCGATGAGGATCGAGCCCACTTGTTGCTGTCCACCAACAAGACCGCCGTCGCCGCCGCACGACAGGCAGCTGAGGGCAAAAAGGCCGACGATGACGTGTCGGGGGCTCCACACGATGCGCGAACGTGACCCGACTCCGAGCGTCTTACTCAGCAGCAAGCGTCGTTTTCCAGTTTTCAGGGTAGGTAGGCAACCTGTCCGCGGCCCGGGTTTCTGCCGCAAGGACGACTCCACAGACTCCACAGAGACGATCGACTTGCGCTTTTCGGGACATGGGGGAACGGCCCATGCGAGAACCCTGCCGTTCTGGCCGAACACTATTGTGCGGTCCGATAACCAGCAACTTGCGGTTTCGTTAAGAAGACCACCCAATGGTAGGCCTGTTGCATGCATGCAGCCCGTCGTTGCTGGGTTGCAACAACACCTTTTGCAGGGCATACTAGCGGGCCGCGTTAACCGCGCCGACCCTGGGTCGCGACGAGCATGGTTTTCGCCCATGGGGGCCGAGACTTGGTACAGCGGGCGCCGCTTCCAAGTGGTCTCAAGATGTTGCAATGTCGTATTATCGGGTAACGGATCATCGTCGCCCAACTACTGAGACAAACCCGAGTCCATGACCGGTCACACTGTATCGCTGAGAACCACCGCCGCTTTCGCCATTCTGCTCTCCCTGGGCTTCCCGTGCGGAGCTCAGACCGGGGTGTCGGTTCAGCCGTCTCCTCGCCGTGAGTTCGAGAGCCGGGCCGAGATCGAGGCACAGGCAAAGGCAGCCGAGGGGCAGCACCGACCTAACGAGGCGTGGCTACTGCGCCAACGTCTGGAGAAAGGGGACTTCCAAGACGGAGACCGCATCCTCATCGAGGTGCACGGAAATGCCCTGATGCCGAAGGACTTCATCGGAATCCCTGACACGAACATCGTTCGAGCGGGCCGCCGGTTGGAGTTCCAACGCATGGCTGATCTGTCACTCGATGGCGTCCTGCGCTCGGAACTGAACGACAAGTTGACCGAACACTTTGCCCAGTACATCAAGGAGCCGAGCGTGCGAAGCACGCCCTTGGTGCGGGTCGCGGTGCTTGGCCTGGTCGGAAGGCCTGGGTACGTCTATACCAAGGCGGATGCACCGCTGAGCGACTTGATCATGCAGGCCGGCGGCCCCGGAGGGGATGCGAACATGGCCGGAATCGTGATTCGCCGCGGCGCGGATGTCATCTGGGACGAGCAGGATACCCGCGCCGCCCTGGCCGACGGCATGTCGCTCGACCGTCTCCACCTTCGCGCGGGCGACGAGGTCTTCGTACCGGGGCAGAGCCATTTTTCGTGGCTTACTGCCATCTCCGTGGGTCTTTCCGCAGCGTCTTTGCTTTATACGATCACTCGACTCAGGTAATTGTCTCCGACACGGTCGAACAGCCGTCCCGAACGACCGTCTCACCATACACGCCATGTCAGACGACGCCGCTCCGCTGCAACTCGTTCCTTCTTCGGATTCGACCGCGCTCCAGATGCCGGAGCCGGGGCTGCCGCCGGCAGCGCTTCCGGGCCAGCCGCTCGAGCGCGCCCGTGGCGCAATGCGACGGTACCGCTGGCTGATGGTCGCCGTGATACTGGTGGCGATCGCCGGCGGCGTTGTGGCAACGCGGTTCGTAGAGCCCGTCTACGACGTCACGTCGACCATCTGGGTCCAGGCCGAAACGCCGATGTCGCAACGTGTCGGCGCGTTCAAGGCCGACGAGCTTCTGACGTCGAGCGCGTGGGTGGAGTTGCTGAGGAGCACCCGCGTCGCGGACGCCGTCGTACGCAACCTCAATCTTTACGTCCGCCCTTCGAACTCGGCCGACTCGGTGGCCCTGCGCGGGTTCACCATCGGGGACCGCTTCGCCGCGGGACGCTATGACTTGGCGATCGACCGCGATCGAAAGCGGTGGAGCCTCACGCCGCAAGGTGGAACTGCTGTGGACAGCGGGGCGGCCACCGATTCGATCGGCCGGCGCCTCGGCTTCAAGTGGCTGCTCCCTGCCGAGGTGTTCTCCGGCGCGGGGACCAAGAAGGTCCAGTTCACGGTCTCCACGCCGCGCGAGACGGCGATCAGCTACATCAACCGACTGACCGCGAACCTGCCGCAGGGAAGCAGCTTCCTGTCGATGACGATGCACGACCCGGACCCCCAGGGGACCGCGCGCACGATGAACGCGTGGATGCACGAATACATCAACGTCGCCGCGCAGCTCAAGAAACAGAACGTCGTCGAATACTCGAACATTCTGGCCGGACAGCTGTCGACCGCCGAGCGCAGTCTGCACGACGCGGAGAATCAGCTCGAAACGTTCCGCGTTCAGACGATCACGAAGCCCGGCGAGCCCGGTACGCCGGTCGCTCCCGGAGTTCCGGCGTCGACCGACCCGGCGATCAAGAATTACTTCACGCAAAAGTTCGACTACGAGGACCTCAAGCAGGATCGCGAAGCGCTGGAGAAGATTCTCGCCAACCCATCCGACAGCGTCTCGGTCGAAGCCGCGCTGCTGATTCCGAGCGTCAGCAATAGCCCGAGCGCCAAGGCCCTTCGTGACGCGTTCGAACAGTTGAATACCGCGCGGGCGAAACTCGCGGCGGCGCGGCAGGCCTTCACCGATGAATACGCGACGGTCAAGGATCTTCGCGCGGACATCGATCAGCTTCAGACGCAGACCATTCCGCGGCTCGCCCAGAGTTTGCTGACGCAGCTCAAGGAGCGCGAGCTGCAGTATGCGCAGCGAATCAGCACCGAGTCGGTCGAAATGCAGGCGATTCCCGCGCGGACGATCGAAGAGATGCGCCTGCGGCGGCAGGTCGACGTTCAAGCGCAGATCTACGGCACGATCAAGACGACGTACACACAGGCGCAGCTCTCCGAAGCGAGCACGACACCCGACGTCCGAATCCTCGACACGGCGATCGCCCCACTGTCGCCGTCGAAGAACACGGCACCGAGGCTGATGGCGATGGCGTTGCTCGCAGGCGTCGGCGGCGCGATCGCGTTGGCCCTGTTGCTCGACATGATGGACAAGCGGATTCGCTATCCCGAGCAGGTGACGAACGACCTCGGTCTCAGCATCGCCGCGGCGATTCCGAAGTTCCCGCGTGGCACCGTGAACACGCGCTCGCCGGAGCAGATCGCGCACCTCGTCGAGGCGTTCCGTTCACTTCGAATGCACGTTCGGCATGCGGGAACGACGCCCATCACGGTCGCCATCTCGAGCCCGCAGCCGGGCGACGGGAAATCGTTCGTGTCGGCCAATCTCGCTATGTCCTTCGCCGACGCCGGCTACCGCACGATTCTCGTGGACGGCGACACCCGCCGCGGAATGGCGCACGAGGTGTTCGGACTGAGCATGGAGAACGGTCTGACCGATTATCTTGCGGGCGCGGCAGACGCATCGCAGATCATCCGCCCGACGTCACACGAACGGCTCGCGTTCACGTCGTGCGGCCGGCGGCGGCCGAACGGGCCGGAACTGCTCACGTCGGCGGCACTGCCGAGGCTCGTTGCCGAGCTTCGCAATCGGTACGACGTGGTGCTGTTCGACACGCCGCCGCTGAATGCCGGGATCGATGCATACGCCATTGGCTCGGCCGTCTCGAACATGGTCGTGGTGCTTCGGGCGGGCAGAACGGAGCGGCGTCTGGCCGCAGCCAAGTTGCTGCTGGCCGACCGGCTTCCGATCAACATCATGGGCGCGGTTTTGAACGCGGTGCAGCTGGAAGGGGAATTCCAGTATTACGGGTACGCTTCGGGCTACGACTACAGCGACGACATGAGCGAAAGTGCGTCCGGCTCGAGGGCGTTGCAAAAAACCTGATCAAAGCGGTTTGTTGCGGCAATTCGGGATCTGTGGGACGATCGCAACACGTTCAGCGGTTCCATGCGGCGCGTGTCACAGGGTTGTTTTTGACAAATCGTTTTGAATCAAAGGCTTACGAATATCTGCATCTAAGCCGCGCGCGAGCACGCAGGGTGCATGAGATTCCCCCACGCTGTCGGTCTTGACGTAGGGCCCGAAGCGGTCGGATCATCTTGGTCTCGAGTGGAGGGTCGTTCCCCCCATGCAGGGTTTGCAGGCAAGCTTTTCTCGTCCGTTGCGTGTGCGGTCGGCGGGTGCTGCCGAGGCAAAGCCGGTAAGCCGAGGTAGCGCCGTTCGTCCGGCGCTCTTCGTCGACGCTGAACGCCCGATCACCACGACGGCGTTCGCCGACGTTGGATTCGCGCTTGGTTCTGACAACGAAGTCGCTCCACGTGAGCGCGACGAATCGGTGTCGCGCGCGCTGAACGTCGTCATCGCCGCCGTCGCGCTCGTGGTGCTCGCCCCGCTCATCGCGCTGATCGCGATCGCGATCAGGCTCACCTCGCGCGGACCGGTGCTCTATTCGCAGACTCGCGTGGGTGTCGACCGCCGCTGGCGCTTCGCTCGCAACTGCGACCGGCGCCTCTACGACCATGGCGGCCGTCTGTTCACGATGTACAAGTTCCGCACGATGCAGGTGAACGCAGAGGCCGACGGCCGGGCGGTCTGGGCATCCAAGGCCGATCCGCGCGTCACGCTCTTCGGTCGGTTCCTGCGCGGTACACGGCTCGACGAAGTGCCGCAGCTTTGGAACGTGTTGCGCGGCGACATGAACATCGTGGGACCGCGCCCCGAGAGACCGACGATCGTCGCCGAGCTCCGACGTCACATTCCGGAATATCAGCAACGTCACCGAGTCAAACCGGGAATCACCGGATGGGCGCAGGTCAATCAGTCGTACGACGCGTGCATCGATGACGTGCGCCAAAAGGTCCAGCTCGACCTCGAGTACGTGCGTCGCCAGGGCGTCATGGAGGACCTCCGCATCATGTCGATGACGGTTCCGGTGATCCTGTTCCGCAAGGGCGGCTGGTAAGACACCGGTTCGAAAAGCGAAGGCCGACTCTCATCACGAGTCGGCCTTTTCGTTTGTGGTCGGGATCGGAACAACTAGGACGTGGCTAGTCCGTGCACGAGGGCATCGACCGCAGCCGAGAGACGAGCGTAGATCGCCGCAATCGCGTCCGAGTCGAGCATATAGGGGTCAGGAATCGAAGGGCCCTCAGACGACTCATCCACGCCGCCGAGCAGGATCGTTTTGGCCGCCGCGGTCGAATAGCGGGACACGATCTCCGCCTCGTTGCGATAGTCCATCACGCAGATCAGATCCGCGCGCTGAACCATGGCCGGAGTGATCACGCGCGATCTGTGGGCCTGAAGGGAGATCCCGAGTCGGGCCGCAGCGGCGACGGCGCGAGGATCGGCGACGCGGCCTTCCCGCGTCCACGTTCCGCCGGATTCGACTCCAATCGCGGCGCCCGAGGGCATCCGAGCACGAAATAGCTCGGCGGCGACAGGGCTCCGCATCACGTTTCCGTGGCAAACGAATAGCAGCGAGCGAGGCGAACCGCGGAGCTTCGGGCGATCGGAGCGGAGCCGGAAGGCGCGCGCGAGACGGAGGCGGACGTAGGCCGCAACCGTGTATGAGGGCAAACCCCGACAGTCGCGGGCCGCGTCGACAATGAACGCCGGCAACACGCGCTTGATCCGCGAACTGACGGGTGACGCGGACACCGGGTTCGAAATGGGCGCCTCGGTCATGCGATCGGGGCGACGACGTCGCGACGAGTCGGTTCCCAGATCTTGTCTTCTCGTGCGCGCAACAACCGCGCAGTCGCGTGCACGACGGCGACGTTCGCCGCCACTGCGAATGCCACGATACTTATGGGGCGCGGCATTCGTTTTCCCTCGGGCCAGAGAGCGCCCACGATCGCGACACCGGCAACGGCGAGCGAAAACAGGGCCAGCCACGCCGCCCAGGCGTGGGCCCTCGCGAGTACGACGAGGGCTGCGGCGGCGGGAACGCCCATCAACGGGACGAGCCAGCGACACACCTTGTGGCTCACCAGTTTCCACGCGAACGAGCCATAGCGCATCGGGTCCAACATTTGTCGCGTGCTGTACAGCGTTTCCATTCCCCGCGAAATCGTCCGAACCTTTCGAACGTATTCGCGTCGTAGCGACGCCGTGCGCGGAACGTATGCGAGGGCTTCGTTCACTGAAACTGCCTTGAATCCGTGTCGCTTCGCCGTCAGCGGCGCGCAGAAATCGCGGCTCAGGTCGGAGGCGATTGGAAGGCGGTGGAGCTCGGTTCGAATCGCATAGCAGCAACCAGATGCGCCCACGATGCCGCCGGTGCGTGTCTCCAGATCCCGGAGCCGCATCTCGTAGTCCACGTACCCGGCCTCAACGCTATTGGCCGAGTCGCGGGCCGAGACACTGACGTCGCGCCCAGAGGCGACACCGACCGTCGGGTCCTGCAATCGAGCAACCAGATTGGTGATGACACTGCGGTGTAGCCGGATGGAGGCGTCGGAGTTGACGACGATCTCCCCTCGGATCACACCACAGGCTGCGTTCTCGATCGCGGTCTTTCCGCCGCGGACCGGCATTCGCAGAAGCTCGACTCCGCGATCGGCGTATGACCGCACGATGTCGTCCGTCGCGTCAGTCGAAGCGTCCGAGACGATCAGCAACTGGGATCGCTCACGCGGGTAGTCCTGCTGGAGAAGCGCGTCGATGGCACCGGCGATTTGTCGCTCTTCGTTGTACGCTGGTACGACCACGGTGACCGTCGGCTGGTACGGCGACCCGGCCAGCCCGGCCCCCATGCTCTCGTCCGCGCGACGCAGTCCGGCCCCGATCCACAGGAGAGCCGGGTAGATCGCGTAGCTGTAAGCCAGGAGGCCGACGGGAAGGAGCAGGAAGACGTAGGCGAGCGCGGTCATGGCTCGGCCTCGTTCACACGCTGGCGATTTGGCGCGCTGGCACGTTTCGCGACGGCATTTCTCACCCCAAAAGGACGCCACCCGCTCTCAAAAGTCATACGCTCGCCAACCGGGGTTCCAGGCACGAAAGGTTGCTTGTCTAATCACGCTTCGTCGATAGGTTAACACGTTGTGCGCCAATGGGCTTCGGGTGCCCCGGGGCCGCCGAAACGCCAAAGACGCTGAATGCCAGCCACGCCGCTAAGAAGCCCACGGATCCGCGGAAGCGTTCCGCCCAGTGCAGGCCGGGGTCCGTCCGGTACTGCTCGTGGCGTAGTCCGCCAGACCCAAGCCAAGGCAACCAGCCTCCTTCGAGATCCGTTCCGCATCGGCATCCTCATCCTGCTGGTGGACACCATCAGCAAGACGACGGGTGAGATTCCCGCGGCGCAGTTGATTCGGCCGAGCCTCCTGATTTTTTGCGGATGCGCGTTCTACGCCGTGTTGAACTTCAAAAAATCGGTGAATCTCGAGGTCTTTCATTATCGGGTGCCGCAGCTGATTCTCTTGCAAGCAGCGCTCGCCTGCGGGTCGGCGCTCTTTGGAATCTCGATGGGGCACGCGGCGTACTACATCCTCACGAACTACTGGAAGACGCTCGCCGTCGCGCTGCTCCTCATCGTCAGCCTGCGCAATTTGAGCGACGTCCGCCGCATGATTTGGGCGACGGCGCTTGCCGGCGTCCTCCTCTCGTTCATCTCCGTCTTCATCACGCACCTCTCGAAACAACGCGGCGGCGCGGTCTACGACGCGAACGACGTCAGCACGATCGTCGTCATGACGGTGCCGTTGACGCTGTTCGCGGCGCAGACCACGAAGGGGATCTGGCGGATCTTGTGCATCGCGGGACTCGTCCTGTGCGCAGAGACGATCGTGATCTCGGGCTCGCGCGGCGCATTCTTCGGCATCGTCGCGGTCGGAGCCGCGCTCTTGCTATTCCTGCCCGGCATCTCCCCGGTGAAGCGAGTGATGTACGTCGGCGGGATCGCGGCCACGCTGGCGATCTTCGCGCCTGAAGGCTACTGGGAATCGATGCAGAGCATCGTCACGAATCCGACGGCCGACTACAACTGGGACGCCGGCATGGGCAGGCGACAGATCGCCAAGCGCGGCATCGGCTACATGATGGACCATCCCTTTTTCGGATTGGGAATCGACAATTTCTCGATGCAGGAAGGCATGTATTCCGACTACGCCAAGGAACTCATGTCTCGGAACATCGGCGTGAAGTGGACCGCGCCGCACAATTCGTGGGTGGAGGCTGGCGCGGAGACGGGAATCCCAGGCCTCCTCGTGTGGGTCGCTCTGGTGGTCGGGAGCACCGTGCCGCTGATCAGGTTGCGCCGCAAGATGCCCGCGTCGTGGGCCCGCGACGGAACACCCGATCAACGATTCGTCTACCTGGCGACGCTGTACGTTCCGATCTCGATCCTCGGATTCGTCGTCTGTGCGACCTTCGTCTCGTTTGCGTGGAGCGACCAGTCGTACGTGCTGCCGGCGATCGCGATGGGAATTCAGATGGCCTGCGTCCAGCAGTTCGGCCTCACCGTCGGAACGCCCGCGCGTCGACCAGTCGCACGAGGCAGGCGCGCCACGTTGGGACCCAACGCCGTCTAGCGCTCCGAGTCGGTTCTGGACAATTCAAGCGTGACGCCGGACCCCAACGTCGTCCTGGTGACCGACGGCGAACAGCGCGCGGCTCTAGCCGTCGTTCGTTCGTTGGGCGCGGCCGGGTTTCGCGTCATCGTCGCCGCGCAGCGCAAGACTTCGCTGGCCGGTGCTTCTCGATTCGCCGCCGGGAAAATCCAGGTCCCGTCAGCCCTCGTCGATCCCGCGTCATTCGTAACGGCTATTCGGTCCGCGACGGAGGCCAACAACGTCGGATTGCTGATTCCGATCGCCGACGATTCGTTGCTGCCCATTCTCGAAGCGCGCGAGCAGTTTCGCGGCATCACGATTCCCTTCGCGACGCCCGACCAAATGCGCCGCATCTCCGACAAGGGCGCGCTGTTGCGCATCGCGTCGAAGCTCGGCATTTCGGTCCCGGAACAGCGGGTGGTCGAATCTCGATCGACGGCCCACGACGTCGACATTCCCTCTCTTCGCTTTCCAGTCGTGGTCAAGCCATCGCGCTCAGTCGTGGAGATCGGCGCGAAGCGCGCGAAGGTCGGCGTGTCGCACGCCGCCGACGCCGCCGAGCTCGAAGCGCGGATCGCCTCGTATCCCGATGGGGCCTTTCCGCTTCTCGTCCAGCAACGCGTCGTCGGCCCCGGGATCGGCGTTTTTCTTCTGGTGTGGAACGGAGAGACGGTGGCCGTCTTTGGGCACCGAAGAATCCGCGAGCATCCTCCGTCGGGTGGCGTGAGCGTGTATCGAGAGGCAATTCTTCCCGATCCGGAGCTCGTCGCGAAATCGCGGGCGCTCCTCGATTGTTTCATGTGGCAGGGCGTCGCGATGATCGAGTACAAGGTCGAAGCGTCGACCGGCGATCCCTACCTCATGGAGGTAAACGGACGTTTTTGGGGATCGCTTCAGCTCGCGATCGACGCGGGAGTGGATTTTCCAGCTTTGCTCGCTCGCGTCGCGCGGACCGGAGAAGGCAACGTCGGCGCGGTTCACGCCGGCGCGCTTCGGCCGGGCATTCGTAGCCGCTGGGAATGGGGCGAGGCCAGTCATCTCCTCGCCCGAGTCAGAAAGTCGAGAGAGGAGCTTGCCCTACCGGCGGACGCTCCGTCGCTGCCGAGGACGCTGATCGACATGTTCCGTTGGCGCCGTGGAGATCGGTTGGAAATACTGCGGCTGTCGGACCCGGCGCCTTTCTGGCGCGAAACCGTGGACTGGTTCAAACGACGATGACTCGCCGACGGATGCGCGTCCTGCACATCGTTCAGAACCTCAATTGGGGCGGGATGGAGCGCGTCATCGCCGATCTGGTCACGCGAACCGACGCCGACCGCTTCGAGCTTCACCTGTTGTGCCTCCAGTACCTCGGGCGTTTCGCAGAAGGACTCGACCGGGTAGCACAGCTCCATGTTGCCAAGCCGATGTCGCGGTTCTCGATGTTGAACCCCCGCGGCCTGACCGCGACGATTCGCGAGATCGCTCCCGATCTAGTCCACACGCACAGCGGCATCTGGTACAAGGCCTCGCTCGCGGCCAGACGCGCCGGCGTGGGCGCGCTCGTTCACACGGAACACGGACGCCGGAATCCCGACCTCTGGTCGGATCGTCTGTTCGATGGTGCGGCGGCTCGGCGGACCGACGTGGTCGTCGCCGTTTCGCAGCGGCTCGCGGAGGAGCTGCCGCGCGCACTCCGAATTTCGAACGCCAAGATCGCCTGCATACCGAATGGAATCGACACCGAGCAGTTCAAACCGATGGCCGACACCGGCGCTGTCCGCCGGGAGCTCGGTCTCGGCGCCTCGACGCCGATTGTCGGGAGCATCGGACGCCTCGAGCCGATCAAGGCATACGATCAGATGGTGGAGGCGTTCTCGGACTTCGCGCGCCGGCCGAGCGGGCGGGATGCCGTGCTCGTTCTGGCGGGCGAAGGAAGCACGCGCGAGGCCATCGCCGGGCAGATTCGACGACTCGAGTTGGAGGGACGCGTTCACCTGCTCGGATGGAGAAGCGACATTCACGATCTTCTATCTTCGTTCTCGCTCTTCTCGATGTCGTCGCGGAGCGAAGGAACGTCCATCAGCTTGCTCGAAGCCATGAGTATGGGCATTCCGCCGATCGTCACAGACGTCGGCGGCAACGCGGGGGTCTTGGGACCGTCGCTGTCGAGCAATCTGGTACCGTTTGGGCAACCGAAGGCGATGGCCGACGCGTGGGAGCGCTTGCTCGCCCAATCGTCGGTGCGCGACGAAAGCGCGCGGCGCGCGCGCTGGCGTGTGGCGACGGCGTTTGGCCTCGACGCCGTCGCGACGGCGTACGAAGATTTGTACGTCCGGCTCGTGGGGCGGAGAGCCGGCACGACGGACGGAGACGTGTCCCAACTCGCCAGGGCCAGCACATGAAACTGCTCCACGTCGTGGGAGCGCGGCCGAATTTTCCGAAACTCGCGCCCGTTCACCGTGCTGCCGAGGCCGCGGGATTGGAGCAGTGCGTCGTTCACACGGGGCAGCACTACGACGATGCCCTCTCGGGGTCCTTCTTCCGCGACCTGGCGATTCGCCCGCCGGACGTGAACCTGGAAGTGGGCTCGTCGTCGCACGCCGTACAGGTCGCGCGGATCATGGAACGCTTCGAGCCGGTGCTCGAGCGATACGCGCCGGATTGGGTCGTGGTCTACGGCGACGTCAACTCGACGGCGGCGGCGGCGCTGGTCGCGTCGAAGATGAACGTGCGCGTCGCGCACGTGGAGGCGGGACTCCGCAGCTACGACCGACGCATGCCGGAAGAGATCAACCGCATGGTCACCGACCGGCTCGCCGACCTGCTGCTCGTTCCTTCGCGCGATGCCGTCGAGACCCTGCGCGCCGAAGGCGAGCCCGACGAGGAAATCGAGTTCGTCGGCAACGTGATGATCGATTCGCTCTTCTTCGCGCTCGACATGGCGCGCCGCACCGGCTTTCGCGAATCGATCGGGCTGACACGCGGCTCGGCCTTCGTCGTCACGCTGCACCGGCCGTCCAACGTCGATGATCCCTCGCGCCTCGAGTCGATCGCGGACGCGTTGTCGCAGCTGGCAGAGCAGGCTCCCGTGATATTCGCCGCGCATCCGCGCACGGCGCAGCGGTTGGCCGCCTCGGGGCTGTCGCTCGGGAAGACGCGCGTGCTCGAGCCCCTGCCCTATCCAAAGATGCTCAATCTCGTGGAGGGGGCTCGCGTCGTGATCACCGACTCGGGGGGGCTGCAGGAGGAGACGACGGCGCTTGGCGTTCCGTGCCTGACCGTGCGCGAGAACACCGAGCGCCCGATCACCGTGACCGAGGGAACGAACGCGTTGGTTCCGGACCCGCGCGACCTCTTCGACGCGGCCATGCGCGCGACGGCACCGGTGGCGGAGCGCCGTCCCGAAGGGTGGGATGGGCGGGCGGCGGAACGAATCATCGAAGCGTTTCGCGCGCGCGACGGCTCGGCACGCCGGTCTCTCGACAAAGCCGCGGCGCGTTGACGGGCGAGGAGCCGATGGCGGCGCCGACGCCGGTTTTCGAGTCGAAGATCCGCGGCGACGCGAGCGCGCCGCGGCGGCGACTATTGCTGCTGACGTACCATTTTCCGCCCGACGGAGCCGTCGGCGGTTTGCGCTGGGAACAGATGTCGAAGTTCTTCAGCGCGAATGGGTGGGCGATCGACGTCATCATGCGCGACGTGTCGAAGCTTCGCTCGCCGGACATGCGGCGGATGGAGCAGCTGCCGGCCCACGTTCGCGTCTACTCGGCCGTCGAGATCGAGCCTTGGTTGGCGAGAATGGAGGCGGGCATGTTGCGCGTTGTGCGTTCGTTTCGGTCCCGCACGTCGCGCGCAGGGGCGGCGGCGCCGACGACGGGACGGGCGAGCGCCAACGGTTCGGCGCCGCGACAAAAAAAGCGCTGGCTCGTGCACGCGCATGCGTCGATCGTTCGCGTCGAACGCGATCGCGCCTGGGGACGCGCGGCGATAGCGACGGGCGCCGGGTTGGGTCGCGCGAACCGCTACGACGCCGTCGTCAGCTCCGGACCGCCGCACATGGTGCACGACGCGGCGAGGACCGTCGCGCTGCGGCTCGGCGCGCCGCACGTCATGGACCTGCGCGATCCATGGAGCGCGTTCGAGCTCGAGCACGGCGATTCGACGAGCCGACTCTGGTTCGCGATCGCGCGGCATTACGAGAAGCGCGCGGTCCGGTCGGCCAAACTGGTCGTGATGAACACCGACTTGGCGCGCGACGAGATGCGGCGATTGTATCCGGCCGCGGCCGATCGAATCGTGACGGTCAGCAACGGCTCCGACGACGAGCCGATCCCCGCGGTCGAGGCCGACGGACGCTTCGTGGTGCGATTCGCGGGTTCGATCTACATGGACCGCAACCCCGGGCCGTTCTTCCGCGCCGCGGCATCGGTCGCGCGGCGCCATCGGCTGACGCCGTCGCAATTCGGCGCGGAATTCATCGGTGAAGTCGAGGAGTTCGCCGGACAAAGCGTCCGCGCGATGGCCGAGCACGAAGGGTTCGGCGACTATCTCACGCTGGGCGGCGCTCGACCGCGCGACGACGCGCTCAGATTCGCCGCCGGCGCGACGATGCTCCTCAACCTGCCCCAGGCTACGCACCAGTGCGTTCCGGCGAAGCTGTTCGAGTACGTTCGCTTCGATTCTTGGTTGCTCGTCCTCGCGGAAGCGCACAGCGCGACGGCCAAGATGTTTCAAGGAACCGACGCGGACGTCGTCGCGCCGGATGACGTCGACGGCATGGCCGCTGTGATCGAACGCCGTTATCTCGAGTTCGTCGACGGGCGCCGTCCGCACGCCGTCGGGCGGGACGGGCGATTCGACCGCAGGCGGCAAGCGGAGCTGCTGGCCGATCACCTTTCGCGGATCGTCGAGGGATGAATCGGCGGCTCAAGCGCGTCGCGGAATCGGCGATCCTCGCGAGCGGAGTGCCCCGCCTCACACGGCGCGCGCACCGCTCGCGCGTGCTGGTGCTCGCGTATCACAACATCGTTCCGACCGGCGAAGTCGCCGAAGGCGATGCGACGCTCCATTTGCCGCAACGCGAGTTCGCCCAGCAGCTCGACGCGATTCGTCGAACGCACGACGTGGTACCGCTGGCGTCGATCTTCGACGCGCCGGGCGTGCGCGGCCGGCCGCGCGTGGTCATCACGTTCGACGACGCCTACGCCGGCGCGCTCGACGCCGGGCTCCGGGAGCTCGCCCGCCGAGACATGCCGTCGACCGTTTTCGTCGCTCCCGGGCTTCTGGGCCGGGTGACCTGGTGGGACGCGCTCTCGCGACCCGGCGGGGCCGGGCTTCACGAGGCGGTGCGCAACCACGCGCTCGTGGAGCTCGCGGGAAAAGGCGACGGCGTGGTGAGCTGGGCCAAATCCTCCGGGAATTTTCCGGCCGAGCTCCAGCGGGGCCCACGCATCGCCCGACTCGAGGAGATCGAGCGGGCCGTCGCCGAATCGCGCGTGACGCTCGGTTCGCACACGTGGTCGCATCCAAATCTTCGTGCTCTCACCGACGCCGACGTGCGCGAGGAACTTTCGTCGTCGTTCGAATGGCTCAGAGCGTGGTTTCCAGACGCGACGATTCCCTGGCTCAGCTACCCGTATGGGTTCTGGTCGGAGCCGGTCCGCGACATCGCGGCGGAAGTCGGCTACGCCGCCGCCGTTCGCGTCGAGGGCGGATGGGTCGCGGCCGAAGGTGCGCGTGCGCCGTACGAGATTCCTCGCCTCAACGTTCCGTTCGGAATGTCGGTCAACGGACTGTCGCTGCGCCTCGCGGGGATAGCGGCCGGCCGCTGACCGGCGCGCGAGTCGACGCGAAGATCTCGAGGAAGCGCTTTTCATCTTCGCGCCAGTTGTACTTCTCGGCGGCGGCTCGCCGCCCGTTGTCGGCGAGCCGCCGACGCGTCGCACGATCGCGGAGAAGCGAGATCACGGCGGAGGCGAGTGATGCCGAGTCGCCGGGCGTGAAGAAGACGCCCGCGTGCGTTTCGTCGAGAACGCGCCGCATCGGCGGCAAATCCGATGCGACGATCGGGACGCCGGCGGCCATGTAATCGAACAGCTTGTTGGCGAGTGTGATTTTCACGTGCCGTCCGGCGCGAAAGGGCAGAAGCCCGACGTCCGCGGCTGCATAAAGCTCGGGGAGCGAAGCGTGCTCCCTCCACCCCAGCAGGTCGACGCTCGCCTCGAGGCCGGACTCGGCGACGAGTCGTTCGATTTCTCCGCGCTCGTCGCCGTCGCCGGCGACGACGAGTCGCGTCTTAGGGAATGCTTCGCGGATCAGCGGCAGCGCTCGCACGACGTCGGCGACGCCGCGGTCCCACATGAGAATGCCGACGAACAAGAGACTGAACTCGTCGAAGGCCGGGGCGTCGCGCGAGGGATCTCGAGGCACGGCGCCGATCGCCTCGAGGTCTTCGGGCGTGTTTCCGACGTGGACGATTCGATTCGCCGGCACGCCGAGCCGGACGCAGCGGTCCCGCGATTCGTCGGAGACGACGACCACCGCGTCGGCGCGTCGCAGCACGGCTCGCTCGACGCGCTCCGCGCCGCTCGGATTCTTCACGATGCGATCGAGGAACGACGCACGGCCGAATTCGACGCGATCGCGCAGGAATTCCGGATACACCTCCGCCATGTCATAGACGACGGGGAGGCCGAGTCGCCGGCCGACGGCGAGCGCCGTGAGCGCGAGAGGCAGATCCCGCACGACGATGCAATCCGCGCCGCAATCCACGGCCGCCCGCAGAATCGAGAAGTACCAGACTGGATTGGCCGGAAACGGAAAATTGATGACGCGATTGATCGGCCGCGCGGCGGTGCACGGAAGGCGCCGGACCGTCATCCATTCCGTCTGTTCGACGCGAGGCTGACATCGGTCGTTTCGCGAGATCAGAACCACGCGATGCCCCGCGGCCGCCAAGCTTCGGGTCTGCTTCGCGACGCGCGTGGCACGCCAGGGCCAGTCGCCGTCGTAGACGTAGAGAACCGTTCTGCCCTGGCCGGTCGGCGCCGAAGCGAAGGCGTTCACGTCGCCGCCGCCCAATGATCCACCCATGCCTGATACATGATCACCGCCCACAGCGCGTGGGCTCGGCCGTCTCGCCCGCGACGGAGATCGCTCCACGCCCGCCTCACGGGTTTGGGATCGAAGCCGTTCTCGCGCAATCGCGAGTCGGCGAGTAGCTCCTCGCCCCACCCTCGCAGACTTCCCCGCAGCCACGCCGCGATGGGCACCTCGAAGCCCATCTTCGGCCGATCGACGAGCGGCGCGGAGACGTAGCGGTCGAGCAACCGCCGCAGGATCCATTTCCCGCGGCCGTCGCGGATCTTCATGTCCAGCGGCAGCCGCCACGCAAACTCGACGACTCGCGGGTCGAGCAGCGGCACGCGCACCTCGAGACTCACGGCCATGCTCGCGCGGTCCGTCTTCGTGAGAAGATCGTCGGGCAGATACACCGCTTGATCGGCGAGCATCATGCGCTCGACGAACGCGCCGACGTCGGCACCGAGCAGCCGCTCGAACTCGCCGTTCGATTCCAGCTGATCCGGCGTGATCGACTCGGGATGCTGCCATGCCGAAACCATCGACCGGTAGCGCGCGGTGGCATCGCCGGCGTCGAGCAGAGCGCCGACGCCGTCGATCTTGTCGCCGGCACGCCGAACGCGCAGCGGCGGCACCATCGTGCCGACGCCGCTCGCGATCGAGTCCAACGCCGACGGCGGCAGCGATCGCACGGCGCCGGCGAGCAGGCGGCGCGCGGCGCGCGGCACCCGACCGATCAGCCCGACCAGACGCTGGCCCCGCACATAGCGATGATAGCCGCCGAACACCTCGTCACCGCCGTCGCCGGAGAGCGCGACGGTGACCGCCCGGCGCGCGAGCTCGCAGACGAGGAACGTCGGGATCTGAGACGAGTCGGCGAACGGCTCGTCGAACATCGCGGGAAGGCGCGGCACGACGTCGAGCGCGTCACGATCGGTAACGATGAGCTGCGTGTGCTCCGTCCCGAGATGCTTCGCGACACCGGCGGCGAAGGGCGCCTCATCGTACTCGGGACGATCGAATCCGATCGAGAAGGTGCGTGGCGGACGCGCCGAGGCCTTTCGCATCAACGCCACGACGAGGGACGAATCGACGCCGCCGGAGAGCAACGCCCCGAGGGGCACGTCCGATTCCAACTGACCCGCGACCGCGCCCGCGAGCAGCGCGTCGAGCTGATCGACCGCCTCGCTCTCGGAGCCGACGAACGCGTTCGCCAATCCAACCCGCGCCGCGTCTTCAGCCGACCAATACGCTTCCGGCGACGGAAGCGGCATCGCCGGGTCCGCGACGTGGACGAGATGGCCGGGCAAGAGCTTGACGACGTGGCGAAAAATCGAGCGCGGTGCCGGTACGTAGAGATACCGCAGATACGCGGTGACGGCCTCGCGGTCGATCGAGGCGTCGAATTCCGGAAGCGCGCGCAGGGCCTTGAGCTCCGACGCGAACGCGACGGCGCCCGGCTTCGCGTAGACGTACATCGGCTTCACGCCGAGGTGGTCGCGAACCAGCGACAGGCGCCGCAGCTCCGCGTCCCACGCGGCAATGGCGAACATGCCGCCGAGCCGGCGGACGGCCGCATCCACCCCCCAGGCCTCGAACGCGGCGAGAATGACCTCGCTGTCCGAATGACCGCGCCATCGCGCGCCGCGCGCTTCGAGTTCTCTCCTTAGATCGCGATAATTGTAGATCTCACCATTGAACACGATCGTGTAGCGGCCGCTCGCCGACCGCATGGGCTGGTGACCGGCGTCGCTCAGATCGATGACCGCGAGCCGGCGAAGACCGAGCCCGATTCCGGCGTTCGCGTCACACCACGTGCCGCCGTCGTCGGGCCCGCGGTGCACGATCGGCGCGAGCATTCGCGCCGTCGTCTCCTCCAGCTCGCGCGCCGAAACCGCCCCGCGCGCCAGAAGCACGCCAGCCAAGCCGCACATCAGGACGTCGGGCCGAAGGCGGCCTTCAACTTGTTGCGCACGGTTCGTCCAACGAGCTCCCCGAGTGCAATCGGAGGCACCCGCCACAACCGCGCCAGGGCGTACGGGTACACGGCCCGACGCTGCGCGCGCCAAGTACGCGCGATCTCGCGACGGTACTCGTCGGCGGCGAGCGCGCGAAACTGGCCGGCGTCGACGAACGGAACGTCGCCGGCCTCGAGGACCGGGTGGTAGCTTGTCCCGAGGCGCGTCGCGCGCGCGGCCGCGGCGGTGACCGTCCCGCCGGCAATCTCGGCGCGCAACAGCAGCCCGCGGCGAAACGGCTCGTACCACACCATGTCGCCGACGCAGTTGCCAAGGCTGTAGGCGATCAGCCCGCGCCGGTATCGCTCGATCGGCCGCGCGACGTGCGGGTGATGGCCGAGCACGAGCGCGACCCCGCCGTCGATGAGAGATCTGGCAAAGGCCGTCTCGTCGGCGGAGGGCGTCGTGACGAACTCCTCGCCCCAATGGAGCGAGACGATCAGCGATTCGACATCCGGCCGGAGGCGCGCGACGTCGGCGCGGATGGCGTCGGGCGTTCCCTCGGCGTACGGCGGCTCGCCGTCGCCGTACTGCCGCGGACGGAGACAGTACGACAGGATCCCCACGGTGACGCCTGCGGCGACGACCGTGACCGGCGCCGCGGCCCACGGAGCGACGCCGCGCACTCCGCACGGAGTGATCCCCGCCGCTCGAAGCGAAGCCACCGATTCCTTGAACGCGTCGGGTCCGTGCTGCACCGCGTGGTTGTTCGCGACGTTGAGCACGGTGAAGCCGGCGGAACGCAGCGCCGGCGCGAAGCGAGGAGCGCCGCGCATCTGACGTGACGCCCAGGTCGACGTCGCGGCGCTGCGCGACGCGAGCGGCACTTCGAGGTTGCCGAACACGATGTCGCCTTCGCCGAGCGCCGGACGAAGATTCTCGAATGCCGGCGCGAGATCCGCCTTGGCGTAGCGACTGCCAAAGCCGAAACCCACCGAGGTGGGGGAGTCGCCCAGCTGAAG
>Ga0157372_10002538_pt1 | contig 19804 bp, 18 predicted proteins | sample C55metaG_FD_115307 | JGI IMG/M metagenome (GOLD analysis project Ga0157372, IMG submission 115307) | Corn rhizosphere microbial communities from Kellogg Biological Station, Michigan, USA - C5-5 metaG | ecosystem: Host-associated > Plants > Roots > Rhizosphere > Soil | place: USA: Michigan... | reverse complement strand
TTCGAGAGAAAAATGCCCGGCAAGTCCCTCAGAAACGACAGCCTCCCCTAACGTTGAGCCGTATCCGGGCCCTGCCCATCTTGCAGCATGGTGCAGTTCATGAGCAAACATTCGCTCAAGCGAGTGCGCGTCATTTTGACAGAATGCCGGACTCTCAGGATCGACCGTTATATAGACAACGCCCGGTTCAGGACAAAAACCCGTATGCCCTTTTTCAGGGATAACAAACTTTCCGGCTTTAACCACCACATCCAGCGGAGGAACCGGCATCAGCTCCCGGGCTTTTTCATAAGTATCGATCAGAGTGGCCTGAAGCCATTCACGGTGAGCGGTAAGTTTTTGCTGAGCATTCAGAATATGGAGAGTTATGTCAGGCATATCAGCATCATCCAAAAGCAGTCGTCGATCTCCGCATAGTAGCAAACCTATCGCGAGTGTGATGGTGCACGGTTGCAGATCACTCTGCTTATGATGTAAAGCTGCCTCTTACACGTTAACGGTTGATCAGAGAGTGGCAGAGGGTTTCGTGTAAAACTGGTTATCGCCGGGATGAAAACAGAGTTTTTTGTGGACACGACCTGCCGTGCAGCATCAGAACAGTGCTGATTGCGGATGCGCACACCACAATGGATAACAGCGGCTTGTCAGCCAAAGACATTATCAGCCATCACAATGTTACGCTGGCTGACCCGTTTGTAACGCTATCCGCAGCCGCCCGCAGAGCGGCTGAACGCAGGACTCTTCACTTATACAGCAACCTGATTTACCGGCTAACGTCCGCTATGAGCGAGTAACGGATCTTAAAACGGCTGTTAAGAATTTAAGGCAGGCAAGCAGTATGCAAGCCAGCCCACTGTTCGCCGTCAAAATCTGATAAAGGCTTAATACACCTCTAACCTAAGTAAAACTTCATATTTTCAATTATCTGTTTTGCCAGAACAGCATGGTCCATTTCCCAGCGTGCCGGGCTGAAGAGTTCTGCTGACCACACGCCGTCAAAACCGGTGGCTTTGACCGCATTACTCCATGCATGAATATCAATATCCCCTTCGCCCGGCATATAAGCGCGCAACACTGTTTCATTCCACTCTTCACCCGGGTACGGCTTACGACCATCACAAAAGTGAACGCCGTAGATAAGGGCAGGATCAAGCTGTTTAATATCTTCCGGCGTAGTATGCCCGGTCGCAAAGAGATGCCAGAAATCGATGACTAAACCGATGTTAGGGGCGTTTATACGCTGAATCACCTCCAGTGCCTGACTGAGCGTGTTAAATCGGGTATGTGCGATAACCTCAATTTGATAGCGCACACCATATTGCTGACCAATACTGGCAATCTCAGAAATATTGTCGGTAATAATGTCGAGAATCTGCCCCTCGGGCAGATGATCAATGCCATGCTGCGCCAGTATCTGAATCGTCGGGCAGGCCAAATCAGCCGCAATCTGCGTCAGTCGCCTGGCTTCAGCCAGCATTTTCTGCTTTTCTGCCCCCTGATGGCGTTCAATATTTATCAGTGCATTAAGGCACAGAGTCTGCAATCCATGCCCCTGCACCAACTTGTTAAGTTCAGCAGTAGTGCCGCCGTGATCAAGATAACGCAGCAATTTGTCATGTAAAAATTCCAGACCATCATAGCCCGCTTCTGCAGCTATACGCGCTTCAGTAACGACATTGCAGTAATGTGTTGAAATGCCGTGCAGGGCCTTAAGCATAAGGATCCTCCGGATCAGGATGTTATATAGTGATAAAGGTCAGGAAACATAAAAATCACATACTGTTACGCAATACACCGAGCGCATGGCTCTTTGCGTGAAAAAAGTAAAACCGGATGGCAATTCGCAATGGAGTAGTGGCACGGCAATGATGCCACACAGCATCCATGCGACTTAACTTTTTATCTGCCCGGTTATCCAGAATTTCTTATAACGAGCCGGCGGGATGCCGACAAGATTATGAAAGATTCGATGGAAATTGTTTACATTATCGTAGCCCACCGCACTTGCTACATCTATCACACCTAAATCGGTACTTAATAATAGGCTCTGGGCCTCACCAATACGGCGACGGGTCTGGTATTGTTTTGGAGAGTAACCCGAATAGGCTTTAAACACATGCGCCAGATAAAACTGATTCATATTCATTGCCGCAGTAATTGAATTCAGGGAGATATCTTCTTTATAATGGTTATCGATATAATCCTTCACGCGCTGCCCTAATAATACGCTGGCTGTTTCTTGTTGCGGCTTACTTTCTATCCAGATATTTCTGCATATTAATAATAAAACGTTGAGTAAGCTATCGCCAATTTCTGTGCTGTACAGCCGTTTACTACTGACGTGCGACCACATTTGTTCAAACAGCTGGCAAATTTCATAGTAATAATTTCCGCTCGGCATGACCGCGGTTTGTGCACGTGGCGTAAGAACGTTGAGTGGCAAACCATCGACTTTTAGCTGTTCAACGCCACAGCTAAATATCAGTAAGTCATCTGTTGCTTCCGGACATTCATCATGAAGCACGCTGGCATTGAACAGCAATATATCGCCGGGTTTAACAACATAGTTACGGCCGTCAATATTATAAATACCTTTTCCTGCGCGGATAAACATTAACTCAAAGCGTTCATCATGCTTATGCATTACGCGAGGGATCGCTTCCTCTTTGCCTTCGGCCTTGCAAATGAAGCTCAAACGCGGTCGCAAGCCACTATCGAAGCCGCGTACGGAAGAATGCTCGTTAAGGCTGAAAGTGATCATAGTGTCTCCCTGTCGTGATGCCGCTATTCTGACATGACTTCAGGCAGTGGCAATCATCAACTTTGCTTTTTCTTCATGTCCAACCCACTGATATGTAAAGCCTCAGGAAAATTTCTTTATCTTTAACTCTCTGTAATTGTCATAAACACCCGGGGTACGAAAACAAATATGATCATCATCACATTCTTTTGAAAGAGGCCCGATGTGCTCATTCTGAGAAAGGAAGACAATAACTAACCCCATCTGACAGACATATTCTCTTTAAACGACCAATTATCATCAAAATGACTATTTTTTTATTTAGCAGCATGTAATAGCGGTGCCCGTTTAAGACGAATTTTTAAATCCTCTTCATTCTTGCTATGTCAACGCACTTATTGAGCGACGTGATGATTATCACTACTTTCCATGAATTTGATCGAATATTCTTGATCGCCAGCACGCTGACAAATAGTGCATTACGGAGTGTCTGGCTTTTGGTTTTCACTTTGATATAACGTTTCTGTAACGATTAAGGAGTACAGCAGCGCTTTCACCCTGATATTAAGAAACCACACTGGCCTGGTCCTTGAGTTAAATGCTCTATTTCTGATTTTAAAAAACATAGCTTTATTCTGACTATAAACGGCTTGCATCGGTATTACCTTACAACCAGATGGAAAAACTATGTATAACAAAACTACCCTGCAGAATCCTAAGCGCATGCGTTTGATTACTCTTGTATCAACAATTGGTGGCTTATGCTTTGGTTATGACACCGGCGTTATTTCCGGCGCTCTGATATTCATGAAATATGATATGAATCTGACACCGGCTCAGGAAGGTTTTATTACTTCATTCCTGCTGTTTGGTGCCGCGTTAGGCTCGTTATTTGGCGGATATTTATCAGACAAGCAGGGGCGTCGTAAAAATTTGCTCTGGGTGGCAGCAATCTTCATGTTTGGCGCATTAGGTACGGCATTTGCCTGGGATGTGCCATCAATGATTGTGGCGCGCTTTATCCTGGGTTTAGCTGTGGGCTGTGCTTCTGTAACCGTACCCATTTATATTTCTGAACTGGCCCGCGCGGATCAGCGCGAGCGGTTAGTCACCGTCAACGAATTAATGATTGTTACCGGTCAGTTCCTTGCTTACTCCGTTAATGCGACGCTTGTGAATGCCTATCCTGAGTTGCAGCACAACTGGCGCATTATGTTAGCCATTCCAGCATTGCCTGGCGCGCTACTGTGGATTGGTATGCTTATGATGCCGGAATCACCGCGTTTCTTTATTCGCCGCGGTGAAACCGAAAAGGCCATAAAAGTATTGAAATCGCTTCGCCTGCCGGAAGAAGTTGACCGTGAAGTGAAAGATATCCAGCAAATCGTCAAAGCCGACCAGATGAAATTAAACCTGTTTGAAGAATTGAAAAAACGTTGGGTGATTCAACTGGTGTTAACGGGATTAATGATCGTGCTGGCAACGCGCGTTACCGGAGTCAACACCATCATGTACTACGCGCCAACAGTATTGAAAGCTACTGGTCTGGGCGATGCGGCGGCTGTAACTGGTGCAGTAGCCAATGGCATTATTTCAGTACTGGCTACCCTGCTTGGCATGGCGTTAATTGGCAAACACTCACGCCGAAAAATGTTTTTTACCGGACAGGCCGGCGTCACTCTGAGCCTGCTACTGATTGGTTTAGCGTTTAAATTTTTGTTCCATACTGAAGTTGTTAACGGTGCAGAAATTCTGCACGCGAATTTTGCCAGCGCACCTTATGTGATACTTGGCTTAATGCTGGTTTTCCTGGTGTTTATGCAAGGCTGGATAGCGCCGGTATTTTGGCTGATGCTGGCAGAAATCTATCCTCTCAGAATGCGCGGTATTGGTATGGGCTTTGCGGTATTCGGTTTGTGGATATTCGATTTTATGATCCAGTCTATTTTTCCTTTCTTACTGAGCCATTACGGAGGCGGCTTGACCTTTGGCTTCTTCGGGGCAACCAACATCATTATGCTTATCTTGCTGGTGAAATATCTGCCGGAAACACGCGGTCTGACATTAGAGCAGATTGAAAAGAAATTTCGTTTTTAACGCTGTAGTTACTGAGGGTAAATAAATGACTGTCAAAATTGGCTTGATTGGTCTGGGTATGATTGGCCAGGACCACTTAAAACGTTTTAAAAATGTTATTACTGGTGCGCAGGTTACGGCTGTTTGCGATATAAACCACACGGCAGCTGATGTAGCTGCAAGAGAATTTAACGCTACAGCGTTTTATGATGCTGAAGAGATGATTAATTCAGAGCTGGTCGATGCAGTATTTATTTGCTCAATAGGCCCGGTTCATAAAACGCAAATACTTGCGGCATTTAATGCTGGCAAACCGGTATTTTGCGAAAAGCCATTAACCCCAACTGCTGACGAATCAGCAGCAATCATTGATGCTGAAGTCAGGGCCGGTAAGCGTCTGCTTCAGCTTGGCTTTATGCGTCGTTTCGATCCAGGCTATCAGGCGCTGAAAAAGACAATTGATGACGGTAAAGCCGGCGATATTCTGCTTATCCATTGCGCACACAGAAACCCCTCTGTGCCTGAAAGCTATACGCTGGAAATGGCGGTGAATGATTCAGCCACTCACGAAATCGATATTATCCGCTATTTGCTTAATGAGAATATTACTTCGGTGCGGGTGGATAAACCCCGTAAGAAAACCCAGCGCGCGCTGCCGCATTTACAGGATCCTTTAATCATAATTTTTGAGACTGAATCAGGTGTGCGCATTGATGATGAGCTGTTTGTGAACTGCCATTACGGCTATGACATCCGCTGTGAGGTGATTGGCGAAAACGCGATTGTCGCGCTTACTGAACAGCAGCTGATCAGCACGCGTTCGCTGAACGGCAACGCACAGCATATCGCACAATCCTGCATGGAGCGTTTCGCTACGGCATACGATCGGGAAGTGCAGCATTTTGTCGATAACGTGCGTAAAGGGCGCGAAATGAGCGGCCCCTCCTCATGGGATGGTTACGTAGTAGCGCTGGTTTGTGATGCCGGTTTAGCATCGCTGAAAGATGGCCTGAAACACGATGTCATTATTCCGCCGCAGCCAGCGCTTTACCGTTAATTAATGCACTTTTGCGCCATCGGTGAGGAATGATTCATGCTGAGTTTAACTGAAGACGCGCTGCATTTGCAGTGCCGCGCAACGAATAAAAATGAGGCTATACATATTGCCGCCAGTGCTCTGGAAAAAGCAGGTTATGTTAAACCCGGCTTTGAACAAGGAATGCTGTCGCGAGAAAAAAGTGTCTCAACCTATATTGGAGCAGGTATTGCGCTTCCCCATTGCGCAAAGGAAAACCTTGATTTGGTCATCCAATCTGGCTTTCAGGTATTTCAATTTCCTGATGGCGTAAGCTGGGGAAAAGGAAAAGTTGTTTTTATTGTTGTCGCCGTGGCTGCAACTAAAAATGAACATATCCAGATTCTGGCAGATATTGCAGATTTATTAGGTGATGAAGTAAAAACCACCTTATTAGCAAATGCCAGAACTAAATCCGGTTTTATTGATCAGTTTGAAAGAGCATAACTCACGTGAAACATTGGGGATAAAAGAATGGAATTAGCATTATGTACTGACGTTCTGGCGGATTTACCTTTCCCGGCCATGCTGGATAAAGTGAAAAGTTATGGCATTCGTGGTGTTGAAATGACCGCAGGTGGCTGGTCATCCTGTCCACATGTCAACACCACAGAATTATTGAGTTCACCTGAAAAGCTTGAGCAATTTAAGCAGGAACTGGCTGAGCGGGAGATGCGTATTGTGGCGCTGAACTGTTCTGGCAACCCGTTAGCGCCAGGTGAACTGGGTGAAACTCATAGCAAAAGTAGCTACAGGGCGGTTGAGTTAGCAGGCAAACTGGGTGTTAAAAAGATTGTGATGATGAGCGGTTTACCTGGAGGCGGGCCAGACGATCGCGTACCGAACTGGATTACTTCAACTGTTTCATGGCCGGATTACATGCCGGGGGTAATCGACTATCAATGGAACGATGTCGCGATTCCATGGTGGAAAAAATTTGTGCAGCACGCTAAGCACCATGGCGTAGAGCAAATTGCTATCGAAGAATTTCCGAGTCAGCTGGTTTATAACCCGTCTACCCTGCTGCGCCTGCGTCACGCGGTAGATAATATCATTGGCATTAACCTGGACCCCTCCCATCTGATAGCTATGGGTGCCGATCCTATTGCGGCAGCCCGTAAGCTGGAAGGCGCAGTATTTCATGTTCATGGTAAAGATGCGCGCATTGAACGAGGCCTTGCCGATATTGATGGACTGATGGAGTATCAGCCGGTCACCCATACTAAAACCCGTACATGGAACTATGTCGCCGTAGGTTGCGGGCAGGATCTCAAATGGTGGAAAGAGTTCTTTTCAGTATTGCGTATGACTGGCTATGACGGTGATGTTTCACTCGAGATGGAAGATCTTACGATGAGTGTTGAAGCCGGTCTGCAAACGTCAATTGATGCATTACTCGCTACACTGAGTCGCTAGAAGCGCAGTGCCTGTCATAAAAGGCAGGCACATGCCCGTAGCCATACAGTCTCGAACTGCATATAAACAGAACTCATATCTGTTTTGTCCGCTTTCAGTGCCTGGCTATCAGGCGAGAACACACAATCCGCTATAAGTGAATAGCGGACTTTCTTGATGTTCGTAACTTTTTGGCATGTATGGAGTAGTATATAGGGAGATACTACGGGAGTATTTTAATGAAGGTAGAACTAAAGAGCGCTACCGGAGAAAGCCAGCCTTTGGAAGTGGCATCTCTGGTTATCAAGCTGAGTAATGGTGAAACAATAGAAATCAGTGAAGAAAAACAAGGCCGACCTGCACATCTGGCTGAAGGCATAACTATATGGGGGGGCCGTATCCCCCAGGAAAACGCCAGCCTTGAAGAACTGAAGGCGTCAACCCGAATGCTGGGAATTTACCCCCTGGCTGCTAATACTCTGCATCTTTTTCCCTTAAAAAAATAATCTGGTGATGTTATAAGAACCTGCGCTGGATGTTTACAAAGGATGATTAGTATTGAAAGGTCCGCTTCTGGCACAAAGCGTAAAGGAAAATGCCCGCCGCATGTGCCCCCTGATTAAAGCGCAACGACGTAATTAATAAGAGTGTGGAAGAAGCCTTACGCTGCAGAGTGGGCAGGAAAAATCATTTTACTTTAGGCACCTTCTGGGCGAAATGCGGCTGGTGATAAAATATTTTTGAAATGTAGGGCTTAGTCATAACGAAAGGGGTTAATCTGTAGCCGTGTTTAAAACAGCGCCTGCACTTTACGGTAAGCAGCGGGTGGCATTCCGTAATGACGGCTGAATGCACGGGTAAATGATTGTTGCGATTCATATCCGTATTTTATCGCAATGTCTGAGATAGAGTTACTATTCGTAATAATATCTAATCTGGCTGATTCCATCTGAGCTTTCCTGATGTATAAACCCAGGGTTATACCGGTGTGCTTTTTAAAAATACGCTGAAGATACCAGAGTGAAAACCCTGATTTACTGGCAACTTCCTGCAGAAGTAACCTCTGCGTTATATTGCTCTTAATCCATACCATAAGTTCATCAAAAAAGAGTGAATCTGCCATGATTTAACCTGTTAATTAATTGAATTAAGGTCTGCATCTGCGAAGCACGCATGAAACAGCCGGAGTTATACTCCGGCTGTTTCATTAGAATGAATATGAAAAACCGCCCCAAAACGTCACAAGTGAATCCTCAGCGATCATTGGACTGTGTTTCACTTCGTCAGGCAGAAACGTGTAGCGTGCGCCTCCATACACATCCCAGTTAGCTGTCAGATTATAATTCAGACTGAGTTCAGCAAAAGGCGTCCAGCTGTCGCCTGGCGAGTACTCTTTTAGCCCACTCCGGGCTGATTCACCGGAACTGATACCAAAGTAGTAACGATTAAACTTACGGTCGTTCCAGTTAACGCCCAGTGCAGGCTCAATGCTGAATGCGCCTGACTGTAACGGATAACTCCAGGTGCTGCTCCAGTGCAGACCGTTACTGGTACCCAGCGCGTCTGTCGATAAAGCCGTTTCTAATTTACCCAGATCGTCAGACTGGTGCGAATAACTTAGTCCTGTCATGAGTGTGCTGCGGCGATCTTTCAGCTGACGCATCTGCCATGAATGACTGTCGCCAGCCCTGAAAGAGAGGGGCAAATAATAAGCCAGCACTGCGATTCTGTCGGACGGTGTGTGTAATAGATCATATCCCGTGCTCAGGCCGTGAAACCAGAACCGATCTGCTTCGTAATCTACGTTTGGAAAGAGCAGGTTATTTTTATTTTCATTTACCTGTTGGTAAAGCTTTGATGACCAGCTTGCCGTTAATCCCAGGGATAAATCATTAGCCTGAGCTGCCTGCAGGAAAGAGCCTGTCAGGAGCACTATTGCCACCCCTGATTTAATTGCGTTCTTCATATGCTACCTTGCCAAAAGAAAAAATTTCTGTTTTATTCTGAGCATGTTATATAAAATATATTTATCAGAACCACTCCGGTTACTGATATATGTCCAGCTGACTTTTAAGAAATGCTGCTGTGTGCGTCTGATATTCTTTTTCGCCAAAGTTCTCCATTCTGAGGTTATAAATACCATCCAGTCCACATGAGTAAGCGATACAGTCCCAGGCAACGGTTTCTGTCGGTCTTTTAACTGTAAACTCACCCTTTTTAATACCGGTTTCCAGCAGATAGACCAGCGCAGTATGCCACTGATTTAAAGCCGTACGGAAAGCGCTTCTCATCACGTCATCCTGGTAAGAAATCACTTCAGCCTCTTTCCAGAGTTTGCTGTAATGACGCGCCTCTTCCAGATTTTCAGTAAACAGGCACCAACTAATCATTTTTAGCGCACTGGCATCCTCCTGCACGCCTGACTTATTCATTAACGCCAGAGACTGGGTCACCGTTAGCAAAAAAGCCTCAGATTTTAGTTCTGACGCTGACGAAAAATGGCGATGAATCTGTCCTACAGCAATCTGTGCTTCCTGCGCAATTCTGCGCACTGTCATCGCTGTTAGCCCCTCAGAAAAAGCAATACTCACGGCTGTTTCCAGGATCATCTGATGTCTTTCATCGTGACTGAGATACGACATATCTGCTTTCCTTATTTTCATTCAGATGTGGACAAGTGTTCATCTTCACTATAAGTTTATCCTGAACGCTTGTCCATCTTTTTACTGTTCGGGTAAACAACAGTATGCGAACTAAATGGAATATACTGGTTGTCGTTATATTCATGTATTTACCGGTATCAATTGATGCAACTATTTTATATGTGGCTGCACCGCTTCTGAGCGTCCAGCTTCAGGCAACCCATAACCAGCTATTGTGGATACTGGATATTTATCCACTCTTCATGGCCGCGTTACTGCTCCCTATGGGCGCACTGGGAGACAGGATTGGTTATAGAAATCTGGCTTTTTATGGTAGCTCGCTGTTTGGTTTAGGATCTCTGGCAGCAGCGTTTGCCACCTCACCTTCGTTACTCATCGCTGCGCGCGCGCTGCTGGCCATGGGTGCGTCAATGATATTACCGGCGACGCTGGCTGCCCTCCGGCACAATTTTCCTGAAGAAAAAGACAGAAATCTTGCTCTGGGCATCTGGACCGCTATCGGTACGGGCGGTGCGCTGGCGGGGCCGCTGGTTGGAGGCGCTCTGCTGACCCACTTCTACTGGGGCTCAGTTTTTCTTATTAACGTACCTGTCGTAGTCATCGTCCTCATTCTGATCAGGCGAAGAGTTAGGGATGATAAGTCCTGTAGTCAGCCACCGGTTAATCTTAGCCAGGCTCTGTTGCTGATGAGCGCCATTCTGATGTTCATTTATTCTGCCAAGAGTCTGATAAAGCCAGAAGACCAGGGTGTATTACCGCTTTATCTCTTACTCGTCAGCCTTGTGTTACTTACCGGATTTATCGCCCTTCAGGTTTTTTCAGCTGAGCCTTTACTGGACAGAGGGCTGATTACGCAGCGCAATATCATTGCCGGCGTCATTCTTGCCATGACTTCCATGATCACCCTGGTCGGCTTCGAGCTGGTTATTTCTCAGGAGCTGCAGTTCGTGCACCGTTTCACGCCACTTGAGGCCGGAATGTACATGCTGCCGCTGATGCTGGCAGCCAGCGTAGCCGGGCCGCTTGCTGCGCCTTTGATTACCCGCTTCGGTATCAGACCCGTCGCAATTACCGGGTTAGCCGGGTCCGCGATGAGTCTTTATGCACTTTCCGGCATCGATTTTGTCAGCCAGCCTCACAAGGTTTGGGCATGGATGGTGTTACTCGGCGTGGGCGATACCTTAGCTCTGATGGCTTCCTCCTCAGCGATCATGACCGCTGCGCCAGCCAGCAAGGCGGCATCGGCCGGCTCGATTGAGGGTATGTCTTATGAACTGGGCACCGGTCTCGGCATTACTTTGTTTGGCTCGATGCTGGCTGCTGTGTACTCCACAAATATTCACCTGCCGGAAGGACTGCCGGACGCCGTATCTTCTTCCGCAGCGTCATCCTTTAGTGAGGCCGTTGAAGCCTCACGTCTGCTGGATAACTCAAGCCGGGAGCAGCTGCTTTCAGCCGCTTCGTCTGCGTTTATGCATTCTCACTCCATCACGCTGGAAGCGGCCTCAATCATGCTGGGGCTGCTGATGCTGCTGACCTTCGTGATTTTTAAACCGGAAAGTGCTCTTCGTCACGATTGAACGCTCACCGGCAAATTATTCGTTCACCCCTATTGGATATTTATTATGAAATTCAGGATGCTGGTATTAACCACTGCTCTCTGCCTCGGCGGCATTACCGGCTGCGACTCATCGGAGCAGGCCGATATGAATGCGTCTCCGGCTAAGCCAAACGTTGTTACACAAACGCTTAAGACGCAGGAAATTTATATATCACAGACCTTTCCGGCTCGAGTCTTAGCCGTCAGGACGGCACAAATTCGCCCTCAGGTGGGGGGAATTATACAAAAGCGACTGTTTACGCAGGGCTCTGAAATTCAGCAGGGACAACCTCTGTTCCAAATCGACCCCGCGCCTTTTGAAGCGGATGTCGAAATGGCTCGTGCTGCGGTTGCTAAAGCGAAAGCCACTTACCAGCAGATGAGTCAGCGTGCGTACCGTTTCTCCCGGTTGCAGCAAAGCGCAGCCATTAGCCAGCAGGATTTTGATGATGCGAAAGCCAGCAGCGCACAGGCTGCCGCCGATTTAGCAGAGGCAACAGCCTCACTTAATCGTAAGACACTTGATCTCAACTATGCCACCGTCCGTGCGCCCATCAGCGGCCGTATTGATCAGGAGCTGGTGACGGAGGGCGCTCTGGTCAGCCCGGGTGATTCGCAGGCTATGGCTACCATTCAGCAGCTGGCAAACGTCTATGTTGACGCACGGGTTCCGGCTCAGGCGCTTCGCGCTTTGATGAGTCAAGGTCAGCAGGAGGCTGCGCCTGTTGTCACCCTGCTTGATGATGCCGGTCAACCTTATGAACTGGCGGCAAAGCTTCTGTTCTCTGGTATCAGCGTCAGCGATGAAACCGGGGATGTTGTCCTGCGAGCTGAAGCTGAAAATCCACAGCGCACGTTACTGCCCGGCATGTTAGTCAAACTCCGTATTACCCGGCTGATTAATAAAGCAGGCATGGCCGTGCCCGAGCAGGCGCTTAACCGTAATAAAGACCAAACCACCGTGTGGATCATTGACAGTGCCAATAAAGCGCAGCGCATGGAAATCCAGACCGGTGAGCAGACTGCTGAAGGCGTGACGGTTACGCACGGCCTTAAGGCCGGTGAAAAAATTGTCGTTGAAGGGCAGGACAAGCTTCAGGAAGGGGCTGAAGTCTCTGTCCAGCCGGAAAATACAGCCAGTTAGTTCAGCACTGTTCATTAAACACGGGAATATCTGATGTCTCAGTTTTTTATCCGCAGACCCATCTTTGCGTGGGTTATAGCGCTTTTTATTATCCTTCTGGGTGTCATTGCGATCCCGCAGCTTCCGGTCGCACAATATCCTTCTGTGGCTCCGCCCAGCGTATCCATTACGGTTACCTATCCGGGCGCCACGCCAGAGACCATGAACGAATCGGTCATTTCACTGATCGAACGTGAGCTCTCGGGCGTTGACGACCTGCTTTACTACGAGTCAACCAGCGATACATCCGGTGTGGCGACGATTACCGTGACGTTTAAACCCGGCACGGATATCCGGCTGGCACAGGTCGATGTCCAGAACCAGATTAAAGTGGTTGAGCCGCGTCTGCCGCAGGCCGTACGCCAGAATGGCCTGAACGTTGAGGCCGCTTCGTCCGGCTTTCTGATGATGGTCGGCCTGAACTCGCCGAACGGTAAGTTTACCGAGGCTGACCTGAGCGATTACTTTGCGCGAAAGGTAACGGATGAACTCCGTCGTATTGACGGCGTAGGTAAACTTCAGGCGTTTGGTTCAGAAAAAGCCATGCGTATATGGGTCGATCCTGCCAGGATGATTTCCTACCGGCTGTCAGTCAGCGATATTACCACCGCCATCACCGAGCAGAATGCGCAGGTCTCGCCGGGCAAGCTGGGTGATTCACCGGCATTACCCCAGCAGCTCACGGCCTACCCGCTGGACGTTGATGGACAGCTTGGCACACCAGAGGCATTTCGACAGATTGTGCTACGGGCAAATGCGGATGGTTCGCGGGTAACGCTGGGTGACGTAGCCAAAGTCGAACTGGGTCTTCAGTCCTACGGCTTTGCCATTCGTGAAAACGGGCATAGTTCTACTGCCGCCGCCATCCAGCTTTCGCCAGGCGCAAATGCGGTGCGCACCTCGGAAGCTGTAAAGGCGCGTATGCAGGAGCTGGCAAAATCGTTCCCGGAAGGGATGACTTACTCCATTCCCTTTGACACCTCGCCGTTTGTTAAAATTTCTATCGAAAAGGTGGTACACACGTTCATAGAGGCAATGGTACTGGTGTTCCTGGTCATGTACCTCTTCCTGCAGAACGTTCGGTATACCTTTATTCCGGCTATCGTTGCGCCGGTGGCACTACTCGGCACCTTCACCATCATGATGCTGGCCGGGTTCTCTATCAACGTGCTGACCATGTATGGCATGGTGCTGGCTATCGGCATCATCGTGGATGACGCCATTGTTGTGGTGGAAAACGTTGAACGCCTGATGGCAGAAGAGGGGCTATCTCCCAGAGACGCAACGGTAAAAGCCATGAAGGAAATCACCGGCGCAGTGGTGGGGATTACGCTGGTGCTTACGGCTGTTTTCCTTCCAATGGGACTGGCTTCAGGTTCGGTTGGCGTTATCTATCGTCAGTTTACTCTGTCGATGGCCGTGTCGATCCTGTTCTCTGCGTTTCTGGCTTTAACGTTGACCCCAGCGTTATGCGCCACTCTGCTCAAACCGGTTACGGCAGATTCACATAAAAAGAACCCTTTCTTCAGCTGGTTCAACCGCACGTTTGATCGGATGACCGGGCGTTATGAAAATGGTGTGACGCGCGTAGTGCGCAAAACCGGGCGAATGTCGCTGATCTATGTGGTGCTGTGTGGCGTGCTCTGGCTGGGCTTTAAATATTTACCTTCGTCGTTTCTGCCTGATGAGGATCAGGGATACTTTATTACGTCAATTCAGCTACCTGCAGATGCCACGATGGCGCGCACGGAGCAGGTGGTTAAGAAGTATGAAAGCATGGTACTGGAACGCCCCGGCATTGAACGCAACGTATCCATTCTGGGTTTCAGCTTCTCCGGTTCCGGCACCAACTCTGCCATGGCCTTTACCACGCTGAAAGACTGGGATAAACGCAATGGTGCCACGGCGCAGGATGAGGTGAATAACGTCCAGAATGCCCTGGGCACGATCCCGGAAGCCACCATCACCAGCCTGATGCCGCCGGCCATTTCGGAGTTGAGTACGTCTTCCGGCTTTACGCTGCGCCTGGAAGATCGCTCAGGGCACGGCTATCCGGAACTGGTTAACGCGCTGAATACGCTTCTGGAAAAAGCCGGACAGAGCAAAGTGCTGTATGGCGTTTATATGGATGGCCTCCCGGATGGTATGGGCGTCAGCCTGAAGATTGACCGTCCGAAAGCCGAGGCGATGGGCGTATCATTCAGCGAAATCAATCAGACTTTATCAGGCGCACTGGGTTCAAGTTACGTCAACGACTTCCCCAATAATGGTCGTATACAGCAGGTCATTGTGCAGGCTGAGGCGTCGTCACGTATGCAGCTGAATGACATCCTTAAGCTGAACGTGCGCAATAAAAATGGCGGTATGGTGCAGCTTTCGGAGTTTGTTCGTCCCCTCTGGCAACAGTCGCCGGTTCAGCTTATCCGTTATCAGGGCTATCCGGCATTCCGCGTTACCGGCTGGCCAAACTGGGGTTATTCAAGCGGGGATGCGATGGCTGAAATCGAAAAAATCGCCTCCACGCTGCCTGCCGGATTTGCTATTGAGTGGACCGGTCAGTCACTGCAGGAACAGCAGTCAGCTTCAGAAGCGCCGATGCTGATGATCCTTTCCATGCTGGTTATTTTCCTGGTACTTGCCGCGCTTTATGAAAGCTGGTCAATACCGGTCTCGGTCATGCTGGTTGTTCCACTGGGGCTGTTAGGTGCCCTGATTGCTGTCTACATGCGCGGAATGGCGAATGACGCCTTCTTTAAGGTGGGCATGATAACCATCATCGGGCTTTCGGCTAAAAACGCCATTCTGATCGTTGAGTTTGCGCGCCAGCTTCAACATGAGGGTGAAGGTCTGATTAGCGCAACGGTGAAGGCAGCCAGGATGCGTCTGAGGCCGATCATGATGACGTCACTGGCGTTTACACTGGGCGTAGTACCACTGATGCTGGCAAGCGGGGCAAGCGCAACCACACAGCAGGCGATTGGCACGGGTGTGTTTGGCGGTATGGTAACGGGTACGCTGCTGGCAATTTTCTTTGTCCCGGTGTTTTTCGTTGCGGTATTGAGTCTGCACGAAAGATTGCTCAAAAAGCATCGGGCCTGACAGAGCGGTTTTTCGTAATGGCGCTGCTGACAGGCATCAGCAGCGTTAGCACGACTATTTTTCAGCATGGAGAAGTTAGCCTGGTTACGTGACATGCGCCTCATTTCTGCCAGGCTTATACCTTACGTCAGCATTAAGGACAGATATAACAACTGGAGGGAAAATGACTATTCGCGGTATTGAGCATATTGGAATTACTGTTGCAGATATTGAACAGGCAAAACAATTTTTCATTGATGCACTTGGCGCTTCCGTTCTTTATCAGTTAGTGCCTCCAGAAGAAGCAGAGAAAAATATAGACGGCAAAACTATGCAGCCATTAAATGGTTTTCCCGGTGAGTTTAATCTGACCGGTCTGGCCATGTTACGTCTCGCTAATGGATGTAACGTGGAACTGTTTCAGACGCAACCGGTGGCAAAGGATCATCAGGCTAATCCATCCCAGCCCGGCATCAACCATTTTTCTCTCTACGTTGACGACATTCACCAGACCGGTGAAAAATTACGTGCGCATGGCGCAAAAATGTTTGATGGCCCCTCAGACTGTTTTGCTCAGGAGCAGGGTAAAGGCAATCAGACATGGTTTTGCATGACGCCATTTGGTCTTCTCATTGAGCTTATTTCTCTTCCGGATGCCCTGAGTTATGATCCTTCCGCGACCGCTACGCGATGGATCCCCGCCTCGACATCATCATCTGAATAAAGAAAGCCTATTGCACAGAGCATTGTTCAGCAGAGGCTGTTGTTAATGCTCTGTAGCACGCTTTTATAGTGATCGGTGTCGCTTAGGCAGGTTTCAGGAATGGGTATTAAAACAGAGCATGCCGCTGACCAGCAGAGTAAATGCCTGGATGGCTTTTGGTAATGCCTGTTGCGGATTGCCGCTTGCGGCCACCCATTGTGCGGCATTCAGTGCTGCGCCATTTAACAGCCAGGCGGCGGCATCCACATCTACCGGTTTGATTAATCCACGTTCGATCAGATCTGACATGCTCTCACGAGTGGCGTTGAGGCAGTTATTCTGACTCGGCCATTTTGCAGGATCGCCAAGAAAAGCGGGACCATCAAGCAGAACAATGCGCCGGACTTCTTCATCCAGCGCCATTCTGATATAGGCTACCCCTTCAGCGAGGAGCGTTTGCTGATCGTTTTCGGCGTCTGCCGCTTCGCGTTTAGCGCGTTGCGCCATTTCAGAATCGATCTGCGCAACTACCGCAGCCAGTAACCCTTTTTTATCCCCAAAATTATGATAAAGCGCTCCGCGCGTCAGACCGACACTGGCAGTCAGATCGTCCATTGATGCAGCGGCAAACCCTTTTTCAGCAAACGCTTTGCGTGCAGCTGAAATCAACTTCTTCCGGTTTTCTTCCATCGTTTCTGTGCGGCGTTTAGTAACCATATGCTCTTCCTGCAGCTAACGCTGCGTATGCCATTTGACATACACGGCGTATGTGTGATTAATTTTACATACGCCGCGTATATTAATCCTTTTGTTTATGCCGCGCATCCCCTGACGCTAATCCCTGCAAAGGAATCACTATGACCCAGCCAACACCTGTTTTTCCTGCTCATCGTCACGCTCTTTATGAGCAGCATGGCTATTCTGCAGCAATCCGTTCTGGCGATTTATTATTTGTTTCCGGACAGGTGGGCAGCCGCGACGACGGCACCCCGGAGCCAGACTTTGCAACCCAGGTACAGCGCGCTTTTGAGAATCTCAAAGCCACGCTTGCTGCGGCAGGATGTACGTTTAAAGATTTGATTGATGTGACTACCTTTCATACCGACCCGGAGAACCAGTTTTCAACCATCATGCAGGTGAAACAAACTATTTTCCCGGCGCCTCCCTACCCTAACTGGACCGCCGTGGGCGTTAACTGGCTGGCGGGATTTGATTTTGAGATAAAGGTTATTGCCCGCATTCCTGAATCTCAGGCATAAAAACGTTGACGAGGTAGAACGATCGTTCTACCTTAGAGCCATGAACAAAACAACAGGCAATACCCGGGCAAAAATCCTCACGAGTGCTGAGCAGCTTATTTATCAGAACGGTATTCATGCTATGGGCATGGACCTTCTGGTGAAGACCTCAGGCGTCGCCAGAAAAAGTATTTATCGCCACTTCACCAGTAAAGAAGAGGTGGCATCAGCCGCGCTGAGCGCACGCGATGAGCAGTGGATGGCGTGGTTCAGAACCGCTTCTGATCAAGACAAAACGCCGCAGGATCGCATTCTGAATATGTTTACCGTGCTGAAAAGCTGGTTTGAGTCAGACGGTTTCCGCGGCTGCGCGTTTATTAACACCGCCGGTGAGACAGGCAATCCTGACGACGCAGTGCGCCAGATAGCGAAAATCCACAAACAGAAATTACTGGATTACGTACTTGAGCTCAGCAAACAGACGAATGTTGTGCATCCCGACGCGCTGGCGAGGCAGTTGCTGATTCTGATAGAGGGCGCCATTACCGCATCCTATGTCATGGGAAGCGGGAGCGCTGCCGACGACGCACGCGACGTGGCAAAAATTTTACTGGATCAGGTTTCTTAAAACTCTTTTCTCAGCACCCTGTTTTTACTCATCAACCGGAATTTACAGGAGTTTTACTATGTCTGATGCACATCTGCGCCCGCCGCTTCCCCCTTTTACCCGCGAAACGGCAATGGAAAAAGTGCGCCTGGCCGAAGATGGCTGGAACACCCGCGATGCCGCCAAAGTCGCACTGGCTTACTCAACGGACACGCAATGGCGCAACCGCACCGAATTTGCCCATAACCGTGAAGAAGCCGAAGCGTTTCTGGCCCGTAAATGGAAAAAAGAGCTTGAGTACCGCCTTATTAAGGAACTCTGGGCGTTTGATGGCAACCGCATTGCCGTTCGCTACGCGTATGAATGGCGCGATGATTCCGGTAACTGGTTCCGCTCTTACGGCAATGAAAACTGGGAGTTTGAGGGCGATGGCCTGATGAAGCGTCGTTTTGCCTGTATCAACGATATGCCTATCAAAGAGAGCGAACGCAAATTTTTATGGCCGCTGGGACGGCGTCCGGACGATCATCCGGGGCTGACTGCGCTGGGGTTGTAACGGCGGCCGGGCAGCTCGCGTGGCTGCCCTGCCCGTCAGTTGTCGTGTCATTCGACCCGACTGACGACGTCACCGTCCCCTGCCAGGAGAGGATCCCTGCTGCTGCATGCGTTTATCAGCGCCTGGCTTTAGCGAGGTAGTGCTGCATTTCAGCGGCGGGGACCATGCCTCCGCCGGTTGCCCAGACAAGATGCGTGGCCTGCTGCAGCTGCTGCGGGGTGATCCCCCGCTGCGCCAGATAATCCGGGCTTGCCGCGACGCGCCGGGGTCCGGACATGCCCGCCAGCGCGGAGGGTTCAAGCTGAATGCCTTCCGTTTCATCCAGCATGACAAGCAGGTCATACAGAGTCCGATCGCTGATCGTACAGCAGCCGTCGATCAGCTGCTCCATCGCCCGCCCTACGAAGCCGGAAGCGCGCCCTACCGCCAGCCCATCCGCAGCGGTTTGATTATCAATGCCGATATCCTGTACCGCAATGCGATCGTGCAGACCGGTACTCATTCCCAGCAGCATACAGGGTGAATGCGTAGGTTCCGCAAAGAAGCAGTGGACGTTATCGCCAAAAGCCAGCTTCAGGCCCAAAGCGACGCCTCCCGGTCCGCCCCCCACGCCGCAGGGCAGATACACGAAAAGCGGATGGGATGCATCGACAGTAATGCCTTTTTCTTCCAGCTGTGCTGGCAGGCGCAGCCCGGCCACGGCATAGCCCAGAAACAGCGTGCGTGAATTTTCATCATCAATGAAAAAGCAGGCGGGATCGGACTCAGCCGCTTTGCGGCCCTGCTCTACGGCAACGCCGTAATCCTGCTCATATTCAATCACGTCTGCCCCGTGCCCGCGCAGCATCTCTTTCTTCCACTGACGCGCATCCGCCGACATATGTACGGTA
>Ga0157372_10002536_pt1 | contig 19818 bp, 13 predicted proteins | sample C55metaG_FD_115307 | JGI IMG/M metagenome (GOLD analysis project Ga0157372, IMG submission 115307) | Corn rhizosphere microbial communities from Kellogg Biological Station, Michigan, USA - C5-5 metaG | ecosystem: Host-associated > Plants > Roots > Rhizosphere > Soil | place: USA: Michigan... | reverse complement strand
CTTCCCCTCGCGTACGTCCACCGCGCCATCGGTGACGACGACTGTCATCGCGCTGTCTTCCGGATACGCCCGCACGCTGAACGCCGTGCCGTGCGCGACGATGATCGCATCACCGGCGTAGACCCGGAAGTCACTCTCCTTGCCCTTGGCGACATCGAAGCTGGCGGCGCCAGCGAGCTTCACGGCGCGCAGCGACGCGCCGAACTGCGTGGGGATGCTGAGCTTCGAGTCCGGAGCGAGTCGGACCTTGCTCCCGTCGTCGAGCGTGATGACGCCGATCTGCGCTGGCGGCGCGGTCACCGTGCGCGCATCGGCGGCGTTGACGGCGGTGGAGGCGCTGACGTCATCGCCGGCCTTGTCCACCCAGTAGCCGACGGCGAGGATGACGACGAGCGCAGCGACGCCGATGCCGATGGTCTTCCACGCCGGCCCCTCGCGGGTGGCGCCGACGATGTGATCGGCAGCGCCGTGGCGCGCGATGGCGGCGGTTTCGTCGAGTGCGTGCTGGCTGTGCGCTTCGCCGCGCGTGGCGCGCAGCACGTGCGACCACGACTCGTCCGGATTGATGACGACTTCAGCCGGGGCATGGGACGCCGCCGCCGACTGCGCGGCGGCGTGCCCGTCGTGATCCGCCAACCGATGTGCGCCGGCTCGTCGACTGAGCGCGCGCACGGCAGCGTGACGGACGTCGTCATGGAGGAAGGCGCCGAGCTGGTCGGCGGTCGTCAGCCGGTCGCGCGCATCCCAGGCACGCACGAACGCGCCTTCGACGACCTTGGGGGTGAGTGCGGCCGCGTCGTCACCGAGTGCGGCGCGTGCCTCGACGGCCAGCGCTGGATAGCGCGCGAAGAAGGCGAGGCGCAGCGCCTCCTCGTTGGGAAGCGCGGACCTGGCTGACAACGGCACCGGGGCGCCGTCGTCGCGGGGAGGAACAGAGGTGGACATGTGGCAGCCTCTCAGTCGTGAGGTGGTTCGACTGGATCGCGTACCTATGTCTCACGATGATATGGCGGGGACGGCTGAAGGCAAGGACGGCGCGAAGGCCGAGGCAACGATCGTCCACTACCGATTGTCAGTCATCGCCGCCAGCAGGTAGGTCAGGTTCGCCGTCCCGTCCATGATCGGCTCATTCGTCGAGTAGTCGCCGATGTCGTCGTGATAGACCATGCGACCGGTGTTGAAGCGGGCGTACTCGTCGGCATCGTGCAGGGCGATTCCCTTGAGGTTGCCGAAGATCGACCGGTACACGGGACCGTCGAGCAGGCCGCCACGCAGCGCCTCCACGCCAAGTCGCGGCGCAACGGCGGAGTGCGGGTCGTGCGCCCACACGCCACCATCGGGATAGCCGATCACCATGGACACGCCCCACGGATTGGTGCCGAACAGCCAGTCAAGCGCTGCCTGCTCATAGGCGCGGTAGCGCGCGTCCCCCGTCATGCGGCGATAGAGCAGTGCCTGGGTAGCGAACGACGTCATGAGGTTGTTGGAGCACCAGATGAACGGAATGCCGATGAGGAAGCCGTTGTCGGCACGCCCCTTCACCGCGTCGAGGCCTCGACGGTAGTAGTCGGCCATCGTGCGCTGCACCGCTCGATCGCGCACCTCGCCGGCGACGCGCCATGCGGCGTAGTGTCCGTTGTTGTGCCACGGGTACCACTGATAGTGGTTGGCCGTGTCGGCGCCCATCCACGGCGTCACGGGCTCCTGCGCGGCGAGGTGCGCCGCCTGTGCGAGCAGCTCGCGGTTGCCATCCAGCGCCGACAGCTCGGCGGCGCCGAGCTCCATGTCGTCGACCCAGTTGTCTTCCTCGTAGAAATAGGGAGCGCTGCCGGGCGCAGTCTGGCAGACGCCAGGGTGCGCGATCCCGACGCGGTACGCGGCCTCTGCCCGCTCGCGCAGTCGCTGCGCGAAGGCCGAATCGCTCGCCGCGAACACCTTGGCACCGAGCGCGAACGCCGACGCGTACTTGCCGGCGGTGGAGGCCCAGCCGGTCGAGCGGTTCTTGTACCTGAGCAGCCCCTGCGGCCGGCCGGTGCACGGATACACGGGCCGCTCCCTGCCCCTCCCCCAGCCATAGTCGGACGAATCGCTCGTCGGCAGGTCGAAGAAGGCGTGATCGCGGTCGTCGGCGAGCTGGTTGTACATCTCGCTGTCGCTCGGGAACATGCGCAGGAGCCACTCCAGGCCGTGCCGCGCCTCGTCGAGCACGTCGGCCTGGCCATTCGCGCCCGGCAGGCCATTGGCGGCGAAGGCGTCGGCGAAGGCGCGCGGATGATCGCGGTAGGCCATCAGCATCACGTACGTCGCATTCGCCGACGTCGTGACGTACTGGAGATAATCCGACGCGTCCGCCCATCCGCCGCTCACCGGGATGAACTGTCCCGCACGCGGCGAGTCGACGATGATGCCATCGTGGGTGTGCACCGAATCGCGGAACAGGGGATTCCACCCCGAGCGCTGCTCGCGCATGTAGTACAGCAGGGTGTCCGCCGCTCCGGCGTAGACGTCCGTTCCGATGCGGATGGCTGGCGACCTCGCCTCGCCGGCAACGATGCGGTAGCGACCGGGCTTCTTCAGCGCGCTGAAGTCCAGCCGGTGGGTGACGACGCACGGCCCGAAGCCCTTCGCGCGCTCGGCGCGGCGCGGCCCGAGCACCGTGCGTCCGCGCTCGTCCTGCACGACGAAGCTCGCGAGGTGAACGCTGTCGAGCGAACAGGCGACGGCGACCTTGGGTGCGTCAGGGAGGTAGCCGACCTGGTTGATGCGGACCCAGGTCACGGTATCGGTCGTGCTGCGCGGGGCAGGCGGAACCTGCACCAGCGCGGCGAGGGCGAGGGCGAACAGCATGTCAGCGAAGCACGTCAGCGATCGGTGGCCGATTGCGCGGTATTGCCGGTCTTCAGGAAGCGATCGTACCACGCCGCGTAGCGGCGCAGCCGATCGACGCGGTAGCTCGGCACGGTGATGCCGTGAAACTGGCCGGGATAGATCACGAGCTCAGTCGGCACGCCGAGCGTGCGGAGCGCCTCGTACATCTGCTCGCCGCCGATGATCGGGACGTTGAAGTCGCTCGCACCGCCCATGAACAGTGTCGGCGTGGAGATGCGGTCGGCGTGAAAGAAGGGATACGAAATCCTGATCCACTTTTCCTGCGCCTTCCACGGCGCGCCGATCTCCATGTTGTACTGCGCCACGTACTGATCGCTGCCGTACATCGCGAGCTGCAGCGCGCTGCCGGCGCCACTGATGGCAGCCTTGAACCGCGGCGTGGTGGCGATGGTGTAGTCGGTGAGGATGCCGCCGTAGCTCCAGCCGCCGATGCCGAGGCGGTTCGGGTCGGCCGCGCCGATCTTCACCGCCTCGTCGACCGCGCCGAGGAGGTCCTGCACTTCCTTGTTCCCCCAGTCGGCGTAGATGGCCTTCTGGTACGCGGACCCGCGGCCGTTCGAGCCGCGATAGTTGACGGCGAGCACGGCGTAGCCATTCGCGGCGAGGAACTGGCGATCGTAGTCGAAGCGATAGCCGTCGTGGCCGTTCGGGCCGCCGTGGATGTAGAGGACCATCGGCAGCTTCGCGCCGCTTGCTGCACCGGCCGGCCGGAAGAGCACCGAGTGCACCTCGGTGCCGTCCTTGCTGCGCGACGTGAGCGGCTCGACGGTCGCCAGCGCGAGCTGCGCGAACAGCGAGTCGTTCTGGTGCGAGAGCTGCCGCGTCGCATTCCCGTCGGCGAGGGCGTACACCTCAGGCGCGCGATCGGGCGTGGACATCAACACGGCCACCTTGCCGTCCGGCAGCATGCTGTAGCCCGACACCGACAGCCGGCCATCGAGCAGGTGCTGCACCGAGCCGTCGGACACGTGGATTCGCACCAGCGCATCCGTCAGGTCGTCGGCGATCGTGGCGAGCACCGACTGTCCGTCCGCGGTGAAGCGAACCGATGAGACGGGTCGGTCGAGCGACGCGGTCACGACGCGGGCGGGCGCGCTGCCGTCGCTCGGAACGACGGTGAGCTTGTTGAGGTGGTATGCGGAAAAGCGCGGCTCGTCACCGCGGTTGAAGGCAATCCACTTGCCGTCGGGCGACCAGGAGGGACGCCCGCCATCGGGCCCGGCGAAATCGGTGAGCTGCTTCGGCGACGCGCCGGCGCGCGCGTCGATCACGTAGATGTCGTTGTCCGACTCGTGGCCGGGCTCGGGCGGAAGCTCGCGCACGAAGGCGATGCGAGATCCGTCGGGCGACCAGCTCGGCGAGTCGTCGTCGGCGAGGGTGCTTGTGAGGGTATCGATCTTCCGCGACGCGACGTCGAACAGCGCGAGGTGAGTGCGTTCGCTGCCGAGGTAGCCGGCGATGTCCTGCTTGAAGTTGTAGCGATTGATGACGATCGGCTTCGGCGTCTTGCGCTCGGCGGTGTCCTTGCGCGCGATGCTGTCGGTCTCGACGTCGAGCACGAGCGCGAGGCGCTTCGAGTCGGGAGACCAGACGTAGTCGTCGACGCCGCCCTTGATCGTCGTCATCCGTTGCGCCTCGCCGCCGCGGCGATCGAGGAGCCAGATCTGTCCGCCCTTTCCTTCCTGACGACCGGAGACGAAGGCAAGCCAGCGGCCGTCGGGACTCCAGCGCGGCGAGCTCTCGCTCTCGGGAGTCGAGGTGACGCGGATCGTCTGGGTACCATCCCAACTGGTCATCCAGACGTCGGTGTCGGACTTGTCCTTGGCCGAGTCCACCGCGGTCACCGTGTACGCGACCCAGGCTCCGTCGGGGGAGATCTGCGGGTCGTTGACGGTGCGGAAGCGATAGATGTCGGCGGCGTGCAACGGCCGGCGCGACTGCGCCTGCGCGGTTGTCATCGCAGCGCCGAAGAACACTGCGGCGAGCACGAAGAGGCGGCGGGTCATGCTATAGCTCCACGAACGGGCAGGAAGGGTGAGTGGCGAGCCAATATAGAGTGAGATTCGGCCGTTCGCTTGACGTGATAGCGACGGATGAACGGGAGGAGCAGACCTGCCCCATCAATGGCCTGACAGAGCCGGAACTGCAACGAACTCGGTCACTGCCTGCCCGCATCGCTCTCCGCACCAGCCACGAGTGCGCGGGCGATGGCGTCCTGGAGTGGGGCGACGTTGGGGAAGTAGCCGCGTGCGTCGGTGCCCATGTTCTGGCGGTTGGTGAGGAGGATGACGGAGAGGCCGTACTCCGGCACGCCGAGCACATACGTACCGGTAAAGCCAGTGTGGTAGAAGCTGCCTTCCGGCAGCGCGGGCGGGAGCATCCAGCCGAGGTAGTTGTCGTACCGGTCGCGGGTGAGGAAGCGATGGATGACATCGGCGCTGAATACGCGTCGGTTCCCTCGAACAGACCCGCCCCCAACGAGCATGTCGAGCAGCACGCGCAGCTGTCCGGCGGTGGAGAACAGTCCCGCGTGGCCGGCGATACCACCGTGCGCGTAGAAGGAGTTGCCGTCGTCCACCTCGCCGTCGAGCACACGATGCCGCCAGCCGTCCCACGCCGTCGGGTCGCCCGGATAGCGGTAGCCGAAGGTGGAGTCGTACACCATGTGGCGTTCGTAGACGTTCCCCTGCTCCGTGGCAGCGAACCTGGTGAAACCCTTCTGCCGGGGGACGAACGTGGTGGAGTCGAGGCCGAGTGGCTTGTAGATCGCGCTGTCGAGGAAGACATCGAGGCGCTGCCCGCTCACGCGCTCGAGGATGTAGCCGAGGAGCATGAAGCTGAAGTCGCTGTAATGGCGTCCCTCACCAACACCCCACTGCAGCGGCATGTCGCGGATGACCGCGTACGCCTCCCGTTCATTCGAGGCGTGGTAGTAGAGCGGCTGCCACTGCACGAGGCCCGCCGAATGGCTCAGGAGGTGACGGACGGTGATGCTGTCCTTGTGGACACCGCGGAAGTCGGGGAGGTAGCGGTAGACCGGCGCGTCGAGATCGATTCGGCCCCGGTCGACGAGCAGCATCACGCCCATCGTCGTGCCCATCACCTTGGTGACCGAGGCGAGATCAAACATCGTCTCGCGCGTCATCGGCGTCGGCGATGCGAGTCGATGCCCCTCGTAGTCTTCGAGCTGGGCGTAACCGAAGGCGGTGTCGTGGACGAGCATGCCATTGTGCGACACGAGAAACACGGCACCGGGTGTCAGCTTGCCGATCGAGGCGGCGATCAGCGAATCGGCCTTCGCGATGCTGCGCGCGATACCGGGGGAGAAATCGGCTGGCGGACGGTGCCTCGAAGCCGTTGTTGCCCGCTTCGGCGTCGAAGACGACATCGGCACCGGTGCGTGCGCGCCGGAGCAGGACGTCACGAGAAGCAAGAGGACTCCAACGTTGAATCGCTTCATGGCTTGTTCGGCTCGTTTACGGAAGTAGTCGTCGCGGCGGGCCCGACGCCCACGCGCTCGGCGAGGCGCAGCGCGTCGAATGGGGCGTGGACCTTGGCGTCGTTGTCGAAATAGATGTACACGTCGCGTGCACCGCCGGCCTCGCCGCGCCAGCCGGCGGTGCGCTGGGCCCAGGCATCCAGCTCCTCGTCGGTATACCCGCTGGCGTAGAGCTGCTGCGAGCCGTGCAGCCGCACGTACACGAAATCGGCCGTCACCTGCTCGGCATATGGAAACTTGCCCGCCGTGTCGGCAATGACGAAGGCGCAGCGGTGCTCGCGCAGCAGGGCGTAGAACTCCTCGTGGAAGTACGAGGGATGCCGCACCTCGAAGGCGTGACGGTACTTCACGGGCGCGGCCGCCTCGAGTAGTGCGCCGCGGCGCAGCCGGGCGTCGTGCTGGCGCGCCACGCCCTCCGCTTCGCGCGCGCTGCGCGGAAGCTCGCGGATGAAGCTGTCCAGCCGGTCCGGCTCGAAGCGATACGTCGCCGGCAGCTGCCAGAGGAAGGGACCGGTGCGCTTGCCGAGTGCCAGCACGCCGCTCGCGAAGAAGTTGCCGAGTGCCGTTTCGGCGTTGCGGAGCTTGAGGTTGTGGGTGATGAAGCGTCCACCCTTCACGGCAAACACGAAGTCCCGCGAGGGCACCTCCGTCACCCACCGCTCGAAGACGGCGGGTGACTTGAGGCTGTAGAAGGTGCCATTCAGCTCGATGCTGTTGAAGCGCTGACTGGCGTACTCCAGCCAGCGGCGCGCCGGCAGGTCATCGGGATAGAACCGGCCGCGCCACGGCTTGTAGTCGTAGCCGCTGATGCCGACGAACGCGCGGCCGGCCATGACCGCTCAGCGACGGCGGGTGAGGCTTTCCTTGTAGCTCCGCGGCGGCGTGCCGCAGCGCGGTGCCGGGATCTCGCGTCCGGTTGCGGCATCGAGCGCCGGCACCCGCCGCTCGCGGCCGAGCATCGACGGGTCCTCCGACGCCGCATACGCGAGCATGGCGATGAACGTCGCGTTCTTCCGGATCACGTCGAAGCTGATCTTGTCGTACGTGTCGCGGTTGGTGTGCCAGGTGTAGTCGTTGTAGTCCCAGTCGGCCGAGTTGAGGAAGAAGCCCGGTGCGTTGCGGCAGGCGAACGCATCGCTGTCGGTGCTCTCGTTGTGCGCGGAGCCGGGAAAATCGAGCGTCGTACCGCGCCACACGTCTTCCGGCATCTTCGACATCCAGCGCGCGAAGTGCTCCGGCGCATCGAGGAAGCCGGCCGTGACGACGCGGTCGATGTTGCCCGTGCCGTTGTCCTGGTTGAGCAGCACCTGCAGGCCCTTGATCACTTCCGGGTGATCGATGGCGAATGCCGCGGAGCCGATGTCGCCTTCCTCCTCGCCGCTCCAGTGACCGGCGAGGATGGTCCTCTTCGGCTGCGGGTAGGCGGCGCGCAGGATGCGCATCGCCTCGAGCATGACGATGGTGCCGGTGCCGTTGTCCGTCGCGCCGCTTCCGCCGTCCCACGAGTCGAGGTGCGCCGACAGCATGACGTACTCGTTCGGCTTCTCGCTTCCCTTCACTTCAGCGATGGTGTTGTACACCGGCGCCTCCTGCGCCGCGAGCTTCGACTCGGCCACGGCGTGCACGACGGGGCGCTGGCCGTTCTGCGCGAGTCGTGCGAGGAGACCGTAATCCTCGCAGCTGACGTCGAAGCTCGGCGCGCGTTCGGTGCGCGCCGAGAAGATCTTGTCCACGCCCCAGCCGCGAGACCAGGTGTTGGTGAGCACACCCGCCGCACCGGCTGCGTCGAGCTGCGAGGCGAGCGTGCGCGGGTTCGCTCCCATCGCGGTGAGGCGCTGGCGCCACTGCTGCATCGCCGTGTCGCGCGAGGCCTGCATGGCCTGGTAGACGTCGGCTGTCGCCCACGCCTGCCAGCTCGTGTCGGGGCGACAGGTGGGCTGCGGGAAGGACATGAGCACGAACTTGCCACGCACGGTGCCGAGCCAGCGCGTGAATCCGGCGCTGTCCATGGTGGCCCCGAACACGGGGAGGTTCACTACTTCACCTGTCACACCGCCAGCCGGCGTCGCGGCGCTCCACGCGAGCTGGGTCGCCTCGAGGGTGCGCACGCGTGGCTGGGTCAGCTCGACGCGACTCTGCCCGCGCGCCCAGTCGCGCCAGGTGCCGTACTTCTCGTTCCGCGCCGTGATGCCCCACTGGCCATACGTCTTCACCAGCCAGTCGTTCGCCGAGCGATTGGCCGGCGAGCCGGTGAGGCGCGGACCAATGGAATCCATCAGAACCTGGGCGAGCCGGGCCGCCTGCGAATTGCGCATCCCTTCCTGGTAGATGCGCTGGATGACCGGATCGTTCGTCGGTACGCCGATGGTGGGGATCTCCTGCGCGCGCGCCGTGATGGCGGGCGCGAGGGCGAGCAGCGCGGCGAGCGCGACGTTGCGGACTGTCGGGAGCGCGAAACGAGGCATGTCGTGGTGGCGGTAGCGGTGCAGTCGGTGCGCCGTGGCGGTCGCCTCGGTGCTGTCGTAAGTTGCACTCCTCCACGCGGAGCCGCACGGTGCAGCGCGAATCGCCCGCTTTCTCGTTCTCGATCGCTCCCACGCCGGAGCTGTTCGCCGCGCTCTACGACGAGCTGCACCGGCTCGCGGAGTCGCATCTCCGGCGCGGGGGCGGTGAGCTCGGCCTGAGCACGACGACGCTGCTGCACGAGGCGTATCTCGACCTCTCGTCGCGTTCGACGCTCGACTTCCCCGACCGCAGCCGGTTCCTCGGCTACGCGGCGCGGGCGATGCGCGGCATCATCGTGGACTATGCGCGCCACGCGCGCGCCCAGAAGCGCGGAGGCGGCGCCTTCGAGATCACCCTGCCGACGGATGCTCCGCTGCCGGACGGCGGGAACGCGGGCGAGCTGAGCCAACTGTCGGACGCGCTCGACGCACTTGGCCAACTGGAACCAGCACTGGCCGAGCTGGTGGACCTGCACTTCTTCTGCGGGTACTCGCTGCGCGAGATCGCCGACTTGCGAAGCGTCTCCGAGCGCACCGTGCAGCGTGACTTCCGCAAGGCGCGGCTGCTGCTGCAGCACGCGATGCTCGACGAGGGCGAGGATACGACCTCGAGGTAGCGCCGCGCTCGATCGCCCGGGCGCCGCCCCCGCGTAGGCTGGCGATCACGCTAACGCGGTGCGCTGTCGCGCAGCTGCTGGAGCAGCGCCCTGTACCGCGCGGCGTCCGCTGTCCGGCCCTCGCCCTCGTACAGCTTCACGAGTGCCTCCGCGGCGGTGGGGCGCGCCTTCGCGGAAGGACCGCTGCCGGACCGCACGGCCCGAAGAAGCAGCGGCTCGGCCTCGGTGACGCGGCCCTGCTGGCGGAGCAGCTCGCCGAGAAAGAGCGTCGCGCGGTCGGCAACGGGATCAGGATGGAGATGCCGTTGCTCGGCGATCGTGAGCACATCTCGCAGCGTACGCTCGGCCTCCTCCGGCTTGCCCCGAGCTGCCAGCACGCGCCCGAGGTAGGCCATCGCGTTCGAGTAGCCGAGGCCGTGCTCGCCGGTGAAGCGACGCTGGAGAGAAGCGCACTCACGCCAGACGCTCTCTGCCTCCGCCCAGCGGCGGCTCGTCACGAGCAGGTAGCCAAGATCCCGCAGCGAGTGTGCGAGCTCGGGGTGACCGCCCGGATAGCCGGCGCGCAGCAGCGCGACAGCCTGGTGCAACAGGGTGTCCGCGCCGACGGTGTCACCGAGGTCGAGCCGCACGCCACCCAGCTGCGAGAGATCCACTGCCACCTGGTAGTGTCGCTCCCCGTAGAGTGCGCGATCGAGCGCGAGCCGCTCGCGTCGCAAGGTGTCCGCGCGCGGCAGCTGATGGCTGAATTGCATCATGCCGGCGATCGTGCCGAGCTGCTCGGCGCGCTCGGGTGTGAGCAGCACGGGCTGCCGGGCCACGAGTACTCGCCACTGCTCGAAGAGCGGTCGCGCGCGATCGTAGCGGCCAGCCATGTGGAGTGCTCCAGCAAGCTGATACAGCGCATCAGCGGTGCGGGGATCGTCATCGCCAAGTCGCCGCTGCCGGATGTCGAAGGCGTGCTGGAGCAGCGGCACCACGTCCCGGTCGCGATCGTTGGCCGCTCGTGCCAGGGCCGCGACGTTGATGAGGCTCATCGCCACGTCCGGGTGGTCGTCGCCGAGCGCTCGGCGCCGGATCTGAAGTGCTTCCTCGAGCGGCGGCCGCGCGGCGGCGTAGTCGCCGATCTGCATCCGGATGCGGCCGACGAGGTCGAGCATCTGTGCCTCGGTGGCCGGCTGGCCCGCGAGCTCGTGCGCGCGTTCGACGCCGCGTGCCAGCACGTCGCGAATGTTGAGCGAGTCCATCACTCCGTCGCCCATCCCGTCGGCGTCGAACATACCCACGGCGAAATCGGTCACTCGCTCGGCGCGGCGGGCGTTGCTGGTCGCCTCGGCGAGCGCGTGCTGGACGCGTGCGCGATCGATGATGACGGTGGCGACATAGGTGCCCGTGAGCAGGATGCCAGCGACAGTGACCGCTGATGCCATCCGATGGCGACGGACGAACAGCTGCGCGCGGTGGAGCATCGAGTTGGCGCGCGCCGTCACCGGTTCATCGTTCATCCAGCGCCGCAGGTCGGCAGCAAAGGCGCCCACCGTCTGGTAGCGCTCGCGTGGGGCCTTCGCGAGCGCCTTGCCCAGCACCATATCGAGATCGCCGATGCCAAGGCGAGCGGGTACGTGGCCGAGCAGCGCCTGGATCGCCGACGCGGGAGTGACGCAACCTTCCCCGGTCGGGTGCCGGCCCGAGACGAGGAAGTAGAGCAGCACGCCGAGCGCGTAGACGTCGGTGGCGGTGGCGATGGTGTCGCCCGCCACCTGCTCGGGTGCGGCGAACTCCGGCGTGAACGCGCGCATGCCGTCGCCGGTGATGGCGTTGGCCGCGGCGCCCGCCTCGCGTTCGAGGAGGGTCGCGATGCCGAAGTCGAGCAGCTTCACCGCGCCCTGTGGCGTGACGAGAATGTTGGACGGCTTGATGTCCCGGTGCACGACGAGGTTCGCGTGCGCGTGGCCAACGGCGTCGAGCACGTGGAGAAAGAGTCGTACGCAGTCGTCGGTGCCGAGACGGTTGTCCTTCACGTAGCGGTCGATGCGCATCCCGTCCACGTGCTCGAGGACGAGGTACGGCTGCCCCGACGGACTCACGCCCGCATCGAGCAGCCGGGCGATGCCGGCGTGCGTGAGGCGCGCGAGCATGGAGCCCTCGCGACGAAATCGGGCACGGCCCGCCTCGGTGGAGAGCGAGAGGTTGAGCAGCTTCACCGCCGCTGTCCCGTCGAACTGGCCGTCGGTGCGGCGGGCGAGCCACACCGATCCCATGCCGCCGTGGCCGAGCGGTCGCTCGAGCGTGTAGGCGCCGACGACGACGCCCTGCAGCGACAGCTCCATGGGAGCCGCGAGAAATCCGAGACGCTCGGCGGCCTCGTCGTCGTCGAGCAGGGAGGAAAGCTCGCTGGCGAGACCGGGAGAGGTCGTGCGCAGGGCCTCGAGCCAGTGGGCCCGCTGTTCGCCCGACAGCTCGAGCGCCTCGTCCAGCAGGGGCTCGAGCTGTCGCCAACGCTCGCGGTCGAGCAAGGTCATGCGGCGTCCTCCGCCAGGGGCCTCTTCAGCTTACGTTTCCTGGCGCGATCCGCAATGAGCGGCTTGCCTCACTTGCGCGCCGGCTGGAGCGGCAACCCGCTCGGAACGTGTTCGGGCGTGAGATGGGTGAGGTTCCGCGCCGCGTCGTCAGTGAGGGCGCTCATGTAGTCCATCAGGCGGTCCACGAGCTCCGGGGTGAGCACCACACCGTCGAGCAGGGTATCGCGTTGTGCGAGAATGGCAGGCCCGTTGGTGAGAAATGTGGTGCGCAGCGACGGATCGAGCGTCATCGGGTCGAAATTCAGGAGCTTGAGGTCGGACTCGCTGTAGTGCTCGATGAACGCGCGCAGGCTTGAGATGGAGCCGTCATGTCCGTACGGCCCGGTGAGCTCCACGTTGCGCAGCGCGGAGGTACGGAAGCGATAGCGATCAGCGGGATTCCCCGTCACGCGCATGCGGCCGAAGTCGTCACGAAGTGAAGTGCCATCGCCTTCACCGGGACCGATCTGCGCCACGGCAACGTTGTGGAAGTCGTCGTCGCTGAGGAGGGCGCCGGTATGACACACGGAGCACTTGAGGGTGAGGAAGGTCCGCGCGCCCTCGAGCTGGTTCGCGGTCAGCGCCTTGTCGTTGCCGCGGAGGAAGCGGTCCCACGGCGTGTTGGCCGAATACCCGGCGTCGATGAGAAATCCCCCGATGGCGTTGGAGGCGTCGGCGAAGGTGAGCTCCTCGAACGCGCGATCGGGATAGGCCTGGCGGAACATGCGCCGGTACTCGGGAAGCTCGCCCAGCCGCTGCATGAGGCCGCGCCAGATCGCCGGATTGTCGTCGTCGGAAATCGCCGACAGCTCGTTGCCCGACAAGCCGCGCATCTCGGCTCGGCTGGTGACCGGGAACATGCCGATGGCCGAGATGGCACCGTACTCGAAGGAGTGCTGCATGGCCGGAGTGACCTGGGCGCCGGCGGGAGTGTTCACGTGGCCCAGCCCGGTGAGTTCCACGCGTCCGTCCCAGAACAGGTGACGCATGGTGGCCAGGTTGAAGAAGGGCGGCGCGTTGCGCGCGATGAAGGTGCCCTGCGGATGCGTGCGCGTCGGCCCGAACCCTTCTCCGCCTTCGCCGACCGAGAGAGCCTTGCCGTCGCCGAGGGTGTTCGACGGGAGGTGGCAGGTGGTGCACGCGACGTTGCGGTTGCCGCCGAGGATCGGGTCGAAGGCGAGTGCGCGACCGAGCTTGACGAGCGCTGGCCGGACGGGCGGCTCGGGCGCCATCGGCACGATGCCGCGCGCGGCAGCGAGGGCGCGCACCAGCTGCGCTGTGGTCACGTCGGGAGCAGGGTCGGAACTGCGCGCGGGACTCGGCGGGGCCGTAAGCGAGGCGTTGGTGGGCTGGTCGGCGCAGGCGACCAGGGTGACGAGTGATGCGGTCACCGCGGCGAGGCGCACGACGCTGCTCTTCCCGTCCATATCGATCTCTCCTGCCGGGGACACCGCACGCGAGGGTACGAGCGGTGGCGGGCGGCAGTGATGCGCGCCCGTCGACAGGTAGATCGGATTTTCCGCGAGAAAGGCGACAGCGCCGCTACTTCAGGAAATACTCCACCGTCGAGACGACGCGCACGGTCTTCTCGATCTGGCTCGGCTCGTTGATGCCTGGCGCCTGGTCACGGGCGAGGATCTCGAACACTCCCTGGTTCGCCTGCTTGATCCCGCCGATCGACGCCCTGGAGTCGCGGGCGAACTGTTCGGCGGCTTCGCGGGCCCGGGCCGTGGCGCGCGCGATCATGTCCGGCTTGAGGGCGTTGAGCTTCGTGAACACGAACGTCGGCCCGCCGCCACCACCGTACTCCGCACCGGAAGACAGCACGACGCCCGCGGTCACGAGCTCGCCCACCCGCTGGCTGGCGCGCTGGATCCGCTCCGGATCCGTGCTGCGCACGATGACCGTCTGCTTGATGACGAATCGACTGCCGGCCTGGTTGGAACCCGCGTACTGGTTCGCCTGCGCGTCGGAGACGCTGAAGTCCTGCAGCGCCACGTGGGTGCTGTCGATTCCCTGCTGGGCGAGGAAGGCGCGGACGCGCTGGACGTTGTCCTCGATCTGGGCGTGCGCGCGAGCGAGATCGCTATTCGCGGCCACGAGGTGCAGCGGCCAGATGGCGAGATCGGCGCGGACCGGCCGTTCCTCGACACCCTTCACGACGACGAAGCGATCGGAGGCGCGGCCACGGGCGAAGCCGAGCCCGACGAACAGGCCGGCGAGGGCGATGGCGACAGCGAGGATGAAAGTGCGGGCGGTAGTCACCCGCTAAATGTCGCCACCGGACATGATCTTATCCACGGCTGCCAGCTCATCTCCGCTCAGCGACCAGCCGGCGGCACTCGCATTGGCGCGCACCTGCTCCGGCTTCGTCGCTCCGGCGATCACGGACGCGACCACGCCGTGCGCGAGCAGCCATGAAAACGCGAGCTCGAGCAGCGTGTGGCCGCGGCCCTCGGCGAAGCTGATCAGGCGCTCGACCGTGGCCAGGTTCTCGTCGGAGAGCAGCGATCCATAGCGCCCGCCGCCCGACAGCCGGCCGGCGGGCATCGGGGCATTCAGGCGGTACTTTCCCGTGAGGAGTCCCGACGCGAGCGGAAAGTACGGGAGAAACGCGAGCCCCTGGCGCTCGCACTCGGCGAGCACTCCCTGCTCCGGCGCGCGTTCGAACAGGCTGTATTCGTTCTGCACACTCACGAACCGTGCGGCGTTCGGCTTCACCGCTGCCTGCGCCTCGCGGAGCTGCTCGACGGAGAAGTTGGAGCAGCCGATCTCACGCACCTTGCCGGCGCGCACCGCGTCGTCGAGCGCGCCGAGCGTATCGGCGATCGGCGTGTCGAGGTCGGGCTGATGCACCTGATACAGGTCGATGTAGTCGGTGCCGAGCCGCTGCAGGCTCCCGTCGAGCGCCTTGCGAATGTGATCGGGACGCGCGCCCTTGCCGAACGCCGACCGCTCGTGGCCGAACTTCGTCGCGATGATCGCGTCGCTCCGGCGATCGCGCACGGCTCGGCCAAGGTACTGCTCGCTCGCGCCTTCACCGTAAAGGTCAGCGGTATCGAAGAAGTTCACGCCGGCGTCGAGGGCGGCGTGCACGACGTCGGCCGTGCGCGCCGCGTCCAGCCGCGGCCCGAAGTTGTTGCACCCGAGGCCGACGACCGAGACGCGGAGCGAGCCGATGGTGCGATGCTGCACGGGGTGGTCAGCCGGCGAGGGGATCGGAGCCGGTGACCGGCGCCGTCTCCTCCACGTAACCGAGCCCGGACGGTTCCGGCGTCACTGGCAGTGGTGCCGGCTCGCGAAGCTTCTCCATCAGTGCGACGGCGAGCTTCGCGGCGAGGGAGTCCAGCGCGCCGACGATGGCGCCGCGCGCGCGGGACGGACCATGCCGCGCCGTGTCGGCGGTCGCGGAGGCAACGCGCTTCGAGGCCGACTTCACCGTTTCGGCACTGGCCCGGGCGGCGGTGCGCGTCGCGTCGACGGTCGCGTTCGCCGCCTTGCGGTCGGCGCCTGACGCGGCAACGGCGACGCCGACGCCGACGGCCAACCCGAGGGCCGGCCAGGGGTGATCACGAATCACCTGCACGACGTCGAGCTTCTCCCGGGCGACGTCCAGTCTTTGTTTCGCGGCGTCGACGGGCGCTGTGAGTCGCTCCTCCAGTTCGGCGACGGTGTCGGACATACGATCGCGCACTCGCGCAAGCTCGTCGCGGGTGGCGGTGATCTCGGGCTGGGTGGACATGGGCGGCTCCAGTGGTGTGCGACGCGCGAACCCGCGCTGGGGTGGTGTCGAGCGAGGCAAGGGCGGTGCCGCTGAGCCGGCTCACCGGCAACCTTTTTCCCGGTCCGGATGTCAAGAATCCACACAGCGGTTGTATTGCGCCCCACCCCAGGCGCTTATAAGGTGGAGCACCCCGCGCGCCAGTCCGACGCGCCCTCGCCTGTTTCCGGAAACGTCCATGGAGCACCTCCGTCGTCGCTGGCTCCCGATCCTCGTCGCCACGCTCCTCTTGGGCGGTTCGCTCGCGTGGTACGCCTGGCCATCGTCAGCCGCTGGCGCTGGCGCCATGCTCACGGCGCCCGTGAAGCAGGGCGACTTCAAGGTCACCGTCATGGCGACCGGTGAGCTGCGCGCGAACAAGTTCGTGCAGATCACCGGGCCTGCCGCCGCGCAGTCGGTGAACGTCTACCAGACCAAGATCGCCTCCATCATTCCCGAGGGCACCGTGGTGAAGGGGGGCGACGTGATCGCCGAGCTGGACAAGCAGCCTGCAGCCGCCAAGCTGGCGGACCTGATGCTCAATGTGCAGAAGGCGCAGGCCGACTACACGACGGCGCAGCTGGATTCCACGCTCAACCTCGCGCAGGCGCGCGAAGATGTGCGGACCGCCGAATTCGCCCTCGAGGAAAAGAAGCTCCTCAAGGAGCAGGCGAAGTACGAAGCGCCGACCATCCAGCGGCAGGCGGAGATCGACTACGAGAAGGCGCAGCGCGCGTGGGAACAGTCCAAGCGCAACCTGAGCACGAAGACGAAGCAGGCAGTCGCCAAGATGTCGTCGGTCGGTGCGGACCTCGGCCGCCAGCAGAATCAGCTCAAGAACATCCAGGAGGTAATGGCTGCCTTCACGGTGCGCGCGCCCGCGCCCGGGATGGTCATCTACGTGCGCGAGTGGAACGGGAAGAAGAAGGGCGTGGGCTCGCAATGGACAGCGTGGGATCCCACCGTCGCCACGCTGCCGGACCTCACCCAGATGGAATCCCAGACCTACGTCAATGAAGTGGACGTGCGGAAGATCGCCGTGGGGCAGAAAGTGAGGATCACCCTCGATGCCGACCCGTCGAAGCGGCTGAACGGCACCGTCACCCAGATCGCGAATGTCGGCGAGCAGCGGCCGAACCAGGATTCCAAGGTCTTCGAGGTCAAGATCGAGGTCGCGGGATCGGACACCACGCTGCGCCCCGGAATGACGACGGCCAACGAGATCCTCACGGCGTCCGTCCCGAACGTCCTCTTCGTGCCGTTGGAGGCCGTGTTCAGTGAGGCCGGCTATCAGTACGTGTACAAGAAGGACGGCGGCCGGATCGTGCGGCAGATGATCGACGCCGGCAGCATGAACGACAACGAGATCATCGTGCGCCGCGGCCTGAAGAAGGACGAGACGGTGTTCCTCACGCCGCCGGCCGACACGACGGGCATCCGGACGGAAAAGATCGACGGGCTGAAGCCGGTCGTCATCGCGCCGGATCATCCGGCCACGCCGACTCCGGATTCGGCGAAGAGCGTCACCATCCCCGCGAAGCCGAAGAGCTGAGCGTGACCGCCGTCCCCATCGAGGCCCGCGCGCCGCTCGGCGCGCGCGTGCGCGCGCTCGCGTCGCACATCGTGTTCAGCAGCGGCATCGCCGCGGAAGCGGTGGGCCACAACAAGCTGCGCGCCGGCCTGACCTCGCTCGGCATCCTGTTCGGCGTCGCGTCGGTCATTGCCATGCTCGCCATCGGCAACGGCGCCGAGCAGGAGATCCTCGAGCAGATGAAGCTGCTCGGCGCGAACAACATCGTCATCACCCCGGTGGTGGAGCAGAAGGAAGGCGAGAACGCGAAGGACGACACCAAGAAGGAGTCCAAGCGCTTCACGCCGGGACTGACCTACCTCGATGCGGTCGCCATCCGGAACGCAATTCCCGCCGTCGAGGCGACGAGCAGCGAAGTCGTCGTGAACGGCGTCATCGCGCGCGAGGGGCACCATCGGTCGGGGAAGATCGTCGGCGTGGACGAGAGCTACTTCGACGTGATGAACCTGCACGTCCGGCAGGGTGCCCTGTTCGCGCCGCAGCACTACGACGCCGCCGCGCCGGTGACGATCATCGGCCAGGGGGTGAAGTCGAAGTTCTTCACCACGGAAGATCCGCTCGGCCGCACGATCAAGGTGGGAAACCAGTGGCTCACCGTGGTCGGCGTACTGGAGGACCGGAAGGTCTCGGCGGAAACGGCGCAGCGGCTCGGGATCCGCGACGCCAACATGGACGTCTACGTACCGCTGCCGACGATGCTGCTGCGCTACCGGAACCGTGGCGAAGTCACCCAGGTCGAGATGGAGGCTGCCGCGCAGCTCTTCAGCTCCACCGACTCGTCGGAGACGGACGACCAGCGCGCGGAGAAGAAGAACTACCACCAGCTCGACAAGGTGGTGGTGAAGGTCGCGAAGTCCAACGAAGTGACGGCGGTCGCCGACATCGTGCGGCGGATGCTTCAGCGCCGGCACAACGACGTCACCGACTTCGAGATCAGCGTGCCCGAGATGCTGCTGCAGCAGGAGCAGCGCACGAAGACGATCTTCAACATCGTCCTCGGCGCCATCGCGTCGATCTCGCTCATCGTCGGCGGGATCGGGATCATGAACATCATGCTCGCGTCCATCCTCGAGCGCATCCGCGAGATCGGTGTGCGGCGCGCCATGGGGGCGACGCGGCGCGACGTGCTCGCCCAGTTCCTGAGCGAGGCGGTGATGATCAGCCTCGCCGGCGGCCTGTCGGGCATCCTCGTCGGCGTGATCCTCGCCTTCGTCATCGAGCGCGCGGCGCACATCCACACCATCGTCTCTCCCATTTCCGTCATGGTGGCCTTCGGCGTGTCCGTCGCCGTCGGCCTCGTGTTCGGCATCGTGCCCGCCTCGCGAGCCGCGAGTCAGGATCCGATCACCTGCCTGCGCTACGAGTAGTCGTTCCTCCCTCCGGCGGCTCCGCGCCGTCGTCCCCAGCCGGTCCAGTCATGCGTCTCTCCCTGCTCCTCGCCGCGTTCGTCCTTCCCGCCGTCGCGGCCGGCCAGAGCGCGCCACGCGCCCTCACCCTGCAGGACGCCATCGTCATGGCGCAGCAGCAGGGACCGGCGGCGCAGGTGGCGCGCAGCAATCGCGACGCGGCCCACTACCGCGACGATGCATTCAATGCCCGCCTGCTGCCGCAGCTCTTCCTGCAGGGCGAGGCAGCGAACCTCGTCCACGGCATCAACCCGGTGCTGCTCGATGACGGCTCGACCCAGTTCATCAGCCAGTCGCAGAATCAGTCGACGATGCAGATCGGCTTCAGCCAGCGCATCCCTCTGACCGGTGGAACCGTCTCGGTGGGCTCGGAGGTGCAGCGCGTCGACCTGTTCGGCGATTCGAGGAGGCAGTACTACCAGACGACGCCTGTGGTGCTGTCGCTCGAGCAGGATCTCTTCAAGCCGCGCGCGGTGGTGTGGGACCGGCGCGAGCAGTCACTGAGCGCGGTCGTGGCGGAGCGCGGCTACCTCGAAGCGCGTGAGGACGTCGCGGCGCAGACGGCCGACGCGTTCTTCAACCTCTACGCGCAGGAGCAGGCGCTGGCGAACGCATCGTTCAATGCGGCCGTGAACGACACGCTGTACCTGCTGAACAAGGGGCGATTCGAGGTCGGGAAGATCGGCGAGAACGATCTCCTCAAGAGCGAGCTCGCGCTGCTGCGCGCCCGTGCGGCGGCGGACGACGCGAAGCTGGCGCGCGACCGTGCCGAGGCGGCGCTGCGACGGATCATCGCGTACCCGCAGGGCGCGCCGCTCACCATCGTCACGCCGGATTCGATTCCGATGGTGAGCGCCGATCCCGACGTCGCCGTTCGGGAGGCGTTGCGGAACTCCAGCACGATGCGGCAGAACGAGCTGGACGACGTGCGCAGTCGCCGCGGCCTCAGCGAGGCGAAGGCGGAGAACCGCTTCAATGCGTCCATCAAGGGCAG
>Ga0157372_10002533_pt1 | contig 19823 bp, 16 predicted proteins | sample C55metaG_FD_115307 | JGI IMG/M metagenome (GOLD analysis project Ga0157372, IMG submission 115307) | Corn rhizosphere microbial communities from Kellogg Biological Station, Michigan, USA - C5-5 metaG | ecosystem: Host-associated > Plants > Roots > Rhizosphere > Soil | place: USA: Michigan... | reverse complement strand
TGCCAACCATTCCAGCCGCCACCGCGGCGGTCACGTGAGTGATCTCCTGCGCCATAGGGGCAGCTTGCGAGATGATTGAAATTCCCGCCGAAGTATTCAGGAACAGCATCGCCCAAAGCGCATACCACTGCCACTTTTTCAGGGACTCGCCTAGTGTGTAATCGCGGGAGGTGCGTTGCTTTGTCTGAGCAGCGGAAGGTTGCCAGCCGGCAGGCTTAAAATTCGCCGGAGGGTCCTTCATAAAAAGTGCAGGAACGGTTACCCCGATAAAATAGGCAATTCCAAGAATCGCGAAGGTTTTGAGCACACCCACACTGACAATCAATCGGCTTGCAATCGGCGCGGTAATCAATGCGCCCGCGCCAAATCCGGCGACCGCAATGCCGGTAACCATGCCGCGCTTATCGGGAAACCATTTCACCAGCGTAGCCACGGGCACAATGTAGCCCAACCCAATTCCAACACCTCCGATTACGCCGTATGAAAAATAGAGCCAATACAAGTGTCCGCCGGAAAAACTGGCGAGGAAAACCCCAGCTCCGTAGAGAATTCCGGCGGCAATCGCCACCTGCCGCGGTCCTGATTTTCTCATCCATAAGCCGCCGACAAAGGCCGCGAAACCGAGCATCAGTATGGCTATGGTGAAGGTGAGTGTGACCTGGGAGATCGTCCACCCGAACGCTTTGGTGAGCGGAATGCGGAAGACGCTCCAGGCGTAAACTGCGCCGAGCGCAACTTGCATCACCACACCCGCGGCGGCAACTCCCCAGCGGTTAGTCGATGCAGGTGTAACCGGCTGGTTCGGGACCACACGGGAACGCGTCGAATCTGCCATAATCAGCTCCTCGGTTCACATTGTGATTAATGCGGGCTTAACCGCGCCTATACTTTTTCGAATGTCGCCTTCTCGAATCAATAATCTGCGGCACCTAGTGTACGCGAACTCACGTGCTTGCACTGTTAATAGAAGGTTAATGGTCTAGATCGCCAAACTCTAGGGAACAAACCGCTAGCGCCTGGCGTACTCTGATGTGTAACCTTGATTGCGATTTCGGTCGATGGGCCTAAAGTCAAATCGAAAACGCGTTTTAGGAGCCGGGGGAAATCATGCGCAGACCAATAACATTTCTTTTGGGATTCTTGATCACCATACTGGGTCTCTCAATAAGCGCCGCCGCGCAAAGCGAACGGTCTGGCGAACCATTGTCTCTCGCTGTCACCTTCAGTGATGGCCGCCATCAAAACATTCCGCTGGAAGAAATCTCTCGTATCGAATTCAAGTCCGGCCCGCAGGTAATCTTCAAAGATGGGCGTGAGCAAAACCTGAAGAACGTCGCCCGCATTGAGTTTTCCACTCAGACTAAAGATCTGCCGTTCGGTCGAAATCGTTTCGTAGGGAAATGGGAAGTTGGCGTAGGAGCTTTCGGAGCCGGGCATTTCTTTATCACGCTCGAGCCCAATGGCGAAGCCCGCAAGACCCTCGGCTCAAGTCATGGGACGTGGGCAGTAGTTGATGGCGAGGCGCGCATTAATTGGGATGACGGCTGGCACGATGCTATTCGCAAGGTCGGCTCCAAGTATGAAAAGCGAGCTTTCGAGCACGGCAAGACGTTTTCGGATGAGCCATCAAACGTCACTGACGCGAAAAACACCACCGCTCAACCGATCTAGCGTATTACCTCAACGAGTTTGTTATAAGCAGCACTCATCCGGTTGAAGCTGTAGGCCTCTACTGTCCTTCATTGCTACACTCTCTGCTTGCGCGCGCGACGAACTTTTATCTCCGTCCACGCGTATCCTTAGTTGCACACGGTTTGGGGCTGGTCTCACGACAGCTATCAGCCGTCAGCCATCAGCTGTCAGGAAGAGCGTTACGAGAACTCGACATTAGGTTTCGATAGTCGGAAGTAGCGCAGCAAATGTTTTCCTGATAGCTGAGAGCTGACGGCTGATAGCTCCGTCATTGTCCCGATCCGCGAACGATTTCCGGGGAGCAAGTCTTGGAAGACGCCCAAGTGGCTGCTTTGCTGGTCCGTCGCTGCATTGCCGGCGACGCGGTCGCATGGGACGAGATCGTTCAGCGGTATCATCGTCGTATCTATAACATTTGCTATCGATTCGCTGGATCGCCCGACGATGCGCAGGACCTGACCCAGGAGGTTTTCATCAGAATGTACCGGACGCTCAATTCCTACGACGTCGGTCGGGGCGCATTCATGACCTGGGTTACGACCCTCACCCGCAATCTGCTGGTCGACCATTTCCGCAAGACCAAGCATGACCGGCTGACTGATTCTCTTGACGCTACGGCTTCTGACCATCCTGACGCCATGCCTCTGAGCGAACGCATTCCCGACGAAGGACCGGCTCCTGATTCCGGGGTCCAAAGCCGGGAAACCCGCGACGCCGTCCATCAGGCTTTGCAGAAACTCTCTCCCGAGCTCCGGGAAGCTGTGATTTTAAGGGACTTACAAGATATGGATTATCGTGACATCGCCACGGTACTAAAGGTACCGGAAGGCACTGTTAAATCAAGGATTAACCGGGGACGTGCGGAACTTGCACGCCTCTTACAACGTACATATAGGCAGGTGATGTGATGCCAGGAAAAGAAGATAATCGGATGAGCTGCTCGGAATTCGACGCGCTGCTCAGTCAGGCCATAGATGGCACTCTGGCCGGCGAAAAACTCGCATCATTCGAAGCTCATGGACGGGTGTGCCAGCTGTGCGGCCCGCTGCTCCATGAAGCCGAGGCAGGACGTTCCTGGCTGAAGTCTCTGGCTGAAGTCGAGCCTCCTGCTGATCTGGTCAACAATATTTTGCTGCGGACCAGCGGAGTGGTTTCTCCACACCGTCATGCGGCGGGCACGATGCAGGCTGGCTCGTGGATGGCACGCCTTCGCGATTGGGCCGGAGTGATCGGGTCTCCGATCGTAGCCATGGCGCGGCAGCCGCGCTTTGCAATGTCATTTGGGATGGCCTTCTTCACTTTGTCTGTAACGCTGAGTCTCGCGGGAGTTAAATTGAGCGATATCCGCCACATGGATCTGCGGCCGAGCGCCATCCGCCGGACTTATTACGAGACCAGCGGCCGGGTAGTGAAATATTACGAGAACATTCGCTTCGTTTACGAAATAGAATCCCGGGTGCGGCAGTTCAAAGAGGCTGCAGCGCCAGCGGAACGGCCGACTCAGCAGCAGAACGACAACGAGCGGAAGAATAAAACCAAAAACGATAAGAGTGACCAGCCCGAACAGAAACAAGATCGTAACAACTACAGCCGGGAGGGGAACCAACCTGTGTTTGCTTCCCTTCCCGTACACAGGGGACCTGAACCAGCGCGCCTTTTGCTTGCTGGCGTAACAGAGCCAACTGTAGTGTCAGTGATCACTTGCAGGAGGTTCTCATGAACTGCGCCAATCATCCACAATCGCCGATTGCGGCTTACTGCCGCACTTGCGGCAAACCATTATGCACCGCTTGCAGTCGTCCGGTTATGGGCGTCGTGTATTGCGAGAACTGTCTGGCCGACCGCGTGGGCGCAACTGCACCGCCGCCGCCGAATCCTTATCCGCAGTCGAGTTCGTTTCAACCTGTGGGTTCGTATGCCGCAGGAGCTGTTCCTCCGCGAACGCCTCGAAGCGCTGGCCCGAACCCCGGACTCGCCGGAATACTTGGCGCGATTCCTTTTGGAGTCGGCGCCATCTATAACGGCCAGTACACCAAGGGTTTGGTTCACTTGGGGATTTTTGTAGCTTTGGTTGTTGCCCTGAGCTCAAACCTGGCCGACTACTGGTACATCATCCTCGGGATCGGGATGGGCTTTTTTGTCGTCTATCAGATACTGGACGCGATCCATACTGCGAAGGCGATCCAGGCTGGCCGGCCCGCGCCGGATCCCTTTGGCTTCACTTCAGCGTTCAGTCCGGGTGGTGATTCTCAAACAAATCCCTCGCAGCCTCGAGATTTCGCCAAGAGCGTACCCACGGGCGCAGTGGTTCTGATCGCGCTCGGTGTTCTTTTCCTGCTGCATAACCTGGGGTGGTGGTTCCTTCGCGCCGATGTTCTCGGGCCGTTGGTCATGATCGTAATTGGGGTGTGGCTGCTGTCGAAACGTCTTGCATCGCCCGGCGGAATTGCGGGGTGCGGCACTCGCGGATTGATGGGGCCGGCTGTCCTGATGACCATCGGAGCGCAATTTCTATTGAACAACCTGGGCATAATTTCGTTCGGTCGAACTCTGCCCGTGCTCTTGATTGTGATCGGAGTCGTGCTGGCGGCGCAGCGCACCGCGCATCATTCCGGCGATGTTTACGCGCCTCCGCCCGCACCTGATTCTGGCGGAACAGTCACATCGACCCCGGCAGCAGAAAATCCGGTACCACCTTCAGAGGTGAAAAATGGCTAGCGCCACGCAAGTGCCTCCTCCTCCAGCTCCCCCGATTCGGCCGCGGCCACCGCGTTCACTCGCGGGACCGGTTGTGCTGATCGTGATTGGAATTTTCTTCCTGCTGGGGAACATGCACGTTCTCTACTGGCACGATCTGGGGCACTGGTTCGCTCATTTCTGGCCGGTGCTGCTCATTCTCTGGGGGATCATCAAGCTGGTTGAGTACCAGCAAGCCAACCGCACTGGAACTCGGCCCCCGGGTATTGGCGCGGGTGGCGTGCTGCTGGTTATTTTCTTGGTTGCCGCCGGCCTCATCGCGACTTCAGCCTCCAATTTCGACTGGGGCCAGATTCGCGATCAGATGCACATTGAAGGCGCCGACATGCCGTGGTGGGGACACACCTACGACTACAACTCCGATCTGGAGCAAGCGTTCCCTGCCGGTGGCAGCCTACGCGTTACCAACACTCGTGGCGCAATCAACGTCAGCACATCGAGCGATGGGCGCATTCACGTCACTGTGCACAAACGGATTAATTCTGAGAGCCAGGAAGACGCCGATAAATGGAACAAGTCGACTGACCCGCAAATTAGCGTAAGTGGCCAGACAGTGACTTTGAATGCCAACACTCGAGGAGCCGGCGACCACTGGGTTAGCTCGGATCTCGACATTGCCTTGCCTCGCAAGGCTTCGTTGGTAGCAACCACGAGTCATGGCGACGTAAGTGTCATGGGGCGTGATGGGAACGCCGAGGTCACTAGCCAGAACGGGGATGTGTCGGTAAGCGACTTGAACGGAAGCCTGACGCTCGACCTGCAACACAGTTCCGCGCGGGTCTCGCAGATCTCTTCCGACGTTACCGTTCAAGGCCGCGCCAACGATGTATCGATTGAAGATGTAAAGGGCACGGTGCATCTGGATGGCGACTTCATGGAGAGCGTTAAACTTTCGCGCATTGCCAAGCCAGTCAGCTTCAAATCCACGCGCACCAACATGGACCTTTCGCAACTCACCGGATATCTCAATCTCGACTCTGGCGACCTTGAAGCCACCAGTGTTGTGGGACCATTTCGCCTGCGCACCCGCTCCAAAGACATCATGCTGAATGGCATTTCGAACGACGTTCATGTGCAGAACGAAAATGGCGCGGTTGAAATTCACGTCGACAAGCTCGGCGGTCTCGACATCAAAAATGCCAAGGGCGACATTCGCATCTTCGTACCGGCGAAAGCGGGCTTTCAACTCGACGCTTCGGCGCGCGATGGCGAGATCCAGACCGACTTCAACGATCTGAAAATCTCTAATGGGGACGAACACTCCTCCGCCAGTGGCAGCGTGAACGGTGGCGGCCCGCGCATGGCGCTAGAGAACGAACACGGCACAATTGAAATTCGCAAAGGTAGCGCGGTGCCGCCATCCAAGGCAAGAAACTCAGCAGCTCCCGAGCGGCCTGAAAGTCCAGAAGCTCCGGAACCAACAGAGAACTGAGCTAGCCTCATTGCGGCGCGTGAATCGAGTTGGGACTGAATCACGCAGCCGTGGTAAATTGACTTCCTTTGGAGGTTCTCTGTGACCCAAACCGCGACGCCTGATTTTGCGCAACTCAAATCCAACCTGAAATCAATCTGGATGGCTGGCGACTTTGGCCAGATTGCAAACTACGCGGCCCACGCTGGAGTTGATTTCATCGGCCGAACTCCGATCAAGAAGTCCGATCGCGTTCTCGACGTTGCTTGCGGAACGGGAAATGTATCGTTGCCCGCGGCACGAGCGGGAGCCGAAGTCATCGGGGTGGACATTGCTCCCAATCTGCTGGAGCAGGCGCGCAAGCGCGCGTCGGCAGAAAATCTGAGCATCCGCTTTGACGAAGGCGACGCTGAAGACCTGCCTTATGGCGACGGCGAATTCGATATTGTGGTCACCATGTTCGGCGCGATGTTCGCCCCACGCCCAGAAAAAACTGCAGCCGAACTGCTCCGGGTATGCCGGCCCGGAGGACTAATCGCGATGGGGAATTGGACTCCGCAGGGTTTTGTGGGCCAGACATTCCAGGCCACGGCGAAAATCGCTCCGCCTCCACCCGGAATCCCGCCGCCGGTGCTTTGGGGCGATGAAGCTACGGTTCGTCAACGATTTGGTACCGGAGTTTCAAAACTGACGCTCACCCGGCAAAAGGCCACCTTCCAATACCCCTTCAGCCCGAAGGAGGTCGTTGCCTGGTTCCGCCGATACTTTGGTCCAACGCAAGCTACATTCGCGCGTCTCGATAAGGCGGGCCAGGATTCTCTAACCTCGCAATTAGAAACCATGTGGACCGAGAACAATCAAGCAACTGATGGCACCACAAAAGTCGAGGCCGAGTACTTGGATGTAAGAGCCATTCGCGCTTAACCGCACTTTTCTTCCGGTGCGGATAATATTGAATCATGAGGTCGCCATCTCCCACCGCCGAGGGCTTCCGTCTTATCTTCCGGCGACCGGTTATTCCTCTCGCTGAAGTCGCCTGGCGCTGGACCTTCGCCGCCGCCTTTTGGTTTCTGAGTGCGAGCTTTCTGGTGGAGTACGCAGATTCGCTACCCGCAAACCGAGTGGACCGCCTGTTGCTGGGAACGCGGCAACCAGAGCTGGTACTCCGCGGCCTTCACCGAATCCTTCACGGCAGCCTGCTGCGTTTTACTCTCAGCGGCCTTCTGCTCGCAATCGCTCTGCTCGTCATTTGGATTGTCCTGGCATCGCTGGGAAGAGCGGCTACGTTAAACGCCATGATGAACGAGTTAGAAATTACCCCATCATCGAGTGTACGACGAAATACCTTCTCTTCTCTACTAGCCTTAAACTTCCTGCGCGCAGCGGCGGCCCTGGCCGCAATAGTCGCGGCACTCGGCGCCATCTTTATTACGAGCGGCGTTTGGGCTTCGACTCACATGTCGGCAGCCGACAGCGCACGCGTCTGGCTCGCTCTGCTGGTTTCTATTTGGGGCGCATGGGCGATGGTCAACTGGACCCTTTCGACCTCATCTTTGTTTGTTGTGGTGGATCGCGGCAGCGCCTTGACCGCAATCTCGTCAACCATTGTTTGGTGTCTTGACCGCCTTGGTTCCGTGCTCGCTGCTGGAACCTGGTTTGGCCTCATTCACGGAGGCGCATTCCTGCTCGCCTGCAGCGCCCTTCTCACTGTGCTCGGTATGGCACAACTTCTAGGCACCGGCCGCACAATATTTTTGGAAACTTTGATCGTCGCGATTTATTGCGCGATTGCGGATCTGCTTTACATTGGGCGACTAACGGCGTATCTGGCTATCATTCGCCGCGGCGACTCAGTCGATTTCGCAGAAACGTTAGTCCCGCCGCCAGTATTCCCCAGCACTGAACGAAACGCGATCGACCAGAGTGAATTAATCCTGAGCGACGTGCCACAACCAACAACATGAAGCTCGAGTGGATTTCCTTCGTGGTACTTCGTGCCCTTCGTGGTTAATGGTCTTTAGTGTCACATCACTTTACACGGCACTTCTGATTTGAGAAACTCATCCGTGGAATCCCAATCGATCGTTGTCCTCGATTTCGGGGCGCAGTATTCGCAACTGATCGCTCGCCGCGTCCGCGAGCAAAACGTATTTTCTGTTGTCCTTCCCTGCACCGCCAAGATTGAAGAAATTCGAAAATATTCGCCCGCCGGAATCATTCTGTCCGGCGGGCCGTCATCGGTATACGACAAAGATGCTCCGGTCGCGAATTCGCGCGTCTTCGGCCTGGGTGTCCCCGTGCTGGGCATCTGTTACGGGTTGCAGTTCATGGCCCACGTTCTGGGTGGTAAAGTCCGGGCCGCCAAGCATCGCGAATACGGTCATGCTCAAGTCGAAATAGTCGCTGACTCGCTACTGTTTGACGGCCTTCCTCGCAATCTCGAAGTGTGGATGTCGCACGGCGATGAAGCCCTTGAACTTCCGGCGGGATTTCATTTGGTCGGGAAATCTCCTAGCGCGGTCGCCGCGATCGAGAACACCAGCCGGCAATTATTTGCTGTGCAATTCCATCCTGAAGTTCGCCACACCAAGCTTGGAACCGAGATTCTGCGTAATTTCGTTCTTTATATTTGCCAGGCGAAGCCCACTTGGACCCCTCAGCACTTTGTCGATTCAACCGTAGCTTCGGTTCGCGAAACAGTCGGCACCGGACGCGCCATCTGCGCTCTCTCTGGCGGGGTCGACTCGGCTGTCGCGGCAACGCTGGTGGATCGCGCACTTCGCGACGGCGATAAATCGCGGCTGACTTCAGTTTTTGTGAACAATGGCGTCCTGCGAAAGAACGAATTTGAAAAAGTTCAGCAGAGCCTGCGCGACAAACTTGGATTGCACGTGATTGCAGTCGACGCCACCGAGCGCTTTCTTTCAAAACTCGCCGGCGTCACTGATCCGGAAAAGAAACGCAAGATTATCGGCAATGAATTCATCGCCGTGTTCGACGAAGAAGCTCGCCGCATTGAAAAAGAAGAGGGCGAAGTTGACTGGCTGGTGCAGGGCACGCTGTATCCCGACGTGATCGAATCGGTCTCCGTCCGGGGACCGTCGCAGGTCATTAAGTCTCACCACAACGTAGGTGGGCTTCCGGAAAAGATGAAGCTGAAGCTCATCGAACCGCTGCGTGATCTCTTTAAAGATGAAGTCCGCGTGATCGGTCGCGACCTGGGAATGCCGGAGGAAGTTCTGCAACGCCAACCGTTCCCCGGGCCCGGACTGGCGGTGAGAATTCTGGGCGAAGTCACTCCTGAACGACTGGCAATTCTGCGCGAATGTGATGACATCGTAGTGAACGAAATCAAAAAGGCCGATCTCTACACGAAAATCTGGCAATCGTTTGCGGTATTGTTGCCGGTGATGTCAGTCGGCGTAATGGGCGACCAGCGAACTTACGCCTACACCTGCGCGGTCCGTGCGGTGCACTCCGAAGATGGCATGACCGCCGATTGGGTCCCGCTTCCGCATGAAGTTCTAAAGACAATTTCGAGTCGCATCGTGAATGAAGTTCGCGGCGTCAATCGCGTGGTGTACGACGTTACTTCGAAGCCGCCGGGAACCATCGAGTGGGAATAGCCTGAGTTTCCTAAAGCTTCTCTTCTGCTCTAGAATTGCTGCGCTCTAACCTTCTTAGGAATGTCGAGTCTAAATGCTATGAAAATTGTCTCGCTTGCGCTGTGCTTATTTCTGTTTTGCGGTTCCGCGGCATTCAGCCAATCCGCCCAGACCTTGCCGTATTCTCCGAGCCTGGCGGTGGACTCGATGGACCGTTCAGTCGATCCCTGCGTGGATTTTTATCACTATTCCTGCGGCGGCTGGCAGAAGAAGAACCCCATTCCTCCAGACCAGACTTCATGGTCTGTGTATGGCAAACTTTATGTCGACAATCTAAATTTTCTGCGCACGATTCTGGAGCAGGCCTCCGCTTCCGACAAGTTGAGGAATCCGGTAACACAGAAAATTGGGGATTTCTACGGAGCGTGTATGGATGAGAGCGCGGCCGAGAAGCGTGGCCTCTCAGGACTTCAGCCCATATTGGACGAAATTGCGAAGCTCAATTCTTCAACCGAGCTCACTCCCTTAGTCGCACGGCTGCAGATGTCGTTCAACAAAATTTTGTTCGATGGAGGTTCCGAGCAGGACCCTGATGATTCTGACGAGGTCATCGCCGGACTAGATCAGGGTGGGCTGGGGCTGCCCGATCGCGACTATTACACGAAAGACGACGCGAAGTCCAAAGAGACTCGCGACCGTTACGTTCAGCATGTGCAACACATTTTCGAACTCAGCGGCGACAATGCGGCGACTGCGAAGGTCAATGCCGACACGGTCATGCGCATCGAAACCGAACTGGCTCGGGCTTCTCAGACCCGCGTGGCGAGACGCAATCCTTACAATCTCAAACACAAGATGACGCTTTTGGAAGTCAGCCAACTGGCGCCGGGATTCGATTGGAATCGCTACTATCGGGATGCAAGCTATCCCGAGTTCGAAACGATCAATGTAAACTCGCCAGATTTCTTTAAGGAAGTCAACACGCTGCTCACATCCGAACCGATTGCCAACTGGAAAACCTATCTGCGTTTCCACGTAATCGATGCCGAGTCGCCGTACTTGTCATCCAAGTTCGTTGACGAAAACTTCGACTTCTATCGCAAATATCTTCGGGGCGTTACTGAGCAGCAGGCGCGCTGGAAGCGCTGCGTCGCATATACCGACCGTAATCTTGGCGAGGCGCTCGGGCAAGCTTATGTGGCCCGCGTCTTCTCGCCTGAGTTGAAAGAGAGCACGCGCCAGATGGTCATAAACATCGAAGATGCTATGGCGCAACGCATCGCGCAACTTGACTGGATGAGCTCGGAAACCAAGCAGCAAGCAATCGTTAAACTGCACGGCATTCGAAATAAGATCGGGTATCCCGATAAGTGGCGCGATTACAGCTCGCTAACCGTCGTTGCGGGTGATTTTCTAACCGACATGCAACGGGCACACGAATTTGAAAGTCGACGCGACATCAACAAAATCGGCAGGCCAGTGAATCGGAATGAATGGGATATTTCGCCTGCGACAGTTGACGCGTACTACAGCCCACCGATGAATGACATCAACTTTCCTGCCGGTGTGCTGCAGCCACCGGTCTATGACGCGAAGATGGATGATGCGCCGAACTATGGCGACACGGGAGGCACCATCGGCCACGAACTGACCCACGGCTTCGATGACGAAGGCAGTCAATTCGACGCCAAGGGCAACCTGCGAAACTGGTGGAGTAAAGAAGATCGGGAAAAGTTCGAAGCCCGGACCAAGTGCGTACAAGACCAGTATGCGCAGTACGTTGTAGTCGACGATGTTCATATCAACAGCGCGCTCACTCTCGGAGAGGACGTAGCTGACCTTGGCGGAGAGATCCTTGCCTTCATGGCGTGGAAAAGTGAAACCAAAGACAAGAACCTGCAGCCGGTAGATGGGCTCACGCCCGAGCAGCGATTCTTCATCGGTTTTGCGCAGTGGGACTGCGCCAATGAGCGGCCTCAGGATTTACGAGTCCGCGCCGCGACCGATCCTCACTCCCCGGCTCAATATCGCATCAATGGCGTGGTCGTGAACATGCCAGACTTTTCAAAGGCATTTTCCTGCAAAGCAGGTCAACCTATGACCAAGCCCGCGGATCAAGTCTGCAAGGTCTGGTAATAAGAAACGGCGCGCTCATCCTATGGGGCCAGCGCGCGCCATTAATTTGTAGAGTTCTTATTGTTGAGCGTCGGCGGTAATCGGTCCAACGGAGTCCCGCACCGAACCCATCGGCCGGCGCGAAGCTGCCACTACCGGAACCGGCGGCCGCTGCTCCAATGTGCCGAGCAGTGGGGCATAATCCACGGCCAGGTCAAGGGAAACGAACTGGTTATTGGCGCACATGGATTCAATCATGCGACTCTGGCGCGAATTCAGCACCTTGACCGGCAGGGTCTCAAAATGGCGAAACACCCACATCAGGTACAGCCGCTGCATAAACGATGGATTCAAATATCGCGGCCCGAGCGGAGTTAAAACTCGCAGCACGCCTGAAGACAACTTTTCAAGCCACATGAAACCGGTCCCAAGAGGATTTTAATAAGCGACGAAGGAGGCACTGCAATTCAAAGTCCATGAATTATGCACTGAAATTCATGTATTGGGAAGGGGTGGCGGTGAATTTTTTTACGCAGACCGCGTTTTTTATATTTCATCGAATTCGAAGATTAGAACCGTCTGTTAAGGTCTTGCATGAATTTCGATGAGCGACGCTAAAGATAGCCGCCGAACCGGCCTTGCCCGAGCACTCTCCAAACTGGGTTTTTGCTCCCGAACCCAAGCCTTTAGTTTGATCCGGGCTGGTCGCGTCCGGCTCAACCAAAGGCCAGTCCGCGACCCCGAAACTTGTGTCCGGCTGGGCAAAGACCGAATTGAAGTCGATGGGAAGCCGATTGATCAGGCTGAGAAGGTCTACCTCATGCTCAACAAGCCGCGGGGCTTGGTCACCACCCGCAATGACGAGAAAGGTCGAAAGACGATCTATTCGCTCCTGACCGGTTATTCGGAATGGCTGGCTCCAGTCGGCCGGCTCGACATGGCCAGCGAAGGCCTGCTTTTGCTGACCAATGACTCCGCCTGGGGCGCGCAAGTCACGTCTCCGGAAGCTCACATAGACAAGACTTACCACGTCCAAATTGACACGGTGGCCGACCAGGAACTGGTCGATCGACTCAATAAAGGTGTTCGCACTGACGGGGAATTATTGGAGGCGAAACGGGCTGGCATCCTGCGGTTGGGAATTAAGAATTCGTGGCTGGAGATCGTGCTCGATGAGGGCAAGAACCGTCATATCCGCAGAATGTTTTCGGAGCTCGGAATTGAACTATTACGGCTGGTGCGGGTAGCAGTCGGCTCGATCGAGCTAGGAGATCTGCCGAAAGGTAAGTCGCGTCCCCTCACAACTGACGAGAAAGAAGCCCTAGCCGTAAAAAAATGATTGCCTTCGATGTTTTGGAAAGACTGGCGCCCTCGGCCGCCTACCACGTCATTCCCGCGTCATCGGATAATTCTTCTCGCGCCACTCACGCACGCCGCCATCCATCGAGATCACATTCGTGTAACCCATCTTCTGCAGATTGTCCGCTGCCATAGCTGACCTGAAACCGCCACCACAATAGAGAATCATCGGAGTCTTCACGTCCGGAACTCGCGCCTCGATATCTCGCTCAATCACGCCCTTACCGAGATGAATCGCCCCGGGCAAATGATCCTTGGCGAATTCGCTTTCTTCGCGCACGTCTATCAATAGAACTTTGTCCCCGTGGTCGAGCTTCTTCTTAACCTCATCAACGGTTGCTTCCTTAACTCTCGACTTCGCGTCGTTAACGATTTCTAAGAAACGCGGCGTGTGTTGCATAGTGCCTCCAATAGATATTGCCCAAACCAAAGCACTGCTCAGCGACCACTAGTCACTAGTCACTATTCACTGCTCTTCCGTTTGTCCTTTAAACGTGCAATCTTCCGGATTCTTGTCGTCGCGCAATCCAAGAAATACTGGCGCCCGCAACTTAAATCCGCCTTCGGAAGTCTCATGCGTCCACTCTGAAAATTTTACTTCTGCGACCCGCTCCGGTTTCACCCAATGCACGTTCTTGGCATCGACCGGACCGGTAAACGGGCTGTTCTTGGTTTCAATCTCTTTAAGAACTTCGAAGATTTGCTTCAGCGTCGCGTGGTTAAAACCGGTTCCCGCGTGACCCACATGGATTAGCTGCTTCTTGTTGTTATAGAGACCCAAAACCAATGAGCCGAAATATTGCCGCGCGCCTTCAGGCCTGGTGTACCCGCCGATCACGCAGTCAGCCGTCTGCGTGATTTTAATTTTCAGCCACTCGCGAGTGCGCCTCTCCTCGTAACAGCTATTGCATTTTTTCGCGACGATGCCTTCGAGTCCTTTTTGCTTCGCGACCTGAAAAAGCGCAATCCCCTGCCCGGCGTGATGATCGGAAAATCTGACCAGTTCTCCGGGAGGCAGAATTTGCCTAAGCACGCGTTTGCGATCGTCGAGACCGACTGGCCGCAGATCGTAGCCGTCAAGATAGAGCAGGTCGAATACGTAATAAATGATTGGCAGCTCTGGACGCGATGGCGCTTGCCGTCCGTGGGCGCGGATTCCCGTGCGTTGCTGCATCAGGCTGAATGAAGGCCGGCCTTGTTCATCGAGTACGACAACTTCACCGTCGAGAATGGCGGACTTAGCGTTCACCAATTTTGGCAGTTCACGCAACTCAGGATAGCGAGGGCCGAGATCATTCTGATTGCGCGACACCATGCGTACTTTTCCGTTTTCAATAAAGGACACCACACGATAGCCGTCCCATTTAATTTCAAACAGCCAGTTGGGATCGTCGAATGGATCTTCCGCAATAGACGCCAGCATCGGCTGAATTGCCGTTGGCATCGGACGCTTGACTGCGCCGTTTATATCTTTGACCGGAGAGTCGTTGGCGGAGTAGTCAGGCTCGACTGGCGCTTCGCTTACCTGCGCTTTTTTTTTTGCTCCGGACTTTTCCGGTTTTACTTTAGCTTTTGCCGTTTCCTTGGCCGACTCGGCTTTTTGCTTTTTCTTGTCCAGCTTGGCAAGCGTATCAGCCAGCCAAGCGGCTTTCACTCCGCCACGAGACGCTTTCTTGCTGCTTGTCCATTCCGCCGAATCTTCGTCGCCCGCAATCTGGGCCATTGTCTTTCCGCTCAGCACTGAGGTGGCGTATTTTTCAATGTCGTAGCTTCCGGCGGCATGCTTATCTTGCTTCTTGATCAGCAACCATTCGTTGCCCTTGCTGCCGGGGCGGCGTGCCTTGATGTGTATCAGCGCAAAATCGCCATTTAATTTTTTCCCATGCAGACGGAATTTCAGATCTCCCTTTTTCAGCATGGCGACCGCTTCAGCTTCGGTGCCGGGCACATACTCTCCCTTGACCGGAACCGGAGACAGCAGCTCCCAGGTGCCGACGTCCCACACCATGACCGTACCCGCGCCGTAGTTGCCCTCAGGAATGGTCCCTTCAAAATCAAAATAAGAAACCGGATGGTCTTCAACCTCCATCGCCAGGCGCTTGTCGCCGGGGTTGAGCGATGGCCCTTTCGGAACCGCCCATGACTTCAGCACCCCTTGCATCTCGAGCCGGAAGTCGTAATGCAGCCGCGTAGCACGATGACGCTGCACCACAAAGCGATGGCCCTTGCTCTTTTCGATTTTCGGCGGAGGCTCTGGCGTTTCCGAGAACCGTCGTTTGCGTTTGTATTCCTCCAATGGCACGGGAATATTGTAAAGAAAGAAGGTCAGAGAAGCGCAATGGCAAGTCAGAAGGCAGAAGTGCGATTGCAGATTTTAGGTTTTAGATTGCAGATTTTAGAATTTGAAATGGGAAGGTTATTACGGCCGTGCTCCTCCTTCAACATCTTCGACACAGCTTAAATCTGCAATTTACAATCTGAAATCTGCAATTTATTACTCCTGCATTCTGCTTTCTTACTTCTGCATTTGTTTGCGATAGATTGATTATGTGCAACGCGAGTACCCTCAGCAGCCTCTGGTCGGCGTGGGCGCGATCATCATCGACGCCGGCCGCGTTTTGCTTATCAAGCGCGGCAAAGCTCCTCTGCTTGGCGAGTGGTCGATTCCCGGCGGAATGCTCGAACTCGGTGAGACCTTGCGCCAGGGGGCGGAGCGCGAGGCGCTTGAAGAAACGGGCCTGGTTGTCCGTGCAGAAGAACTGCTGGGCGTATTCGATCGCGTCATTCCCGACGACGCAAAGCGTACGCTTTACCACTACGTGCTCATTGATTTTTTGTGCCGCAAAATTTCAGGAGAGTTGCAAGCTGCGGGCGATGCATCCGAGGCACGCTGGTATACCGAGGATGAGATCAAACAACTATCGCTACCTGAAGAGACCCGAAAAATAATCCAACTGGGATTCGAAAAATCCCGCTAAGAGCGGCAAAAGCCTAAATCAATCCTCGTTCTGTTCAGCTTCCGCCTCAACGGCATCTGCTATGGGCTCATTCAAAATCCGGCTGGCCTTGCTGAATTCGCTCGGTTGTACCATCAGCTTTATTCCGCCGAGTAAGTTCGAAATAAACCAGTCCATCCGCACCATGTTTTCATCAGCCAGAAAACAGTCAACCCCAGAGGCCTGCAGTCGGCCTCTGGCCAGCAATGCTTCCGGCACGTCACGGAAGGCGCGGAGGACGACCAGATCTCGCCTTTCCGGCACCATGGTTTGCGGCGCTGCCTCCGGTTCGGGAACTTCCAGCCGACGGCGATCGAGTTCATTCTCAAGAGCGTCCCACGCCGTATCGCTCAAGGCCGAGGATTCAAGTGCCAGCTTGATCAATTCACCATCGCTCATCTGCGAATAGTGCACGGCAAAAGCTTCATGGTCGGAGTCTGATGGCTTCACGAACGAAATGATATCGAGATTCGGGGCGTGTGTCCGCCTCCAGCGCTAAGAACTGGATTTTTTACGAACAGTCGACCTAATGAAGGTTACAATAACGCGCATGCGTAGCAGAGTTCCTGCTTTTCTCAGCTTCACCTTCCTGTTTCTTTCATCCCTTGTTGGAGCGCAATCTCAACCCTCTACCGGGCTAGTGGACACTTCGCAGGAAGGCTTTGTCTTCGAGCAGCTAAAAGAATCGGTTCGATTCGAGAATGACGGCAGCGGAGTGCGAGAGACTACCGCGGCCATTCGCATTCAGAGTCAGGCCGGAGTACAAGCCTTCGGTCAGCTCGTGTTTGGTTACTCCACCGCCACCGAGGATCTGAAAATTGACTACGTCCGCGTGCGCGCGGCAGACGGGCAAGTTACGGAAACTCCCGCTTCCAGCACCCAGGACTTTGCGCCTGAGGTGTTGCGGGAGGCTCCTATGTATAGCGATTTCCGCCAGCGCCACGTGTCTGTTGTAGGCATGCGCCCTGGCGTAATTCTTGAATACCATCTGCTGATCACCGTAAAGCCTCTCGCCCCGGGCGAATTCTGGTATGAATATAGCTTCCCCGAAGGCTATGCGTTGCTGAACGCAACTCTTCAGATTGATTTACCCAAGTCCCGCGAAATCAAAATCAAAAGTCCCGACCATAAGTACGAGGTTCGTGAGGATGGCGATCGTCGTGTCTATACCTGGTTAGTAAAAAACTTTGTGCCCGACCGCAAAAAGATCGAGCAGCAGGAAGTCGATGATACTCCAGATGTGCAGCTCTCGAGTTTTACTGACTGGCAAGAGATTGCAACCTGGTACGCAAAGTTACAAAGTGGACGGGCGGTCCCGGACGACGCGATAAGGAAGAAGGCTTCGGAACTAACCCAAAGCGCAACCACACCCGACGAAAAGACCCGGCGGTTATATAACTTTGTTGCTCAGAACATTCGTTATGTGAGCCTTTCTTTTGGTGTCGGTCGACTTCAGCCTCACGCAGCGTCTGAGGTGCTGCAGAACGGCTACGGAGACTGTAAGGACAAGCACACCCTGCTTCAGGCGATGCTGGCTGCCGAGGATATCAAAAGCTATCCCGTGTTGATCCACTCTGATCGCAAACTGGAGGAAGACGTCCCTTCGCCGGCTCAATTCGATCATGTGATCACAGTGGTCAAATTGGGTGACAATCTCACCTGGCTGGACTCAACCGCCGAAGTTGAGCCTTATGGCGAAATCGAATATCAACTGCGTAATAAGCAGGCGGTAATTGCCAGTACAGACTCACAGGGAGGTCTGCGGCATACGCCAGCCGACTCTCCAGTTAAGGACCGAACTACTCTAAATATTAATGCCAAATTCAGTCAGTTCGGCGCATTGGATGCAAGCCTGGAACTCGCCTCAACTGGAGATAGCGCATGGCAATTACGCGGAACCTTTCGACGAGTGCCGCAGACAGACTGGCCGCGCGTGCTGGAATTCGTCTCCCGCGCATGGGGTCTGCAAGGAGATATTTCCGATGTGAAAATCGATACCATTGAAGATACTGCGAAGCCGTTTCACCTCCTCTACCACCTGCGTCAGGCGGACTACTTTAAGGTCCCCAACTCCGGAGTCAACTTCCGACTGCTTCCGGCGATTTCTGTGGGACGCTTGCCGCGAGCAAGCAAGAGGCACTCTGGTGAACCTCTCGATGTCGGACCCGCCGAGGAGCGCATATACCATTTGCGAGTCGAATTTCCTTCGAACTTCACCGTGCATCCGCCTTCGGACGTGAGCATCACCCGGGATTACGGAGATTATTCATCGTCATACAAGCTGTCAAAAAATATTCTTGAGGGCGAACGGAAAATGGTGCTCAAGGTTAGCGAGCTGCCTGCGTTCCGTCGAGCTGATTACGAGTCATTTCACAATGTGACTACCAGCGCTGTAGAGGAGACGCCCTGGTGCAGCATCGTAAAGCCGTCGGGTTCTGCGGCGGCTTCGGCTTCCGAGATTAAGGGAACGCCAGCGGAACTTCGCGAAGCCGGCAGCGCTGCCTTGAAACGCCAGGATTTCGCCACCGCTGCAAACCTGCTGCAGCGGGCTGCCGACCAAGATGCTGCCACTAAAGAAGGTTGGGACGAACTCGGCAAAGCCTATTCGGCGCTTAACGATCACGACAAGGCAATCCAAGCCTTCAAGAAGCAGGTGGAAGTAGAGCCTTACCATGCTCATGCCAACGCGGAGTTGGCGTCGGAACTTCAACAACTGGGGCGTTTTGACGAGGCAATAGCCGCTTACCGCAAGCAAATCGAGATTGCGCCATCGGATAAATCCGCTCACAAGCAACTTGGCCTGTTATTCATCCAGCTTAAACGCGATCCTGAAGCCCGCACCGAACTCGAAACTGCCGCATCGTTTCCGCCGGAAGATCCTGAAATAAAGATGGCGCTTTCGGAGCTGTATTCCCGGATCGGGGAATCGAAGAAGGCCGAAGCAATGATGACGAGTTTGACCGGCGCTGTGCTCGACGCTGGACAAACCGATTTATTTGCTGCAGCCTTGCGGGACGACATCGATCCTAACCAGACCGAACATGATGCGGAGAAAAATCTCAGCGATATCGGCGATCAGTTTGAATCCGGTGAATACGACCATCTCAACGCAAGCGCCTTTTCTGCAATGGACCTGGTCGCACTGTCGTGGGCACGACTTGGATGGGCACGTTTTCTGCAGGGAGATAATCTGGCGGCGACACAATTTCTTGAGGCAGCGTGGAGTCTAAGTTTATCGGGAACCGTGGCAAATCGGCTGGGACGAGTTTACGAAAAAACCGGGGCGCGGGATCATGCCGAACTTCTGTATGCACTCGCGGCTGAGGCAGGAGGGGCTGACGCGCTGGCGTCACGAGAAAAAGTCGCCAAACTCAGTGGAACCGGGGTGGAAAAGGAACTCGCGAAAGCGTCAGCGGAATTAGAAAAGATGCGAAATATCAGATCACCGCAGTTAGTCTCTGGAACAGCTTCCGCCCGCTTCGAGATGATGTTCGATAATTCGACCAATCCTGAGCGGGTGCAATTCTTGGATGGAGACGAATCTCTACGGAAGTCAAACGAAAAACTTGAAAAGTTGGAATATCCGATCAAATTTCCTGATGTTTCGTCAATCAAAGTCGTGCGATTGGTTAAGGCATCGTGCACTGCGTCCTCATGCACGATAACGTTGTTGCCGCTCGGTGGAATGGAATCCAAAACAATTGTTCAGCGCAGTGGATCGGAAGATGGTGCGCAACCACGACGCTAGAGCTGAAATGAAACGCGTCATGCCGACCCAAATAGAACGGCCCGCAAGTTTTATCCTGCGGGCCGCCCGGCGGACTGTTTGGGATTGACCAAGAGGTGGTCACTCTAAGTACCCGTTGCGTTCTTCTGCGCGGGGACAGT
>Ga0157372_10002532_pt1 | contig 19823 bp, 16 predicted proteins | sample C55metaG_FD_115307 | JGI IMG/M metagenome (GOLD analysis project Ga0157372, IMG submission 115307) | Corn rhizosphere microbial communities from Kellogg Biological Station, Michigan, USA - C5-5 metaG | ecosystem: Host-associated > Plants > Roots > Rhizosphere > Soil | place: USA: Michigan... | reverse complement strand
TCGACATTGAGAATGCGGTCGACGAGCAAGAACGGATAGCGGTGCGGCAGAAGCCGGACGATATCCTGAATTTCGAGGGTTACACCCTGACTTTGCGGCTGATTCATCTCGTTCACTTCGTTTTGCCGTTGTCTTTATACGGCTTACCTTCCGCCAGCCGTCTGATGGCGGCGGCCTGCTTTAAAAACTGGCGAATTGGCACTGCGGGAGCGCCGCCCCACACTTCGCCTGCCGGCACGTCATGCATCACGCCGCTGCGGGCGGCAAGCTGCGCGCCGTCTCCGATCGTGACGTGATCGACAAGGCCGGCATTGCCCCCGAGCACGACATAGTCGCCAATCGTGCAGCTTCCCGCGATCCCGCATTGCGCCGCGATCAAGCAGTGGCGGCCGATAGAGACGTTGTGCGCGATCTGCACAAGGTTGTCGATCTTCGTCCCTTCGCCGATCATGGTGTCGCGGTGCGCGCCGCGATCGACCGTCGTGCCGGCGCCGATCTCGACATCGTCCTGAAGGATGACGCGGCCGGTCTGCGGCACTTTGGTGTGGCCTCGCCTTCCCGGAAGGTAGCCAAAGCCATCCTGGCCGATCTGCGCACCGGGGTGAATGACGACCCGATCGCCGACCAGCGCGTATTGCACCGTTGAATTCGCGCCGATCGTACAATCGCGGCCGATGCACACGTCGGCGCCGATCACGGCATTCGCGCCGATCAGCGTGCCTGCACCGATTTCGGCGCGCGGCCCGATCACCGCGCCCGGCTCGGCGACAACCCCGTCTTCAAGCTTCGCTTCCGGGTGCACCGACGCGCCCGGCGCGATCCCCCGCCCGCCGAACAGGCCTGCCGGTTTGAGATCGTTCGCAAATAGCGCCCGCGCGACCGTCACATAGGCGCGATACGGCTCCTTGCTGATCAGAACGGCAACGCTCTTCGGAGCATCGGCGGCAAGCTCCTGTTTCGTGAAGCAAACGCCTGCGTCCGTCGCGGCGAATTCGTCGCGGAATTTTGCATTATCGAAGAAGCTGAGATCGGCGGGTCCCGCGAGATCGAGCGGGCGGACGCCCGCGATCTTGCGGTCGAGCGGCGCGCCGGGGGCAGGTTCCGCGCCGGTCAATGCGATGATTTCAGCGACCGCTATCGGCGCGCGGGGGCGGAAGAATTGCGGCTCGGTCATACTGTTCCGATCGCGCCCAAACGCGGCGATCGCCAATCTGAACTTAAAACTGCGTGCCGCCCGAGAAGCGGAAGAATTGGGTCCGGTCGTAGGACGTTTTCGTAAGCGCCTGGGCGAAATCGAAGCGGATCGGGCCGAAGGGCGACGACCAGATCAAACTCACACCCGCCGAAGAACGGATGGTGTTGTCGTCCGCGACGCAGATGGAGGATGGGCCTTTTGTTTTGTTCGTGCCGCTCGGGCAATCCAATCCGGCGCCCGCTCCGTCATTTACATAAGGCGTTCCGAACTGCGTAAGGTTCGTATTCCCTTTGTAGCCCCAGAGCGAACCGGCATCCGCGAAGATCGCAGCTTTCAGGCCGAGGTCCTTCGGCATGAAGGAAAGCGGGAATTGCAACTCGGCAGTCGCGCTCCAGTATTGCGAGCCGCCCAAGGCATCCTTGAAATTCGAGCCGAGATCGCGCGGGCCGATGCCCGACGGCTCGAAGCCGCGCACCAGTTCCGGCCCCTTGAAGAAGCCATCGAGGATGTTCAGGTCCTTGCCGTTCGTCGAGGTAATATAACCGGCCGAACCCTTGATCATGCCGACAAAAGCGCCGCCCAGCAGATGATAATGCCGCGCCTCGATCGAGCTGCGCAGATAATTCGTATCGCCGCCAAGCCCGGCGAAGTCCTGATTGAACGCAACATAGTTGCCCGCCGTCGGATCCTTGTTGTTGTCGAGCGAGTTCCAGGCGAGTGTGTAGCCGACCGAAGAAGTAATCGTCGTGCCGAGCGCCTGCTTGATCGCGGCGGAAACTTCGCTCGCGTTGTATTGGCCCGGAGCCATTGCTTTCGGACCAGCAACACCGGCAAGAACGCCGCCAAACGCCGGATCATTACAAGGCACATTTGCTGCGTCTGTGGGAAATATAACGCCTCCAAATAATGTCCGACAGCCATCGTTGTATTTGCCCGTGACTCCCAACTCACGCTGAAACAGCGAATAGCGCAATCCGAGCGACATTTCCTCGTTCAATGGCAGCGATGCTTTCAGATTGCCGCCGTATTGCGAGACCGAGTAGGTCTGGAAGTCGTTCGGCAACTGCTCCTTCCAGAACAGATCGAACCCGCCGCCAACACGCTGGCCCAGAAGATACGGGTCGGAGAACGAGAACGAGGCGCCGCGCTGATACTGGCCGTAGCTGACGGAGGTGCGCACATACTGTCCGCGGCCGAGGAAGTTTCGCTCGCCGACCGAGACTTCGGCGAGGACGCCCGCCGCTGTCGAATAGCCGCCGGAAATCGAGAACTCGCCGGTCAGGCTATCCTCGACACGAACATTGACAATCACGCGGTCGGGCGCCGAGCCCGGTTCGGTCGTGATTTTTACATCCTTGAAGTAACCGAGATTTTTCAGCCGCCGTTCGGCGCGATTGACGAGCGCGTGGTTGTACGGGTCGCCCTCGTACAGATCGAATTCGCGGCGGATGACGTAATCGCGCGTGCGGGTGTTGCCGATGATGTTGATGCGCTCGATGTAAACGCGCGACCCCTGATCTACGGTATAGACAAGGTTGATCCGCTTTGCCTCGAAAAGACGATCGCCGCGCGGCCGCACCTGCGCAAACGCGTAACCGCGCTTGGCGAGTTCCATCGTGACGTTCTCGATCGATTTCTCGACCATCTCGGCGTTATAGATTTCGCCCGGGTTCGTGCGCACGAAGCTGCGAATCGACGCCGGGTCGAGATCGCGCACGTTCGAAACCACATCGACCGTGCCCGTGCGGTACTGCTGGCCTTCGTCGACGGTGATCGTGATGACGAAGCCGCCGGCCGCCTTGTCGAGATCGACATTCGCCGAGACAATGCGGAAATCGGCGTAGCCGTTCTTGAGATAAAAGCGGCGGAGCGCCTCCTGGTCGGCGTTCACGCGGTCGGGATCGTAGACGTCGGTGTTCTTGATCCAGCTCAGCCACGTCGTCACCGTCGTGGACATCACGTCCTTGAGCTTCCAGTCCGAATACGCGTGGTTCCCGACGAAGACGATCTTCTTGATCGTGGTCTTGCCGCCTTCGTCGATCTTGAAGACGAGGTCGCTGCGGCCGTTCGCGCGATCGATCACCTGCGGGTCGACGCGCACGTCATACCGGCCGCTGCGGCGATAGACTTCGACGATCCGCTGCGCGTCGGACTGGATCGTGGTCAGGCTGAGCGGCCCGCGCGATTTCGATTGAATTTCGGCCGCGAGCGTTTCGTCCTTGATCTTTTTATTGCCCTCGAAGGCGACGCGATTGATGAGGGTATTCTCGACGACCGTTACGATCAGGCGGCCCCCGCCGCCCATGTTGATTTTCACGTCCTTGAACAGGCCGGTGGCGTAAAGCGCCTTCAGCGCGTCGTCGATCTTGATCGGATCGACGCGCTCGCCCGGACGGATTCCGACATAGCTGCGGATGGCGTCGACATCGACGCGGCGATTGCCCTGCACGACGATAGAACTGACGGTCTGGGCGCTTGCGACGGTCGCGGTCACGACGGAGTAAACGGTGACAGTGGCTGCCCCGGCGAATGCCAAGGCCGCTACGACCGCAAGTCTCCCCAAGACTCGGACCAGAAAATTCATGCGATACGCTACCTGCCGTGCCCGCTTGGCGATGCTTCGCGAATAAACATCCCCGCATCCAAACGCCGGTGCATCTGGATTCGATGAGCCCATAAAACTTGTACAGGGTTTACAAGCACTTGCAAGCCGCCCCTCGCTGTTTTCGGGATTTTTCACGCAGAAAAATTCCCGAAATCCCGCCAAAAACCGATGCCCCATCATTGACCGGACAGGTCCAGACTGACTCGGATCGGTTTCAGAATAATTGCCGACGCGAAAAGGCGAAATTGGGTCGAAATACGGGCCAATCCCCCTTAGGCCGAGGGGTGTGGCATTAAAGCGACGCTAGATGGACGATGTCGTTCCAGGTCGCGAAAATCATCAACATGATGACGAGCGCGAGTCCGATCCGGAAGCCCATTTCTTGCGCTTTTTCGCTGAGCGGCCGGCCGCGAATAGCCTCGAAGAGGTAGAACATCAGGTGCCCGCCATCCAGGAGCGGCACCGGAAACAGGTTCAGAAGCCCAATCGACACCGAAAGCACCGCCGTCAGGTGCATCAGGGCTGTAAAACTCACCGATGCAACCTGGCCGGATACCTGCGCGATCCGGAGCGGTCCGCCGAGCTGATCGGCGGATTCCCGTCCCGCTACGATGCCGCCGATATACGAGAACGTCCGATCCACCACGAACCAGGTTTCCGCCGCGCCCAAGCTCAGCGCCGCGAATGGCCCCACCCTGACGGGCGGATCCATGAGGCCGGTGATGCCCAGCCTGCCGACGCGAAGGAGATTGCCGAAACGATCCTTGTGCTCGTCGAGCTTGGGTTTTGCCTTCAGGACGATTTCCTTGCCGTCGCGATCGACCGTGAAATCGAGCGTCACATCCGGATTGATCGCGACGATGCGCTGCATGTCGGTGAAGGTTTCGATCTTCTTGCCGTCGATCGTCAGCACCAGATCGCCGGTCTTGAAACCCGCTTCCGCCGCAGCGCTGTTGGGGAACACCGTGTTCACACGCGCGGGGCTCGCCTGCTTGCCGTAGAACATGAAGATGCCGGCGAAGATCAAAATCGCGAGGATGAAATTCGCGATCGGCCCGGCGGCGACGATCGCCGCGCGCTGCGCGACGGGCTTGTAGAAAAACGAAACGCTGCGTTCCGTCTCGTTCATCTTGTCGAGCGTTTCCTGATCCGGCGTGCTCGCAGCGCTGTCGTCGCCATAGAAGCGGACATAGCCGCCGAGCGGAATGGCCGCGATTTTCCAGCGCGTGCCGTGCCGGTCGTAGAAGCCGAACAATTCGGGACCGAAGCCGATCGAAAAGGCCTCGATCTTCACGCCGCAGCGGCGCGCGACCCAGAAGTGGCCGAGCTCGTGGAAGAATACGACGATCGTGAGCACGAACAGAAAGGGAAGCGCGTAGCCCAGAAACGAGCTGCCGAAAGCCCCGAAATTCGAGAGAAATTGCATTACCGCATCCCTTCCAATTCGTTACCCACCTAGGATGCCTTTGCGGCAAATTGGGGCAAGAGGGTACGGGCTATACTTCTGCCGATATGGTCAACGGCGGCCGCCTCCTCCGCCGTTTGGGGCTCGGACAGGCACTCAGCCGCCGCCCGATCCAGAACGTCCCGAACCAGGCCAGGTATATCGTTAAAACCGATGCGGCGCGACAAAAACGCCTCGACCGCGACCTCATTTGCCGCATTCAACACCGTCGGCGCGGCGCCCCCCGCCGCCAGCGCCTCCCGCGCCAGCCGGAGCGCCGGAAAGCGGCCGTAATCCGGTGCCTCGAAGGTCAGCGTGCCCACTTTCACAAGATCGAGCCGCGGCGCCTCCCACCCGGCCCGGTCGGGCCAATTCAGGCAATAGGAGATTGGCAGCCGCATGTCCGGCACCGACAGTCCGGCAACGACGGACCCGTCATGGAATGAAACGAGCGCATGCACGATCGACTGCGGATGCACGAGGACGTCGAGTTTCTCGGGCGCGAGCCCAAAAAGATGATGCGCCTCGATCAGCTCAAGCCCCTTGTTCATGAGCGTCGCGGAATCGATGGTGATCTTCGCGCCCATCGACCAGGTCGGATGCTTGAGCGCTTCCTCCGGCGTCACGCGCGCGAGCCGCTCGATGCCATGCGCGCGCAGCGGGCCGCCTGAAGCCGTGAGCGTCACGCGCTCGACGGTTTCCTTCGGCCCTGCGGTGAGCGCCTGAAACACCGCATTGTGTTCGGAGTCGACGGGAAGAACCATCGCGTTCGACGCGCGCGCCGCCGTCATGAAAAGTTTGCCCGCCGAGACGAGGCATTCCTTGTTGGCGAGCGCGACGCGCCGGCCGGCTTTCACCGCGGCAAGCGTCGGTTCAAGTCCGGCGGCACCCGAAATTGCCGCCACTACGACATCGGCTTCAGCTTGCGCCGCTTGCAGCATGCCGGCACTGCCCGCCGCCGTCTCGATGCCAGATCCGGCAAGTGCGCCTGTGAGCGCGGCATAGCCGTCGGACCCCGCGATCACGGCAAGACGCGCGCGATGCTTGCGCGCAAGCGCCGCGAGCTGCTTTGCATCGCGCCCGGCGACGAGTGCGGCGATTTCGTAGCGCTCCGGATTGCGCGCGACGAGATCGAGCGTACTCTGCCCGACCGAGCCCGTGGCGCCGAGCACAGTCACGGAAATTTTCCGCCCCGCTTGCGTTTTCACCATGCGAGCAATCCTTGCGCGGGCATGTACACGAACCGAATGGCCCCTAACCCTAACGCAACCACGGCGGCCGCGGCCAGGGAATCGCAGCGGTCCATGACCCCGCCATGGCCAGGAATGAGTTGGCTCGTATCCTTCACATGGAACCGCCGTTTGATCGCCGACTCCAGAAGGTCGCCAAGCTGTGCGGCGATCACGATAATAAAGCCAAGAACGGCATGCATCGGACGCAGCGGAACGCCGAACGCGGCCAAAACAACGAGCCCCGCGGCAACGCCCGCGACGGCGCCGACGATCGCGCCTGACCAGGTTTTTCCGGGGCTCACTTTCGGCCACAGCTTTGGCCCACCGATCGCGCGGCCGCCGAAATAAGCGGTGCTGTCCGTCGCCCAGACGAGCGCAAAAATCCACAGGATCGCCTCGCGCCCCAGCGGACCGTCGCGCAGCAGGATCATGGCGGCGAGAAACGCGCCCGCATAAACCGCACCCGCGATCAGCCAGTCCGGACGATAGGAACTGATCCGCGCCCATTCGAGAAACACAAGGCCCGACGCCATCACCCAAAACGCGTAAAACGGCATGCTGCCGAACCAGGTGGCGATGACGGCCGCGGATGCGAGCACCACCGACGAGCAAATTCTAAGGCCGACTTCCTTCACAGGCCCGCTCGCGCCGTCACTCCGCCAAACCGGCGCTCGCGCCGGCGATATTCGCCGATCGCTTGTTCCAGCGCCGCGCGATCGAAATCCGGCCAGTTGATCGGGAGAAAAACGAATTCCGCATAGGCCGCCTGCCACAAGAGAAAATTCGAGACGCGCTGCTCGCCGCTGGTGCGGATCACGAGGTCAGGCTCCGGCAGCCCCGCGGTATAGAGCCGCGACTCGAGCGCGGAAGTATCGATCTTCTCCGCGTCGATTTTTCCGGCGGCCGCGTCCTTTGCAAGCTCGCGCGCGGCCCGCGCGATTTCTTGCCGCCCGCCGTAATTAAAGGCGACGACGAGCGTCGTGCCCTCGTTTGCTTTCGTCAGTTCTTCGGCTTCCCGGAGCAGCGAAAGCACTTCGCTGTCGAGCCCCGCGCGCTCCCCGATCACCCGTACGCGCACGCTGTTTTCGTGCAGCTCGGCAAGATCCTTCCGTACGAACCTCTTCAGAAGGCCCATTAGGTCGCCGATCTCTTCCGCGGGCCGCGACCAGTTTTCGGCGCTGAAACTGTAAATCGTGAGAATTTTGATTCCGAGTTCGCCCGCCGCGCGCACAGCGCGCCGCAGCGCTTCGACGCCGCGCCGATGGCCTTCCTTGCGCGGCAATCCGCGCGCCGCCGCCCAGCGGCCATTGCCGTCCATGATGATCGCCACATGAAGCGGCGGATCGAGCGTGGCGGCTGCGGGCTGGGCGGGTTCGGGAGCGGACATGAAGTTCTTCAAACCGACATGATCTCTTTTTCTTTGTGCGCGAGCGACTGGTCGATGTCGGCGATCGACTGATCTGTCGCCTTTTGTACTTCGGTCTCGTGACGCTTGATTTCGTCCTCGCTGACGTGGCCGTCCTTCTGGAGTTTTTTAAGGTGATCGAGCCCGTCGCGGCGGACGTGCCGAACGGCGACGCGCGCGGCTTCCGCATATTTATGCGCGACCTTCACGAGTTCCTGCCGCCGCTCCTGATTGAGTTCCGGAATCCGGACGCGCACGGTCGTTCCCTCCGTCGAAGGATTGAGCCCAAGGTTGGAATCGCGGATCGCCTTTTCGACGGCTTTGACGACGGAATTATCCCACACCTGAATCGAAATCAGCCGAGCTTCGGGTACGCTCACGGTCGCCACCTGATTCATCGGCATATGCGAGCCGTAGGCTTCCACCTGCAGCGGCTCGACGAGACTCGGGGAAGCGCGCCCCGTGCGAAGTCCGCCCAGTTCCTGTTTCAAAACACCGAGCGATGCCTGCATGCGGCGCTTGACGTCCGCTAGGTCGAAGGCTCCGGGTTTCATCTGCCACCTCTATTCTTTTCGTTGCGGGCCAACGGCGCGAAAATCTCAGGGAACGACGGTCGTATGCGTTCCCCTGCCCTTGACGGCGGACGCGATCGCGCCCGTCCCATGGATTGAAAACACGATGATAGGCAGCCGCGCGTCGCGGGCAAGCGCAAAAGCCGCCTCGTCCATGACCTTGAGATCGCGCGAAAGCGCCTCATCATGGGTCAATTTGTCGAAACGTTTCGCTTTGGGATTCTTCTTTGGATCGGCGTCGTAAACGCCGTCGACATTGGTCGCCTTGTAGATCGCCTCGCATTTCAATTCCGCGGCGCGGAGCGCGGCACCTGTATCCGTCGTGAAATACGGATTGCCGGTGCCGCCGGCGAGCACGACGATGTGCCCCGCTTTCAGGCTGCGGCGGCCGCGCTGGCGCGAATAGGATTCGCAAATCGATGGCATCGGCACGCCCGAGAGCGTGCGCACGCTTGCGCCCGCTTTTTTGAGCGCGTCTTCAAGCGCGATCGCATTCATCACCGTCGCGAGCAGGCCCATCGCATCGGCCGCGGCTCGTTCGATCCCGGTCTTTGCGAGCTGAGCGCCGCGCACGAGATTGCCGCCGCCCACCATGACAGCGACTTCGACGCCCATTTTTTTTGTAGCGATCAGATCGGCGGCGACGCGCTTCAGCGTCGCAGCATCGATGCCATGCGCCTCGCCACCCATGAGGGCTTCGCCGGAAACCTTGATCAGTACGCGCTTGTATCGGGGCTTGGCCATTCGATCCGCCCCTTGGGGGTTAGTTCGGGCGCGTCGCGGCAGCGACTTCGGCGGCGAAGTCCTGCTCTTGTTTCTCGACGCCTTCGCCGAGAGCGTAACGCACGAATCCCTTGATCGCGATGGGGCTTCCGAGCTTACCCTCAACTTCCTTCACGGCTTGCGCGACCGACTTCGAGGGCTCGTGGACGTAAGGCTGCTCCAGAAGCGTCACTTCCTTGAAGTAGGTCTTGAGGCCGCTATCGACGATCTTTTCGATCACATTCGCGGGCTTGCCCGAAGCTTTCGCCTTCTCGGTGAGCACGTCACGCTCGCGCGTGATCGCCGCTTCATCGATCCCCTTGGAATCGACCGCCAGCGGGTTCGTGGCCGCGATGTGCATTGCGACCATCCGGCCAAAGATCGCAAGTTCCGCCGGGTTCGCCTTCGATTCGAGCGCGACCAAAACGCCGATCTTGCCGAGCCCGTCCGAAACGGAGCTGTGCGTATAGGCGCCGATTGCGCCTTCCGCGACCGAAAGTCCCGCCACGCGCCGGAGCGTCATGTTCTCGCCGATCGTTGCGATCGCGCTCGTGAGCGCTTCTTCGATCGTCGTGCTGCCGGCTTTCGCCTTTTTGATCTTCTCGACGTCGGCGCCTTGGTGCAACGCGGTCTCGGCGATCAGCTTCACGAGGCCCTGGAACTGTTCATTGCGCGCGACAAAGTCGGTTTCCGAATTGACCTCGACGACAACGCCTTTTTTTCCTTCGACGACAACGCCGACGAGGCCTTCCGCCGCGACCCGGCCGGCCTTCTTCGCGGCTTTCGCAAGGCCCTTCTTCCGCAGCCAGTCGACCGCCGCTTCGATGTCGCCCTTGGTTTCGTTCAGCGCCGCCTTGCAGTCCATCATGCCGACGCCGGTTTTTTCGCGAAGCTCCTTGACGAGGCTCGCCGTAATTTCAGCCATGATCGCTCCGATTATTCCGTGTCGGCAGAAAGGGCTTTCGCTTCCGCGACCCACGTATCGACGCGGCCGGGCAAGCCGACGGTCTCACCGAGGTGATGCGCGTCTTTCTTGCCCAGGCCGGCGACCTGCGTGTAATGGAAAAAACCGAGATCGTTCAGCTTCTTCTCGATCACGGGGCTCACGCCATGGAGCTTCTTGAGATCGTCCGGCGCGCCGCGCGGTCCGGGTAGCGGCTCGAAGCTTTCCCATTCGGCTTTCTCCTGCGGGAGTTCCTCGACCGGCGGCTTTTCAAGCGAGCCGACATCGACGCCGGAGCCGCCCTGCGCGCGCGAAATGCCGTCGATCACGGCCCTCGAGATGAGATCGCAGTAGAGCGTGATCGCGCGCCCGGCATCGTCGTTGCCCGGGATCGGAAACATGATGCCGTCGGGATCGGAGTTGGTGTCGACGATCGCCGCGACCGGAATATTCAGCCGGCGCGCTTCCTTGATCGCGATGTCTTCCTTGTTGGTGTCGATCACGAACACGAGGTCGGGAACGCCGCCCATGTCGCGGATGCCGCCGAGCGAGCGCTCGAGTTTTTCCTTCTCGCGCGCGAGCGTAAGCCGCTCTTTCTTGGTGTAGCCGCCGGCCGCTTCGGAGGTGAGCATCTCTTCGATCTTCTTGAGACGCGCGATCGAATTCGAGATCGTCTTCCAGTTCGTGAGCGTGCCGCCGAGCCAGCGGGAGTTCACGAAATACTGCGCGCTGCGCTTCGCGGCGTCCGCGATCGCATCCGACGCCTGCCGCTTGGTGCCGACGAACAGCACGCGGCCGCCTTTGGCGACGACGTCGCTCACCGCCGTCAATGCCTTGTGCAGCATCGGCACGGTCTGCGCGAGATCGATGATGTGAATGTTGTTACGGGTGCCGAAGATGTACTGCGCCATCTTCGGATTCCAGCGATGGGCCTGATGGCCGAAGTGAACGCCAGCTTCCAAAAGCTGACGCATTGAGTAGTCGGGTAGCGCCATGTTTTCCTCTACCGGTTAAGCCTCCGCGGGCCGAGCCGGGCGTTTGCCCAGCACCGGATGCCGTCCTGTTTCCAGGCAAGCTAGCCCGCGTGCGTGATGGCGAGGCTTATAGGGGGTGAAGGATGGCGGCGCAAGGGTGTGAAAAGGCTCACATTTCCTGAACCATGGCCACCCCCTGCACGGCCTTCATGGCGGCCCCGATCTGGGGCGAAATCGGGTAGCGCCCGGGGAGTTTCACCTCGACTTCCGAGCCGTCTTTCAGGCCGAGGACGAAGCATATTTCGCCGAGCTTTTCGCCGTTTTTGGGCGTATCGGGTGCGAGCCGTTGGCTCACCCCAGCCATGGATTCGGGCGAGTTGATGAATACGCGGAGACCACGCTGGTCTTTGGCGGCGGCGGCATCGAGCGACTCGACGCCATGGATGCGCACCCGCACATCTTCGCCTTGCAGTTCCGCCCCGGCTTGCAGGATCACGGCCGTGCCCGGCTCCAGAAACTCGCGGTATTGCGCGAGGCCTTCGGAGAAGATCACCGCTTCGTAGTGCCCCGTCGGATCGGAAAAGCCGATGATTCCCATTTTGGCGCCGGACTTGATCCGCTTCTCCTGCCGCGAGACGACAGTAGCGGCGAGCCGTCCCGCCGTTTGACCGGCGCGCACGGCGCGCGAGAAATCCGCCCATTGCTGGACGCGCAGTCGCGTGAGCGCGGCTTGATAATCGTCGAGCGGATGACCTGAAAGGAAAAACCCGATCGCATCATATTCGCGCTTCAGGCGTTCGGCGGGCAGCCACGCCGCGACATCGGGCAAGCGAATGTTTGCGGCCGCCCCGCCGCCGCCGAAAAGCTGCGTTTGCCCGGATGCCGCATCCGCTCCGCTACGCTGGGCATGCGCAAGCAGCGTATCGACTGCCGCAAAAGCACGCGCGCGGTTCGGCTCCAGGCAATCGAGTGCGCCCGCCGCGACCAAGCTTTCCAGCGTACGTTTGTTCAGCGCACGCGCTTCGACACGGCTGGCGAAGTCCGCAAGATCCTTGAACGGTTTGTCGCGTCGCGCGCGCTCGATGCTTTCGGCGGCATGCGTGCCGACGCCTTTGATCGCGGCGAGCGCATAGATGATTTTTCCGTCGCGCACCGCGAACTGCCGTTCGGAAAGATTGACCGAAGGCGCGACCACTTCAATGCCCATCCGCACCGCTTCGCGGCGGAAGTCCGCGAGCTTGTCGGTATTGTCCATGTCGAGCGACATCGACGCCGCAAGGAATTCGACGGGATAATTCGCCTTGAGATACGCGGTCTGATAGGCGACCAGCGCGTAAGCGGCGGCGTGGCTCTTGTTGAAGCCATATTCTGCAAAACGCTCCAGAAGGTCGAAAATCGCATCCGCCTGCCCGCGCTGCACGCCGCGTTCGGTCGCGCCGGAGACGAAGCGCTCGCGCTGCGCCTGCATTTCCTTGCGAATCTTCTTGCCCATCGCACGGCGCAGGAGATCGGCTTCGCCGAGCGAATAACCCGCCAGGAGCTGCGCGGCCTGCATCACCTGTTCCTGGTAGACGATGACGCCGAAGGTCTCTTTCAGCACCTCCTCAAGCTTCGGATGGATATAATCCGGCTTCTCGTAGCCGTGCTTGCGCGCGTTATAGGTCGGAATATTCGCCATCGGGCCGGGGCGGTAGAGCGCGACGAGCGCGATGATGTCCTCGAAGCGGTCGGGGCGCATCTCCACGATCGCTTTCCGCATGCCCGAACTTTCAATCTGAAACACGCCGACCGTGTCGCCCTTTGAGATCATCTCGTAACTTTTGGCGTCGTCGAGCGGGATATTCTGAATGTCGATCACGACGCCGCGCTTGCGCAGAAGATTCACCGCGGTCTCAATCACCGTCAGCGTCTTCAAACCCAAGAAGTCGAACTTCACCAGCCCCGCCTGTTCCACCCACTTCATGTTGAACTGGGTCGCCGGCATGTCGGATTTCGGATCGCGATAAAGCGGCACGAGTTCTGAGAGCGGCCGGTCGCCGATCACGATGCCGGCGGCGTGGGTCGAGGCGTGGCGATAAAGCCCTTCGAGTTTCAATGCGATATCGAAGGCGCGTTTTACGCGCGCGTCTTCTTTCTGCGCTTCCTGCAGCCGCGGCTCGTCGTCGAGCGCTTGCTTAAGGGTTACGGGATGCGCCGGATTGATCGGAATCAGTTTGCAGAGCCGGTCCACCTGCCCATAGGGCATTTCCAGCACGCGCCCGACGTCGCGCATCACGCCGCGCGCCTGCAGCGAGCCGAAGGTGATGATCTGCGCCACCTGCTCGCGGCCATAGCGTTCCTGCACGTAGCGGATCACCTCGTCGCGCCGGTTCTGGCAGAAGTCGACGTCGAAGTCCGGCATTGACACGCGCTCGGGATTGAGAAAACGCTCGAACAGAAGCCCGAAGCGGATCGGGTCGAGATCGGTGACCGTGAGCGCGTAGGAGACGAGCGAGCCCGCACCGGATCCGCGCCCCGGCCCCACGGGAATTCCCTCTTTCTTCGCCCACTGAATGAAATCGGAGACGATCAGGAAGTAGCCCGCGTAATTCATGCGGGAAATCACGTCGAGCTCGAAACCGAGGCGCTTGCGATATTCGTCTTCGGTCGAGCCCGCGGTCACGCCGTGCGCCTTGATCCGCGCCGCGAGCCCCGCTTCCGCGCGCGCGCGTAATTCCGCGATCTCGTCCGTCTCTTTCCCGCCGACCGAGAAACGCGGCAGGATCGGTGCGCGGCTCTTCGGCCAGAACGAGCAGCGCTGCGCGATTTCCACGGTATTCGCGAGCGCTTCCGGCAGATCGGCGAAGAGCGCCATCATTTCCGCCCGCGTCTTGAAGCGATGCTCCGGCGTCAGCTGCCGGCGGTCGTTCTCCGAAAGGAGCCGCCCGCCTGCGATGCAAATCAGCGCGTCATGCGCTTCGTAGTCCGTGCGCGCCGAAAAATAGGGTTCGTTCGCGGCGACCAGCGGCAGCTCCAGCGAATAAGCAAGATCGATCAACCCCGCTTCGGCGACGCGTTCCGCTTCCAGACTGTGCCGCTGCAATTCGACATAGAGGCGGCCGTCAAAAATCGCCGCGAGGGTTTGCAGGCGCGATTTCGCGATATCCGTTTTGTCCGCAACAATCGTTTTGTCGATGGGCCCGTCCGGTCCGCCGCTGAGCGCGATGATGCCGCTCGCATGCTCCTTCAGCCATTCGAGCGTGACATGCGGCTCGGTGCTTTCGGCGGTCTCCAAATGGCTTTTCGACACCAGCGTCATCAACTCGCGGTAGCCTTGCTCGCTCGCCGCGAGGAGAACGATGCGCGGCAAGCGCTGCAGCGCTCCGCCGCGCGAAGGCGGTTCATCGCCGAATTTGACCGCGAGCGAACAGCCAATGATCGGCTGGATGCCGGCGCTTTCCATTTTCTGCGAGAATTCGAGCGCGCCGAACAGATTGCCCGTATCCGTGAGGGCAAGCGCAGGCTGCCCGTCGGCTTTCGCGAGTTCCGCGAGTTGTGGAATCTTCAGCGCGCCTTCCAGCAGCGAAAAAGACGAATGGACATGAAGGTGGATGAAGCCCACCTCCTGTGCAGTTTTAGCCAAGGTATTTCTCCGATTCCCGCGCTATCGTCGCGCGCGAGCACGCCCGCGTCCAGCGTTGATCAAGGTTTTGAACGCTATTCTAGCTCGACGACTTCGCCTTCGCGGATCGTGACCCGCCGGTGCATCCGGCCCGCAAGTTCGAGGTTATGCGTGGCGATGATCGCCGCAAAGCCCGATGCGCTGACGAGCTTCGCGAGCGTCGCGAACACATGATCGGCGGTATGCGGATCGAGATTGCCCGTCGGCTCGTCCGCGAGCAACACGCGCGGGGCGTTCGCAACGGCGCGCGCGATCGCGACGCGCTGCTGTTCGCCGCCCGAAAGCTCTGCCGGCCGGTGATCGAGCCGCTTGCCGAGCCCGAGGAAGGTCAGCAACTCCGCCGAACGCGTGTGCGCCTCCTTTTTATCGAGGCCATAAATCATCTGCGGCAGCATCACATTCTCGATCGCCGAGAATTCCGGCAAGAGATGATGGAACTGATAAACGAACCCGATGTCCGAACGCCGTATCTCGGTGCGATCGGTGTCGGCCAAACCCGTCGTCGGCCGCCCGCCGATGAATACTTCGCCGCCGTCGGGATATTCGAGCAATCCTGCGATCTGCAGCAACGTCGACTTGCCGGCGCCCGACGGCGCGATCAGCGCGACGGATTCTCCCGGCCAAACCGAAAGATTGGCGCCGCGCAGGATTTCGAGAATGGCGCCGCCCTGTCGAAAACGCCGCGTGACGCCGTCGAGATGCAAGGCGGGTTGTTCGGCCATTGCCCTTACTCGTACCGCAGGGCTTCGACGGGATCGAGCCGCGCGGCGCGCCAGGCCGGATAGAGGGTCGCGAGGAACGAAAGCAAGAGCGCCATGATGAGCACGGCGAGCGTCTCGCCGGAGTCGACGTCCGCTGGTAATTTGCTGAGATAATAAAGCTCCGGCGAAAACAGTTCGGTCGACGACAGCCAAGAAATAAAGCGCCGGATCTCCTCGATATACATGCAGACGATAAGCCCGAGCGTGAATCCGACGAGGGTGCCGAGTACGCCAATGCTCGCGCCCGTAATCAGGAACACGCGCAGGATCGCGCCGCGCGTAGCACCAATCGTGCGCAGAATCGCGATGTCATGCCCCTTGTCTTTGACGAGCATGATCAGGCCCGAGACGATATTGAGCGCCGCGACGAGCACGATCAGCGTCAGGATCAAAAACATCACGTTGCGCTCGACCTGCAGCGCGTTGAAGAAGGTCGCGTTCCGCTGCCGCCAGTCGACAAGGTAGACCGGCCGGCCGGCTTTCTCCGTGATTTCCTTTCTGAACATATCGATCTTGTCGGGATCGTTCGTATAGACTTCGATCGCGCTAACATCGCCCGGACGGTTGAAATAGGCCTGCGCTTCGGGAAGCGGCATGAAGACGAACACCTGGTCGTATTCGGACATGCCGATCTCGAACAGTCCCGCGATCTTGTAGGACTTGATCCGCGGCGTCGTGCCCATCGGCGTCACCGCGCCGCGCGGCGCGACCAGCGTGATCTGGTCGCCCGCGCGCACGGATAAATTATCGGCGAGGCGCTTGCCGATCAAAACGCCCTGCCCGCCGTCAAAGCCTTCGAGCGTGCCCGACTTCAACCCGCTACCGATCGCCGGCAGCCGCTTCAAGTCTTCTTCGCGAATGCCGCGCACGAGCACGCCGCCCGCTTGAAACGGCGACGAGGCAAGCGCCTGGCCCTCCACGAGCGGCACCGCAAGCGTCACGCCTTTGATCGAGGAGATGCGTTTTGCGACTTCGGCGTAATCCGTCATCGCGGATTCGAGCGGCTGCACCAAGACATGCCCGTTGATGCCGAGGATTTTCGACATCAGTTCCTTGCGAAAGCCGTTCATCACCGCCATCACGATGATGAGCGTCGCGACCCCGAGCATGATGCCGAGAAACGAAAAGCCGGCGATGACGGAAATGAATCCTTCCTTCCGGCGCGCGCGTAAGTAAAGAAGCGATAACATCCACTCGAATGCCGAAAAAGGAAGCGTGCCAGTCCGTGACGCCATAGGTTTCCCCCGCCGCTAGGGCGCAAGCCGGGCGAGTACGTCTGCTGGCGAGACGTTTTCGCGCGATCCGTCCGAACGGCGTTTCAATTCCACCTTCCCATCCGCGAGCCCTTTCGGACCTACGATCACCTGCCAGGGCAAGCCGATCAGATCCATGCTCGCGAACTTGGCCCCCGCCCGTTCGTCTGTATCATCATAGAGCACATCCACGCCCCGTGTATTCAGTTCACGGTATAGTTTTTCACAGGCTGCGTCGGTGGCAGCGTCACCGTGCTTGAGGTTGAGAAGGCCCACTTTGAAGGGCGCGACCGCTTCCGGCCATTTGATGCCGGCTTCGTCGTGCGAGGCTTCGATGATCGCGCCCGCGAGCCGCGACACGCCGACGCCGTAAGAGCCGCCGTGAACGGGCTTTTCCGCGCCGTCCGAGCCCGTGACAGTCGCCTTCATCGGCACGGAGTATTTCGTGCCGAAATAGAAAATCTGACCGACTTCGATCCCGCGCGTGTGAATGCGCTTGTCGGCGGGCACTTCGCGCTCAAAACGCGCGGCGTCATGCACGTCTTCGGTCGCGGCGTAGGGCGCGGTCCATTCGCGCACGATTGGCGAGAGATCGCCGTTATAGTCGATGTTTTCGGACGGGATCGGCAGACCGAGGACATCCTTGTTGCAATAGACGCCGGATTCGCCGGTTTCCGCGAGAACGATAAACTCGTGCGAGAGATCGCCGCCGATCGGCCCGGTTTCGGCGCGCATCGGAATGGCTTTCAGGCCCATGCGCGCGAAGATGCGCAGATAAGTGACAAACATGCGGTTGTAGGAAAGCCGCGCCGCCGTTTCGTCCACGTCGAACGAATAGGCGTCCTTCATCAGGAATTCGCGCCCGCGCATGACGCCGAAACGCGGCCGCTGCTCGTCGCGGAATTTCCACTGGATATGGTAGAGATTGAGCGGAAGATTTTTGTACGAGCGCACATAGGCGCGGAAAATCTCCGTGATCATTTCCTCGTTCGTGGGCCCGTACAGCAGGTCACGCTTGTGGCGATCCTGGATGCGCAGCATCTCAGGGCCATAGGCGTCGTACCGGCCGCTCTCGCGCCATAGATCGGCAAGCTGCAGCGTCGGCATCAGGAGCTCGATCGCGCCCGCACGGTCCATCTCTTCGCGTACGATCTGCTCGATTTTCTGCAACACGCGGAAACCCAAAGGCAGCCACGCATAGATGCCTGCCGCCTCCTGCCGGACCATGCCCGCCCGCAACATCAGGCGATGCGAGAGGATTTCGGCTTCCTTGGGGGTCTCGCGCAAAATGGGCAGAAAGTATCGGGAAAGGCGCATGGAAGGCTTCGATTCGTAATGAGGAAGAACGGTGCGAGTGAACGTGGAAGATTCCGGAATCACAAGGGGGTTGGGCCTCTTCCTCACCAATTGCTGCAATGCGGAAGGGCAAATTGCGTCGTTAACATGACAAGCAGGAAGTTTTCATCCTAGACTGTGCCCACGCCGAATGTCCGTCTCGCGTGCGTTTGTATTCGCGGGAGTAGGTCCAAGTCGGGGGAGGAAATCCGCAACACCAACGCGCCCGATGGCGCGGTAGAACAAGCGGAAAACTTTTTAGGCGAGCCGAGGGCTCGCCTTTTTCTTTGCATTCAGCGAACGCGGTCAGCCGCGTATTTCGGGACAAGATAGCTCTCGAGATAGCCGCTATACGAAAGACCATAACCGACTGCGAGCAGCATCGCCGCGATCACGCTCGTTGCGACCATCTTCTTCAGCATCAAGGGTTTCACCGGCGCGCCGCGCTCGCTCCCGCGCACCGCGCGGCCGCGCTCGGCTTGGCTCTGCACGCCCCAAGGCAAGACAAGAAACAGCACGAGCCACCAGAGCACGACATAGACCGCAAACCCAAAAATGATCGACGTGATCATTACGCCTGCTCCAGTTCGACCAGCGTGCCGAAAAAATCCTTCGGATGCAGAAATAGCACGGGCTTGCCATGCGCGCCGATTTTCGGCTCGCCGTCGCCGAGCACGCGCGCGCCTTGCGCTTTCATCTGGTCGCGCGCTTTGCGGATGTCTTCGACTTCGTAGCAGATATGGTGAATGCCGCCGTCGGGATTGCGCTCGAGGAATTTCGCGATCGGCGAATTCGCGCCCAATGGTTCCAGAAGTTCGATCTTCGTATTCGGCAGATTGACGAAGATTGTGGTCACGCCATGATCCGGCTGCGGCACGGAGTCGGAGATTTGCGCCCCGAGCGTGTCGCGATAGCGTTTTGCCGCGGTCTGCAAGTCCTTGACCGCGATTGCCACATGGTTGAGCCGCCCGATCATCGTTCTCTCCGCCAGCGTTATACCCGCAGCACCATCACATGGCACAAGGGTTTTTTGCCCCAGACGCTGTTCACTTCTCCGCGAACCGCGCGCGCGACGGCTTCTTCGATCGCCTCCGCGTCTCGGCGCTTCTGCTTGGGGAGCGAGTCGATGCATTCGTAAATCGCATCGAGCACGAAGTTTTGCATTGGCACGTTCGGCTCGGCGAATTCGGGAAGCCCGGCGATTTCGACCTCAGGCTCGCCCAAAAGCTCACCCCGCTCGCCAACCGCAAGCGCTACGGAGACCACACCGGCGAACGAAAGCTTCCGCCGCTGCGAGATCGTCGGGGACTGCGAATCGACCAGCATTTGCCCGTCGCGATAGACGCGGCCGACCGGCACATCGTCGACCACTTCCGCCAGGCCCGGCGCAAGTCGCAGCACATCGCCGTCGCCGCACAACGCAACTTCCGGCACGCCCTGTTCGCGCGCGAGCGCCGCGTGCTCCGAAAGATGCAGCGCCTCGCCGTGCACCGGCACCGCGAGCTGCGGTTTCAGCCATTGATAGAGTTTCATCATCTCGCCCCGGCGCGGGTGTCCCGAGACGTGAACGAGATGCGTGCGATCGGTGATCACAGTCACGCCGCGCCGGATCATCTCGTTGAGAATCCGGTTCACGGGCTTTTCATTGCCCGGAATGGTGCGCGACGAAAAAATCAGCGTG
>Ga0157372_10002530_pt1 | contig 19830 bp, 16 predicted proteins | sample C55metaG_FD_115307 | JGI IMG/M metagenome (GOLD analysis project Ga0157372, IMG submission 115307) | Corn rhizosphere microbial communities from Kellogg Biological Station, Michigan, USA - C5-5 metaG | ecosystem: Host-associated > Plants > Roots > Rhizosphere > Soil | place: USA: Michigan... | reverse complement strand
CTAACCACAGAGGTCACGGATTTAACACAGAGGCTTCACAGAGAAGCTCATCTGCGAATCACCCGCGGAATATAGAAGTGAAAGAAACTGTCTGGATTGGAATCCATGCAGACTTGCGCATTGGGAGCGCCTGCCTCAGCACGCGTGAACCCTTTTTCATCCACAACAATGTGCAACGGCTTCACCGGGCAAAGTTGTGGATCGAGGATGAATGCGATGGTCATGGGATCGAACAGCGTCGGCGTTTCCTGTCCCCATTCGTGGTAAAGCAACGTTAGCGCGTCGGTGATCGGGGTGCCTGCCTGAAAAATGGCTGCCCGCTTGACCTCATCTAGTTTGAGTTGAGTGGAGTCGAGCGGCATCATGAAAATCGGCACGCCGGAGACGAAAAGTTTCTGCGCCGAAGGAATGTCGTTTTTGATGTTCCACTCGGCGTCCGGTCCGTGCGGCTTTGAGTAGCCCAGGTCCCCGTAGCCGCGCTCGACCGATCCGCCCATTAGCACCACGCAGCGGAGCTTGCGGAATGTCTGTGCATCTTTGTCGATTAGAGCACCTACATTAACCAGGGGTCCAATCGCGACCAGCGTAATCTCCCCCGGGTAGCGGCGAATCTGCTCGAGAATAAAATCCACAGCGCGAGGATGCGAAGCTCGTGCGAAGTGTCCAGCTTCGGCATAACGCCGTTGCGTGAACGTACCGGCGGCTGTGGTGGGGGTGCCAACGGCGACGGGGATTTCCGATCGCGCCACTTCGCCCAGCAAACGATCGAGCAACTTCGCCCGCGTCTCAGTGTCTCCGAACGTTGTTGTTATACCGAGTATTTGCAGCTCCGGGCTGCGAAGCGCTAATGCCACCGCGAACGCATCATCGATATCGTCGCCAATGTCAGTATCAATGATTACCTTCTCAGGTTTGGCGGAAGAGGGCGACTGCAGGGATTGGGCGTGACAAATAATTGCAGAAAAAATCAGCAACGCGCCTAAGGATTTCAGAATGACGCGCTTGGTCGCTCGTTCGGCTGTGATCATGCGAGAGAGTATTTCATATCCTGCTCAGTGTTCAGTGGCCATTGCCACGAAGTTCTGTGACTCGAGTGCCGGTCGCTTTACCGATCCGCCGACCTTCTAATAGAATCTAACGTTTGCTGCCATAAACTTTTTAGCCGCAAGCGTGCCCGCCTGATTCGGGAAGCAGAATGAAAATTCACGAGTATCAAGCCAAAGCAATATTGAAAAAATATGGTGTCGCCATTCCGCGCGGCCAGATGGCGGAGAGTCGCGATGAAGCCGAAGCTGCGGCGAAAACCTTGTTTGATTCCGGGGCTACGGGCGTAGTGGTGAAAGCCCAAATTCATGCCGGAGGCCGCGGCAAAGGCGGCGGCGTCAAGATCGCCAAGTCAGTGGAAGAAGCCACTGAAATCGCTACGAAAATGCTGGGCAAGACCCTGATCACTCATCAGACGGGGCCCGAAGGCAAGGTCGTCGGGCGACTGCTGATCGAAGAAACGCTGCCGATAGAAAAAGAGTTGTATCTCGGAATTGTGATCGATCGCGACGAGGCCAAGCCGGTTTTTATGGCGTCGAAGTCGGGCGGCATGGAAATTGAACAGGTGGCGGAAGAGAATCCCGACGCGATTCTTAAGGAGTACATCACGCCGGGCATGGGGCTGGAAGCGTTTCAGGCCCGCAAGCTGGCATTTAGCTTGGGACTGAAACCAGAGCAAATTAATCAAGCCGTGAAGTTCATGACTGGGTTATACAAAGCTTTCCAGGAAACCGACTCGTCGCTAATGGAGATCAATCCTTTTATCACCTGCGCGGATGGGCGTTTGTTCGCGCTGGATGCCAAAATGAATTTCGACGACAATGCGCTCTTCCGGCATCCAGACTTGAAAGAATTACGCGATGTGAGCGAGGAAGACCCGCTCGAAGTAGAGGCTTCAAAGTACAGCCTGAATTACATCAAGCTCGATGGAAACGTTGGTTGCATGGTGAATGGCGCGGGCCTGGCGATGGCGACAATGGACATCATTAAGTACGCGGGCGGAATGCCGGCAAATTTTTTAGACGTCGGCGGCGGCGCTAACGCCGAACAGGTCACGCATGCATTCGAAATCCTTCTGAGCGACAAAAATGTAAAAGCGGTACTGATAAATATTTTTGGCGGAATTCTACGCGTCGATACACTGGCGCGTGGAGTAGTCGAGGCGGCAAACAAAACGCGGATTCAGCTTCCGGTTGTCCTGCGGCTCGAAGGAACGAATGTGGAGCAGGGCAGGGAAATCCTGAAAGACTCCGGCCTCAACTTTATTGTTGCTGAAACGATGAAAGACGCGGCCGAGAAAGTAGTAGCAGCCGCGAGATCGTAATCACATGAGCATTCTTGTAGATAAATCGACGCGCGTGATTGTGCAGGGCCTTACCGGCCGTGAAGGAACATTTCACGCCAAGGCTTGCGCCGAGTACGGAACAAAAATCGTTGGCGGTGTCACCCCTGGTAAGGGTGGCACCACGCACGAAGGTTTCCCGGTGTTCAACAGCGTTCAGGAAGCTGTCGACAAGACTGGCGCCGATACTTCTGTCATCTTCGTTCCGCCGCCCTTTGCAGCCGACGCGATCATGGAAGCTGCCGACGCCGAGATCGAATTGATTATCTGCATAACTGAGGGAATTCCAGTTCTCGACATGGTCCGAGCATGGGAGTTTCTGCAGACGCGGCGCGCCCGATTGATCGGGCCGAACTGTCCAGGAATTATTTCGCCGGGCAAATGCAAAATTGGAATCATGCCGGCACGCATTCACCTTGAAGGTCCGGTCGGAATTGTGTCGCGTTCAGGGACGCTCACCTATGAGGCGGTGCATCAGTTGACTACGCGCGGCATTGGACAATCGACTGCGATTGGAATCGGCGGCGATCCAATCATCGGGACAAACTTTACTGATGCGCTCGACTTATTCAACCGCGATCCGCAAACGGAAGCGGTGGTGATGATTGGCGAGATTGGCGGCAACGCTGAAGAAACTGCCGCAGAATTCGTTAAGGCGAGAATGAAAAAGCCGGTGATCGGTTTCATCGCTGGACAAACCGCACCGCCGGGCCGCCGCATGGGCCATGCCGGAGCGATCATTTCCGGAGGGCACGGTACCGCATCAGAAAAAATCAAAGCCATGCAGGCTGCAGGAATTCGCATGTGCACATCGCCGGCTGACATTGGCGAAACCGTAGCTGCTGCTATGGGAGTGAAAGCTGGAGTTTAGGTGCTTCTCCGCGAACTCGAGTTTGCTCTGCGATCTCTGCGATCAAAAGCGTTTAACCGCCGAGGGCGCAGAGAAAAGCCGGGGAACGCAGAGAAAGATGATAGAGATTAATTAGAGACAGACTACAAATTATGAAAACTTTGCAACGCACTCTTACCATTGTTAAGCCTGACGCCGTGCGCAGAAATGCAATCGGCGACATTATTGAACAGTTCGAAAAAAACCACTTTCGCATCCTCGCAATCAAGATGCTGGAAATCTCCAAGCACCAGGCTGAGCAGTTTTACGCTGTCCACGCCAATAAAGGATTTTTTACTTCGCTTACTGACTTCATGTCGAGCGGGCCAATCGTCGCTCTGGCTCTCGAAAAGGAAAATGCTATCGCCGACCTGCGCAAACTCATGGGTGCCACCAATCCGGCGAATGCTGAAGAGGGCACGATCCGCAAGAAGTGGGCGCAGAGCATTGAGCACAACGCGATCCACGGATCGGACGCCGAAGACACTGCCCGCTTCGAGCTCAGCTTCTTTTTTGCGGGATACGAACTGGCGCAGTAACTATTTGGGAGATTTCGAATCTGACGGTTCAGCCCAGTGGGTCGTACAGCTGTCCCTCTACCCGGTCCGCAACCTTCGGAAGGTCTTTCTTCGCATATTGCAGAAAGTGCGGGGTGCCGCGATGCGATTCGAGTGCCGCGTCGTCCTGGTATTGCTCGTAAATAAAAAACCGGCGCGGCTCGGTGCGATGGCGGTGCACCTGGAACATCGCGCAACCGGGTTCCTTGCGGGATTCAGCGGTTAGCTTCGAGAAGATTTCTACGACTTCAGTTTCTTTACCGGTCTTTGCCATCCATGTGACTGCCAGCACTACCATCGGTCTTTCCCTTTCTTATTTCGAAGCCACTTTTGCCGGCCGAGAATTGTCCTTTGACATCGCGTCCAGCTCATCCAAAAACTCGTCTACAAAAATTGTCTCCTCGCGGCCGGGGCCGGTAGAAACCATCCCGATGCGTGCGCCGGTTTCTTTTTCAATGAAGGACAGATAGTCGCGTGCTGTCTTGGGCAGTTTCTTGAACTCGGTGATGCCTCGAGTGGATGATTTCCATGCCGGCATCTTCTTGTACAAACATTCGATCTTGTCCCACCCGCAGGCATCGGCAGGAATTTCGTCCGTGTGACGGCCGTTGACTTTGTAGCCGACACAGACCGGTATTTCTGCCAATTCGTCAAGCACGTCAAGCTTAGTGACTACCAGCCATGACGTTCCATTGATCATTCCCGAGTAACGCAAGAGAGGCAGATCCAGCCATCCACAGCGGCGGGGGCGCCCAGTGACGGCGCCGAATTCGTTTCCTCGTTTGCGAATGGCGTCGCCGACTGAGTCGAACAGTTCTGTGGGAAATGGTCCCTCGCCGACCCGCGTGCAATATGCTTTGGTCACGCCGATCACCGAATCGATAGCGGTCGGGGCGACCCCAGTGCCGATGATCGCGCCGCCGGAAATCGCGCTTGATGAAGTCACAAAAGGGTAGGTCCCATGATCGATATCGAGCATGGTGCCTTGCGCTCCCTCGAACATCACCGAGTGGCCTTCCGAGATAGCCCGGTTTAAGAGCAGCGCCGTATCGCAAACAAAGGGAGCAAGTTTTCGGGAAGCTTCAGCGTACTCTTCATACATTTTGTCAGCATCGAGCGGCTCAGAGTTGAAGAGCGCGTGCGCAATCATGTTCTTTTCCCGGCAGGCATTTTCTACGTGCTTCTTAAGCAGATCGAGATCGAGAAGGTCGATCACGCGAAGGCCGCGACGTCCGGCCTTGTCTTCATACGCAGGGCCGATACCACGCGAAGTGGTGCCGATTTTCACCCGACCTGGCGCGTTTTCTGAGGCCAGCTCAATCATCCGGTGATAGGGAAGGATTACCTGCGCCCGGTTGCTGACGAACAGGTTGCCATCGACTTTAACGCCGGCGTCTCTGAGACCGGCAACTTCTTTGAGGAATGCGATAGGGTCGAGAACCACGCCGTTGCCGATCACGCTGCGGCAATCCTGGCGTAGCACGCCGCAAGGAACCAATTGCAATACGAAGCGCTTGCCATTAATGATTACGGTGTGCCCGGCGTTGTGTCCGCCAGCGTAACGTGCCACCACGGAAAATCTTTCCGATAGCACATCGACGATTTTGCCTTTGCCTTCGTCTCCCCACTGGGCGCCGACTACGACGGCAGTCTTGCCTGTCTTCAAATGCCGCTCCTGAATTTGTTGAAGATTACCACCCCGTGGTCTGCACACACACCCGCACTGCGGAGAAACGTAAGATCAGGGACTTGTCGGGTAGAGGTGTACTAGAAATAATATCCTGTCACTTGGCGATTGACCAATTGATTTTGGCGGTTTTAGAGACTCGGCTGTGAGGCTGCCGGTTCCTCGCGCCGGTCAAGGGGTTCGCCGACCAGCGAATACTGAGGCTCGACTTTGCCTTCGACACTGTGTGGTTTTGTGTGAATCCAACGGTTGGCATAGAAGACGACAATGATGGTCACAGAAACTCCAATGTCGAGCCTAAGAGGTTCTCCCAAAGAATCGGCCTTCCACTCGATCGAGGAAGCAGTACCGACTCGGTTTGCCCATCCGTGAACCGGTAGATTATCGGCATCATGAGATACCAGGTAAATGCAGTCAGGAGTCGCCATACCGCTTCGGCTAAGACCACAGCAATTGCTATTTGGCCCACCCTCTTCTTGAGAATTGCGGAGCGAAATTCCTCGATAAATGCCTTGGGTGTGTCGTCCATAATCTAGGCTGCACTCTAGCTTCTCTGAATGGCTTATTCAAGGCCTAATTCAGATGAACAAGTTTAGAAACCCATCATTGACGCTGGCCCGGTCCGAATGCTATAAAAGCTAGTTTTGTGCGAGTCTGTCGAGGGAGGTTTTCAAAACTCCCACCTGCAGGCGGAACGCACGGAATTTCCGACGCGGCCAAATCAGCACTCCTTCATTTGCGGTGGAAGCGTGTTCGGATGCGGAAGGTTCAAGTTCTGTCAGCAGGAACAAGAAAACCATCGCACAGAATCGGCCTGAACGCGTAGTCATCGTGGTACGTCAAAAATCGGAGGAATTTCCATGCGCATCGGCTTGCACGGGATTGCGTCTAAAACGAACCGCATTGCCCAATCTGCAGCAGCCCTTTTTCTTTTTCTTACCGTTGGAGCGTCCGCGGCTCTGGCTCAACCCGAACAGGTGAGCGGCGAAGCCAACCTAAAATTGCCCGATCTTTCCAGTGTCACTTTTTGGGGAGGCATGAATGGGCACAATCTGCTGCTGATCGGACTGCTGTTTTGCGTATTCGGATTGGGATTCGGCCTGGTCATCTATTCGCGGCTGAAAAACCTGCCTGTCCATCGCTCGATGCTCGACATTTCCGAGCTGATTTACGAAACCTGCAAAACTTATCTGACCACCCAGGGCAAATTCTTGATGCTGCTTTGGGCATTCATTGCCGTCATTATTGTTCTTTACTTCGGTGTTTTAGCGCCGGTCCCTAACAAACCGATCTCGACCACGCTGCCCATGATTCTGCTTTTCAGCATAATCGGAATCGCCGGCAGTTATGGCGTCGCCTGGTTTGGAATCCGGGTGAACACGTTCGCTAATTCCAGGACCGCATTCGCCAGCCTTCACGGTAAGCCGTATCCGCTGTACCGCATTCCGCTTTCGGCGGGAATGAGCATTGGCATGATGCTGATCAGCGTCGAACTGTTGATCATGCTCTTCATTCTGTTGTTTGTGCCGGCTGACTACGCGGGACCATGCTTTATCGGTTTTGCCATCGGCGAATCGCTCGGCGCTGCGGCATTGCGAATTGCCGGAGGAATTTTTACTAAGATCGCCGACATCGGCTCTGACCTTATGAAAATCGTCTTCAAGATTAAGGAAGACGATGCCCGCAACCCTGGCGTGATCGCTGATTGCACGGGCGACAACGCGGGTGACTCGGTTGGCCCATCCGCCGACGGATTTGAAACTTACGGCGTGACCGGCGTTGCGCTGATTACTTTCATTCTGCTAGGCGTGAAGAGCCCCACGGTCCAGGTTCAGTTGCTGGTCTGGATTTTCGTCATGCGCATCATGATGCTGGTCTCCAGCGCGGTTGCGTACTTCCTGAACGCCGCGATCGCGAAATCACGTTATGAAGGCAAGGATGAAATGAATTATGAGTCGCCCTTGACTTCGCTGGTTTGGATCACGTCGCTGGTGTCGATCGCTCTGACCTACCTGATCTCTTACCTGATGATTCCGTTGATTGGTGAAGACTCTACCCAGTGGTGGAAGCTGGCTACGATCATCTCGTGCGGAACGCTGGCTGGGGCAATCATTCCGGAACTGGTGAAGGTTTTTACTTCGGTCGAGTCGCGGCATACGAAAGAAGTAGTTATTTCGGCGCAGGAGGGCGGCGCTTCGCTGGGCATTCTGTCAGGATTCGTTGCCGGAAATTTCTCCGGCTACTATCTGGGCTTGTCCATGGTGATCCTGATGGGCGTCGGCTATTACGTCAGCACCTTTGGACTTGCTGAAGCCGCCAGTATGCTCGCGCCCGCGGTATTCGCGTTTGGCCTGGTCGCGTTCGGATTCCTAGGCATGGGCCCGGTCACGATTGCGGTCGATTCCTATGGCCCGGTGACCGATAACGCGCAATCAGTCTATGAACTCTCGTTGATTGAGAATGTGCCGGCGGCTGAACTCAAAAGAGACTTCAACATCAATGTGAATTTCGAGCGCGCCAAGCACCTGCTCGAAGCCAACGACGGAGCAGGAAATACGTTCAAGGCAACTGCTAAGCCGGTGCTGATCGGCACCGCTGTCGTCGGCGCAACCACGATGATTTTTTCCATCATCATGGCATTGACCGACGGACTGACCACCAATGTGCAGAAGCTTTCGTTGCTGCACGCGCCGTTCGTGCTCGGCCTCATCACTGGGGGCGCCATGATCTACTGGTTCACCGGAGCCTCCACGCAGGCGGTGACCACGGGCGCATATCGTGCTGTCGAGTTCATCAAGGCCAACATTAAGCTCGAAGGAGTCGAGAAGGCGTCGGTGGCTGACAGCAAGAAAGTCGTGCAGATTTGCACGCAGTATGCGCAGAAAGGCATGCTCAACATCTTTCTCGCGGTGTTCTTTGCGACGCTGGCCTTCGCGTTTGTCGAGCCGTTTTATTTCATTGGATACCTGATCTCAATCGCGATCTTTGGTCTGTATCAGGCGATCTTCATGGCCAATGCGGGTGGCGCCTGGGACAACGCCAAGAAAATCGTCGAAGTCGATCTCAAGCAGAAGGGAACTCCTCTGCACGACGCAACTGTCGTTGGCGACACCGTTGGCGATCCATTCAAAGATACATCGTCGGTCGCCATGAATCCGGTGATCAAGTTCACCACGCTATTCGGACTGCTGGCTGTGGAGTTGGCAGTGTCTCTAGCGTCGAAGAATGCTGGATTGACCCGAGTACTCGCGCTGGTCTTTTTCCTGATCTCATTCTTCTTCGTGTACCGCTCGTTCTACGGAATGCGAATCGGATCGGAAGTGCGCGCAGCAGCGAAATAATAAACTCGGGTCCTGCGGCGACATACTTATTTCGCGCCCGCGTCGCGCGAGGCCGGCGGGCCCAGAGTTTTGATATAGATCACGATTGCCCAGCGTTGCGGTTCGGGAAGCTTCGACCAGACCGGCATTCCACGGCGGACGACACCGTTTGTCAGTAGCCAGAACAGGGCGCCGGGCGTTGCTTGTTGCACTTGATCAACAAGAAGGCTCGGCGCTTTCTTCCCACCGTCGGCCGTGGCGCCGTGGCATTCAGCGCAGTGCTGCATGAAGAGTTTCCGCCCGACCAGTGCGGCTTCGGTGTTGCCCTCTTGAGGGTTCTTCCGAGCGCGGGCCTTAGCCGGCGCCTTAGTAAGTTCTGCGTAATCGAAGTGATCAGTTGCGGGCGCATTGCCGACGTTTTGCGCGCTTGCAGGGACCAGGAAGCCGCACACTGCAAACAGCAAAGAGACGCTTGTTCGAATCCAAATCGTATTCCTTCTCACTGGCGCTTCCCCCACAGACTGCTGATGTGTTGGCCGAATCCCGCGAACTCGTATGACAATCCCCAGCGCAAAAGTACCTGATGGCTGTTGTCATTTAATCCGAAGCCAGGCGAGAGACGAACTGTCCAACCCGATGGCAGATTCCATGCCGCGACAGGTGCAAGATAATGCGACGTATCATGCAATCCAAAACTTTCCGTGTCGCCCAAGCCGCCGTAAAGTTCTAGTCCGGCGATAAAGTTTTCGCGGCAGAAGTTGCAGGCGTTGGCGGAGGCATTCAGACTAAGCGGGCGGCTGGCGCCGATCGCATATCCAAACTCCCAGGGCTCACTAGGCAAGAGATTCTTTGTGAAAAGTGGATTCACTGCAAAGTTCCAGCCATTGAATGTCTTTGACAGCAACAACTTCAATTCCAGTTCGTGATTCAGGTCTCTTCGCGCCAAGGCATTCGGCTCGGCATTATCAGATTCAACGTCGTGGCCTTCCACTTCCTTAAGGATCTTGTCCGCGTCGTTGATCTGCTCGTACTCCATATAGAACACAGGATTGATGAAGTGCTCATGTTGCAGCAATCGAAACCGGTTTTCCCAGCGAAAGCCAGTCAACAGGGTGCTATCGCTAAACGTGCTTTGTCCATCTATGTAAAATTCCGTGGTCCACCACGCCTTTACGCCGTATTCAAACTCCATCCAGTCAGCAACAAACGGATTACCCCCGCGCTGTGTTCCGAAAGTGGAGAAATACTCAACCTCGAGGTTTCCAGGCTCTTCCAGATAGTGATCATAGGTCACCATGTAGGGACTCTCTTGTGCCCGCGAAGCTTGCGCCCCAAAAAGTAAAACGAAAACTGTCGCAGCGATCAGGGTCTTCATTCGTATCCTCATTAGTTGCAACCGAATTGCAGATTGTGGTCGCAGGTACCTGCGGATATTAGTTGCAACTCAGTTGCAGTTGAAGGAACAATCCTACGTTACGCAGTAATAAGGGTCAACGTGTGCGAGAAGATTTTGTTTCAGTCGGATTGTAATCAGATGCAACGAGGACGGGCAAAATGGTCAGTTGGACGACCGACACTCTGCGCAATAACCGCCGATTTCCAATCGACTCACGAGAATGTGAAACTGGCAATCGCGCTGTATCTGACCTTTCAGGCGATCGAACAGATCGCTCTCAAACTCAGCGATTTTTCCGCAGCGCAGGCAAGCCATGTGAATGTGATCGCGCTGTGGCCGCCGTTCATAGAAGTGCTTTTCGCCCTGCATGTGCATCAGATCAAGTTCATCTACCAGGCCATACCGCTTCAGCAGCTTCAGTGTTCTATAAACCGTGACCCGGTCGATGCCGGGATCGATTTTGCGGGCATGGCGAAGAATTTGTGAGGCGTCGAGATGTTGTTTTGCGGTTTCAACGATGCTGAGAATCGTGCGCCGCTGATGTGTCAGGCGGAGGCCGCGAGAGGTCAACGCTGCCTGTAGGTGACCAGGTGCTTCGGTATGCGGTATTGGCAAGTGACCTCCTAATGAAACCTAGTTGCAACAGTTTAATGCGACTTACGGCAAAAGCAAAGCGGGCAAATAATTAAATCGGGCTAATTGTAGCCGCGCATCCTGGTTTTCACGCTGTGCGCCAGCTTTTCTATTTCGTCAGCTTTCTTGATTACGTCGAGCGAAAGGATGTTCTCGTTACTCTTGTCGACGTAGTCTTTCAATTCGGTCGAGAGCTTGAGGAGTTTCTCGGTATCGCGCTTGAGTTCTGCCTGGCGCTGCTCATTGGCTTTTTTCTCCATGTCCTTTTGAATTTGAGAAGGAACGGCGGGCCCGGGTTCTTCAGTTTGAGGACCGCCCAGACGCGGAGGCACTGGCTGTTGTTGTGAGGGAAGCTGCAGCGGTACGCACAAAGCCAGCAGCAAAAAGGTGAACCCAATTGTTTTACGCACGGTGTACCTCAGTTCTGAAATTATAAGGCGGCGAGCAAACGGCTTTTGCTCCATTGCTATAATCGACCGCTGAAATGACTCTGCTCGACATTCTGCAAAAGCCTGCGGCTCCAGTCAGCGTTTATCCTTCGTCCTTGCTGCGCGATTGGCGTGAGGACACTATGAATTTCCTTCGCCATGACGCTCCGAAGATCGTTTTGGTCCTGATTGCAAGTTATGTCCTGACGCGTTTGCTGCGTGCGATTGCACGTAAGAGCGCAGAACTCCATCTTCGAAAGCTGCCCTCGGGAGTAAGTGTCCAGCAGTTCAGGACCGTCACCAGCGTGATTACCAGCGTTGGCGTGTTCGTTATTGTTTTTGTTGCCGCGCTGGAAGTTCTCTTTCTCCTAGGGTTGAATCTGGGGCCGATGCTTGCCAGCGCAGGCATCGCTGGGCTGGCGATAGGTTTTGGTGCGCAGACTTTGGTACACGACTTCATCAACGGCTTCTTTATTCTTTTGGAAAATCAATACGACATCGGCGACGTCGTCCGTATTGCGGGTGTTAAGGGAACGGTCGAAAGAATGAGCCTGAGGATGACTGTGCTCCGGGATGAAGACGGCACCATCCATCTGGTACCGAACAGTGCAGTTCAAATTGTGTCTAATACTACGCGCGATTGGGCTCAAATCGCGTTGCGCGTGACTGTTGCTTACAGCGAGCCTAGCGAGAAAATAATCAGACTGTTGAACGAAGTGGGTGAGCAAGTCCGGCGTGATCCCACCTTTGCCGACGATATTGTGAGCGACATTCAGGTGCCCGGCATCGACCGTGTCGGAAATGGGGAAGTCGAATACCTTATGCTGATCAAAACCCGGCCCAGTAAACAGTACGCAGTGAGCCGGGAGCTACGCCGCAGGATCAAGGAAAATTTCGACCAGAATAAAATTCAGACCGCCGGACCGGGAAGGGTTTATGTGGTTGATCAGGGACCGGCAAAGCCCTCCTAAGGTTCTACTTCTGACATCGGGGGCAGTAATGGCTGCTGCGTCCCGCGATTACGATGCGTTTGATCGGCGTCTTGCATACCAGACATGGTGTACCTTCGCGGCCGTAAACGCGATGCTTGAGCTGAAAAAATCCTTCCTCGCCATCGGCACCTACGTAATCGGAAATGCTTGAACCGCCCAAGCGGATCGCGTGATGCAAAACTGTCTTTAATCCGGTGCGCAGGCGATTGAGTTCATCGCGAGAGAGCGATGAAGCGCGACGCCGGGGCCGGACCTTCGCGCGAAACAAAGCCTCGTCCGCATAAATGTTGCCGACGCCGCTCAGCAATTTCTGGTTCAGCAGCGCGCTCTTGATAGGAGTCTTGCGCTTGCGGAACAGCTTCGCGAAATCTTCAAATGAAACATCGAGCGGTTCCGAGCCGGGAGCAGCAAATTGTTCGATCACGCTCAACCGACCGAAGCGCCGGGGATCGATGAAGCGCAGTTCGCGACCGGAAGAAAGTTTTAAAATCGCGTGCGTGTGCTTTTCGATCGGAGCATCGGGCGCAGAAACACGCAGGCTGCCGGTCATTCCGAGATGGACGATCCACTGAGCATTTTTAACCGACGAGTTGTTCGGAGAAGCCAGATCAAAAACGATGTGCTTTCCCATCCGCCGCACGCCAGAGATTTTCTTTGATTCAAGCGCGGCGACGATCTCTTCAGCGGTCGACTTCAGCGGCTCCGGTTTCGATCCCAGCCGAACAGACTCGATCGCATCTCCGGCTATGCGCTTATCCAGGCCGCGCGCAATAGTCTCGACTTCGGGGAGCTCGGGCATAGGAGATTGCAGATTTCAGATTGTAGACTTTAGATTGCAGACGCAGACTGCAGAACAAACACCGAGGAATTTCCTTGGCCCAAATCTACAATCTAAAATCTACGATCTGCAACCGAAGTCTAAGATCACTTCATTCCCAGCTGCCAAAACAGAAATGAATAGATGTCTGTGAGATCTTCGACCTGTTTGCCAATGGGCTTGCCGGCCCCGTGTCCGGCCTTAGTGTCGATGCGCAGCAGAATCGGACGTTCTTTGCTGCGACCGTTGGCGGCTTCCGACTGCATTAGTGCTGCCATCTTTTTCGCATGCATGGGGTCGACGCGGGTATCGGTGTCGGCGGTCATGAACAGAATCGCAGGGTACTCCTCGCCCTGCTTGACGTGATGATATGGGGAATATGCGTAGAGCCACTCGAACTGCTTCGGATCATCCGAAGAACCGTATTCCGGGACCCACAATTTAGCGATCTGAAAATTCTGGTAGCGCAGCATATCGAGCAACGGCACCTGGCAAATAACCGCTCGATACAGATCTGGACGTTGGGTTAGCGCTGCGCCCATGAGCAATCCACCATTCGAGCCGCCACGTATAGCAAGGTGGTCTTTGTCCGTATATTTCTGAGAAATCAAATATTCAGCCGCCGCGGCAAAGTCATCGAACACGTTTTGTTTTTTGTCGAGCATTCCGGCGCGGTGCCAATCTTCACCAAATTCAGCGCCGCCGCGTAAATTTGCGACTGCGAAAACGCCTCCGTGCTCCAGCCACAAGTACCGTTCGCCTAGAAAAGTCGGGGTCACACTGATGTTGAAACCGCCGTAAGCGGTCAAAAGCGTCGGGTTCTTGCCGTTAAGTTCCAATCCCTTCTTGTGAAACACGAACATGGGCACCCGGGTGCCGTCCTTTGAGTTGAACCAGACCTGCTTGACTTCGTATTGGGCGGGGTCGATTCCGGGCGCTTCTACCTTGCTCCACAATGCTGTGCCGCGGCCCTTCAAATCGATCTGGTAAATGGAATCGGGAATCGTGAATGAATGAAACGCGAAAAACGCTTCTTTGCGGTTCCACTTGCCACCGAGTGCAAACACGCTGCCTATGGCGGGCAGGCGAACATCCCCAAGCGACTTGCCCTCGATAGAGAACAATTTCAGCTGCGAGGTGGCATTCTCTTCGTATTGCGCAAGCAGAAGTCCATTTACGACGCCGGCGCTTTGGAGAATGGCATTGCTTTGCGGAATTATTTCCTTCCAGTTGGCACGACCCGGCGACTTGGCATTAGCAACAAAGGCGCGATAACGCGGGGCGTCGTCATTTGTGGTGATATAGATTTTCCCGTCCACAATGTCGGCGGAATAAAGGAACTCTTTGCCTTCGGTGATTCGAACCGGCGGGCTCCCGGCCTGCAGGTGTTGCAAATAAAGCTCGGTCTTCGTCCAGCCGACTGCGACGCTGATTAACAGCCAACGTCCGTCATTTGAAATATCGACGTCGACCCAATCCTGGGGATCGCGACCTTCGCCAAAGATCAACGGATCTTTCGCTGGATCTGATCCCAGCGCATGATAAAAAGCGTGGCGATTGTAGTTTTCCTGCCCTTCTGCGACCTCACCATTCTTCGGATAACGCGTGTAGTAAAAGCCGGAGTCATCAAGTTTCCACGCAATGCTGGAGGAGCGGGTTCTCTCGATCTGGTCGGGGAGCAATTTGCCGGTCGCGGTTTCGATCACGTGCAGCGTGCTGATTTCAGATCCGCTTGGTGATGTACCATAGGCGACGTACCTGCCATCGTCAGAGGGCCTCCACCAATCCAAAGCGATCGTGCCGTCGGGGGCGAGGGCATTTACGTCCACCAGCGGACGATCCATACCCTGCAGGCCTTCGCGGACAAGCAGCACCGGCTGGTTCTGCGTACCCTCGCGCTTGGTATAAAAATAATATTTGCCGCCAATCTGCGGCGCAGAAATAGTGCCAATCGAGAGCAGCTTCTCTAAACGCTCATGCAACTCACTCCTTCCCGGCAGCGGATCAAGGACGCTGCGGGTGTAAGCCAGTTCTTCGCCTACCCACTTCTGTGTTTCTGGGCTTTTCGAGTCTTCAAGCCAGCGGTATGGATCGGTGATCTTGTGCCCGTAAAGAGTCTCTTCCACCGGCTTCTTCTCTGTCGACGGCGGACCTTGAGACGGTGAGGGAGCGGGCGCGCTATCGTCTGCAAAAATTAAAATTGCAAATACTGAAGAGAAGAGAACCAGTAGAAGCAATCGGCTGCCTCCTGACATAATCACCTCGTTTCAATGGCAGAACGAACCCCCAGAGTAGCAAAAACCAAGACGGGTTGCAGCGTGGAAGGCTAAATCGGACGCACAAAACCTTGTCGTGTCGCCTTATTGTTCCGCACCAGCAACAGAACCAGAATCATCCCGATGAATGGAATTAATCCCGCCACAATAATGATGGGATCAAAGGCGTGGGTGGTCATGCCTTGGCGGAGATCGGAAAAATGGCCGATTAAGTAAAATGCCACGATGGTGCCAATGCCTGCCCCCGATCCGCCCAATCCGCTGACGCTGGCAACTGATCCGCTGTCAAAAAGATCCGAAGGCAAAACATTCGCGATTGTACTGAAGGCTGCGTAAGAAAATGTGGCGAGGGCGAACAGAGATGTGATCACGGCGAGACTGGTAGTAAAAATTGTCGGAATCAGCAGCATTACACCGACGCCGCCGAACACCACCACTGCCTTTCGCGCCCTGCCCAGCGGCCAGCCGCGTTTTATCAGCCAGCCGGACGCGAATCCACCGGCAAAGTTACCCAAATCAGCAGCGAGGAACGGCACCCAAACCGCGATAATGCCGCTTCGCAAATCAATGCCTTTGGCCACGAGATAAATCGGAAACCAGTCGGTGACGAAGTACCAGACCGGATCAGTAAATGAACGCGCCACGATGGTTCCCCAAGTTTGCGGGAACCTCAGGAGAGTGCTCCAGCGTGGCTGGGGCCCGCTAGTGGTCGTCAAATCCTGCTTGTCTTTGGCCAGCAGATTTCGTTCGGCATCGGAAATTCGCGGATGAGTTTCAGGTGAGTCGTAAATTTTGCGCCACACCAGAACCCACAAAAATCCGAGCAAGCCAGGTATTGCGATTGCCGGCCGCCATCCCCAGCGAAAATAAATAGATAAAACAATAAAAGGAGCAATTGCTCCGCCTACCGAAGAGCCACTGTCGAAGAATGCTGTCGCCAACGCGCGCTCTTGCTTGGGAAACCACTCCGCCACGGCCTTGCTCGCCGCCGGCCAATTGGCCGATTCACCCAAGCCAAGCAAAAATCGGAACGCGCCAAAGCTGTACAGCCCACTGGCAAGCGGCGAGAGCACAGACACCACGGAGTACCAGGCAACTGTGAAGGTCAGGCCGCGGCGTGTGCCTAATTTGTCCATGACGCGGCCGAGCGCGGTTTGCCCAATGGCGTATGCGACCCGGAATGCAATTACGATGTAGGCGTAGTCGGTATTGCTCCAGTGGTATTGAACTTTGAGGAACGGCGCGAGAAGAGAGAGGGTTTGACGATCGAGATAGTTAATGATAGTCGAGCCAAAGAGTACGGCAACAATCCACCATCGCAAATGGGAGATGGGGTGGCGGACGCCGGTGAATTTTTCGTTGATTCCGCGCGTATCGCTCATCGTAGGTTTCAGTTTGCCGTTTCGGTGGATTCCGCCGCGAGGATTCCGCAGAATTCTGCGGGCCTCAAGCACCGAGCCGGTTCAGAAAAGGGTATATTACGAGAGCGCAGTTTGGTTGTTATATCTCTCGGCCCGATGAAAAAATTCCCAGGGTACTTGTTGGTGATAGCGATTCTGTCCGGTTTTGCGCTTCCGGCGATTGCGCAAGTGCGAGTGTGGCAAGGCACGCTCTCCTTGCCCACTTACGAGGAAGGTCCGCCGGACCCGAATCCTCCGTTTGATCAATTTGCGACCACCCGCTTTAATTATCCCTATACCCTGCGCACGAATGTGACAGCACGTCGCGCGGATCATCAATGGCGCGCGATTTTTCTCGAGAATGAATATTTGAAGTGCTCAATCTTGCCGGATCTCGGCGGCCACCTTTATACCTGCGTCGATAAAATTAACAACCGGCCGATGTTCTACGCCAACCCCTCGATCAAAAAGGCAAACATTGGATATCGCGGGGCTTGGGCGGCATTTGGCGTCGAATTTAACTTTCCGGTGTCACACAACTGGATGTCACTATCTCCGATTGATTTTGCTTTTGCGAAGAACTCGGACGGAAGTGCCTCGGTCACGGTGGGCAATGTAGACCGCGTATATGGAATGCGATGGAGCGTCGAGATGGTGCTGCGCCCAAAATCCACTCTGTTGGAAGAGCGAGTGACGCTCAGTAATCGCAGCGACGTTCGTCATCGGTTCTATTGGTGGAACAACGCCGGAGTTGAGGTCTGGGACGATTCGAAGATCGAATACCCGATGCGCTTTACCGCAAGTCACGGATTCACCGAAGTCGAACCATGGCCGGTTGATTCCAGCGGACGCGATTTAAGCATTATTCATAATCAGACGAGCGGGCCAGTGTCGCTCTTCGTGCATGGAAGCCGGGAGCCATTCATGGGCGTGTGGAACCCGCATACCAATTCCGGCATTGTGCACTTCGCCAATTTTAACGAGCTGCCGGCCAAAAAGACTTGGTCCTGGGGAGTTGACGCCGATGGTCTTGACTGGCGTAAAGCTCTTTCCGATAACGACAGCGCCTATGTCGAAGTGCAAGCCGGCCTGTTTCGCAACCAGGAGACCTACGCATTCCTGCAGCCCAGGCAGACGATCAACTTTTCCGAATACTGGATGCCGGTTCGCGACATCCGCGGAATCACTCGCGCTAATTTGTCTGGCGTTCTGGCGTTAAGGAGACAAGGCTCTGATCTGTCAATCGGCTTTAATGCAAATCAAGCTTTATCTGCGGCGACCATTTCGGTTTCAGATGGCAGCATAAAAATTTGGAGCGAGAGCGCCGATCTTGCTCCCGAACGCACCTGGTCTCATGAAGTAGCTCTTCCGAATTCAGACCACAAATATACGGTTACTATTCGCGATCGCAGCGGCGCGGCGGTAATGCAGCAAACCGAAGGCGAGTATGACTGGACGCCGGCCTCGGAAATTAAAGTTGGCCCCCAAACATCACATCAAGTTCCTGCGCCCGAGATGCGTAGCGAGGACGATTGGATTGAGCTCGGTAAGACGCAGGAGCTTAACGGCGAGCTCTTGCAGGCGCTGCAAACGTACACTGACCTGCTCAACAAAAATGGCGAGAGCTATGCCGGACTGAAAGCCGGCGGCCGACTTTCGGCGTCATTGCTGCATTACGAAGACGCCGCTACATTCCTGCAGCGTGCCTTGGATCGAAACACCACCGACGCAGAGACTGCGTATTACCTGGGTATCGCATATGAAGGGATTGAGTCACCCGAAAAGGCTCGCAATGCTTTTGAGATTGCTTTTCGGCTTCCGGAATGGCGGGCTGCTGCTGCAGTACGTTTAGGCGAGCTCTCGGCGCGCGAACAGAAGTTAGACTTGGCAAAGTTTTATTTATCGAGTGCGCTGAAAGCGGATCCCGATGATTTACGCGCAGCCGAGGAATTAGTCGCGATCGAAAAGGCGTTGGGCATCGAGAAGCAGGCCCGTGCGCTTGCGGAAGAGTCGCTACAACGCTTCCGGTTGAGCGATTTCCTTCGCAACGAAGTCGGAAGCCTCGCTCCGCAGCATCTTGCCAACGACCACAGCCGGATTCTCAACCTCGCCCGAGAATACATGCGCCTCGGGCTTTATCAACCTGCTCTTGACGTTCTCTCACGACAATACCCTGAGCCGCGGCCAGATGAGAGTGAACCAGGTGTCATTTCGCCGGCTCGTGATCCAATGCTCGCCTACTATCGCGCGTACTGCCGCGAGAAATTAGGTGAATCGCGCGTTGGTGATGATCGCATCGCTGCCTCTCTTCCCACCGACTACGTTTTCCCCAGCGGCGCCGAGGACCTGATGGTGCTTCGGGCGGCCGTCCAGGCAAATGCTTCGGACGCGAATGCGCATTATCTTCTTGGAACTTTGTATTTCTCACGCGCACTCACCGACCGGGCGCTCACCGAATGGAATGCGGCGCGCAAGTTGAATCCAAAGATCCCGGTGCTTGATGCCACTCTCGGATTGGCACTGCTGCACGTGAAGAACGATCCGAAAGCTGCACTCGAAGTTTTTAGTGAAGGCATTCACAATGATCCTCGAAACGAAGCTGGTTATCTTGGCGCCGATCAAACACTAAGTATTTTGCGGCGCCCAAGTAAGGAGCGCGTGGAAGCCTTCGAACTTTATCCCGACATGGAGCAAATGCCGACTCAGTTGGTGTTTGAATTAGCGCTGAACCTCGCTGAGGCGGGAGATTTTGACAGAGCAACCGCGCTGTTTCGCAATCGATTTTTTCCGCGCGAAGAGGGTGGCACAAACGTCCGCCAGGTTTGGGTGGAAGTACAGCTATTGAATGCGCTCAATCAGGTGAAGAGCCAACGCTGTGAAGCAGCGCTCGCAATTGCGCATCGTGTTGGATCGCCGGTCCAGGGCATGGCTTTTACCAACGATGGACTCCAGCCTTTTCTCGAATCTGCGCGCACGAACTATTTGCTTGGAAAGGTGAACGCGCAATGCAACAGATCCGAGGAGGCCCGTAAATACTTCGAACACGCTG
>Ga0157372_10002528_pt1 | contig 19839 bp, 18 predicted proteins | sample C55metaG_FD_115307 | JGI IMG/M metagenome (GOLD analysis project Ga0157372, IMG submission 115307) | Corn rhizosphere microbial communities from Kellogg Biological Station, Michigan, USA - C5-5 metaG | ecosystem: Host-associated > Plants > Roots > Rhizosphere > Soil | place: USA: Michigan... | reverse complement strand
TGGGTCGATCGGCTGGATTCAGAGGAGGTGCAACCAGTCCACGAATCTACTCAACGACAAAATGCAACTCCCACGCCACAAGCAGAAGCGGAGTCCGATGGGGAACTCGCGGAACTTGTTGGAGGAGATTGGTGGCGGCGGCTGGACTCGAACCAGCGACCTACGGATTATGAGACCGTCGCTCTAGCCACCTGAGCTACACCGCCACGGTGCTAACAATAACAAAATAAATAATTGGAACGTAACCGGTTTGGGTTAGTACCTTCGTGCGATTGCATATCATCGCATGATTGCACAAAATTAGACCACATGGCACGCCACAAACGCGGCTACATTTACGAAGCTTTTGGTGCTTTTCATGTTCGGTACTACGTCACTGAGATTGTAGAGGGGAAGCCCGAAAAGAAGCAACGTTCCCACAAGCTGTGCGACCCAAAATTCAAACTGAAACACGTTGCCTCATCGGTACACGTTTGCAATTTTGTTTACCGAGTAGTTCGTTGCACTGAAAAACACCAAGCGATGAATCGTTGTTGCACAAAGTTTGAGTACCCAAAGGCAATGGGATTTTTGATTATCTACGTGCCATTGCCAACTTTCCAGCTCTGCGAGAAACTGCGTTCAGTTCAGAAGTCAAATCTGATCCAACGGAGAAGCAACCATGAAAGGCATCGTCATTGACTACTTGGCAGAAGAACTGAAGAAGGCGGAGCCGGTGATTGACTATCTCGCAGAGGAGTTGAAGCGCGAGGAAGCGAAGCAGCAGCGCAAAGCGATGGTAGCAAAAGCTGGATGAGGAGGCGCAACCAACAACAATCTCCCCACCCAAAATGCGCGTTTTATCTATCCTCCCTGACTAAGGCCGCCCGCTTTCCGCAAACTCTTTTGCTGACGTGCATGCAGCAATTCGAAACCGTGTCTCAAGGATGCCGCCCGTCCACTCAACAAAAGCATGTTCTTTCGCAAAATTTCTCTTGAATGCCTCGCCTCAGCGCGAAGCTCCCGCGACCGTTGAACTTCTTTCAGTCGATCAAAGTGCTGGTTTTGCCGAAACACACCGTCGCGGACCCACGATTCAAGCATTTCAGCATCAGCGGTAACGTAGCTCCGACGACCCGGAAACGGTCGGGCGACAGGTAATCCATCTCGTTCCCATCTCTGAGCTGTACGAACGGCACAATTTAGGTGACACGCTATCTGCTTCCAGCTCATCAAGATCATGCGGCCTCTTTTTTCGACCAGGGTCGGGTGGATCCCGTTCTGTCCCTCAACACAACCGCGCCCTTCACAGCGTTGTTTTTTCTGAGCACTCGCAGTTCTCTTTCGGGAATCGTTAAGTCAGTGAATCCACAGCGCAGGCACACCTGCAGTTTAGGAAAGGCCCAAACGATTGGCTTCTTTAGGCCATCCAACCCAGGAAAGTGAATCGCAATTTCACTGGTGAATGTATTGATGTTTTCCGACTCGCACTTTCTGCAAAGCATTGGGGGCCTCGCTTATTGGTCGCTTATTGTCGCTTTACAAGGCTGGGTCCAATACTGTAAAGGCTGACAGGGGGGCCTCGTGGAAAAGCCTATCCGGGTGCTGGTCGTTGACGATCACAGGCTTTGGCGAGCATGGGTCCGGTCGAAGCTGGGCGATTCTGATGGGTTTCGGATTGTGGAGGAAGCTGGCGATGGGTATGAAGCATTGGCAAAAGCCCACAACCTGAACCCTGATCTGGTGCTTCTCGATATAGGCATGCCGGGTCTAAGCGGACTCGAAACCGCACCTCTTTTACGAGAGGCCGTACCCGACGCCAAAATCGTTTTCCTATCTCAGAACGACGACCCAGACATTATGAGGGCAGCTCTGAACGATGGCGCAAGCGGTTATGTTTTGAAAGCAGAAGCCGAAAATGGCCTGTTTCCTTCGATCAAAGCTGCCTTTTCTGCCAAGGTCTAGTTGCTTGGTTGCAAGCTGTTGATAAAGTCGGTTGCATTCCCCACCACGACCTTACCCAATTTGCTACTCTTTTGGTCGTAATGGGGTTTCGGCTTGTTGCTTTCGTTTGCTGCCATGTTGATAACTTCCTTTCAAAAAGTCAGGCTGCCCATTGATTATGCAGCCTGTTCTGTATTCTGATAAGCACACAACCTACGCTGTGCACAGCGCAACGCTTGCCCTCGTAGCAACACCACCTGCGCAGATGGTGAAGCTTTGAAGACCGGCAACCGCTCACTGCTCATTCAGTCCGAAAGCAGTGATGGGGTTGATGCTTCCTGCTCTAAACAAAACCTTTGTATTTTCGCCGGGTGAATCTTTTCTACGAGGGTAGACACTTCAGTGAACTTCGCGTGGAATTCCTTGATGTGTTCGCGCAGTGTGTTGTTCGTTTTCACTTCAATGAGGTTTTGCACCGTGGCATTGAGTGCATTCACACTTTGTTTGAAGGCTGCGATTTGTGCATCGAACGTCAACAAGTGTATGCGGAAGGGCGAGCCGGTACTTTGGGTTTCCACCCGGACATCATCACTTCATTGCAAACGCTAGGGCGATCAGCACGAGCAGCGTACCGAAAATTCCTACGACCATTAGCCAGTCACCCTTGTCGGTATCCGAAAGAACCTCTCCCATACCGGGTCGCCAAAGTCGACCTAAAGGATGGCCAAGACCACAACTCCGGCACCAAGAGCCTTGAAGAACGTCATCACTCGCTCAGCGCTCGTCGCCGCCGGTATGTACATAGACAGGCGCATTATAGCGCCGTGGTCACCGATATTCAGGTTTGAGACATCAAGGGTCGACTTACGGGCTAAAAGATCATCTTCAGCAGAAAAAGCCAGAAACCATCGCGGTAGATGCAGTACACACTCAAAAGGATTATGAGGACTCCGCAAATCCCCTTAGCCCATCGTGGGAGTTTATCCATGGCTCGGGAAATCCACGCCGCGAAAATCCATCCCATGAAAACTCATTCTTCCAGAAAACAAACCACCCTGCTACTCACATTTTTCGCAAACCTGAAAATCTGACCATGGCCGAGCATTCCACCTGCCGGTCATGGGGGACCTACCCGGCCTCAAATTTCAATGAAAAGTATTTACATCTCTTTACTCTGCTTGACCACTCTTTACTCTCCTTCAGCAACTTACGGTTGAATTAAGAGCATCAGTAGCAGCAGAGGCCTCCACCTAAATTCTTCAGGAGCCAGAGATGCGTCCGAAGTTGTTTTGGGCGGTAGCCAGCGGTGTTTCTTGTGCACTCTTCTTCGCGGTGGGATGCGGGTCCAGTTCCGCACATGTGCGAGTTCTGAATGCCGTTCCCATTCAATCCAGTATCGACATGCTAATCGACGGCAAAAACGTTGCGAGCAGCATTCCTTACGGAGCTGCATCGGGATATTTCAATGTGAGTTCAGGCTCGCGCCATCTCCAGATTGAACCGAGCGGCTCCACGCCATTCGTGGATCAGACCATCAGTGTTTCATCCGGAAGTTACAACACGATCCTCGGCATGGCTTCAGGGGTAACGGTTCTCACCGACGACAACAGCGCTCCGGCCTCCGGGGACGTAAAGATTAGGGTAATCAATGCCTCCACGAATCTTGGGGCAGCAGATATTTACGTTGTGACAGCGAGTACGGGCCTTGGCGCAAGCCCAACGTTTTCAAGCCTAGGAGTCAATGCCGCGAGCAGCTACAACTCGGTTGCTGCGGGGAGCTACCAGGTGTACTTTGTGGCGCCGGGAACATCCAACGTGATCCTGAGCACCAATACCATGTCGTTTTCGAGCGGGCAGGTTCGAACGGTTGTGGCGCTCGACGGCGAGACGGGAGGGATCACGACCTCGCAGTTGGCAGACTTGAACTAAGGATCATATTTCAAGCGTCAGGCGTCGCTCTTCATGCCCGCGTTGACAGAACCGACCTGCGCCGTTGTGAGGTGCGGCGCAGGGTCTTCATGCGATCGTGCGGGGAGCTCTGCTGGGTCTCCTGGTTAACTTCGTGACCTCATCTGCTCCCCGACGACCAGGACCTTTTTGCGAAATGGCAAGTTCATCTGTCCGCTGCTTCAAAGCTTCAAGTTTTCAGTCTTGTATTGATCCACTCCAAAATCAGCTTCCGCATTTCGGGAAGCTCAACGTGGGCGCAGTCGAACAACTCTATTCGGCAGTCCCGCTCCTCGCCGTACCTGCGGTAGAGCGGTAGCAGATGGTCTCGGATCTTCTCGACTCCAGCGGGAGGGGTCAACGGGTCCAGGCGTCCGTTTACGCTGAGGTGTGCCCGCGGGACAATGAGTTCGTTGATCTGCGCGCTTTCGAAATGCTTGAGCAATGACGGAACGTAGTAGTAGATGCCATGCTCTTTGAGTCCATGATTTTTGATTAACTCCTGATAGTCGGTGAGGCAACAAACATCCATGCAAAGCTTCACGCGAGGATCGAGCGCCGCCAGCCACCAGGCCTTGGTCGCGCCCATTGACATGCCAAAAACTCCGAGTTGCTTTTGATCCACTTCTGGACGGCTGGCCAGGTAGTCTAGCGCGCGAAATTCGTCGAAGAGCATCATTCCGAAGAGAACTTGGCCTCTCCAGAGCATGAGCTTGAAAGCGTCTTGTTCGCCCTCGTGACCATCGGTTTCCTGCTGGCGCTCTCCGAAGCACCAGCTGTCAATCGCCAAGGTGACGATTCCCTTCTCCGCGCACACGGGTGCATACGCCGGTTGCGCCTCCACGCCGCGCACCAGTTGCTCCTTCCCGAGGCCGTACATTCCGGCATGCCAGTGGATGTAGAGCATGCCTGGCGCGCGATCCTGGCGCTTATCGGGAATAAGAAGCAGCGCAGGAACAGGTTCCTGGCCGTTGAGATCGAGTACCAGACGCTCAAGCGTGTAGCCGTCGTGCTTTTCAGTGCGCACGAGTTTTGCCGCACTAGGGTGGTGGTTCCAAGGGAGGTCGCCGAGCATCCCCCACAGTTCCTTCCGGCGGCGCTCCTGAAAACCCCGAAAGTCGTGATCGCCCTGCATTTCCTTTTTCTCGCCCGAAAGCATAGACGATCCGGCAAGCGCAAGCGAACTGGCAACCGCAGAACTATAGAGAAAATCGCGACGCGTCGGTCCTGCTGGTGTTTTCATGGTCTTCCCCCATTAACATAACCCACGATTATGCTCCGACAGGGACTTCGGTTGTAGAATGTCGCAGCTTGGGGGAGGGCGCGAAAATGAGGGCGAGACCCCTTAGGGCTTGCAGACTTCTATGGGACAAACAGGTCTAAGCCCCCGGCCGCGGGACAGGACGTCGGAATCAATCGAACCAAGTCTGGTTCGCAATCTCTCCTTGCTCGACGCGATTCTGCTCTTGGTCAGCGGCGTCATAGGATCTTCCATCTTTCTTACCGCGAAGGACATTGCTGGCCCTCTTCCGCAACCTGCACTGTTCCTGCTGGTCTGGGTGATTGGCGGCATCGTATCGCTGTTCGCCTGCTTCGCCTTTGCCGAGCTGGGGGCGATGTTCCCGGCCTCGGGCGGACAGTACGTATATCTGCGGGAAGCCTATGGAGACCTGGTTGCTTTCCTTTATGGGTGGATGCTGTTCACCATCGCGAATGCCGGAAGCATGGCAGCACTGGCGGTAGCCTCGGCAACCTACGCGGGCAAGATCTTCCCCTTCGTCGGACAGGAGCACGTGATCTTCTCGGTACTGGGTACAAGCATCACGCGGTCACACGCACTGGCAATCGTCGTGATCACAATTATGACGCTGGTCAATGTGATCGGCCTTCGCTGGGGCGCCCTGTTGAACAATCTATCCACTTGGACCAAGGCAGCCGCAATCGGGGCCTTTGTCGCCCTTGGATTTGCATTTGGGAAAGGTAGCTGGTCACACTTCAGTGCCTATGGCGTCGGGCTGACCGCTGGCTTGTCGCTTGGGCAACTCGCATCGGCCATGGGCGTAGCGTTGATTGCCGTTTTCTTTGCGTATGACGGTTGGATATACGTCACCTGGGTGGCTGGGGAGATCAAGAATCCACAGAGGAACGTACCTCTGGCCATGGTTCTCGGGGTCATCGTCGTCGGCGTTATCTACATGCTGATCAACATGACCTACGTATACGCTTTGCCGGTTTCAGAAATAGCAAAGTACGAAACCATTGCTCACACGACGGCAGGAGTCCTTTTCTCTCCGGCAGCCGCAGTGTGGTTGTCGGCACTCGTGGCAATCTCGAGCTTCGGCGCGGCGGCAAGCTGCACGCTCTCGGGCGCGCGCGTGTACATGGCAATGGCGCAAGATGGAGTGTTCTTTAAACGCATGGCTCACGTGCATCCCCGCTGGAGGACGCCGGCGTTCAGTTTGATCGGTCAAGGTATTTGGGCGGTTGTGCTCACCATGAGTGGCCGCTATGACGAGCTCTATACGTACGTGATGTACGGCATGGTGCTGTTTTACACGCTCGCCGTGATCGGCCTGTTCATTCTTCGCCGCACACGTCCCTATGCACCGAGACCGTACCGGTGTATGGGCTATCCATGGATACCGGGGCTATACGTGCTTGTTGCGGCCGCGTGGACCTTGAATATCCTAGTGACACGACCAAAGGAATCGCTAGTGGGCACATTGATCATGTTGGCCGGGGTGCCGGCCTACATATATTGGAAGCGCTCGGGAACTGGCTCGGACACCTCTAAACCGGCGTTGCCGTCTTCCGCGCGGGATTAAAGAATGGGAGCTTGACGACCGTCGCTGATGTCGTCAGTCGCTGCGCCTCAATCGTCAATTCCATCTCCAGCTTGGTCCCCGGTTTCGAGTGCTCAGCTGAGATGCTGGCCAATGCAATCAACTTCTTCAGCACGGGAGAAAATGCCGTCGTGGTCGCCCTTCCCACCTGCTTGCCATTCGAATAGACCGGGACGGCAACTCGCGAGGCCTGGCTTGGAGCAGCCGGGGACAGGCCAAAGCGATCGAACTGCTGTTCGACTTCTACCCAGTCCACTTCAAGTCCAACGAGCTGTCGCGCCACACCTTTCTGCTTGTCCAGAATAAGAGCCGCTTTCCCCACGAAGTTCTCTTTGTCAAGGTGCACCATCTTCTCAAAGCCGAGTTCGAAGGGCGAATACTTCTGTGCAGGGATGAGCGCCTTCTTCGAGCTAGTGTAGTCCACTTCGATCAGTAGCAAGCCTGCTTCTACGCGGGCGACATCGAGCGCCAGCATTCCCGCGGCGTGCAAGTCGAAGGCTTTGCCCTCCCGCCATAGCTCGTCCCAGACCTTCACGGCATCGCGCCAAGGCACCCAGATTTCGTAGCCGAGGTCGCCGGTGTAGCCGGTTCGCGAAATATCGACCGGCACGCCGGCAATCTTGCCGCTGGTCACGCGGAAATATTTCAGATTGGCGATGTCGGTATCGGCAACGGACTTTAGCAATTTGGCTGATGTGGGACCCTGCAGGGCTAGGGCGGCTACCTTTTCGGAGATATCCTCGATCTCGACGTCCATGTTGAGACCGTTTTGCATGAACCAGCGCAGGCTTGGGTCGGCAGCCGTCCAGCGAAAAACGTTTTCGCTCAAGCGTGAGATGGTACCGTCGTCAATGACCTTCCCCTGCTCGTCGCACCAGCAGCAATAGATGACCTGCCCGACTTTGACCTTGTTGATGTCGCGTGTAATGACGCGATTGACAAGCTTGTTGGCGTCCTTACCCGTGATCAGGTACTTGTAAAGCGGCGTGATGTCAATGAGTGCAGCCGCATTGCGAATGGCGTTGTACTCGTGTTCGTGATGTACCTCATACACACTCGGCGTGTAGTATCCCGACCACTCGCGGTAGTTGAGGCTGTGACAAAGAGGGAAGGTGCGTTCGTGAAATGCTGTTCCGATGGGCATGGGGAGACCTCTTGCTGACGCGAAATCGGGATTATAAGCAGGAGACGCACAACCGAGCAATGGGTGTTACCGCCGCTCGCGCGAAAGGCCAGGGAACCATCCATTCGATACCGATGTCTAATCGATAGAAGATGAATTCCGCAGGTACAAAGCGCCCAAAGCTCATTTGCAAAATTGATGTCGCCGGCTTCGCCAGCATCATGATTGTACTCATGGTCGTGATGTTCTTCAGTGCGGCCACCTCGGTCCCGCCCCATCATGGTGTGAGTGTTCTCCTGCCCAAGGTGAGGCATGCACACTCGATGCCAGAAGCGGAGAGAGAAGACGCAATGATTGTTCTGATCTACCGCAATGGCGACGTCTTCTTCAATCGGGACCTAGTCTCGAGCCAGCAACTGGAAGGGCTGATTCGACAGCAGCTCGGTTATGGATCCGAAAACAAGATCTACATTCGGGCGGATGCTCGAACTCCCTTTTACTTCGTGAAGCGTGTGCTGGATGGCATTGGTTCGGCTGAAATCCCCAGGGTCGCCTTTCTCGTCGAGCAAAGACGTCTAAATTCCTTTAACTAATCAGGTTTTGCTCTCCACATCTCGTTTTCTCAGATACAATTGCGGTTCTAGACTTATGTCCCGCCTCCTCCAATGGAGCGTCCTACCCAGCGGACTTTGATCCGCGGCTGCACGAGAAGAGCAGTGAGGGGTAACGGACGAGTTGTGCGTTACCGTCGCTCACACGGCTCACGGCTATAGCTAGACGTTCAATCTCTCTGCACTGCTAAGATCACTCGGAACCATGGCCAAGAAATACGACGTCATCGTCATCGGTGGAGGGCACAACGGCCTCGTCAATGCCGCCTATCTCGCCAAGGCGGGCAGGAAGGTCCTGGTCCTAGAACGCAGGCACGTGCTCGGCGGCGCGGCGGTGACCGAAGAAGTGTTCCCGGGATTCAAGTTCTCGGTGTGCTCTTATGTCGTTTCGTTGCTGCGGCCAGAAATCATCCGCGACCTCGACCTTCCACGCCATGGCCTGGAAATCCTTCCCCTGGATGGGACCTTCACGCCCATGCCCAATGGCGACTACCTTTGGCGCGTGAATGACCACGGAAAAACACATCGCGAGATCGCGCGCCATTCCAAGCTCGACGCCGAGGCTTACGACGAGTTTGGCAAGGCCATGCAGGCGATGTGCCGCTTCGTCAAGCCCATTCTCAGCATGGTACCCCCGGATCCGTCCACGCTCGATCCACGCGAATTGATGAAGCTTTTGTTCATCGGCAGACGCTTCCAGAACATGGAGAGCGGCGACAAGTACAACCAGGTCCAGCTTATGACCATGAGCGCGGTCGATTTTCTGGATCAATGGTTTGAGACCGATGTGTTGAAGGCGACGATGTCGGCCTCGGGGATCATCGGAACGTTCCTGGGGGTACGCTCGCCGGGTACGGCCTACGTTCTGCTGCATCACTACATGGGCGAGATTGACGGGGCGTTTCGCGCCTGGGGCTTTGCCCGTGGAGGCACAGGAGCGATTTCGAATGCCATCGGAGAAGCGGCCCGAGAAGCTGGCGCCGAGATTCGCACAAAGGCTGCTATTGAGTGAATTCTAGTCCGCGGTGGCCGAGCGGTTGGCGTCGCGCTGACCAATGGCGACGAGTTCTACGCCGACGTGATCTCGTCGAGCGTTGATCCGCGGCACACGTTTCTCGAGTTCCTAGATTCAGAAACGCTACCCGACGAATTTGTCGAAGGCGTGAAGCGCTACAAGTATCGAGGATCATCCGGCAAGGTAAATCTTGCGCTCGATGCCCTGCCAACTTTCAAGTGCATGCCCGGAGAAGGGGCACACCTGAGGGGTGCGATTTCGATTTCGCCCAGTGTCGAGTATATGGAACGCGCCTACGATGACGCGAAGTATGGACACTATTCGCGGCGTCCCTACATCGACATGGTGATCCCGTCCTTGACCGATCCTTCGGTGGCTCCACCCGGTAAGCACGTGATGTCCTGCTTTGTGCAGTACGCGCCTTACAAGCTCGCACCCGGGCTCGATTGGGATACGGAGAAAGAAAAGTTCGGCGACACCGTGATCGACACCCTCGCGGAGCATGCGCCCAACATCAAGGACATCATTCTCCATCGGCAAGTAGTCACGCCCCTTGACCTTGAACGCGAGTGGGGGCTGAGCGAGGGGAACATCTTCCAGGGCGAGTTATCCCTGGAGCAATTGTTCTTCCTGCGCCCGGTACCCGGGTATGCACGCTTTCGCACGCCGGTCGAAAACCTGTATTTGTGCGGATCGGCAACCCATCCGGGCGGTGGGATCATGGGGGCCCCGGGAAGATTGGCTGCGTTGGAGATTTTGAAGAGCCGCATCTAGCCGTTGCCTGCTGTTAGCAGTTGGCGGGTTCGGCCAAAATTGCTCGCAATCAAGCGCCACAAAAAGCATGCCCGACACTTGCGACATCGTCATCATCGGCGGCGGCCACAATGGGCTGGTCACCGCGTTTTATCTGGCCACTGCCGGGTTCAAACCGCTCGTGCTCGAACGCCATGAGCAGGTGGGCGGGGCTGCGATCACCAACGAATTTCACCCTGGATTCCGCATTTCGCGTTTAGCGCACACCGCGGGAGCAATTCGTCCCCAGATCGCTCGAGACATGGAGCTTGAGCGGCATGGGCTAAAGCTCCTCCAGCCACCGATCGCCGTAACCTCTCTCTCATCCGATGGGCGAGCGCTCAAGCTATACCACGACCAGAGCAAATCCCTTCTCGAGCTCGCGACGTTCTCGCAACGGGATGCCAAGAAATACGAAGAGTTCGCTGTCTCGCTGAAGAAAATCGCGGCCGTCATCTCGGACGTGCTCGCCATGACACCGCCGGACATCGATAGGCCTAGCAAAGCCGACCTCTGGGGCATGCTTCAGACCGGCCGAGCCATGCGCAAGCTGGGCAAGAACGATATGTATCGCCTGCTGCGCTGGGGACCGATGCCTGTGGCTGACCTTGTCGCTGAATACTTCGAAGATGAACTGCTGCGCGGAACGATCGCCGCGCGTGGGGTCTTTGGGACATTTCTAGGGCCCTGGTCGGCGGGAAGCAGCCTCGTCTTATTGCTTCGCGCTGCAGGGGATCCGCATCCGGCCGGATCCACCGTGTTTGTCCAAGGAGGAAGCGGTGCATTGACCGAGGCGATGGCCCGTGCCGCACAAGCAGCCGGGGCAGAGATCCGAACGAGCGCCGAAGTCCGCGAAATTCGGGTCAAGGAAGGTGTTGCGACGGGGGTTGTGCTGGCGAGTGGCGAGGAGATCGGCGCGCGGGCGGTGATTTCGAATGCCGACCCGAAGCGTACGCTGCTGAAACTGCTCGATCCAATCCACCTATCGCCGGACTTTGTGAGAAGGCTGGTGAATTATCGCATGCACGGAACAGTGGCAAAGGTAAACCTTGCTTTGTCGGGGCTCCCTTCGTTCACGGGATTGGATTCCGATCCAATGAAAGGACGCATTCAGATCGGTCCCACGGTTGATTACCTCGAACGCGCCTTCGATCACTCCAAATACGGCGAGCTGTCAGAGCATCCCTATCTGGAGATTACGATCCCTTCCTTAATGGATTCCTCTCTTGCCCCCGCGGGCCAGCATGTCATGTCCGTCTACATGCAGTACGCGCCCTACAAGTTGAAGAACGGTGATTGGAATGCCCAGCGGGATGGATTGCTTCAAACCGTGATGAGCACCCTTGCCGAATATGCCCCGCACATTCGCGAGCTTATGGTTGCTGCCGAAGTGATTACTCCAAAGGATCTCGAAGAGGAGTTCGGACTAACCGGAGGACACATCTTTCATGGCGAACTGGCGCTCGATCAGTTCTTTACCATGCGTCCCTTGCTCGATTGGCCGCGGTATTCGACGCCGGTCGGGAGTTTGTTTCTGTGCGGGAGTGGGACGCATCCGGGCGTCGGCTTGACCGGGGAATCTGGGGCGAATGCGGCAAGGGAGATTCTTAAACAGCTGAAGAGGTAGAACCCCCAATTTCAACACGGCCGAAACCGTGCTCTTTTGCTCTTTAATCTTTGATCTTTGATCTTTCCGGGGTCTTGCCACCACCAATTCACGCTGAATCGTCGGTCGGGCAATTCAGGCGATCGAGGACAAATTGGTCTAGTGCTATCAACAATTCTTCGCGATTCGAATAAGGGCCGGGTTGGTAGCCCTTGGATGCAATTCCCTTTTGCGCTCGTTCGGAGAGTTCCCAATCCTGTCGATTGGTGATTTCCCAGAACTCGATGGCATCCTTGGGATCGAAGTTCGATTTGGCAATTTCGTCGGGATGGAAGTGCCACTCGCAAACAATGTCGGTTCGATCCACGGCTCGAGGCCACATGGTAAAGGTGAGCATGTAGTCGGGATGAAGGTTCAAAAGAAAGTTTGGTAGCAGACAGTAGTAGTAAACGTGGCGGCGATCTTCTTCGCTCAGGCTGGGGAGGCAGCCTCGTGTCGTGCGGCCGCTCAGAGTCAGCGTGGTGACGCCCTCCCGCAGGTCCATGCGTCCCCCGAGGATGGTTGCGCCGGGGGGCTCGTTGTCGCCGCTCATATAGTGAGAATTCTTTTGCAGCTGCGGATGAGCGATTGGGCAATGCAGGCACTCTGAATAGTTCTGGATGATGAGCTTCCAGTTAGCAGCAAGGCCGTAGACGCGGCGCTCTACCAGCCTAAGGTCTTGCATTCGCCAAGGGCGAAATTTCTCGTCGAGACCCGCAAGATGGTCTGCAAACGGAATTGGGTGGCGCGCGAGATTGATGAAAATGTGGCCATCCCATGTGGCGGTGTGCACCGGAGCCAGGGAGTAGTCCGTTTCGCGAAAGCCTTGGACCTTTTCCATGTGAGGCGCGTTGGCCAGTGAGCCGTCGAGTTTGTAGGTCCAGGCGTGATATGGGCACTGAATCCGGCCGGCCAAGTTGCCGTGATCAATGGCACAGAGCAAGGTCCCACGATGCCGGCAAGTATTGTGGAATGCGTGAATCGAACTCGACTCGTCCCGAAGAACAATAACGCTGGCATTGGCTATCTCGCAGACAAAAAAATCCCCCGGCTGGCTGAGTTGTTCCAGGCGACCTGCAGCCAGCCACATGTCGAAGTGAATTGCCTCCATCTCCCGGCGGAAAAGTCCGGGATCGGTGTAGAACTCCTGTGGAAGAGTCTTGGCCTGGGTAACATCGACCGCCGGCCTAGCATTTGTGTAGGTTGTGGGCATTCCGAGGCTCCCCGCTCCAAGAGGTTTCCGGGACGACTGAGTAAGAGGAATCCGAAAACTAGGCTTCAGGATTCCCGCTCTGGTCCTCCCCGGCGATGAAGTACGCCTCCGCAGCGCGCATCAGGGCGTCGCGATCAAGTCTTGGTTTGCGCCCCTCATAGCGGGCAGTCCAAGCAATCTGATTAATGAGATCACGCGGATAGCACGGCCTCAACGGCTCTCTGAAACGGTCGCGCAACACGACTATCAAGTCATGAACAAGGGTGGGATCGTACTTAACGCCCACCCCACCACAAACCCGACGAAAAATTTCTGCAAACTGCTGCTCGGTGGCCATGCCGACCTTGATTTTGGTTTGAATTCTTCGTAGGAATGCAGCATCGGCCAGATGCGACGGGTCCATATTGGTGGCAAATACCACAAACAGTTCGAATGGGACTTCGATCTTTTTTCCGCCGACTAACGTCAAAAAATCAAACCTGCGGTCAAGGGGCACCACCCAGCGATTGAGCAATTCTTCCGGTTTGACGCGTTGGCGACCGAAGTCGTCGATGATGAGCACGCCATTATTGGCCTTCATCTGCCCAGGAGCTGTGTAGAACTTGGTGACCGGATTGAATTGCAGGTCGAGCATCTCGATGGTGAGTTCGCCGCCAACCACGACTTTGGGACGCTCGCAGAACACCCAGCGGGGATCCTCCTTGGATGAGGTGGCACGCTCAATTCTTCTGTGGACAATCGGATCGAATACGGCGATTACGTGTCCGTCGCTCTCAACGGCATGCGGAATCCAGACTCCGTCGTCGGCAAGGACTCGCGGCAACGCTTCGGCGATCGTGGTCTTCCCCGCTCCGGTCGGACCATAGAGAAAGATCGATCCTCCCGAGGCAAGAGCAGTGCCTAAGCGCGTAAGCGTCAGGTCATCCAGAACCAAGTGTTCGAATGCCCGCTTCATGGCCGCTGGATGTATGGGCAAATTTCGCACGGTTTGAATCCGAACCTGCCGGACGTAGTCTTCGAGCAAAACCGGCGCCGGACCGGCGTACTGATTCAGGGTCATGAACTCCGCTGCCCGGGCCCGCCCCTGCGAGGTGATCGCCACCCGGCGAATATCTCCCACCATACCGATGACTTCGCAGAGTTGCTCAGATCTGAGACGCCGAAAGAGCTCGTCAATAATGAGCGGGCCGAGACAGGAGATATTCCCCCAGTCGGTCATGGTCAAGGGACCTGAAAGGTAGAGAATTTTCAGGAGCAGGTGTTCAAGAAAAGTGCGACGACTCGCAACTTGGTCGATCGTCTCGGGCGCGACCGGGGCGGGCAAAACTCTGGATTCGACAATTGCGGGTTCCATGGGCGACTCGTTCCTCAAGTGCTCTCGATTTTCAACCTTGAGACGGCCCGACTGCAAGCGGATGTGAAAATACAGGCAAGAAGAACCTCGCTAGCTACCCTCCTTGCAGTCAGTACACGTCCAGGGTAATACGCCAGGTCACAGAGATCTCCTGCGGGCTAAAAAGAAAAAGCGCGAAGGAGGCATTCCTTCGCGCTTCCAGGTTGATCGATTGTCTAGAAGACGATTTTCGCAACCAGCTGCAGGTTTCGGCTACCTCCTGAAAATACCTTTGGGTTCAGGAAGTCTGGATTCCCGTTGGTTGCCAGGTTGTAGGCAGGGTCGGCCAGCGCATTCGTCCCGGTCAGGGTTGAGAACACACTTAGGTTGCCGGCAACCGTGTAATTGGGGTGGTTGAGCGCGTTGAACATCTCGACTCGCAGCTGCAGGTAAGCATTTTCGGTGAAATGCGTGTTCTTGAAGACTGAGATGTTCCAGATGCCAAAGCCGGGCGTGAAGAAGCTGTTCCTTCCTACCGTCGACTTTGCTCCCAACTGCGCCGAAATGTAACGCGCATTCGGGTCCATGGCGAGATAACCAACAACGTTCGCGTCGTTGCCGGTACCGCATCCCGACCATGCGCCATTCGAATCCGGAGCTACGATCGAGACCGCGCCTCCCGGGGCGGCATTACACACCGCATTGACGTCGGTGGCGGTGTTTCCTAGGCCATGGGGATTGAAAATGGCGCGATCGCCAGCGACATCGAAATTGTCGTTCGCGTCGTATGGCGAAAGGATGCTGATGGGCTGCCCTGTCTGAGCAATATAAGACCCATTCAGCTCATACCCGTTCAGCAGCACCTTCAGGAATCCCGAAGCGCTATGCGCTTGCGGCAGCGCGTAGGTCCAGGCGAATGCCAGTTTGTGGCGAACATCCAAGGCTGAATTTCCGCGGTCTGCCCTGAGATTGACGGCATCTTCAGGCCGCCGCGGGTTCAGGAAGGTGCTAAATAGTTCAGCCGTGGAATCGTCGATGGTATGCGAGTAGGTGTAATTGGCCCTAAACGTTAACCCGTGTCTCAAGCTCTGGGAGAACGAGAGCGCTCCACCGTGATACGTGCTTGATCCGATTGATTGGTGTTCGGTCACATTTCCGAAAAAGCCGTATTGGGAGAGCGGCTGCGGGTTGTAGTTGTCGAACGTGGCCAGAGTACTCGCTGGGCTGGTGACCGTCGCGGGCACCTGCGACGGATCGGAGTAAGTCGGCAACGGCGCCAGTCCGGCGCTAAACGCTCCTTCGGAGTTCAGACGGACCTGCACCGGAAGGAAGAGTCCGCGAGTGCCTAGATAACGGGCCTCTAGCACTCCACCACGAAACAGTTCGCGTTGTACGCTCAAGGTCCAGTTGAGTGTCTTTGGCGCTTTCTGGTCGGGAATGCGCCCCTGGGTCAAAGCTCGCGTGATCGAAGGATCGTTGACCAGGGTGTATGTTGCCGGCAAACCACCATTCGCGAGGAACGCCGTTCCGGTCGTGCACCATGAGGGCGCCGGGTTAAAGGCAGCGCAAACCAAAAGTTCATTCTCTTCCGTCTGATACTGCGGGGGGAGGGCTAGCTGGGGCAAGTTACCGAACGTCCGACCGTAGGCAATTCCAAAACCGCCACGAACTGCCCACTTCGCCGAGCCGGTCGGGTCCCAGGCGAATCCCAAACGTGGAGCGTAGTTATTTTTCTGCGTGGTGGGATCGTGGAACTCGATCACGCCGGGAACGTTAGAGATGGCATTCAGGGCTTGCGTCTTGGACGATGCGAAATTGCTGTTGAATTCATATCGCAGGCCAAGGTTCAAGGTAAGGCGGGGCGTAACCTTGAAATCGTCCTGGAAGAACCAATAGAAGCTGTTTTGATTCTGGCTGAACAGGGGTGAACCCGCTCCTCGCAATGTATTCCCTGCGTTGCCGGGTACAAGGTCATTGACGAGATCCTGGGTAAGTGGGTAGTCATACTCTCCGTGAGACCGTGACAAAAAGAAGGTGGGAGCAATGTAGTGACGGTATTCGGCACCCCACTTCAGGGTGTGGCGGTCCACTTGGAAGGTCTGGTTATCGATAATCTGATACTCATTTTCCAAACTGCGCTGGGTATCGTTGGGACCAATCGTCAGGTTGTTCAGGTCGTCCAGATGGTAGGTGTTGTAGGAGTCGTACTTCGAGGGAGTTGCGATTTGCTGCAGGAATCGCGAATAGGAAAGCCGCAGATCATTCACAAATCGAGGCGAGATGATCCACGAATCGGTGAGCGCGATTTTGCGGTTGTTGTTGATGCCCGGTTGATTGAACTGGGGCTGCGGCGTGGTGACGGGATAGATTGTGCTCTGGTTGCTGAACAGGAAACGTGCGCTGATCTGGTGGGATGCCAGCTTGTAGTCGGTGTTTACCTGCGCGTCGTGTTCCTTGATGAAGAACGGACTGAATAGCACGGTTTGCCCGGTGGGAATGGAAGTCCCATTCACGGTAATCGAGCCCGTGGCATTGCTCGCGGTGGGTAGCACGCTCAACAGGGTCTGGGCCTCCTGGTCAACCGCCATCGACAGGAGAGATTGCAGCCCGGCGGATGTTGGAACGGTTACGGTAGCGTTGTTGCCATCCTGCCGAAAATTCGTGAACTCATAGGCACCGAAGATAAACCAGCGGTTCTTCTTCAGCGGCCCACCCACAGTCCCGCCCAAACGCGTCTGATCAAGCCGGGGGATATGGTCAAGACTGCCGTCGGCGAGTGCTTGCTTGGTGAGATTATCGAGGGCATTCAAATTACGGTTCTGTACGTAGTCCTCGACCGAGCCATGCCAACTGTTGGTACCGGACTTGGTAACAATATTGAACTGACCGGAGGCGGCGTTCGCGTATTCGGCGCTGAACTGGTTTGTCACCAAGTTGAAGCCTGAGACAGCATCCTGAATGACGTTGCTATTGTTGCCAGTTACACCGATGTTGTTGTCATCGACCCCGTCAACGGTGAAAGAATTCAGGTCAGGCCGCTGCCCACCTACTGCCCCACCCACGCCCCCGATGCCGCCTTGTTGCGCGGTCGTATTCGGAGCAAAGATAGACAGCTGTAAGGGACTCCCGCTACCCGTCGGCAGGTTCAGAATTTCCGTCGTGGAATATTCGTTGGTGATGGTGGATGTAGTCGTCTGGACTTCGGTGACGCCTGCGTTTACCTCCACCGACTCATTCTGGGCACCGATTGACAGCGTCACATTGCGGTCCGTGACATTGTTTGCCGAGACAATCACATCCGTAGTTACACTTTGCCGGAAGCCCTCGCTTTCTACTTTGACGGTGTAGGGGCCCGGCAATAAGGTGGGAAACTCATATCCTCCGGTCCCGGTGCTGATCGTATGTACTTCGACTCCTGTCTGCTGATTCGTAGCCGTGAGCTTCGCGCTGGTAACGGCCGCGCCATTTTGATCACTAACTTCTCCCCGGAGCGTTCCCGTGATTCGCTGCGCGCCCGCAGTGAGCGAGATCAGTATCACGAACGCTACGAGGGCGGTCGCGGCTGGGAGAAAACCTGAAAGCTTCAGGACACGCGACGTCATTGCAAGAGATCTCATTCCATCCTCCTGGTGATGGCGCACACAAGACCGCGCCAGTAGAGGAAAAGCACGCATTCGTCCCACCTTGCAGGGGCTCGAAGGTCTGGGACGGGTGACCACTAGCCGAGGACGTAAAGTTGGGCAGAGCGGATGAGTAGCTGGATTTCTGAGCACCAGCGAAGCGCTTCGGTATTCAGCCTGGGGCTGCAATCTACATCATTTGGAAGATTCCCTGAACTGTTGCTATGAAAACGTGGAGTGTTCCTCGCTCGGTATCACGCACTTGCAAGTCGGTAGCTCGAGCGTGATCATTGGGATGGATGCACGGTAAACAGGGATCAATCACAAAGGACGCGTTGGTATGATCTCAGAGCAAGGGCGTCAGAGGGGGACCCGTTATGATCGAGAGCGCGCCGGCGTTGAGCAATCCGCTGATCGTGAACGTTGCAGCTGGTGAATGCTCCCTCCCGGCAGCCGAAAAACCTTTCACCCTGAAGGAATGGCGGCTTTGGGCCGCGAGCTTTGGCTTCTTCTGGTCCCTCTACCTATGTGGCGCCATCACCATGCTCTCGTTCGAGCACGTGGGCGGAAGCAAGTTCATGGTGGATGAGATCTTAATCTTACCGATCATTCAAGACACGGTTTTTGCCGTCCTCGCCCCAGTCGTGTTCGTGATTGCAACACGCTTTCCAATCCAAGCGCAAAACCGGATCCGGAGATCGCTTCTGTATGTGGGGGGAGGCATCCTGTTCACGATCGTCCACGTCGTCTTGCGCGCTCTCTGTTATCCAGCATGGCAGGCCGAGGCAAAGAAGTACGAATGGTCGCTGTTCAATTGGTCAACCTTTCATTTCTCTTTCCACTGGGCACCGATCGAGCGCCTGCTTCTTTGGAATCTGGTTGAGGATATCTTCGCCATCTATATCCCGATTGTGGTGATTGCGCACGCTGCCCTGTATTACCGGCGCTTTCGTGAGCGCGAGCTTCGTACCGCTCAACTTCAGGCTCAGCTGAGTGATGCCAAACTTTTGGCGCTAAAAAGCCAGCTTCAGCCCCATTTCCTGTTCAATACCCTCCACTCGATCTCTTCGCTCATGCTCACCGATGTACGTGCCGCGGACACGATGATCGCCCGCCTCAGCGACCTTTTACGCATGAGTTTGAAAGACGATGGCCGTCACTTGACCACGCTGAAACGGGAACTGGAGTTCACCCAGGCCTATGTAGACATAGAGAAGATACGTTTCGGGCAAAGATTGACCGTGAACTTCGATATTGATCCTGAAGCCCTGGACACTGAAGTGCCTCATCTGCTGTTGCAGCCGCTGGTTGAAAACTCCATCAAGCACGGGATCTCGAAGTCGAACGCAGGAGGCGAGGTCATGGTGCGGGCAAACGTAGTCGGTTCGAAGCTGAGCCTCAATGTAACCGATCGACTCTTCGAGCCGGCGACACGGAACCCGTCTGCCCCGAAAACCGGAATCGGTTTAACCGGAGCCCGAGAACGGTTAAAGACACTCTATGGCGAGGATCAGCAGTTTGAAAGCCGTGCTCTCGCCGGCGGTATTTTCGAAGTAAATATCTTGCTACCCTTTCGAACTCACGAACGTCTGATGCCGTATGGATCTCGAGCGGAGGGAGTTGCAACCGTTGGGCCCTGAGCTGTCTTCAATTCCAGCTTCGTTGCGTACCGTCATCGTTGATGATGAAAAGCCTGCGCGCGAAAAGCTCTCCATCCTGCTTGCGCCCGAGTCCGACGTCAAGGTCGTCGCCGAATGTGAAAACGGCAGCTCTG
>Ga0157372_10002526_pt1 | contig 19845 bp, 12 predicted proteins | sample C55metaG_FD_115307 | JGI IMG/M metagenome (GOLD analysis project Ga0157372, IMG submission 115307) | Corn rhizosphere microbial communities from Kellogg Biological Station, Michigan, USA - C5-5 metaG | ecosystem: Host-associated > Plants > Roots > Rhizosphere > Soil | place: USA: Michigan... | reverse complement strand
GGAAACGTATGTGCACCGTATTGGGCGCACTGGTCGTGCCGGCGCGAGTGGTAAAGCCATTTCTTTTTGCGGAATGGAAGAGAAATCATTGCTGCGTGATATTCATAAATTGATTGCGCAATCTATTCCTGTAATGCAGGATCATCCGTTTCAAATGAAAGATGCCGGCTTATCACTACCGTCTAAACCTTTCATACATCATCGCTCACTTGCCAGCAGAAGAAACAAAGTGTTTATGCAGCGATAAAAAGTCTTTCTCACTTAAAAATGATAATGACGATAATTATAAAGCAGGAATCGGCAACGCTATTCTCAGCGGGGTTTTTTTATTAAACGAGTTCCCTGATATTCTTTTCTTAAAAAATGGAACGCATTAAAAATTCAGACAAACCTATATCCTTATAAGTATTGATTAGGTCTCATTTTGATACTTGGCTTTATTTTTAGTATGGTATTTAAAAATATACCAAACAACATTCTATCATTCGATATCCAATATTATGAAAACCAGACTAGCTCTTGTTTTGTGTGCAATTGTACTCATTCATGCAGCCGCAAAATCCCAGGTAAAAATAGGTGATAACGCTACTACTATCAACAGTGCTTCACTGCTTGAACTTGAAACCACAAACAGGGGTTTTGTTTTACCACGTGTTTCAATAACCAATGTAAACTCTTCCACTCCTCTTGCTGCGGGTTTACTTACCGGTACAATAGTATATAATACAAACAGCAGTACTACCGGTGGCTCTGGTTTAGGCATTTATTACTGGGATGGAAGTAAATGGAACTTTCTGACCAATACTACTTTCACCGGTAATTACTGGTCTATTACAGGCAATAGCGGCACCAGTCCATCATCTAATTTTATAGGTACAACAGATGCTAAAGATTTTGTGGCAAGAACGAATAACGTAGAACGTATGCGAATTTTGGGAGTTGCCAGCGGCAGCAGCCAGGTGGGTTGGATTGGAATGGGGGTAACGTTACCTAAGAGTGCATTAGACGTTGCCGGTAATTATTCAGGCAAAAATGTAATCACTATTCAGAACACTTCATCAACGGGTTTTAGCAGCGTTGACATGCTGGATAACGCAGGAAATTTAGCCACTACTTTTGGATTTGCCAATTCAGGAACAGGAACTGCTTTTAGCGGGAAAGCTTATTTAAATGGTTACGGTAATGATTTTCTTTTTACACGGGGAAGTTCCTACGATTTAATTATGAAGGGCAGTAACGGTTATGTAGGTCTTAACACCAGTACACCCAGTGAGCGGTTACATGTTGTTGGTAATTTTTACTTAACCGGGGCATTTATGCCCGGAGGAAATGCAGGAACATCAGGCTATGTGCTTACATCCGCCGGAACAAATACGGCCCCCACCTGGAATAATCTTAATGGTCTCTCATGGGCATTAACCGGAAACAGCGGTACAAATGCGTCTGCCAATTTTATTGGTACAACGGATGTTATTGACTTTGTAGCAAGAACCAGTAATATAGAAAGACTAAGAATAACAAGTGCGGGAAATGTAGGTATTGGTTTAACAAACCCCGCTTATAAATTAGCGGTGCTTTCAACAAGTAATCCATTATATCTCTCAGGAGTACAGGCAACATCAACACTCAGCACAGATAGTATTCTTACCATTAATGCCGGCATCGTAAAGAAAACACCTTATTCTTCTTTAACCGGCAATTTCTGGAGTTTAACAGGTAATAGCGGAACGAATTACAGCACTAATTTTTTGGGTACTACTGATAATGTAAGCCTGCGTTTCAGAACCAACAATACGGAGCAAATGATTTTAGACAGCTTAGGAACTCTGTCTGTGGGTTCTTATGGAGCCCCTACATTTAATACAGATAATCCTCCAAAGTTATCAGTCGATTATGATGCTACTACCTCTAATACCATTGCTTACCTCAGGGGCTCTATAAATAGTTATTTACAGATGAATTTAAGAAATAAAAGCAACGGAGCGTATGCATCAAGTGATTACGTCGCCACTTCTGATGATGGAACAGATTCAACAAATTATATTGACCTGGGCATTAACAGTTCAGGGTATGCACCGAGCGTTGATAATTTCGGCGGTCCGCATGATGGCTATTTATACACTTATTCGAGAAATCTTATAATCGGAACGCAAAAAGCAAGTTCAGATATTATTTTTCTTTCAGGCGGAGGTCAAACCAAGTATAATGCCGTGCTGAGAATGGATGGTGCGACCGGTAACCTGGTAATTGGTAAGGGGGAAAATAATACAAATGCTACCGGTAACATAATAAGAGGTCCTAATGGGGGCAATGGTACAAACATACCCGGCGGAAGCCTTACATTACAGGGCGGTGCATCTAATGGGAGTACTTCTGGTGGCAATCTTAACTTATATGGCGGCGGCACAGTAACCGGAACAATGGGCTCAGTTAATATAAATGCAAATACAAACAGCGCTACCAGTATAAATACGGGCACTTCAACCGGAACTGTTACAATCGGAAATTCATTAAATAATATTAATCTTCCCAAACTATCTGCTACGTCTGTTGTATTAACGGATGGAAGCAAAAACCTTACAAGCACAGCTCCTGCAAATAACACCTATTTATATTATAACGGAACAAATTTTACCTGGACTACCGCTGCCACTTTAGGAAGTTTTACAGCAACAGCTCCATTAACCTATAATAATACTACAGGAGTATTTGCAATTAACCAGTCAACTACTTCAACAGATGGCTATTTGTCATCAGCAGACTGGAATATCTTTAATAATAAGGTAGGCAGTATTACACTAAATACGCCATCTTCTATTTTTGCCAACCCTTTAAGCTTTTCAGTGTCAACAGGTACTGCTACAGGAACCTTATCACTTAACACACAAACCGCAAATACAATTTTTGCAGGTCCTGCCAGTGGTGTTGCAGCAACACCCACTTTCCGTACTTTGGTAGCTTCAGACATTCCATCTTTAGCAGCAAGCTATATTCAAAATCAAACAATCCAACAAGTTTCGTCTAACTTTAATATAAGTGGTAATGGAACTATTGGAACTAATTTAAACGTAACAGGTACATCCACACTTACAGGTCTCGTTACTTCTAAAGCCGGTCACACAAATGTAGGAGCATTCACAACTTCAGGTGGCATAACCAGTATTAATGCAAGCTCCAACTTCGCCACGAATATCAATACAGGTTCTTCAACAGGCACTGTAACCATTGGCAACACCAGCAATAACATTTTATTGCCTAAATTTAATACTGCAGGCGGAATTATTTATACTACCGCATCAACGGGACAAATTGCTGGGACGGGATTAAATATGATCTGGGATGACGTAAACAACAGGTTGGGTATTGGAGTAGCAAATCCCGCTTATAAGTTATCCGTTGTAGCTGCAAGTAATCCGTTATATTTATCCGGAGTACAGGCAACAGGCAGTTTCAGCAGCGATAGCGTTTTAACCATTAATGCTGGCATTGTTAAAAAAACACCTTATTCATCGTTAACAGGTGCTTTTTGGAGTTCTACAGGTAATAGCGGAACAATCGCCGGTACCAATTTTATAGGTACAACAGATGCCATAGATTTCGTTGCAAAAACAAATAACATTGAACGCATGCGAATATTAGGGGCAGTTAGCGGAAGCAGTCAGGCAGGATGGATTGGCATGGGTATCGCAGTGCCTCGCAGTTCATTGGACGTTACGGGTTATTATACAAACAAAAATGTTCTTACGCTTCAGAATACCTCTTCATCCGGTTATAGCAGTGTTGATATGCTGGATAGCGCCGGTGCCTTAAAAGGTACTTTTGGATATGCAAATACCAATACAGGCACTTTTTCCGGCAAGGATTACTTTAACATTTATGGCAATGATTTTATATTTACAAAAGGAACCACCTATGATTTCTATATGAGAGGCAGTAACGGATATATTGGTATTAATACCAATACACCAAGCGAAAGATTGCATGTAGTAGGTAATTTTTATTTAGATGGAGCATTCATGCCTAATGGCGATGCCGGAACATCAGGCTACGTTTTAACATCAGCCGGTGGGGGTACTGCTCCTACCTGGAATAATCTTAATAATCTTTCTTGGGGTTTACAAGGTAACAGCGGAACTACGGCAGGTACTAATTTTATCGGTACAACAGACGCAATAGATTTTGTTGTAAAAACAAATAATACAGAAAGGCTGAGAGTAACAAGTAGCGGTAATGTAGGCATAGGAACCGCCAGCCCTCAACAATCTTTAAGCGTTAACAATGGCGCCACTATCGATCAGGGAAATAGTAATACAGGATCAACTGCAAATGCGCTGATATTTGGAAGCAACAGTGGTGAGGCGATTGGCTCAAAAAGGAGTGCGGGCGGGAACCAAAATGGATTGGACTTTTATACGGCTTTTAATAACAGAATGGTAATCACTAATGCCGGTAATGTTGGAGTAGGAATTACCAATCCCTCTTATAAATTGTCTGTTCTTTCCTCTTCCAATCCCTTATACCTTTCCGGTGTTCAAGCTACATCAAGCCTTAGCAGTGATAGCATTCTCACTATAAATGCGGGTGTGGTTAAAAAAACTCCTTATTCATCTTTGCAGGGTGGTGCAAGCGGCTGGTCACTTAGCGGTAACAGCGGAACAACGCCCGGCACCAACTTTATCGGTACAACCGATGCAAATGGTTTATTATTCAGAGTGAATAGCCTTGATGCCGGCTATTTAGGTATTTCAGGTTCTTCTTATGCTGTTGCCTTTGGTGTTGGCTCCTCAGGCTCATCTACAGCTACACAAGCTACGGCTATAGGGTCATCTTCCCAGGCTACACAACAATATAACACGGCATTGGGTTTTAATGCTCAAGCTATAACAAGCTCCCAGGCAACTGCGGTCGGCACAAATTCCTTAGCAACAGGATTCCAATCCCAGGCATTTGGATATGATGCACAGGCAACAACCGGGGCGCAGTCACTTGCCATAGGAACGTCTTCCAGAGCAAACAATCAATACAATATTGCACTCGGATATAATGCCCAGGCAATTACCAGTTCGCAAACCATAGCTATCGGGCAATCTTCCAAAGCAACAGGCTTTCAGTCTATTGCATTTGGGTCTTCCGCTCAGGCAACTACCAGTTCACAAACATTGGCTATCGGCGTTTCTGCTACCGCCACAGGTTTTCAGTCAACTGCGATAGGCAACAGCGCCTCCGCTACTGGTACAAACTCTACTGCTATTGGCAACGGTGCATCTGCTACTACAGCGAATACTTTAATTTTAGGCAATGGGGTTAATGTAGGTATTGGTACAACTACGCCTTCTAACAAATTATCTGTTCTTTCAACCTCCGACCCATTATATCTTTCCGGTGTGCAGGCAACAGCTACTTTTACAACCGACAGCTTGCTTACAATCTATAATGGCGTTGTAAAAAAGACTCCTTACTCTTCGTTGTCTTCAGCTAGCAGCTGGTTCCTCACAGGCAACAGCGGAACTACAGCGGGCACCAATTTTATTGGAACAACTGATGCTATAGATTTTGTTGCTAAAACTAATAGTACAGAAAGAATAAGAATAACAAGCTCTGGTAATGTAGGTATTGGAACTGGCAATCCCCAGCAATCTTTAAGCGTTAATAATGGTGTTAACATTGATCAGGGTAATACGAATTCAGGGTCGAGCACGAATGCACTGTCGTTTGGAAGCAGCAGTGGCGAAGCTATCGGTTCAAAAAGAACTGCTGGCGGTAATCAATACGGATTGGACTTTTACACTTCTTATAATAACAGAATGGTGATCACTAACGCCGGCAGGGTTGGAATATCTACAACAAATCCTTTAGCCGGGCTTGATGTAAATACAAACTTCAAATTAGGCGATCTTGGAACAGTAAATAAAAATGTGGTAAGCTTTGCTTCAACATTAGGCAGCACAAGCCTCTCAGCCGGTTCCATGAGCTCTACCACATTTGCCGCCTCATCCACTGATGTTACAATAACAATTTCTTCTTCTGCAAATTATCTTACATCTACGCAGGCAACAGTAACTGTATCTCCCAGCTTCGATTTGCCTGCAGGGGTTTCCATTGCATCAGCAAGAATGATTTCAACTACGCAACTTAAAATAAGATTTGTAAATGCAAGTACTACTGCCGCAAACATTTCGGGAAGCTTATACATAACCATCAACGAGTTTTAAACCCTTGTAAGAAAAATGCATTAAAGGATTTTTGTTTGATGGAGTACCACTTTTTGTTGCATGGCGTTAGCTTTTTTAATATATAGTCCTGGCTTAACCAGGACTATGCCTGGTAGATGAGTCATCGTTCCGTAATTCGTTATATCTATCTGCGGTTTTCGCCTCTTTTATCTAATGCTGCGCCCCTTCTAAAATATTCATCAGCAGAAAAAGGGCCGCTGCCTTTCCATGCAACAATAACTGTTAAAAAGAAAGTAACGAGAGAAAGTATAAACTCAAAACTATGTTCGTTCATATGCCGGATATTTACCAGGAATGCAGCAACAAAAAGAATAGGAACCTGGATAATGGCGCTTACTCTCGTAATAAAACCAACCACTAAAAATAAACCGCAGGTTATATCAAGAAATGCAACTATAAACGACAGCACAGATGAATTCTCCGTAAATATGGCTACATCTGCCTGCTGTATCATGGATTGTAAATTCGCCATTACGAAAATAAAATTAAAGCCTCTTATAAGAATTATTAACCCGGTTATAATTCTCAAAAATGAATAAATATTTGGAGTATGAGGAACCAATTTGTCGGGAATATCTTTTTCCATAACAAAAGTTTATGTGAGATAAATTGGAGAACGATGCAGGCGTGCAAAAACTCTATGGCAACATATTAACGTTAAACGAAAGTATTCAAAGATCAGCGATACAGTAAATATAAGTATTAAACCTGTAATATAGTTGTATTGCAATCTGTACAATTTTGGTTGCATTGTACACTTATCAAAGCAAAAATGTAAGTAAAATTTAATAATCAGTCTTTATTTATTAAGGCTGTCATTCCCTGCTACAATTTTATCAAAAATGGATGGAAAAAGTAAGATATGAACAAATCAGTATCCCTATAATACAAATTTCTCCATTGTTTTGGAAGAATTATAAATCATAAATTTAATATTGCATGGACTGATATTCAATATCCATTCATGAAGAACAAACATTACCTGTTGACAGGTTTTATATTTCTGCATGTAATTGTTCATGCACAGGTAAAAATTGGCGACAATGCTACATCAATTAATGCCGCTTCACTTCTTGAACTGGAAACTACCAACAAAGGTTTTGTGCTGCCACGTGTTTCAATAACTGATGTAAGCGCATCTTCGCCGCTTGCTTCGGGGTTACTTACAGGCACAGTGGTTTATAATACTAACACCGCTACAACGGGTGGCTCTGGAGTTGGTGTTTATTACTGGGATGGCAGTAAATGGAATTTTCTTACCAACACAACAAATTATTGGTCACTTACCGGTAACAGCGGCATGAATGCGTCTACCAATTTTATTGGTACAACTGACGCTACAGATTTTGTTGTAAGAACAAATAATACAGAACGCATACATGTTTTAGGCGCAGCGAGTGGCAGAAGTAAGGAAGGATGGATTGGTATGGGCATTACTCCACCGCGAAGTTCGCTGGATGTTACCGGAAATTTTACAAATAAGAACGTAATCACTATTCAAAACACATCTAATTCAGGATACAGCAGCGTGGATATGATGGATGATGGCGGAAATTTAAAAGGTACTTTTGGCTATGGTAATTCCGGTACAGGCAGTTTTTTTGGCTCACGGGATTATTTTAGTACCTACGGCAGCGATTTTGTTCTCAATACTACTTCGGGCACCTTTAACCTTTTTATGAAGGGAAGCACGGGCAATATTGGTATAAACACAGGTTCGCCGGGCGCAACACTCGATGTAAACGGTACTTTTAAATTAGGCAGTTCCGGCAGTGTGTTAACCAATATTATTAAAACAAGCGCCTCAATTAATTCGGGTAGCGTTTCTCCAGGTTTAACGACAACTGTAACAGTAACCGTTACCGGTGCAACAACGGGCTCATCGGTAATTGTAAATCCGAGAACTCCTTTATCTGCAGGGCTGCTAATTGCATATAGTTATGTTAGCGCAGCAAATACCGTTACAATAGGTTTTACTACAACTAGTGCAACTGTAAACCCGGGAAGCACAACGTTTGATATCACCGTAATAAAATAAGCAACAACTTTCAATCGTATTTATAAAACAGTTTGAATAAAAAATAAAAGGTTTAAATAATTTCCACTATTGCCTCTTTAATAAGTTAATCAGCTTATCTGCTTCTGTGCCCTGACCATAAGTTTGTATAAGATGATGGTGCCTTGTTATACGCCGTTCAATTATGACAGCGTAAAAAATAAACATCCAAATCATAAAATTTAATCAAACCAATATCCATATGAAACATTTTTTCCGGCATTTACCAGGTTAGCGAATATAAAAATTAATATTGCAATGAGTTACTCAATCCAATATAAATATGAAGAACAAATATTTCCTGTTTGCGGGTGTTTTGTTTTTGCATTTTACTGTTCGTGCACAGGTAAAAATCGGCGATAACTCCACAACTATTAACAGTGCTTCCCTTCTTGAAATGGAAACAACCAACAAGGGTTTTGTATTGCCCCGTGTTTCTTTAACTGATGTAAGCTCGTCTTCGCCACTTGCTTCCGGTTTACTTACCGGCACAATAGTATATAATACAAACGCTTCTGCAACGGGTGGTTCGGGAGCCGGCATTTATTATTGGGATGGCAGTAAATGGAATTTTCTTACCAATACAACAACCAGTTTAAACTATTGGTCACTTACCGGTAACAGCGGTTTAAGCGCTTCAACCAATTTTATTGGTACTACGGATGCAGTAGATTTTGTTGTGAAAACAAACAATACAACGCGCATGCGCATTAAAAGCACTACAGGTTATATTGGAATTAACACCACTTCGCCAAGCGAAAGATTACATGTTGCGGGTAATTTTTATTTGACTGGAGCTTTTATGCCGGGTGGTTCGGCAGGAACTTCAGGATATGTATTAACATCAGCCGGAGTAAATACGTCACCATCATGGACAGACCCTAACAGTTTAGCATGGTCTTTAACGGGAAACAGCGGTACAAATGCATCCACTAATTTTATTGGAACTACTGATGCAATAGATTTTGTTGCGAAAACAAATAATATCGAACGTATGCGTGTAACAAGTGGTGGAAATGTAGGCATCAATACATCAAGCCCGGGAAGTACATTGGATGTAAAAGGAACATTGCGGTTATCCGGTTCTGGCTCAGGTTATGTTGCTTTAGCACCTGCTGCCGCAGCAGGTTCTACTACCTATACTTTACCTTCTGCAGATGGCACAGCCGGGCAGGCATTAGTAACCAACGGAAACGGTACTTTAAGCTGGGCAATTACAGCAGCTACTATTGGTACTATAGGCACAGGTGCCACCATTCAGGGTACAGCAACGGGAAAATATTATTGCACGGGATCTTATATTACCCTGCCACCGGGAAAATTTATTGTGAATGTTTACATGATGTTATCAAGCACATCAAATCCAATGTCTCAAACAACACCAAATCAACCTGGCTCTTTTTTTATTAAATCATTTTTTGCTGATGCAAGTCTTGGTACTACCCCCGGCGCTACTGTTTCACCGGCACTTCCACAATCTAATGTATCGCCTGATGTGGTGGGCAATGGAAAATTAATTAGCGGCAGCCTTAATGTAGGTCAAACCTATAATCCAATAAGCGGATCTGTGGTGATCAATAATACATCCGGAGCAAATAAATCTTATTATTATTGGGCAGGATGGGTATCGCTTACAAACATTTCTTCGTCAAATTCACTTCCTTTAATTGGCGGTACTTTTTATGGGGAAGATAATATAGTTGCATATCCAACAAATTAATGTATAATAAACGTGAGTTCAATGTAGGTTTCACTCATAGTAGTATCAACCGAATAACATACTACATTACCATTATTCAATAATATCAGTTCTCTTTCAGTAAATTAATCAGCGTATCCGCTTCTGTGCCTTGCCCATAAGTTTGTATAAGATGATGCTCTTTATTATATACCGCCATAAACGGTGTAAACTTTACACGGAAATAAGATGGGATGGTATAATTCGGGTCTCTGCCAATAATAATATTATTAAACTGCTGCAAGTTGAATTTTTTTGCAAACTCTTTAATTTCAGGCAGCGGATAATAACTCACCCAAACAAAAAAAATATTTCTCATTTCTTTCATCTTCTTGCTGAATTCATCAGCAGTTATCTGGCAATGTCCGCACTCCGGACTGAAATAAACAATTACAACAGGTTTATTATTTGGAATTTTTTTATCGTTGGTAAAAGAGCTGTCGGTTTGTAAAACGGTAAATGCAGGAATATGTAAAGAATCTTTTTGGTAAGGCGGAATGGTATCTGCATCCTGCGCATGAACTGCATTTATTTTCAGGGTGATGAAAAGCAGGAATAATATTTTTTTCATGATGCTAAACTATTTAATCGGGTTTTTATATGGATAACAATATTGCTTATTAACCAAAATTTATTTTATAATTATATAACGGTCTGACGCTTTTGAAGCGTCTGACCGCGTTGCAAATTATTTAACTTCCTTTAGGGAATGGGTAACTGCTTTAAGAATTGCATGGTATCAATTCCATCTGCATAATCTGTAAGTGCGGGTGACTGCGATTTTCCAAACGGAATAAAATTTTTTCCAACAATACATTGAATGTCTTCATTAGCAGTTAAACCTTCTTCAATACTTTCTTCATCATTATAAAAAGAATAATTCAATTGACTAACCGGTGCAAATACGCTTTCGTTCTCTGTTAAAAGAATAGAATCATTCGTCATATAAAATTTATGATTTAAAATCAGCAGCGCCAGTTGATAATCGTAATTGTTCTTGTACTTATGAAAATCTTTAAAGTAATCATACCTTTTCAGCGCTTCTAAAAGAGGAACGAAATCATATTTTACGGGCACAAACACATGCGTAACATTTCTGCAACCCATTCCAAAATACAGTTGAATATCGTTTGCTAAAAGCGCTAATTCATTTTCACTTTCATCACCTTTTAATATGGCAGCAGAAGTTTTATTGCGCCGGATAATGTTTGGATATTTTCCAAAGTAATATTCAAAATAACGGCTGCTGTTGTTGCTGCCTGTTGCAATGTAAGCATCACAGTTTTTTAAGTTTTCGGCAAACAATACAAATGCTTCTGCTTCTTTATTCCATTCAATAATTTTTTGAGCAAGATGTTTTATCAATATTTCATCTTTTGATGAAGGCTTTATCACTGCTTTATGACCACTTATAAAAACACACAAGAAATCGTGAAAGCCAACCAGTGGAATATTTCCCGCCATTATAATTCCAACTTTTTTTGGCTGTATAGTATCATTAATCCCATATTCACTTATCCAATCTTTAAGCAAATCTTTGTTCAAAAAATTTTCAGCAATATTTTTAATAGCTAAATCAATAAACTCCTGCGTAAACCATGCATTTTGTGCCTGCGCTTTTTGTTTCGCTAACTGCAGCGCTTTGTCATTCAACAATAAATAATTACCCAGCTTTACCAATAAATCAATCCGTTCATTAATGTTCATTATTTACTAATTATTTTTTGCAAAAATATAAACGGAACGTGGCAGTAAATAAAATTGAAGGTTAACTGAGTAACTCTTGCATCAATAAACAATTCACAGACAAAAAATTTTAGGTAATTAAATCATTTTAGCAGGAGAATATAAAAAAAGAATGCCATGATAAAACATGGCATTCTAACTTTAAGTAAGCAAATTAAGTCTACTGCTTCATAATCTTAATTATTTGTTTATTGCCTCCCTGCATTACCTCTACAAAATAAACACCTGATATGAAGTTAGCTCCAAACTTATAGGTTTGATTCGCTGCGCCCCTGGTAGTATATACCTCTTTGCCAATAACATTTAATACTCTCAATTCAACTTCTTCATTGGCTTTACCGGTTACTACAAGATTAAATGCAGTGCCTCTTTCTGTTGGGTTTGGCATAACATTTACCTGCAATTTTCCATCAGGCAAGTCTAAACGCTGTGCGATTGCACCAGATGGTTGAGTACAAGTAGTGGCATTCTTTGGGCATGCTCCATAGCAATCCCCGTGAGCAAGATGATCTGCAACTGCATCCTGGTCAACACATATAGTTACAATTGGATTCTTTGCACTGCCAGTTTTATGACACAAAGTAACTTTTGCAACGCCGCTATTCCCTGCAAAGCAACGAACATCTTCACCACTCTCAGTTATAGTGGTTGTGGCTGTACATCCATGAGCATCCGTAACTGTGATAGTAAATACAGCGTCAGCCATTAATGTGACATTTACTGAGTATGAACTGCTTACCGCTGTACTTGTTGAGCTTGGCTCAGAGCCTATAGCCGGTGTACCTGATAAAGGACATGTGCTAACGCCTGCACTATTTAATGTATTAGCTCCAGGCGCCCAAATTTCGTCCCCTGCACTTGTAACCTGGTTACATAATAACGACCGACTCATAGCAATCTTAATGGTATAAGGCCCTGTGCCACCGCTGGCTGTGCCAGTGATGGTCGCAGTTTGGTCGGCATTATAACCAAAATAAAGAACAGGATTGTTTGTAGACGCACTTGCAGATAGTGTGCTTGTTACTGTTACTTTAAAATTGCATGGGACTGATGTATGGCTACAACCATCGGTTGCCACAGCGCTAACATAAGTTACACCTAGATTAAAGACAACACCATTTAAAGTTGAGTAAGGTCCTTTGTTTGTAGCACCACTTAACATATATGCGACAGTTGGTGTACCGCAGTTATCAGTAGCTGTTACATCCCATGAAGTACCTGATACTTTATAAGAACATTGGTCAGTAGTAGAAGTACCGTTATTTGGCGCAACCGACTTATCCTGAGTACATGCAGTAATAACAGGTGCTTCTGTATCACCGCCACTATAAGTAATATCCACTGGTGTTGCATAATTGTTGCAATCATCTTTGATCGTGTAATGATACGTCACAGTCCAGCTGCAACTTGTTCCTGTCGGTGTACCAGTCTTGGTAACATGAACTGTTCCGCAATTATCTGTATACAACGCTGCAATGTCTGATTCTGATGGACCTGCTGGTATTGCAGAGAAACATAAGTTCATATTAGAACCACCTGCCGGTATTGTGTTAGTACCCAATGATGGTGCTTCTGTATCACCACCGGTGTAAGTAACTACTGCATCGCTAGTAAAATTGCCGTCAGCGTCCTGAATGCTATAAGTATATTGTGCTGTCCAACTGCAATTGGAACCAGTTACACTTGAATTTGTCAAAGTTGCTATGACAGTACCACAATTGTCGTTATAATGACTGGCGATTGAAGCTTCACTAGGTGCTCCGGGAGCCGCAGACTTACAAACATTACCCTGAGCACCACCGGGTAAAGCAGTGCTTAAAACGGGTTCTTGATCATCGCTAACAGTAACTGTAAACGATTTTGAATCAGAGCCGCATCCATTGCTTGCTGAAACAGTAACCGTCGTGTTGCCTTTATTGAAGATAGAACCGCTGCCATCCCCTGAACCGGAACCTGTTGTTACTCCGCTGAATGTATATGTAACGGTCGGAGAAGTACCGGAGACTGATGTCGGGTAAGTAACGGCTGCATTGCAAACTCCGGATGCTGTATTTGCTAAAACGGGTGAGGACGGCACTGTAACAATCGGTGCTGTACAAGGATTAATTACATCAAAGGCATTACTTGTTCCGGTTTGAGGGCCGCTTGGATTTCTTGTTGCGGTAAGAGTGACACCCAAAGCTCCCGGGGAAATTGCAACAGAGTAATTTGACAACACACCTGATGTGAAAGCTGGCGTAGCAACGGCGCCACCAACTGTAAGTATGCCTCCATTCGCAGAAACCATTACTTTATTAGAACCGCCTGTGAAACTTGTTGCTGTATTGTTGTTTACATCTTGCGCAGTAATAGTTATAAGGAATGTTATTCCGGCAGTCTGTGGACTTGAAATTGTGTTAAATACAAAGTGATCTACATTACCTGCCGTACCTGTTGCATTAAATGTTACAGGCGATCCGGTAAGACCTGTACTTGTCGCTGTGAGCGTATTAGCACCGGCTATTGTTCCGAGCGTCCAACTACCAACAGTGGCTATACCGCTGCTGTTCGTATTGGTAATTAGCCCGGTTGCGCTTCCACCACCTGATCCAACTGCAAAAGTCACAGTTACTCCACTTACAGGATTACCAAAGGCATCGTTTACAGTCACGCTTGGAGCAGTAGCAACCGCAGTTCCAACTGTTGCTGTTTGATTATTGCCTGCGTTGATAGCAATCTGTGTAGCGGCGCCCGCAACGCCAGTGGCACTAAATGTTATGGGTGAGCCGGTAAGTCCACCTTTTGTTACAGTCATCGTATTCGATCCTGCGGTATTGCCAAGTGTCCAGCTACCTACAGTAGCTATACCGCTTGCATTAGTTGTAGTTGTTAATCCTGTTCCGCTACCTCCGCCCGTCGCAACAACAAATGTTATGCTCACACCGCTGACTACGTTATCGTTTGCATCCTTAACTATCACACTTGGCGATATAGCGACCGCTGTGCCTACAGTTGCAGTTTGGCTATTACCTGCATTGATTGCGATTTTTGCAGCCGCTCCTGCTACCCCGGTTGCATTAAAGGTTATAGGAGAGCCGGTGAGGCCCGCCTTAGTAGCTGTTAATGTATTCGACCCAGCCGTTGGTCCCAGTGTCCAACTGGTGATCGTGGCTATACCACTGCTGTTTGTGGTAGGTGTTAGTCCTGTTCCGCTACCCCCACCTGAGGCAACAGCGAAAGCTACACTAACGCCGCTTACAGGATTACCGAAAGCATCTTTTACAATCACACTCGGATCGGTAGCAACAGCTGTACCTGCTGTCGCAGTTTGATTATCTCCTGCGTTAATTGCTATCTGAGAAGCAGCGCCGACAACCTGCGTTAACGATACAATATTTACCGGACTGCTAAGACCGCCAATTGAACCAGTGTAACCAAATGTAATATTACCAGCATTGGGTAGAACTGCCCCATTCGTAGAAGTTATTCCAACGCCACTTATTGTTATGTCATCATTACTGGCAGTACCACCAATGGTTACGCCGATAGTAATGGTGCTTGTTCCTAAATTAATAGCCCCTAAAGTTACGTCGGCTCCGGTCTTTGAAACCGTTACACTACCCGGAGTAGTTCTAAATTGCCATCCGCTTGGTGCAGTTAAAGTAATTTTATTGAAAGAGGTTGCAAAGTCATTTCGATTTCCAACTCCGTTGCCTTCCTTTACTACGATATTCCCTATAGTCGTAAAATTTGGAGAGGCGCCATTTTGCGCATTATCTGCCGATTTACTTACAGATATTGGGGCCGGAGTACCGCCTATCGTTAATGTGGCGTTATCTGTAAACGTCGTTTCTGCATGAATTGCGGTATGTGTATCTGTTGCCGCTTGGTCTGCTGTTAATAATAACGTTGCTCCTAATTCATCCTGGTCTAATGGAACAAGCCATGTAGAAGAAACATTACCATCTGCATCTGCCATTACAGTCCATGGCTGGTGAACAGAACTGGTGTCGTTGTCCCCATTAACATCATAATGTAGTACTTGGAGTGTTACGGTTTCATTAGGCTGAAAACCTGAGCCAGTTATATAAACAGTAGAACCAGGAGGATAATCTGTCTGGTCTGTTGTAATTGTTGCTGTCTGCGCACCTGTTTTTGAAGTGGGTGCGAGTGCAAACAATAACATGCCTATAAACGGCATCAAAAAAATGCGTAAATACGTTCTCATAAGGTTGTGTTTAATTAATGAAATTTTTTAATTACATCAGTTTGAAAAAATTATGTTTTGGATTTTTATAGGATAGCTAAATCGGAATTTTATAGGATAGCTAAAAAAGACAGTGCTTAAAATTCTTTTCTTAAATTTTTAGTGTATAGTTTTCATTTGGTGCCAGTCTGGTGAACGTTGGAAAAATTATTTTAATTTGACAGTCAGTTTCAGTATATAAATTTAATGATATTAATGATTAAAAAAAATTTATTTTAAAGTGCTGATCACAGTAAATAATCCAAGCAAATATTCCTTAGATACGCATTAGCAATAACAAAGTTGGCTATCGTTGAAAATAAACAACTTCACCGATAAATCAATCCGTTCTTTAATATTCATTACTAAGTTTTAATTTTACGCAAAAGTATAATCAGAATAAAAAAACAAGTATGGCAATTAAAATAACTGACGAATGTATAAACTGCGGCGCCTGCGAGCCCGAATGCCCCAACAATGCAATTTATGAAGGCGGTGTTGAATGGGCAATTGCTGATGGCACAAGCGTTAGAGGAAGTTTTACTTTAATGGATGGAACTGTTGTAGATGCGGAACAACGCAATGCGCCGCTGGCGGTGGATACTTATTATATCACACCCAATAAATGCACGGAATGCCAGGGCTTTCACGAAGAACCGCAATGCGCTGCTGTGTGCCCTGTAGATTGTTGTGTGCCTGATGAAATGTATCGGGAAACAGTAGAAGAGCTGATGGCGAAAAAAGAAAAAATGCACATTTAAAAATTTTAAAAGCTTACCTTAGACTTAATAAATAATGATTGCTTGTTGCAACATTAATCAGGCGGGTGATATTTCCCGTCAGGAAGAGGTGAAGGTTTTAAATCCTTCGCCTTTTTTATTAGCATTAATTGTTTACAGGTTATACATATTTCTATTTTCTTTGCGTTGATTATTTTTTATGAAGAAAAAAATTGCTCTTGTTACGGGCGGCTACAGCAGCGAAGCTGAAATAAGTTATCAAAGCGTAATAACCGTTAACAATAATGTTGACAGAGACCGCTATGATGTTTACAGAATTGATATAACGCCGGAAGAATGGTTTTATAAAAACGAAAACGAAGAGCATGTTCCTGTTGATAAAAATGATTTTTCTATTACAGTTAATAATGAAAAAATAAATTTCGATGCTGTGCTTATGTGCATTCATGGCACACCGGGTGAAGATGGAAAATTGCAGGGTTATTTTGATTGCATCGGTTTGCCTTATACAACATGCAATGCAGCCACATCAGCGTTAACTTTTAATAAGCGTTATACTGTTGCCGTTGCGTCGTTTGCGGGAATCAATGTCGCAAAATCATTACATATTTTTCGCAACGATGTAATAAATGAAGAAGATATTTTTAAGCAGTTAAAATTTCCTGTGTTTGTTAAGCCCAATAATGGTGGTTCAAGTATTGGAATGAGTAAAGTAAATCAGCCATCAGAAGAAATGGGCGTTGCTTTGCAAAAAGCATTTAAAGAAGATGACCAGGTTTTGATTGAAGAATTTATCGCGGGCAGAGAATTAACAATTGGTGTATTTAAAACAAAAGGTGAAATAATTACTTTGCCGATAACGGAAGTTATTTCTAAAAAAGATTTTTTTGATTTTGAAGCGAAGTACAAAGGTTTTAGTGAAGAAATAACGCCTGCAAAAGTGGATGAATCTATTGCTGAAAAAGTAAGAGCAGCAGCAAGAAAAATTTATTCGGTTTTAAATTGCAGCGGTGTTGTGCGCATAGATTTTATTTATAATGAAGAAAAAGGTGAGCCATTTATGCTTGAAGTAAATACCGTACCCGGTCAAAGTGCAGCAAGCATTGTACCGCAACAGGTAAAAGCAAACGGATGGACGTTGCAACAATTTTATACAGCATTAATAGAAGAATGTTTTAACTGATAATTTTTAGAACCTAAACAACAAATGTTTAAATTCATAACACAACGTTCTTTTTTTGTAAACCTGTTAGTAGCATTGGCATTGTTACTGCTGATAGTTTTTGTATTTTTTTCTTTGCTCGGTTCTATTACCCGTCATAACGAAACGATAAGAGTGCCACAGGTTACAGGCAGAACGCTTGCTGATGCAACATCATTCTTAGAGAAAGAAGGTTTTAAAGTTTCTGTACAGGATTCTGTATATATTGATACGCTTGCTCCGCTGGCTGTGGTTAAGCAATCACCCGAATCTGACGAGCTCGTAAAAATAAATCGTACGGTTTATCTTACTATTAATCGTGCACAACCGCCGTTAATTGAAATGCCTGATTTACGTGGATTTTCTTTTCGCAGTGCAGAGATGTATTTGCAAAGTCTGGGCTTAAAATTGGGTGACACGAGTTATACGCCAGACATTGCACGCAATGCGGTAAAAGATCAAAAATTAAATGGGAAAACAATTGATCCGGGCACAAAAATTCCTTTAGGTACATCTATTGATTTTGTTTTGGGAAATGGTTTAGGCACTACAGAACTCACCGTTCCTGATTTAATTGGGTTTACTGTTAGCCAGGCGAAAGATTATCTTTCGGGTGATAATATTGGTTTAGGTGTAGTTATTGCCACCAGCGCAATACAAGACACAGCCAATGCTTATATCGTTAAACAAAATCCCGAGCCGCAAACACAATTACCTGATGGAACAACGGCACACAATCATATAAGACCGGGACAATTAATGGATATCTGGATAAGTGCTGCGCCGCCTGTGCGTGATACAACTAATAATCAATCAACACAAGAAAATCAATAAACTTTTATGCAAACTATTTCTGTAGAAGAATTAAAAAGACGTTTGGACGCAGGTGAAAATATTCATCTTGTTGATGTGCGTGAGCCTTATGAAAATGCAGAATTTAATATAGGTGGTGTTTTATTGCCCCTAGGTGAAATAAGAAATTATGATACCGAAGCCATAGATAACTGGAAAGATGAAGAAATTGTGCTGTATTGCAGAAGCGGCAACCGCAGCGGTATTGCAGCACAAATATTAGAACAAATGGGTTTCAAAAATCCAAAAAATCTTGTGGGCGGAATGATTGCATGGCAGCAAATCCCGAAATAATTTGTATTTGGAAATGTATATCCTCCTGCATCAAATTACCCTTTAAAATATTCAATATAGAACAGATTGCATGAATAACACAGGTTTATATCTTCTGTGTTTTTGTGGCAATGCAAAATTATTTTTCCAGGAAATTTTTTAGCGATGTGCCTGTAATATAGGTCCATCCTTCTGCGAAACTTTCCCTTGCAAAATCTTTTGAAACTTGCGGGAAAGTTTCCAAACCCGTATGCGTAAGTTTCAATCTTGTTTTATTATTTCCTTCATCAAACAATTCAAACGTAAGAACGGAATTGCCTTCATAATCTTTATAGCGCCAGCTATAACTCAGTTTCTTATTCGGAATCACTTCAAGTATTTTACATAAATGCGTGTATGTTTTTTCTTCACTCCCACCTTCAAACGAAAACTCAAAACCCACTTCAGGTTTAAACGCCGCAATATCAAAATACCATTGCTTCATTTGTTCTTTATCCGTTAATGCTTTCCAAACTTTTTCTACCGGCGCATTATAGGTGCGCTCAATTACAAATGGCTCGTTATTCATTTTTTATTTTTTTTGTGATGATGAATTTTTTTTAGCTGATTTTTTCGCTGCAAGTTTTTTATGTGCCTTTTTATTTTGCCTGATGCTTCATCATTTGCCAGGAATTCATCCAGTGCATCCAGCTTCTTTGTCCAGAAAACTTTGTACTGATTTATCCATTCAGAAACTTCATTGAGTTTTTGCAACTTTGCTTCGCAATATCTTTCTCTGCCT
>Ga0157372_10002525_pt1 | contig 19847 bp, 18 predicted proteins | sample C55metaG_FD_115307 | JGI IMG/M metagenome (GOLD analysis project Ga0157372, IMG submission 115307) | Corn rhizosphere microbial communities from Kellogg Biological Station, Michigan, USA - C5-5 metaG | ecosystem: Host-associated > Plants > Roots > Rhizosphere > Soil | place: USA: Michigan... | reverse complement strand
GGCGCGGGCGTGCCCGCGGGCGCGAGGATGCCGAACCAGGTGACGGCCTCGAAGCCGGGGTAGGTCTCGCCGATCGTGGGCGTGTCGCGCAGCACGGGCGATCGCTTGGCGGAAGTGACCGCGATCGCGCGCAGCTGCCCGCTCGCGACGTGCCCCTGGATGCTGGGAACGGAGGCCATGTAGAAATCGACGCGTCCGCCCATGAGGTCGGGAAGCGCGGCCGACGCGCCCTTGTACGGCACGTGCTCGAACTTCACGCCCGCGGCGTTCATGAGCCGCACGCCGGAAAGGTGCGCGACCGTGCCGTTGCCGGGCGTGGCCATCGTGATCTGGCCCGGCTTCGCCTTCGCGGCCTTGACGAGGTCGGCGAGCGACTTGTAGGGCGACGATGCGCTCACCGCGATGGCGATGGGCCCCTGGCCCACGAGCACGACGGGCACCAGGTCCTTGAGCGGATCGTAGGTGAGCTTCTTGTAGAGCGTCGGGTTGATGGCGAGGTTGCTCGTCTGACCCATGACGACCGTGTAGCCGTCGTTCGGCGCGCGCACGGCGGTGTCGATGCCGATGTTGCCGCCGGCGCCGGGATGGTTCTCCACCACGACGTTCCAGCCGTTCGCCTCCGAGAGCTTCTTCGCGACGACGCGCGACATGATGTCGGTGCCGCCGCCGGGCGGGAACGGCACCACGAGGCGGATGGGCTTGTTGGGATAATCGTCCGCCGCGTGCGCGGCCAGGGCGAGCATCGCGGCCGCGCACGCGGCCATCCAGCGCTTCAGCAATCGAGTCTCCTTCGATGAACGCCCTCTCTGCGGGGCGGCGCTATCGTACCTCGCGCCGCGGCGCAAGGCCGCGCACGCGAAAAATAATGCCCGATCGGACCTTGGGTCGCGCGCCCCGCGGCGGCTAGAATTCCTCGGCTTCCGTTTCCGTTTCGACGCAATGACCGCAAACGCTTCCGCTTCGCCCGCCGCATCCGCCCTTCCCCGCATCGTCGCCACCCTCGCCCAGGAGCTCGCCGTCCGGCCGCAGCAGGTCGCTGCCGCCGTGGCGCTCCTCGACGAGGGCTCGACCGTGCCCTTCATCGCGCGCTACCGCAAGGAGGTCACGGGCAACCTCGACGACACGCAGCTGCGCACGCTCGAGGAGCGCCTCGGATACCTGCGCGAGATGGAGGAGCGGCGCGCCGCGATCTTGGCTTCGATCGACGAGCAGGGCAAGCTCGACCACGCCTTGCGCGCCGCCCTCGAATCCGCGACGACCAAGCAGGCGCTCGAGGATCTCTACCTGCCCTACAAGCCCAGGCGCCGCACCAAGGCGCAGGTCGCGAAGGAAGCCGGGCTCGAGCCCCTGGCCGACGCGCTCCTCGCGGACCCGAAGCTCGATCCGATGGCCGAGGGCGCGAAGTACGTCAAGGTCGTCCCCGCCTCCGAAGGCGTCGATGCGATCCACGTGCCCGACGCGAAGGCCGCGCTCGACGGCGCGCGCGACATCCTCTCGGAGCGCTTCGCCGAGACGGCGCCGCTGCTCGAGAAGCTGCGCGCGCGGCTCTGGGAGCAAGGCATCCTCGCCAGCACCGTGGCCGAAGGCAAGGAGGCCGCGGAGGAGGAGAAATTCCGCGACTACTACGCTTACTCCGAGCCGATCAAGGCGATCCCCTCGCATCGCGCTCTGGCGCTCTTCCGTGGCCGCACGCTCGGTGTGCTCGACCTGGCGCTCACGCTGGGCGAAGAGCAGGAGGCGATCACTCCCCATCCGTGCGTGGCGATGGTCGCGTCGCACTTCGGCATCCGCAACGAGGGCCGCGCGGGCGATGCGTGGCTCGCGGACGTGTGCCGCTGGACCTGGAAGGTGAAGGTGTCGTGGCAGCTCTCGACGGAGCTGATGTCGAGGCTGCGCGAAGCGGCGCAGGCGGAGGCGATCCGCATCTTCGGGCGCAACCTGCGCGAGCTCCTGCTGGCGGCGCCCGCGGGACCGAAGTGCGTGATGGGCCTCGACCCGGGTATCCGCACCGGGTGCAAGGTCGCGGTCGTCGACAGGACCGGCAAGCTCCTGGAGACCGCGACCATCTACCCGCACGAGCCGCGGCGCGACTGGAACGGGTCGCTCGCGACGCTCGCCCGTCTCGCCGTGCAGCACGGCGTGGAGCTCATCGCGATCGGCAACGGCACGGCGAGCCGCGAGACCGACAAGCTCGCCGCCGAGCTGCTCAAGGCGCTGCACGCCAGGCATCCGGAGCGCAAGGTGGCGAAGATCGTCGTGAGCGAGGCCGGAGCGTCGGTGTACTCGGCGTCCGAGTTGGCGGCGCGCGAATTTCCGCAGCTCGACGTGAGCCTGCGCGGCGCGGTCTCGATCGCGCGCCGCCTGCAGGATCCCCTCGCGGAGCTCGTGAAGATCGACCCGAAGGCGATCGGCGTGGGCCAGTACCAGCACGACGTCGATCCGCGCGGGCTCGCGCGCACGCTCGATGCGACCGTGGAGGACTGCGTGAACGCGGTCGGGGTCGACGTGAACACCGCCTCGGTGCCGCTCCTCGCACGCGTGTCGGGGCTCAACGCCGCGCTCGCGCGCAACATCGTCGAGTTCCGCGACGCGAATGGTCCGTTCGCCAATCGCGCGGAGCTGCGCCGCGTGCCGCGCCTGGGCGACAAGACGTTCGAGCAGGCCGCGGGCTTCCTGCGCGTGCAGGCCGAGGGCGGCGAGGCGAATCCGCTCGATCGCTCCTCGGTGCACCCCGAGGCCTATCCCGTCGTCGAGAAGATCCTCGCGCGGATCGGCATGGGGATCCGTGACGTCATGGGCAACGGCGCCCTGCTGAAAGGCCTCTCGGCGACCGATTTCGCCGACGAGCGCTTCGGCACGCCGACCGTGCGCGACATCCTCGCCGAGCTCGAGAAGCCGGGCCGCGATCCGCGCCCTGAATTCAAGGCGCCCGTGTTCCAGGAAGGCGTGGAGACGCTCGCGGACCTCGAGCCCGGGATGGTCCTCGAAGGGGTCGTCACGAACGTCGCGGCGTTCGGCGCGTTCGTGGACGTCGGCGTGCACCAGGACGGGCTCGTGCACGTCTCCGCGCTCTCGAGCAAGTTCGTGAAGGACCCGCACGACGTCGTGAAGGCAGGCCAGATCGTGAAGGTCCGCGTGCTCGACGTCGACGTGAAGCGCCAGCGCATCGCGCTCACCCTGCGCCTCGACGACAAGCCTGCGGCGCCCGGGCGTCGGCGCGATGCGGGCACGCAGGGAAGCACCAAATCACGCCCGGCGCAGCCCCAGACGGCGATGGCGCTCGCGCTGGCAAAGCTTGAACGGTAACGACAGGGGTCAGACCACGGTCAAGATGTGAAACCCCGCGCGCCGGACGAACGCGCGTTTCACATCTTGACCGTGGTCTGACCCCAGACTTTCCCCGGTTTCTTTACCGCAGCCGGTACCGGTCCCAATACCCCGGCGTGTAGTACATGCGGTCGCGCTCCCACCAGTCGCGATCGCGCCACACGAAGCCGCGCGGCACGCAATCGTTCAGCATGAACTGGATGTCGGCGTTGGTGTCCGCGGCCTGCTGGTTCATCTCGGCGGCACGCTGGTTGTGGTCGGCGACGCGCTCGTTGTAGCGCTGCTGGCGCGCGTTGTAGCGATTGACCGCGCCCACGTCGCGATTGTCGAGCAGGCGCAGCTCGTCGGCGAGGCGCTGGCTCTCGCGCGTGAGGCGGTCGTTCTCGCGGTCGAGGGCGATGCGCGTCTGCTCCAGGTTCGCGCGGCGCTCGGCGAGCGCGTCCTGGCGCGCGGCGCAGTCCTGGTAGAGTTCGCGCGGCATGTCGTAGACCACCGCGGGGTGCGCGGGATAGACGACCTGCGCGAGGGCGGCGAAGGGTGCGGCGGCGGCAAGGGCCGCCAGGGCGGTGGCGAGCTTCATGGCAATTCCCGGAATGGGTTCGTCTCCGGGGGACAGCCCGCCCCCGCGAAAGTTGATGATTCCATCGGCCCATCCCGAACGCTGTCGAGCCCCGGCGGTCATTCGTTCGCCATGCGATTCCTCGTCCTCTTCGCCCATCCCGACCCGGAAAGCTTCGATGCGGCGCTGCATCGTCGAACGGTGGAGGTGTTGCGCGGCAACGGCCACGACATCGACGATTGCGACCTCTATGCCGAGGGCTTCGAGCCCGTGCTGTCGCTCGAGGAGCGCCGCAAGTACAACGACGAAGGCGCCCCGCATCCGGAGGTGGAGCCGCACATCCGGCGCCTGCGGCAGGCGCAGGGGCTGGTATTCGTGTATCCGACCTGGTTCTACGGCATGCCGGCGATCCTCAAGGGATATCTCGATCGCGTCTGGCTTCCCGGCATCGCGTTCAAGATGGTCGACGGCAAGCCGCGCTCGCAGCTGCATCACATCGTGCGCTTCGCCGCGGTGACGACCTACGGCGCGCCGCGCTCGATCAACGAGACGCTCGTGGGGGATCCGAACCGCCGCGCCCTCATGCGCGGCATCGGGCGGCTCGTGCATCCGCGCGCGAAGAAGCTCTTCCTCGCGCAGTACGCGATGGACTCCATCGGCGACGGCGAGCGTGCGCGGTTCCTCGCCCTCGTGGCAAGAAGGGTGCGCGAGCTTTGAGGGAAATGAGGTACGTCCCTAATTCACCGCGATGGTGTTGTCCTCCGGGCGGCGGTCGACGAGCTTCACGACGGGGTCGATGCCGGCCTTGGCGGGCTTGGCGTCGACCTCGAGGGTATACGTCGACTCTCCGGTTTTCACGCGCTGCTTCTTGAGATAGAGCGCCTCGCCTTTCGCATCGTAGACGCCGATGTCGACGAGCTCGTCCATCGGAGCCTCCTTCTGTGCGCCGTTCTCGTCGGCGTAGAGCTTGCGCGCCGAGACCTTGAGCGTGACCTCGAAATGGCCGTTCGGCAGCGCGCGCGAAGTGGCGGAGATGGCGCGGTTCTCGTACAGCGTGATCTTCTCGAAGAGGTCCGCGAGGAGTCCCTGGTATTCCGGCGGCGTCACGGCGCGAAATTCCGCGAGCAGGTCGGTCGAGAGCGGGTATGGCGGGCCCTTGAACTGCCACTTCCTCACGAACGCCGCCAGCGCCTGGTTCACGCGATCCTCGCCGATCGCGTCCTGCAACGCGTACATCGCGAGGCTGCCCTTGCGGTAGTGGATGTAGGGCTGGTTCTCGTTGCGGTAGAGCGGCTCCTCCTTCCTGCGTTCCGTGGCCCGGCCCACGAGGTAGGAATCGAGCTCGTACTTGAGGAAGCGCGCCATCTTCGCGTCGCCGTACTTGTGCTTCATCACCATGAGCGCCGAGTACTGGGCAAGGGTCTCCGACATCATCGTCGCGCCCTGCGCATAGGCGCCGATCACCTGGTGCGCCCACCACTGGTGCGCGACCTCGTGCGCGGTCACGTAGTACGGATAGTCGATGTCCTTCGGATCCTTCGGGTTCACCTTCGCGATGAAGCCGATGGCCTCGGAGAACGGGATCGTGTTGGGGAAGGACTGGGCGAACGACGCATAGCGCGGAAACTCGAGGATGCGAAGCTGCCTGTGCTGGTAGGGGCTGAAGTTCGCGGAGTCATATGCGAGCCCGTCCTTGGAGCCCGCGATCATGGCGTCGAGGTCGTACTCGTGGCCCGGCTGGTAGTAGACCTCGATCGGGACGTCGCCCTGCGGGCCGTGCCACACGTCGCGCTTCACCGCGTAGCGCGCGGAGAGGAAGGAATAGAAGTCGAGGATCGGCGCGTCCATCTTGTACTGGAAGTAGCGCCGGCCGTTCCCGGTCCACTCGCGCTGCAGGTAGCCCGGGGCGAGCGCGACCTGGTCGGGCTCGGTGCTCACCGTCGTCTCGAACGTGATCCAGTCGCCGTCGTTGGAAATGTAGTTGCGATCGCGCACGCCGGGCGCCTCCAGTCGCGGCATCAGGTCTTCCTTCGGCGCGAGGCCGTGCTTCTTGCGCTCGCGATCGAGCGAAAGCTCCATCCGCTCCTGGTAGCCCAGCGTCGGCAGCAACGTGCTGTTGACGAACGTGCCGTTGTCGACGACGGTCTTGCTGGCGCCCGAGTTGGCGAATCCGCGCGCCGCATATTCGATGTCGAACGAGAGCGTCAGGGTCTCGTCCGGCGCAAGCGCGCGCGCCAGCGTGTAGCGCCGCCACGAGAGCTTCGGCCGCGACTCGGCGAGCGTGAGCGGCACGCTGCCCGTGAGCGAGTGCACGATGGCCTCTTCGGGCAGGTTGACCAGCAGCTCCGTGACCGGCTGCGCATTGCGGTTGCGCAGCAGGAATTCGCCCCGGAAGCGCACCTCGTGCGCGTGCGGGCGCAAGTCGGCCTGCACGCGCACCGCCACGACCTTCGGCTGCGGATGCGTGGCGAAAGGCTTGAAGAGCTTCTCGTATTCGGCGCGCTGCGCCTGCTGCGTGTTCTCGTCCTCGTAGGGATTGAGGATGTGCGTGTTGTAGAAGATCCAGGCGCCGGTCGCGATGAACACGATCGAGCCCAGCGCGACGGCAGCGGCGGTCCCGAGGCCCCAGCGCGAGCGCGCGCGCTGCAGCCGCGCCTTCCACTCGGCATCGGTGCCGCGCACCCAGGCGAGCCGCGCGACCACGAGCAGCAGCAGCGAGGCACCGCCCCAGTAGAGCTGGAACCAGCGCACGGCGGGAACGAAGTGGCCGTACCCGTTCATGTCCGAGTACTGGACCGCCGGCGCGTCGCCGAAGAGGTAGAGCTTGTCCTGGAAGCCGAAGGACGCCGCCGCGACGAGCGCGACGTAATAGAGCACCACCAGGAAGTGCCCGAGATACTTGTGGTTCACCACCGCATGCACGGTGAGCGCGAGGGCGGCGATCATCCAGTACTCGGGCAGCTGCAGCGCGAAGAGCCGGTACAGGTACTGGCCGAGCTCGAATCTCGTGTACCCGTTGAAGAGCTGGATCAGGATGCCGCACGCCATGACGACGAGCTGCAGCAGGGCCTGCAGCACGAAGAGCGTGGCGAGCTTGGCGGCGAAGGAGAGCCACGTCGGCGCGGGAAGGCTGTCGACGATCTGCGCCACGCGCGCATCGCGCTCGCGCCACACGAGCTCCCCCGCATACAGCGCGGTGACGATCAGGATGAAGAGGCCGAAGGTGCCCGATGCGAACTCGAGCACCTGGTAGGTCACGGGGTACGTGTTCGTCCCGTAAAGGGAGCCCAGCACGCGCGAGTTGCCCAGGATGAAGAGCGCCCCGGTCAGCACGATCGCGACGAAGTATGGGCTCTTGACCGTCTCGCGCAGGTACAGCGTGATCAAGCCCGGAAGCTGGCGCGCGTAATCGCGTCCCCCGTCGCGCACGAGGGCGGTTGGAAGCGCCCGCGTCGCGGAAGGCGCCGCCGCCTCGGCCGCGCCCTGCTCCAGCGCCCGCGCCTTGCGGCCGCGCGGCCGCGCCGCGTCGCCCGGCTGCGCGAGGCGGAAGCGTGCGAAGCACGTGGCGAAGGCCGCCACCCCCACGGCGAGCCACAACGCGCGGTTCCACAACAGCTCGCTCGCCAGCGGCACCAGCCTGTGGTTCTTCTCGTCGGGGCTCCAGTAGCGCGTGAGCACGCCCAGCGCCATGGATCCCAGGGGATCGATCAGCGCCGCCACGGTGCGGTTATCGATGTCGGCGATCAACCTCCGCGCGATGAGGTAGCCGACGAGGAACACGACACCGGCGATGTAGACCGGCAGCATGCGCCGCCCGAGCGCGCCCAGCGCGAAGAACACGGCGCCCAGCAGGAGCACGTTCGGCAGCAGCATCACGAGATAAGGCTCGACGAACGCCGCGAGCGACCAGGGGCCCACGCGCGTCGCGTCCACGCCGGGCAGGTGCGTGCCCAGGAGCACGCCCAGCGCGATGCCGCAGAAGATCAGCATCAGCACGAGCGCGGTGCCGATGAAGCGGCCGAAGAGGTATTGCGTCTTCGTGATCGGGCTGGTGAAGAAGAAAGGGAAAGCGAGCGTCTCGAAGTCCTGCTGCACCGCGCGGCCCATGAAGGCGGCGATGACGACCGTCCCGAGCATGCCGAGGAAGGTCACGGTCTGCGCGATGGCATACGGCGAATTGATGAACACCTTGTCGGCGCTGAAGATGACGTTCGCCGACTGGAACGCGCCGCCCGCGGCGGCCATCCACAGGAGGGCCACGGCCGCGAACACCGAGAAATAGACCCACGTCGAGATGCGCCGCAGCTTGGTCGCGACCTCGAAGCGTGCGATCGCGCCGAGCGACGCGGCGCTCACGCGGCCGCTCCGGCGCGCTCCGGCGCGAGGTGCCCGCCCACGGCGCTGAAGTAGACGTCCTCCAGCTCGGCGCGGGCAGGCGCGAAGCCGGGCCCCGGCGGCTCGGTGCCGAAGGCCCGCACGATGGTGCGGCCGGCGTGCAGGCGCGTCGAGATCACGGGAAGCGAGGCTTGCATCGCGCCGACGTCCTCACGTGCCACGACGCGTTCCCACACGCGGCCCTCGAGGCGGCCGACCGCCTCGCGCGGCTCGCCGGCGAGCAGCACGCGTCCCTTGCTGATCACCGCGAAGCGCGGGCAGAGGTCCGCCACGTCGTCGACGATGTGCGTGGAGAGGATCACGATCACGTCCTCGCCGATGTCCGCGAGGAGGTTGTGGAAGCGCACGCGCTCCTCGGGATCGAGGCCGGCCGTGGGCTCGTCGACGATGATGAGCTTGGGCGAGCCGAGCAACGCCTGCGCGATGCCGAAGCGCTGGCGCATGCCGCCGGAGAAGCCGCCCAGCTTCTGGTGGCGCACGGCGGCCAGGTTCACCCGCTCGAGCAGCGCGTCCACCGTCGCCTTGCGGCTCTTCGCATCCGTGAGGCCTTTCAGGCGCGCGAAGTGGTCGAGCATCTCGGTCGCGGTGACCTTCGGATAGACCCCGAACTCCTGCGGCAGGTAGCCCAGCACGCGGCGCACCGCGTCCTTGTCGCGCAGCATGTCGATGGCGCCCAGCATGGCGCTGCCGGAGTCCGCCTCCTGCAGCGTGGCGAGTGTGCGCATGAGCGTGGACTTGCCCGCGCCGTTCGGCCCGAGCAGCCCGAACATGCCCGGGCCGATCGTGAGCGAGATGCGGTCGAGCGCCTGCACGCCGTTGCCGTAGCGCTTGCTCAGGTCGCGGATGACGAGCTCCATGCGGGGCCTCCCGGGTCGTGGACGAGCGGGAAGATACCACCGGGCGCGGTCTAGAATGTCACGATGCGTATCGTCGACATCCGGGAACGGACCTTTCCCATCGCATCTCCCATCCGCAATGCGTACATCGACTTCAGCAGGATGACGCTGAGCCTGGTCGCGGTCGTGACCGACGTCGTGCGCGACGGCAAGCGGGTGGTGGGCTACGGCTTCAACTCCAACGGCCGCTACGGCCAGGGCGAGCTCATGAGGAGCCGCTTCATTCCGCGCGTGCTGGAGGCGGACCCGAAGTCGCTCGTCTCCGACGACGGCACCAACCTCGACCCGCACAGGGTGTGGGCGTGCATGTTCACCAACGAGAAGCCCGGCGGCCACGGCGAGCGCTCGGTCGCGATCGGCACGATCGACATGGCGGTGTGGGACGCGACGGCGAAGATCGCAGGGCTGCCGCTCTACCGGCTGCTCGCGCAACGCTACGGCGCGAAGGAGAACCGCAAGGTCTTCGTGTACGCCGCGGGCGGCTATTACTATCCGGGCAAGGACTACGCCGCGCTCGAGCGCGAGATGCAGTCGTATCTCGACCGCGGCTACAGCGTGGTGAAGATGAAGATCGGCGGCGCGCCGCTGGACGAAGACCGCCGCCGGATCGAGGCCGTGCTCGCCATGCTTCCGAAAGGGCGCAAGCTCGCCGTCGATGCGAACGGGCGCTTCGACATGGATACCGCGATCGCCTACGCGAAGGCGCTGCGCGAGTACGACCTCTTCTGGTACGAGGAAGCGGGAGATCCGCTCGATTACGAGCTGCAGGCAGTGCTGCGCGATTACTACCCGAACCCGATGGCGACGGGGGAAAACCTCTTCTCGATGCAGGACGCGAGGAACCTCATCCGCTACGGCGGCATGCGGCCCGACCGCGACTGGCTGCAGTTCGACTGCGCGCTCTCGTACGGGCTGGTCGAATATTTGCGCACGCTGGAGATGCTGCGCACGCACGGCTGGTCGCCCTCGCGCTGCATTCCGCATGGCGGGCACCAGATGTCGCTCAACATCGCCGCGGGCCTGGGACTCGGGGGCAACGAGTCGTACCCCGATCTCTTCCAGCCCTTCGGCGGCTTTCCCGACGGCGTGAAGGTCGAGGACGGCTACATCACGATGCCCGAGATCCCGGGCATCGGTTTCGAGGGCAAGGGCGACCTCATCAAGGTGATGCGCGAGGTTGCCGAGTGATGCGGTGAAGCGGACGATCCTTTTGCATCCTCACCGCCCCAGCCGCTCGCCAGCGGGAATGTAAGACTTCACCATCGCCCCGTAGACCATGTCGGCGAACTGGTTGCGATAGCGCTTGCGCAGGTCGCCCGGCGCCGCAGTGCCCACCACGACCACGAGGTGCTCGGCCGGGTCGTTCCACCAGATCGTGCCGTTCGCGCCGTTCCACGTGTACATGCCGATGCTGCCCGGGATCGCCGCCACGCCCGCGTGCAGGCGCACCGCGACGGTGAGACCGAAGCCGAAGCCGTCCTTGTCGGGCTCGATCGAGGCGACGTTGTTCTTGATGCCGGGACCCAAGGCGTCCGACGTCATCAGCTGCACGGTCTTGGGCGAGAGGATCCGCTTGCCGTCGAGCACGCCGCCGTCGAGCAGCATCTGGCCGAAGCGCAGGTAATCGCCCACGCTGCCGAAGGCGCATCCGCCCGCGCAATCGAACTTCGCGTGGTGCACCAGCAGCTCCAGGTGCTGCGGCTTGCCGGTGAGCGGATCGTTCGGGAAGGGATGCGCGACGCGCGCACGCTGCGCATCGCTGATCGCGAAGGTCGTGTCAGGCATGCGCAACGGCCCCCAGAGCGCCTTGCGCATGAAGCCATCGAGGCGCTCACCGGCGACTTTCTCCACGACGAGCCCGAGCACGTCCACGGACAGGCTGTACTCCCACACCGTGCCCGGCTGGTAGAGCAGCGGCAGCGGTGCCACCGTCGCGATGAACTCGTCGCCCGTGTAGCGCACGGAGGAGCCGGCCGAGCTCGCCGGATACATGCGATGCACGGGCGAATCGCCGCGATTGCCGTACGCGATGCCCGACGTGTGGCGCAACAGGTCCTGGATGAAGATGGGATGTGCCTTCTCCGGCTTGGCGTCGGCCGCGGCGCTCACGACCCCGACGGTCTTGTCCTGGCCGAAGGCGGGGAAGTACTCGTCGAGTCGCGACTTGAGCGGCAGGCGCCCCTGCTCGGTGAGCTCGAGCGCGCTCACCGCGACCATCGGCTTGGTCATGGACGCCAGGCTGAAGATCGCGTCGAGCGGCATCGGCGCATTCGTCGCCGGGTCGATCGTGCCGAACGCCTTGTAGTAGACGAGCTTGCCGTCGCGCGCGATGGCGACGACGCCGCCGGGCACGCGATGCGCGGCCATCTCGCGCTCGAAGAAGCGGTCGATGCGGGCGAGGCCATCGCGGGAAAAGCCCGCGGCCTCGGGGGCTGCGGGCGGCAGCGGCTGGGCGGCCGCGCCGAGGGAAAGGAACGCTGCAGCGACCGCGGCGATGAAACGCATGCTCTCTTTTCCTGGACGATGGGGGGGCGCCCATCGTATCAAGAACGAAGCACGCGGCCGCCGCGGCCGCGGGAATTCAGTCGTCGAACTCGGTCGGCCAGTCGTCGACCTGGAGGCTCGGCGTGTCGTCGTCCGACGTCCAGCGCGGCCGGGTGAACATCTCGTGCTCGTTGACCGGGATGCCGTCCTCGTCGATCTCGAGGATGGGGGGAAGCTTCGCACGACGCAGGCGGCCTTCGGTTCTCGGTTTCATGATGCTCTCTCTTCTTTCAACGGGGTTCCGACGAGAGTGAATCTAGACCTGTGCACAGGGCGCGTACACGCGCCGCATGCTGAAGCATCGGTAGGACATTTCCGTCTTTATGCGTCGGAGCGCGCGGGCGCAATCCTCCACATGCAAGAGGCACGCCGCGCGCCGACTCATTTCGGGATGTGGAAGCGCGAGACGGTCCAGCGCTTCACGTCCTCCTCGGGCTCGTCGCCCGCCTTCGCCGTGAGCGCGAGCGCCAGGTTGGTGACGTACATCGTGCCGCCCACCTGCGCGAGGCTCGCCGGGAAGAGCAGCCCGCGCGGCGCGCCGTTGGGCGCGATGCCGTCGAACTCGCCCGCGTAAGCCACGGGGCGGCCGTTGCCATTGAGGGCGACGACCGTGTCCGACTGGTTCGCGCAAACCCACAGCAAGCCGCCGGTGAAGAGCACGCCGTCGGCGCCGTTGATGCTCTCGGCGAAGGCGTCGGGGGAGACGGAGCGGTCGGCCATGCTCATCGTGAGGATGCGGTCGTCGCCCGTGTTCGCGATGTACATGACGCTCTGGTCGGCGTTGAAGGCGAGCCCGTTGGCGCCGAACGGCGGGAATCCCACCGTCGCGAGGTACGGGTCCTGCTTGAAGAGCGTGGCCGCGCACGGCGGCGCGGCGATGCACGATGCAGGCACCTGGAAGATCGCGCCCTGCCACGAGTCGGAGACATAGAGATTGCCCGCGCGGTCGAACACCATCGCATTGGGCGCGGGCTGCGCCGGCGGCCCGAAGACGATCTGGCCGCTGACACCGCCGGGCCGCGTCCCGGCGCCGGTGGGCAGCAGCGGGATCGTCGCCACGTCCTCGACCGGCGTGGAGGCATCGAAGCTCGCCGCGATGCGTTGCACCTTGGCGGCACCCATGTTGAGGATGTAGACCTTGCCCGCCGCATGCTCGAGGCCGAGGAGCGGCGTGCCGCCGAAGTCCTTCGTGGCAATCAGCTGTCCCGCGCTCGAATAACGCAGCAGCTTGTTGGCGACCGAGAAATCGAAGGTCGCCACGTAGACGTCGCCCGTGGCGGGATCGGTGGCGAGCCCCTCCGGGTGCTGGACGCCGTCGGGCAGCGTGACGAAGGGCTCGACGGGGATTCGCGCAGGGCCGCTCGCATCCGCATAAGCGGCCGGTGCTGCGCACAATGCGCCCGCCGTGAGGCAGGCCCACAGGAATTGCTTCATGGCGCATTCCTCCTCTGGTGCAAAGGACGATCACCGCGCGGCCATGCTGTGCCGCGCGGCGGGTCAAGTCAACCGAGCGAGGATTGCCGCCCCGGCCTCAGCCGTGGAGGGTGAAGTCGGCGAGCGCGGGCGAGGGAATCGCCTCGATGCCGAGGAGCTCCGCATCCAGCAACGGGACGCGCGTCGACGTGCGCGGCCGCATCACGATCGCGGCCATCTCGGGCGGCGGGGCCCACGCCTGCGCCGGCACGGCGAAGCATTCGTATCGTTCGAGCTCTTCCATCGCGCCTCCCGTTTCCATGGGGCCACGATACGCGCGGGAACTCGACGCGCTTGTAGGACGGCGCCGGTCCTGCTGTAGGACGCCGGCGCTTCAGGCGAACGCGATATAAATGGCGGCGGCGAGCGCGGCGGCGTAAGCGATCGTGAGGATCATGCGCGCCGGAGAGGCTCGCGCGCGCCGCGGCGCGAGCGCCACGGCCTGCGTCACCGCGGGATCGTCGAGGCGGCGCACGGGAATGCGCGCCAGGGCCTCGGTCGAATCGAAGCGCGGCGAGGGGCGCAACTCGACCGGGGGCTCCGCGAGCGGGATCGTGCGCGCTGCGCCCGAGCCCGTCGCACGCGCCGCCTGCGGGACGGTCTGCGCATCGGCGCGCTCCTGCGCGAGCCCTTCGGCCGCCTCCGCCTCGGGGATCGCGGCGCGCAGGTCGCGCGCGAAGTCGGCCGCCGCCTGGTAGCGCTCCTCCGGCTTCTTCTTGAGGGCGCGCGCGATGATGAGGTCGATCACCGGCGGCAGGTGCGGCGCGAGGTGCGACGGAGGTGTCGCGGCCAGGTTCGCGACCTTGAACGTGAGGTCCGGGATGTCCTCGCCCGCGAAGGGCTTCACGCCGGTGAGCATCTCGTAGAGCACGAGGCCCATCGCGAAGAGGTCGGCGCGATGGTCGAAGGGCTTGCCCACGATCTGCTCGGGCGACATGTACTGGGGCGAGCCCAGCAGCACGCCGGTCTGCGTCTTCACCATGGGCTCGCGGAAGCGCGCGATGCCGAAGTCCATGATCTTCACGCGCCCGTCGGCGAGCACCATGATGTTGCCGGGCTTGATGTCGCGATGGACCACGCCGCGCTCGTGCGCATAGCCGAGCGCATCGGCGGTGTCCGCCATGATGCGCAGCGACTCCGCCGGGGCGAGCGCCGCGTCGCGGATCATCTCGCGCAGCTCCCGTCCCTCGAGCAGCTCCATCGCCATGAACGCCGTGTCGCCCTCGCGCCCCATCTCGTAGATCGTGATGATCGCCGGGTGCGCGAGGCTCGCGGCGGCGCGTGCCTCCTGCAGGAACCGCGCCTCGTGCACGTCGCGCTCGTGCTTGCTGCTGCCCACGAGCGAGATCGTCTTCACGGCGACCACGCGACCCAGGGTCTCGTCCTCGGCGCGGTAGACCACGCCCATCGCTCCGCGGCCGAGCTCGGACAGGACGCGAAAGCGTCCGAAACGCGGCGGAAGGAACTCGCTGCTCATGAGCCCCCGAAGCGTCGCTTGAGGTCGCGCCAGAAGCCGGGCTGCTCCTTGGCCTCGGGCGGGCGCCGCGGCACGAAGGTGTGCGTGATCGTCGTCTCCTGCCCGGCCTCCAGGTTGAGCGTCAGCTGCAGCGGCGGATATCCCGCGTTGCGCACCACGACCACGTGGCGGCCCGCTTGCACCTCGAGCCGATCGAGGGGAGGCGTGCGCCCCTTGGCCGCGCCGTCCAGGTACACGTCCCCGCGCGGCTTGACCGCGAAGTGGATGACCGCCGGACGCACGGGAAAGAACCATTGCCGCGCTTCGCGCGCCGCGCCCCCCAGGAGCAGGATCGCGAGCACGCCGCCGCCCAGGCGCACGAGGTAGCGCCGCTTTCGCGTGGCGCCGCGCTCGGGATCGGGGGCGAAGAGCAGGTGCTGGCGCAGGTGCGCGTCGGAGAATTCGCCCGCGCTCACCAGGTCCTCGGCCAGGTCGGGCGACGACTCCTCGAGCTTGCGGCGGAACTCCTGCGTGACGAGGATACGGTCCGGAGTGGCGAAGCGCGCCGCGGCCGCGGCGGCGGCGAGACCGTCGCCGAACACCCGGTGGCCCGTGGAGTCCCCGGTGAGCGCGATCGGTCCGTGGTTCACGCCGACCTGCAGGAACGCTTCCTCGCCGCGCAGCGATTGCGCGATCCGCAAGGCGCGCGCCGCATCGCCGAAGAGCAGGAGGGCCACGCCATCGTCGGCATCGAGCACGACGCGATCGCCTTCCGGCACCGGGGCGATGGCGGCCTTCACGCGCCCTTCGAGGCGATCCTTGAGCGAAGCCTGTTCCGCGACGGAGCGCCCGTCGAAACCAGGTATGCGCAGGAAAGCTACATGCGCTTGGATCGGCGAGGCGGTCTCTTGCATTCGGCGCGAACGGTTTTGCGCTATTGTAACGGCACGCCGAATCGGCGCTCACCCGCCAGAGAGCGACCATGAACACCTGGTACAAGGATATCGATCGCGCACAGACCGGCGACGAGCTGGTCTCCCATGCACGGGATTACCTCTCGCTCCTGCATCCGCGGGAGCTCGATGCGCTGCCCCAGGAATACCGCGAGCTGCGCATCGAGGGCGAGGCCGACATCCCGCGCCTGCGGGAGAAGCTGAGCGACGGCTACGCGCGCGTGCGCGAGGCGGACGCGGAGACGGAGAAGATCCGCGACCTCGTGGAGTACTTCTCGCGCGCGAGCAGGCGGCTGGGCGAGATCGAGAGCTCGCACTGAGCCGTGCGCCCCGCCCGGGTGGCGGGAATCGCGTCGCGCAAGGGATAGCCGGGAAGTCTCATACGCACCGACTGTAGTCGCGCGGCCACGACACGGATGTCGGCCCTCAACGTCGCGCGTTGTAGGGCTCCCCGGCCGTTCCTGTAGGTCGCGGCCTACGCCGCTCGCCCCCGCACGCTGATGGAAGCGCACGCGCCACCGTGGCTACCATGGCTCATCCCCGAGGAGGGCTCATGGACCAGGCACTGGACACGACGCGCGGCTTCGAGCGGCGCGACCCCCGATGGCACGGCGCGATGGAGAACGTTGAGACGATCGACGAGGTGGTGGCGCTGGTGCGCGAATATCTCGCGACCCTCGCCCCCGAGCAGTACCTCAGGCTGCCGGACGCCTGCCGGGCCTTGCGCGTAAAGGCCGAGGACGACATCGAGTACTGGACCCTGCGCCTGTCGCAAAGGCACGCGGCGCACGGCCCCGGCGTCGATGCCGAGCTCACGCAGGAGATCTTCGACCACTTCCTGCACGCCACGCTGCGCATGGCGCGCCTGCACCGCATGTCGCAGCGGGTCAGCGCCTGAGCCGCGCGGTCACGCGCCGCCGGTACCCTGCCCAGGCGAGGAGCGGCGCGCGACGCTGGGAGAACCGGCGCGGCTCGACGAATCCTTGAGCGATGCGCCCGCCTCGCGCAGGATCCAGCGCTGGCCCTCCCGGACCCAGAAGTGGAAAGGCTTTTCCACGTCGGCGTAAATATATTTCTCGGTCATTTTGTTCGATGCGAATCGTTTACCCATCCACTGTAGCGAGTGCCCACGGCCGGGGGTGTCGGCAGCGCTCTGAGTTCTCTGTAGGACAGGCCCGTTGAGCGAGCGCGCCCCCGTCGGAAAGCGCCTGCGCCGAAGGGCAAGAAACTAAATGCGCCGCGCTTTCTCGAATCCGGCATGAAGCCCTTCGACCCGAAGACGATGTGGCGGCGCGTGCGCCGCTCGGTGCGCGACTGGATGGAGCCGGAGGAGGTCGAGCCGGACCCGGCACTCCTCTTCCATCTCACCTTCACGATGCCGCTGGTGATCGGCCTGCTCGTCGCGTTGAGGCAACTGTGAAGAAGCTGTCGCTCGGGAGCTTCCTCGGCCTCTTCAAGCGCGCCGGCGCCGGCTGGAGCCACGACAACGCGAGCAGCATGGGCGCGGCGATCGCGTTCTACACGCTGCTGTCGCTGGCACCGCTCCTCGTGCTCGTGATCATGCTCGCGGGCCTCTTCATCGGGCAGGACGAGGCGCAGCGCCTGGTCATCACGACGCTGGGCGGGCTCGTGGGCGACACCGGCGCGCAGGGCATCCGGTCGCTGCTGCAGGCGGCGCGCAACCCCGAGGGCGGGCTCATCGCGACGCTCGTGAGCGTGGCGACCCTCGCCGTGGGCGCGATCTCCGTCTTCACCGAGCTCAAGAGCGACCTCGACCGCATCTGGAAGACCAAGGCGCCGAAAAGCTCGGGGCTCTGGGGATTCATCCGCACGCGGCTCCTCTCCTTCGGCCTGGTCGTCACGCTGGGCTTCCTCCTGCTGGTCTCGCTCGTCGTGAGCGCGGCCCTGTCCTTCGTCGGCAACGCCTTCTTCGGCGGGGCCGAGGCCGCGATGCACGCGCTCGATTTCGTGGGCTCGATCGTCGTGTCGACGATCCTCTTCGGCGCGGTGTACCGCGTCCTGCCCAGCACGCGCATCGAATGGCGCGACGTGATGGTGGGCGCCCTGGTCACGGCCGTGCTCTTCTGGCTCGGCAAGTTCGCCATCGGCCTCTATCTCGGGAAGAGCTCGGTGGCCTCGTCGTTCGGCGCCGCCGGCACGGTCGTGGTCACCATCGTCTGGGTCTACTACTCCGCGATGATCTTCTTCTTCGGCGCGGAATTCACGCGCGAATACTCGATGTCCCACGGCAGCCGCCGCGACGCCGCCAACTCGGACTTCCTGCGGGAAGACGAGGACATGCTGGCGCGCGCGCGGCGCATCGTGAAGGGCAGGGATCCGGTGCTCACGCGCCGGCCGGGCAGTGCTGGGGCCTAGGGACGCCTGGGGCCTGGCGCGCCGATCCGTGCAGGGCTGGATCGACGACTCCGGCTCGAGCATGGGCGCCGCCCTCGCCTTCTACTCGCTGCTTTCCATCGCCCCGCTCCTCCTCGTGGTGATCGGCGTGGCGGGCGTCTTCTGGGGACGCACCGAGGCGCAGACCCTGCTCATGGACCAGATCACCTCGGTGGTGGGCGACAACGCGGCGGCGGGCATCCAGCTCGTGCTGGACAACGCGAGCCAGGGCGCGGGCGACGGCATGGTGCCGGCGCTGATCGGGTTCGCGACCGCGCTCTTCGGCGCGGCCACCGTGTTCAACCAGCTGCAGCAGGACCTGGACCGCATCTGGCGCCACCACGCGCGCAAGACCGGCGTGATGGGCATGGTGCGCTCGCGCCTTCTCACCTTCGGCATGGTGCTGAGCGTGGGCTTCCTGCTGCTCGTGTCGCTCGTGGTGAGCACCGCCCTCTCCGCCGTGAGCAGCGCGTGGCTCGGCTCGCTCGTCGGCGCGCGCACGCTCGAGTTCGCGCTGTCCTTCCTGGTCGTGACGGGCCTCTTCGCGATGATCTACAAGATCCTGCCGCGCACGCGCATCGCGTGGAGCGACGTGTGGGTGGGCGCCGCGGTGACCTCGATGCTCTTCTGGATCGGCAAGTACGTGATCGGCCTGTATCTCGGCCATGCCTCCGTCGCGAGCTCCTTCGGCGCCGCGGGGACCCTCGTGGTGCTGATCGTGTGGGTCTACTACTCGGCGCAGATCTTCTTCCTCGGCGCGGAATTCACGCGCGAGTACGCGCTGCGCCACGGCTCGCGGCAGAACACGGTCCAGGCGCGCCGCAAGCGCGCGATGGAAGCGGCGAACGAGGACGAGATGGTGGAGCGCGCGCGCCAGATCACGGGCGGCACGGACCCGATCCTCCTGCGCCAGCCCACCGTGAAATAGGGACGTACCCTGATTAACTGCCGATCGGCTGGCGGGTTCGCCCGGCGGCTATTTCAGCGCCTTGAAGCGCAGCCGGTGGGGCTGGGCGGCCTCTTCACCGAGGCGCTCGATCTTGTCTTCCTCGTACTCGTGGTAGTTGCCCTGGTACAAGTACCACTGCGAGTCGCCCTCGGCCGCGAGGATGTGCGTGCAGATGCGATCCAGGAACCAGCGGTCGTGGGAGATCACGATCACGGTGCCGGCGAACTCCGTGAGCGCATCCTCGAGCGCGCGTAGCGTCTCGACGTCGAGGTCGTTGGACGGCTCGTCCAGCATGAGCACGTTGCCGCCCTCGAGCAGCATCTTCGCGAGGTGCAGGCGCCCGCGCTCGCCGCCCGAGAGCTGGCCCGTGAGCTTCTGCTGGTCCTGTCCCCGGAAGTTGAAGCGGCCGAGGTAGGCGCGCGACTGGATCTCGAACTTGCCGATGGCGAGGATGTCCTGGCCGTTCGAGACTTCCTCCCAGACGTTCTTCTTCGGGTCGAAGTCGCGCGTCTGGTCGACGTAGGAGATCTTCACGGTGTGGCCGATCTTGATCTCGCCCGAGTCCGGCTTCTCGCGCCCGGTGATCATGCGGAAGAGCGTCGACTTGCCCGCGCCGTTGGGGCCGATGATGCCGACGATGGCACCCGGCGGGATCTTGAACGAGAGGTTGTCGATGAGGAGGCGGTCGCCGTACGCCTTCGACACGTTGTTGAACTCGATCACCTCGTTGCCCAGGCGCTCCGCCACGGGGATGAAGATCTCCGCGGTCTCGTTGCGCTTCTGGTACTCGTATTCGTTGAGCTCCTCGAAGCGCTTCAGGCGCGCGACGTTCTTCGTCTGCTGGCCCTTGGCGTTGCGCCGCACCCACTCGAGCTCCTTCTTGATCGCCTTCTGGCGCGCG
>Ga0157372_10002521_pt1 | contig 19855 bp, 17 predicted proteins | sample C55metaG_FD_115307 | JGI IMG/M metagenome (GOLD analysis project Ga0157372, IMG submission 115307) | Corn rhizosphere microbial communities from Kellogg Biological Station, Michigan, USA - C5-5 metaG | ecosystem: Host-associated > Plants > Roots > Rhizosphere > Soil | place: USA: Michigan... | reverse complement strand
TCCATGGCGGAAGAATAAAGGAAATCGAAGGGGGAAAACCGGGGACGCAGTCGGAATCGAAACCGGGGACGCAGTCGGAATTGGGCACTCGCGCGGCGGCAGCAGCGCGACTACGCAATTCCGACTGCGTCCCCGGTTTCGCGTCCCCGGTTTCCCGCTTTCCTTTATTCTTCCGCCATGAAAACCGACCGCTATCTCCAGCTCATCCTCACCACGAAGGTCTACGACGTGGCGATCGAGAGCCCGCTCGACGCCGCGCCCGTCGTCTCGCGCCGCACCGGCAACGCGATCCTGCTCAAGCGCGAGGACAAGCAGCCCGTCTTCTCCTTCAAGCTGCGGGGTGCCTACAACAAGATGGCGCACCTCACGCGCGCGGACCTCGATCGCGGCGTGATCTGCGCCTCCGCCGGCAACCACGCGCAGGGTGTGGCGCTCGCCGCGCAGAAGCTGGGCGCCCGCGCGACGATCGTGATGCCCGTGAGCACGCCGCGCATCAAGGTGAACGCGGTCGCCTCGCGCGGCGCGCGGGTGGAGCTGCACGGCGACAGCTATCACGAGGCATCGCTCTACGCGAAGGAGCTCGCCAAGCGCGAGAAGCTCACGTTCGTGCACCCGTACGACGACCCGCTCGTGATCGCGGGGCAGGGCACGATCGGCATGGAGATCCTGCGCCAGCACGGCGATGCCATCGACGCGATCTTCGTGCCGGTGGGCGGCGGCGGGCTCATCGCCGGCATCGCCGCCTACGTGAAGCGCGTGGCGCCGCAGACGCGCATCGTGGGCGTGGAGCCCGTGGACTCCAATGCGATGCAGGCGTCCCTCGCCGCGGGACGGCGCGTGACGCTCCCGCACGTGAACCTCTTCGCCGACGGCGTCGCGGTGAAGCAGGTGGGCCAGGAGACGTTCCGTCTCTGCCGCGAGCTCGTCGACGAGATGGTGCTCGTGGATACCGACGAGATCTGCGCCGCGATCAAGGACATCTTCGAGGACACGCGCTCGATCGTGGAGCCCTCGGGAGCTCTCGCGCTCGCCGGCGCCAAGCGCTGGATCGAGCGCCGCCGCGCGAAGGGCAAGACGCTCGTCGCCGTCACGGGTGGCGCCAACATGAACTTCGATCGCCTGCGCTTCGTGGCCGAGCGGGCCGAGCTGGGCGAGCATCGCGAGGCCGTGCTCGCGGTGACCATTCCCGAGCGCCCGGGCAGCTTCAGGAGCCTGTGCGGGATGCTCGGCAAGAGGAGCGTGACCGAGTTCAACTACCGCTATGCGCCGGGGACGGATGCGCACGTGTTCCTCGGCGTCGCGGTGGGCTCGCGCGAGGAGACGCAGCGGCTCACGGCGCAGCTCGCGCGCCATGAGCTCAAGGCCGTCGACCTCTCCGACAACGAGCTCGCCAAGCAGCACGTGCGCCACCTCGTGGGCGGCCGCACGCAGGCCGCCGACGAGATGCTCTACCGCTTCGAGTTTCCGGAGCGGCCGGGGGCGCTGATGAACTTCCTCGAGCACATGCGCGGCGGCTGGAACATCACGCTCTTCCACTACCGCAACCAGGGCGGCGACGTGGGCCGCGTGCTGGTGGGCCTCCAGGTGCCCGAGCGCGAGCGCGGGGCCTTCAGGCGCTTCCTGCGCGACGTCGGCTACGACTACGCCGACGAGTCGCGCAATCCCGCGTACCGGCTCTTCCTGCGCTAGCGGCTCACGGCATGTTGAGGTCGCCGCACATCTGCCACTCCTGCAGCTCGAAGAAGCCAGGCTGCGCGGTGGTGGACGGATTGCTCTTGTGCAGCTGCACGTTGCCGCCGCCGGGGCCGCCGTCGGCGAGCTTGCGCGACGAGATCACGTAGAAGCGATTGCCGTTGATGCCGTACGCGCCGTCGACCGCGAGGCCGAAGGTGTCGTTCTTGCCGGGCTCGCCATTGTCGACGAGGTGGATGCGGAACTGCACCTCGTAGTTGGGATCCTCGTTCACGCGCGCAAAGCCGCAGATGTCGCGCGCGTTCGGCACGGCGGGATCCCAGAGATATCCGGTGATCCGCGTGGCGTTGAAGTGGACCGGGATGCCGTGGTCGACCACGTTGATGTTGCCCCAGAAGTCGCCGTTCTTGCAGCCGCCGTCGGCCGAGAAGTTCGTCATGGCGCCGTCGTCCTTGAACACGTAGCCGCCCGACGTGATGAAGTCGCAGGGCGCCGGGACATAGTGCGCCTCGGCCTGCATCGGGACGGACAAGCCGGCCGCGAGCGCCGCGATGGCGCCTGCAACGGGGATGAATCGGGACAGCAGTGCGCGAGCCATTCTTGTTCTCCTGTGTCGAGGGTTGTACACGCATGCTAGGCAGCACATGCGACAAGACATAGGGCGCGGGCTGGTCTGCGCGATGTAGTTGAAGCTCGATCTTTAGCTTTTCGCGCGTGACGCGAATGGGCCCGCGGGTGGTCCGGATGGACAGCACGACGCCGGAATTGCGCCCAAAAACAAGCAGCCGGGCGCGGTGCCGGGCTCGCAATGGCGGTGTCGGGGCGGGAGGGTCGAACCGGGCGGCCTTTGACGCCAAGGCGGTATAAATTCGGGCCCAAGCGGCGCGCTGCAGTGGTTTGCCGCCCGGGCCAACTCGTCGATCGGCTGGACTAGTCCCGGCCCTCGAAATCCGGCTTCCTGCACTCGATCTGGATCGTGGCCGAGTCCTCCACGATGCCCACGACGCATTCAAGCACGGGGGGAGACGGCAGCCGCAAGTGAAGGGGTCGAAGGACGAGCTCGGTGGCGCCTGCGCTTTCCCTCGTGAATTCCACGATGGACCATCCGTCGTCGCGGCGAAGGCCGAGTTGCTCCATCCCGCGCCACAAATGCGCCTCTGCCCGCTCGCGTTCCGCTGCGAGTGATCGCGCGAGCCACCTCGTCCGATCGTTTGAGCTCATCGGCGGATCCTGTGGTAACGCGTATCGCCGCTGAGGGCGGGAGCTGGTCGCGCCCCGGCCCAACCCGGCTAAGCCGGTGCAGGGTTGGGCGGACGGGCACGCGCGTGAGAAATCTGGTGCTGTTGAGTGGACTCGAACCACCGACCTACTGATTACGAATCAGTTGCTCTACCAGCTGAGCTACAACAGCGCGCCGCGTGGCTTCGCGGAGTCCGAAATTATACCGTTTTTGGGTAGCCCCCGAAAACGAAAAGGGCCGGGAGAATCTCCCGGCCCAAGGGGTCACTCCAGATTGTTTACTTGTCGAAGGACGGGTACCAGTACTGGCGCTTGCGGATCGGCCGGATCGGCACGTTCGGCTTCTGTGCCGAGATCGGCGAGCCGCCGCCGGTCGAGAGGTCGATGCCGCCGATCAGCACGCTGATCGTCTTGTTCGTGCCGTCCGCCTGCCTGACCGGCACCGTGCCGACCACCGGCGACGGCGGGATGCCGCCACCCGTGAAGACGCCGGAGCGCGAGCCGCCGCACGTCGCACCCGAACCGATCACGCCCGAGGCCGTGAGGAGGTTCACCGCGTAGCCGCGCGCTTCACCCAGGTTGGCCGAGCACGTGCCGGGCGTCGAGGCGATCGGGCGGTTGGTGCTGAAGAAGATCGTGCCGCCGAAGATCACCGAAGACGTCACGACCTGCTCGCCGCGCCCCGCCGTGAGGCCCATGAACCAGCCATCCTTGCTCGAGTCGACCAGGGTCGAGCAGTCGGTCGTCGACGTGAAGTCCGACATCGTGCCGCCGTCAAGGTTGACCACCGTGCCGGTCGTGGTGAACTTGTCGACGAACATGTAGAAGCGGTTCTGCACCGGCGTCGTGTACGGGTAGTCCGTGATGAGCGGACGCTCGCGGTCGCCCGAGCCGAAGGCGAGGTACACCTGGCCGAGGGCCGCGAGGGCCGACGGGGCGAACAGGAACTTGCGGAACGAGCCCGTCGTCTGCGCGATCTTCGTGATGGCCCACTGGCTCTTGTCGAGCGACGTGAAGTTCGACTGGTTCACGAAGTCGATGCGGTACAGCGAGCCCTCGACGTCGATGATGTACGCGGCGTCCACCTTGCCGTCGTAATCGCGGTCGACGAAGGTCGGGTCCGCGGCCACCGGCCGGTCCGTCGTGAAGGTGGCCTGGATCGTGCCGCTGTTGGCGTCCACGATGAACACCCGGTTTCCCTTGCTGGTCGAGGTGCACGTCGACGGCGTCGCGTTGTAGTCCTCGCACGAGTCGTAGCCGCCGCCGAACATCACGAGCGGGTCGTTGCCGCCGTTGTAGCCCGCGGCGAAGAACGCCGACGGCGTCGACCACGTCTGGCCGATCTGCGAGGTGTTCGCAGTGCAGCCCGTGTCGTTCGTGAGGTTCGGGCAGCCGATCGCCCACTTGAACCCGGGCGCTCCCTGCGTCGACACGTCGAACGCGTAGATCATGCGGCCGCCGCGGCGCATGCTGGGGAAGATCCAGACCTTGCTGTTGTCCGCGTTCTGGTAGACGCCCGTCGAGCCGTCGAAGAAGTAGTCCTTCGACGCCGGCGTCGGCGTGATGCCGGCCACGAGCCCGCTGTAATTGATGAGCGGCTGGTTGTAGAAGAGCCGCATCAGCTTCGAGTGGTGCTCCGGCGCCACGAAGGACCAACGTTCCTGCCCGGTGCTGCCACTCACGGCGCGGAAGGTGCCGTCATTGGAGCCGTAGTAGAGCTCGACGCCGCGGCTGCCGCCGAAGTTGATCGGCAGCGGACGCGAGTGCACGAGGTCGCCGTGCAACGTCGGACGCGGCTGCGTCGTCGGCTGCGGCAACGGGTTCGTGCTGGTCGCCGCGGGGATGCCGTCCCCGTCCTCGTCCCACACGTCCTTGCCCAGCGTGAAGTCGACGATGCGCGCGTTCGTCGTCGCATCGGGCGCCCCGGTGCGGGCGGCCGTCACGCTGGTCGTGTCGAACGTCGAGAGGCTGGAGCACGGACTGCTCGCGCAGGTCCACATCGAGCGGTTGACCGTGAAAGGTGCCGAAGCCGTTGGCAGGTTGCCGCGGCGGATCACCTCGGCCACGCCGCCCTTCTCGACGATGCCGCCGTCGGGGTAATCGGATAGCGCGCTATTGGCCACGGTGGTGCAGGTGCCGGCGCTGGGTCCCGAGAAGCTCCAGTAGCTGCCGCTGTCCGTGGTCCAGAAGCTCACGGCGCAAGGCTGCACGAAGCCGGTGGACGCCGAGACCGCCTGCGCGCCGAGGGAGTCGGCCAGGCGCGCGTCCGAGCCGAACATGCCGATCTGGTACTCCTTCAGGTTGCCGTACCAGCGCGGTTGCGCCTTCGGGTCGGGGCGGAACATCCCGATGAACACCTGGTTCTCGTTCTGCGTGCGGTTGGTCGCGTTGATCGGCAGCGACGCGGACGCGAACACCGAGTTCACCGACTGGATCTGGACCAGGATGTCCTTGAAGGCCTTGAGGATGGCGTCGTTGTCCCTCGCGATGAACCGTTCGCCGCCGCCGTACTTCGCCATCATGTCCATCAGGCCGCCCGCGAACTGCGGCGACGAGCCGGACTGGTACAGGTCCGGGTGGGCGTTGAACACGTCGATCGTGTACGTGGTGACGTACTGGCGTCCGAGCTGCGAGTTGACGTCGGTCGTGTACAGATACTTCGTCCAGTTGGCCGCGCGGTTGCTCTTGTTGCCGACCGGCGTCGGGATCGTGCCGTTGCCGTTGATGCCCGTGATCAGCGAGACGTCCGCGTCCTGGCTCGGATAGCCGTTGCCGATGAAGATGATGTAGTTCTTCGCGCACGTGCCGCCGGTCGCGATCGGGGACAGCCACTGCGCCGCAGTGCCCGAGCCGGTGTACGCCGCCTTGTCGGTGGTCGTCGAGCTCTGCGTCGTGTACACCGTCTGCCCGAAGTGCGTGCTGTTGACGGGCGTGCCGGCCTGGTCGAGGTTGGCGTGGGCCGGGTCGGTATAGCCGCCGAAGTACTTGAACGCCTCGAAGAGCGCGCCGCTGTAGTCGGTCGACGCCGAGTTCACTTTCTCGCTGCCGTTGAAGTTCTTGAGGATGCAGTTGGGCGTGCCGTTCAGGCTGTTGGCGCCGTCGACACACGTCGGGTAAGTCGTGTGGGTGACCGGGTCCGTGCCGAGCGCCGGGTCGGTGCCGATGAGCTCCATCAACGCCTTGCGGTTGGTGATCCCCGTGGACGTCGTCGCGTCCATCGGGCGGATCGCGAAGCGCACGGAGCCGCCGTTGTTCGTATTGAACATCATGAGGCCCAGGTTCACGGGCGTCTTGAAGTTCGTGTCGTCGCGCAGCACCTGCCAGATGGAGTTGAGCTCGGCCTGCCCCTGCTTGCCGATGGCCCACGACTGGTCGTTCCGCGCCCAGTTCGCGCTGTTGTCGATGATGACCAGGATGTTGGGGGCGTCGGCGCTCGAGGTGGAATTCGCCGTCGTGAACAGGTCGATGTCCTCGGCGGCGCTCGGGAGCGCGACGCACAGCGCCGCGGCGAGCGAGGCCTTGAGGAATTTGCCGATGAGGGGTTTCAAGGGAACCTCCGGTTCTCTTTGATGGCTTTTAGTTCGGGCAGGCGGAAGCGAGGTTGACGGCGGGCACGCGCAGGCTCACGCCCTCCGTCACCGTCACGTTCACGTCGGACGAGGCGGCAGTCTGGCCGTAGGCGAGCGTTTGCGCGGTGAGATTCCATACCGTGTCGGCGCAAATGGAGTCGCCCGTCGGCGTCGCCCCGGCGACCGCGAACGTTCCCTGCTGCTGGGCCTGGATGCAGGCAAGGTCATCCGACGATTGGGTGATCTTGAGGTTCGACGTCTTGATGATCACGCCCTTGGCGCAGTTCGGGTTCGGCGTGAGCGTGGTCTGCAGCTCGTAGACGCCATCACCATTCAGGTCGGTGCACAGCGTGTTCGGCGCGTTGCCGCACGGCGCGGGAATCGCGCTCGCGGGCGTGTTGTAGAAGTCGGTGTGGCTCACGGTCTCCTCGAGCGTGCGCTGCGAGGCGGCCATGCCCTCGGCCTGCGACTGCATGTTGCCGACGACCTTCAGGTTGATGTTGCTGGAGTTGAAGGCGCTCACGGCGAAGAGCGTGATCACGACCAGCATGATCAGCGTGACGATGAGGGTGGCGCCTCGCTGGCGCCGGCTTGTCTGGGTCACGGCAGATCCCTCCTTTGGGCAACGTTCTCGACTCGCACGACGGTGTTGTACGCATGCCGCTGGTACGAATCGCCCGGCGTGTACGTGATCGGCTGCCCGAGCGCGTCGAGTCCGAGCGCGTAGGTCTTCCGGTCGGTGTAGTTCGGCGTGGTGTCGATGTTGCGCGACAGGATGTTGATGCGCGCCGAAACGACGTTCTCCCAGTTGCGCGCGCTCGAGCAGTGGGCCGTGTCGCAGCCCGACGGCACGTAGCTGTTCGGATCCGCGGTGTACCCGTCGGGCTGGCCGTCGCCCGCGCCGAGCGGCAGGAAGTCGACGCCGTACTCGATGTTCAGCATCTCGATGCCTTCGACCATCGGCACCACGTCGAAGCCCGACGGCGAGTTGGGGTCGAGCTCGAGGCGCGTAAGCGTCGGCACCTGCTGCCCCTGGCCGTTGTCGGTCGCGATGTAGTAGATGTACTCGACGTAACGGCGCATGCCGGCGGCGGTCGCGCAGTCCTTCGCCGTGCGGTCGAAGGTGGTGCCGCCGGTGCCGTAGAGGCCGAGGCGATAGTAGTCGCTGATGGTCGCGGACTTGAGCTCCCTGCCGTCGACGGTGCCGCACTTGGAGGACTGCATGTACGGCAAGCCGATCACCGCCGCGGCGCACCCGTTCACGTTCGCTTCGCAGCCGTAAACGCGCCGGATCACGACGATGTCCGTGTTGGGCTTGAGGTTGCCCGGCAGGCACGAAGGCGCGTGCGCGCCATTGTCGAAGCCGTAGAACGCGATGTTCATGTAGCTGGTCCAGACGGCCGGATCGGTCGAGCACACGTCGTTATCCGGGGTCGTGGGAACGAACGTCTGGTACGTCGCGAGCGTGTTGGGGTTGAACTCGCCGTAGAACCCGGCCATGGCGATGTCCTGCGAGAGGACCTCGAGGGCGTAGCGGCCGTTCTCGATCTGGCGGCTGGCACGCTCGATGTCGCTGCGCGAGCGGCTCGAGTTGGCGAATACTCCGGCGAGCCCCGCCAGGACGAGAAGCCCCAGGGTGATGCCGACCATCAGCTCGACGAGGGACACGCCCGCCATCGAGCGGCGCGTGCGCGGAATGCGGCGGATGCGGGTTTGCACGATAGGCCTCGTCAGTTATAGGTGGAGACGCACAGCGCGGTCGCCGGGTCGTTCTGGAGGCAGCCGAGCTCGATCGTCGCGGTGATGGCACGGCGCGTGGCGTCGTTGCCGTAGGAGCCCTGGCCGCACGTGGTCGCCCCGGGCACGACGGTCGGGCCGCTGCCGCGCCAGACGACGGAGACGCGGAATTGCTTCGGCATGGTTCCCTGCAGCGCGTCGATGCAACCGCGCGCATCCTGCATCGCGCCGACGCTGTTGCCGCCAAGGCCCTCGGTCGCCCCGAGCAGCGCGTTGTTCCATTCGCACAGGTCGAGCGCCGCGGTGCTGGAGGCGGTCGAGCAGTCCTGTTGGGGGTTGCCCGTGCCGAGCGCGGCGCCGCCGGCCGCATAGGTCGTGGCATTGCGGCGATTGGCGTTGATGCGCGCGACCATGTCGTTCAGGAGCAGGATCGCCTGGGCGCGCTGGAAGGCCTCGACTTCGGCCAGGCTCACGCGGGATTGCAGGCCGGCGAGGCCGAGCAGCCCGAAGACGACGATGATGATGGCGACCAGGACTTCGATCAGGGTGGCGCCTTGCTGGCGCTGGGCACGACGGTTCATTAGCAAGCTCCCTGGGAGGAGACGGGGCGGCCGCTCAGGTCGACCTTGACGCAACGCTGGTTCTCCGAGGCCACGTCGGGTGCCGTGAGCGAGAACTGCGGCGAGGATCCGCCCGAGAGGCGGCCGCTGCCGGTGAAGACGACGGTGGCCGGGCCGGTGATGCTCACCGTGGTGAACCCCGACTGTTTGCGCACGGTGTTGCCGTTCGAATCGGTGGCCGTCCAGCCGTTCGCCCAATTGCCGCTCACGGGCGTGACGGTGACGGTGGTGTTGCGCTTGAGCGCCTCGCTGCGGGCCAGCACGAGGCCCGAGAAGATGTCGAAGCTCGCGGTCTTCACGCGCTGCGTGCGGACCATCGTGCCCATGTTCGGGGCGGCGATCGCGGCGAGGATGGCGAGGATCACCAGCACGACCAGCATCTCCACCATGGTGAAACCGGAGGCGCGCGCTTTCATGCTCACCACCCCGACGCGCCGTTGAGCGTCTTGTTGCCGTCGCTGTCCAGGGTGAGGTTGCCGTCCGGAGCCTGGACGCCCTGGGGCGTGGCGGTGATCACATAGCTGGGGGTCGCGGCCCCGGCCGCGATGGAAATGGTGTAGTACGTGGTCACGTCGCTCGGCAATGCCACGTTGAGCGACGTGAGGGCGGCGCTGCCGGTGGCATAGCTGCGCGCGTCGAGCAGGTACTGCTGCTCCCGGTTGGCGAGGTCCATCATCGCGCCCTGGGCATCGGCCCGGCGCGCCTTGCGCAGGTGGTTCTGGTACGACGGGAACGCGATCGCGGCCAGGATGGCGATGATCGCCAGCACGATCACGATCTCGATGAGGGTGAAGCCGCGATTCTTCTTCATTTCGCCTCCTTCGCAGTCGAGCCGCAGGATAGGCAAAACAAAAGGAGGGCGGAACGCGCACCCGACGAGCGGCGACAAAAGGGGCTTCAGCGGCGCCCCCGGACGGACGGGCGGCAGGGGCTTTTTTGCCCCCCTTGCCGGTGTCAGCCGGGGTGGTGGGCGGTCACGTTGCGGGGCAGCGGGAAGGTGACCTTCTCGTCGATGCCGTCCAGCTCGCGCACACTCCGGGCGCCCAGCGCCTGCAGCCGCGCGATCACCTCGTGGACCAGCACTTCCGGGGCGGAAGCGCCGGCCGTGACGCCGATCCGCTTCGCGTCCGCGATCCACGCCGCATCGATCTCGTCGGCCTTGTCGACCAGGTAGGCGGCGCGCCCGAGGTTCGCCGCGACCTCGCGCAGCCGGTTGGAATTGGAGCTGTTGGGCGAGCCCACGACGATCACCACGTCGCACTGCGGCGCCATGAACTTCACCGCGTCCTGGCGGTTCTGGGTCGCATAGCAGATGTCGGCCTTCTTCGGGCCCACGATGCGCGGGAAGCGCCTGCGCAGCGCCTCGACGACGCGCGAGGCATCGTCGAGCGAGAGCGTGGTCTGGGTCACGTACGAGAGGTGTTCGGGATCGCGCACCTGGAGCTGCGCCACGTCCTCCTCGGTCTCGACGAGGTGCATGCCGTCGTCGGACTGGCCGAGCGTGCCCTCGGCCTCGGGGTGGCCGCGGTGGCCGATCATCACGACCTCGCGCCCCTGCTCGCGCATGCGCGCGACCTCGACGTGGACCTTGGTGACGAGCGGGCAGGTGGCGTCGAAGACGCGCAGCCCGCGCGCGTCGGCCTCGCGCCGCACGTCGAGCGACACGCCGTGCGCCGAGAAGATCACCGTGGCGCCCGCCGGCACCTCGGCCAGCTCTTCCACGAACACCGCGCCCTTGGCGCGCAGGTCGTCGACCACGAACTTGTTGTGCACGATCTCGTGGCGCACGTAGATAGGGGCGCCGTGCAGCTCGAGCGCGCGCTCGACGATCGCGATGGCGCGATCGACGCCGGCGCAGAAGCCGCGCGGCTTGGCGAGGAGGATCTCGCGTCCGTCCTCCCTCTCCTGAATCTTCGTCATGCCTTTTCCCTTGACGGCGGCTCGTCGTCGATGGACTTTGCCGCGCGGCTGCGGCCCAGGTTCTCGAGCAGCAGGAGCACGACCCCCACGCTGATCGCCGAATCGGCCACGTTGAAGGCCGGCCAGTAGTATCCCGCCGCGTGGAGCTGGATGAAATCGACCACGTGGCCCAGTGTGACGCGGTCCCAGGCGTTGCCGAGGGCGCCGCCGAGAACCAGGGCGAGTGCCAGCGACGTGAGCGGCCGTCCGCGCTGCCGCCGCAGGATCAGCACGATCGCGGCACTGATCGCGAGCGACAGCACGAGGAAGAACCAGCGCTGCCACCCGCCCGCGTGCGCGAGGAAGCTGAACGCGGCGCCCTCGTTGTACGCGAGCACCAGGTTGAACCACGAGGTGAGGACGAGCGCTTCGCCGGGCTGGAAGATGTGCACGATCCACGCCTTCGTCGCGAGATCCAGCACGATCACCACGACGCTCAGCAGGAGCCAGCGCGGCCAGCCCGGGGCCGGGCCCTCACGCATGGGTGCGCGCCTCGCCGGGGCCTTCGAGATTCGAGACGCAGCGCCCGCAGATCGTCGGATGGGCGGAAACGCTCCCCACGTCGGCGCGGTAGTGCCAGCAGCGCTCGCACTTGGGATGGCCGCTCGGGCTCACCGTCACGCGCACGTCGCCCTCGGTGCCGGGCCGCACTTCCGCCTGCGAGGTGATGAGCACGAAGCGCAGGTCGGGCCCCAGGGACTTCAGCAGCTCGAGGTCCGCGCCGCCCGCCTCGACCACGACCTCGGCCTGCAGCGACGAGCCGATCGCGCCCGCGGCGCGGCTCTCCTCGAGCGCCTTGGTGACGAGCGCGCGGATTTCGCGCAGCCGCTTCCAGCGCGCGGAGAGCGCAGCCTCGCCCGCCTGCGGCGGCAGCACTTCCTTCCACGTGTGGAGGAAGATGCTCTCGTCGGGATCCTCCGCGCGCAGGATTCCCCACGCTTCCTCGGCCGTGAAGGAGAGGATCGGCGCCATGAGCCGAAGCGTCATCTGCGTGACGTGATAGAGCGCCGATTGCGCCGAGCGGCGCGCCTTCGAGTCGGTGCCCGCGGTGTACAGGCGGTCCTTGAGGATGTCGAGCCAGAAGCCGCCCAGATCCTCGGAGCAGAAGGTCTGCAGCCGCTGCGCCACGAGGTGGAACTCGAACTTCGTGTAGTCCTTGATGCAGGCATCCCCCATCTCGCGCGTCATCGCGAGCGCGTAGCGGTCGATCTCGACCCACTGCTCGGGCGGCAGCAGGTTCGCACGCACGTCGAAGTCGGCCGTGTTCGCGAGCAGGAAGCGCAGCGTGTTGCGGATGCGGCGATACGACTCCACCACGCGCTTCAGGATCTCGTCGGAGATCGCGAGCTCGCCCGAGTAGTCGGTGGACGCCACCCAGAGGCGGATGATCTCGGCGCCCAGCTTGTCGGAGATCGCGCGCGGCGCCACCGCGTTCTGCAGCGACTTGGACATCTTGCGTCCCTCGCCGTCGACGGTGAAGCCGTGCGTGAGGAGCGAATCGTACGGCGCGCGTCCGTCCATCGCGCAGCCCGTGAGCAGGCTCGACTGGAACCAGCCGCGGTGCTGGTCGCTGCCCTCGAGGTACATGTTCGCGGGGTACTTCGAGTCCGCGAGATGGCGCAGCACCGTGTAGTGCGTCGTGCCCGAGTCGAACCACACGTCCATCGTGTCGCCGATCTTGATGTAGCGGGCGGGGTCGACGCCGAAGTCCTCGCAGGCCGCCGCGAACCACGCCTCGATCCCGCCCACCTCGACCTTCTTCGCCGCCGCCTCGAGCAGCCGCTCGGTGTCCGGGTGCAGCTCGTCGGTCTCGCGGTCGAGGAAGAAGGGCAGCGGCACGCCCCAGTAGCGCTGGCGCGAGAGCGTCCAGTCGGGGCGGTTGTTGATCATCGCGGTGATGCGCGAGCGGCCCCACTCGGGGAAGAAGCGCGTGTTGTTGATCGCGTGGATCGCGAGCTCGCGTAGCGTGCGCCCCTCGGTGCCGGGCTTGCCGACGTTCGAGGGCTTGTCCATCGCGATGAACCACTGCGTGGTCGCGCGAAAGATGATCGGCGTCTTGTGGCGCCAGCAATGCGGATAGCTGTGGCGGAAGGGCTCGCGGTGCAGCAGCGCGCCGTTCTTCTCCAGCAGCTCGAGGATCGGCTTCTCGGCGTCGCGCACCGATTGTCCCGCGAAGGACTCGACGTTCTGCTTGAAGCGGCCGCGATCGTCCACCGGCTGCTCCGCCGAGAGCCCGTACTTCTGGCCGACCTGGAAGTCCTCCACGCCGTGCGCGGGCGCGGTGTGCACGAGGCCCGTGCCCGACTCCGTCGTCACGTGCTCGGCGAGCACGACCGGCACGATGCGCTCCAGGAAGGGGTGGCGGAACTTGAGCCCTTCGAGGGCGACCCCGCTCGCGCGCCCGAGCACCTTCCTGCCCTCGAGGCCGTAGCGCGCGAGGCAGGCATCCTTCAAGGGCTCGGCGAGGATGAGCGCGCCGCGATCGGTGTCGACGAGGACGTAGTCGATGTCGGCGTGCGCGGCGATGGCCTGGTTGCCGGGAAGCGTCCACGGTGTCGTGGTCCAGATGACCGCGGCTGCGCGCTCGAGGTCGGGTGACGCGTCGAATGCGTCGGCGACGGCCTTCGGGTCCACCGCGGGGAACGCCACGTCGATGGCGGGCGACGTGCGGTCCTCGTACTCGACCTCGGCCTCGGCGAGCGCGCTACCGCAATCGATGCACCAGTTGACGGGCTTCAGCCCGCGATAGAGGAGACCGTTCTTCCAGATCTTCGTGAGCGCGCGGATCTCCGCGCCTTCGGTCGCGAAGTCCATGGTCTTGTACGGATGGTCCCAGTCCGCGAGGATGCCCAGGCGCTGGAAGTCGGCCTTCTGCCGCTCGATCTGCTCGGCGGCGTAGGCGCGGCAAAGCGCGCGCGCCTTGTTGGGCTCGAGGTTGCGCCCGTACTTCTTCTCGATCTGGTGCTCGATGGGCAGCCCGTGGCAGTCCCAGCCGGGCGTGTAAGGCGAATCGAAGCCGGCCAGGGTCTTGGACTTCACGACCAGGTCCTTCAGCACCTTGTTCACGGCGTGGCCGATGTGGATGTCGCCGTTCGCGTAGGGCGGGCCATCGTGCAGCACGTACTTGGGACGCCCGCGGCAATGGGTGCGCAGGCGCTCGTAGAGCTTCGTCTCCTGCCAGCGGCGGATCCATTCCGGCTCGCGCTTCGCGAGGTCGCCGCGCATGGGGAACGGCGTCTCGGGCAGGTTCAGCGTGCGCTTGTAGTCGATCTTCTTCGGGTCGTCGGGCATCGGGCTCTCATCGCGTTGCGCCGGCCGCGCGAAAGAACTCGCGGGCGGTGTCGCAGTCGCGCCGGATCTGCGCGACCAGGTCGTCGAGCGAGGCGAACGGCGCCTCGTCGCGCAGCTTCTTCAGGAACTCGATGGAGAGACGGCGACCGTAGAGATCGCCCTGGAAATCGAAGAGGAACGCTTCGAGCGTCGCCGGCCCGTTTTGCGCCACGGCCGGGTTCATTCCAAGGCTCGCCACTCCCTCGAGTCCGCGAGTTGCTGCGCCTTCACATTTTACCGCAAAGATCCCGGTGAGCGCGGGCTTGCGGCGCGCGAGGCGCACGTTGGCGGTAGGGAAGCCCATGCCGCGGCCGCGCTTCGCGCCGTGGACCACGCGCCCGCAGATCGCATAGGGCCGGCCGAGGAGGCGGCCCGCATGGTCCAGGTCGCCCAGGGCCAATGCCTCGCGCACCGCGGTGCTCGACACGCGCTCGCCATCGACCACCACCGCGGGGTGGGCGTGCACCTCGAAGCCCCACTGCCGCCCCGCGCGCGCGAGCCGTTCGACGTCGCCCTGGCGCCGCGCGCCGTAGCGGAAATCCTCGCCGACCATGACCCAGTGCGCGCCGTAACGGCTCGCGATGCGCCGCTCGAAATCGTCCGCCGTGAGCGCGGCGAAGCGCGCGTCGAAGCGCTCGACGAACGCGGCGTCGAGGCCCAGGCGCGCGAAGTCGGCCAGGCGCTCGGCGAGAGACGAAAGCCGTGGCGGCGCCTCGTTCGGGCGGAAGAATTCGCGCGGCAGCGGCTCGAACGTGACCGCGCCGCTCGCGAGTCCGCGCGCCGCCGCCTCCGTGCGCACGCGCTCGAGGATCGCCGCATGGCCGAGATGGACGCCGTCGAAGCTGCCGATGGCGATGGCGGTGCCGGCGGGTGCCCCCGCGTGCCGCAGGATGCGCATGTCAGTGGCGCGGCTCGTGGCGCGCGAAGTCGCGCGGCCGGAAGCCCATCACCGCGAGCGAGCCGAAATAGGCCGCGATGCCGGCCACGATGACGAGCGCGAGCTTGAATGCGCGCATCTTCGCGTCGATCTCGAACCACGAGCTCTCGCGTCCCATCGCGTACCAGAGCGCGCCGCCCATCATGTAGAGCGCGACGCCGAGCTTGACCAGGAACGCCGCCCAGCCCGGCTCCGGCGTGTAGGCCCCCGAACGGCGCATGAGCACGTAGAGCCAGCCGGCATTGAACGTCGCGCCGACCGAGATCGAGAGCGCGAGTCCCGCATGGCGGAAGAGCGGCACGAAGAGCGCATTGAGCGCCTGCGTCACGATGAGCGTGTAGATCGCCACCTTCACGGGCGTGCGGATGTTCTGCTTCGCGTAGAAGCCGGGTGCCAGGATCTTCACCAGGATGATGCCCGCGAGGCCCACGGCATAGGCGATGAGCGCGTTGCGCGTCATCAATACGTCGACCTGCCTGAAGCTGCCGTGCCAGAAGAGGGTCGCGATGATCGGGGTCGCGAGCAGCATGAGCGCGATCGCCGCGGGAAGCGCGAGCAACAGTGTCACGCGCAGGCCCCAGTCGAGCAAGCGCGAATACGCCGCGGCATCCTGCGCCGCGTGGTGCCGCACGAGCGACGGCAGCAGCACGGTGCCGAGGGCGACCCCGAGCATCGCCGAGGGGAACTCCATGAGGCGGTCGGCGTAGTAGATCCACGAGACCGGGCCGTTGCCGAGGTGCGATGCGATCTGCGTGTTGATGAGGAGCGAGATCTGCGCCACCGACACGCCGAGCGCGGCCGGCGCCATGAGCTTCAGGATCCGGCGCACGCCCGGGTCCTGCGGATCCCAGCGCGGCCGCGGCAGCATGCGGATGCGCGCGAGGAACGGCCATTGGAAGAAAAGCTGTGCGACTCCGCCGAGGAAGACGCCCCACGCGAGCGCGACGACGGGCTGCTCGAGGTGCGGCGCCACCCACACCGCGCACGCGATGAGCGAAAGATTGAGCAGCACCGGCGTGAAGGCCGGCGACTTGAAGCGTCCCCAGGTGTTCAGCACGCCCGAGGCGAACGACACCAGCGAGATGAAGAAGATGTAGGGGAAGCAGATCCGCAGCATCCGCACCGTGAGCGCGAACTTGTCCGGGTCCGCCTCGAACCCCGAGGCCGTGAGCCACACGACGCCCGGTGCCGCGATGACGCCCACCACCGTGATCGCGAAGAGGAAGAGCGCGAGGACCGAGAGCACTTTCCCCGCGAGCCCGCGCGTCGCCTCGTCCCCCTCGCGTGTGCGGTACTCGCCCAGCACGGGCACGAAGGCCTGCGAGAAGGCGCCCTCCGCGAAGAGGCGGCGCAGCAGGTTGGGGATGCGGAACGCGACGAAGAAGGCGTCGGTGAGGGCGCCCGCGCCGAACATCACGGCGATGAGCGTGTCCCGCACGAAGCCCGTGATCCGCGACAGGAACGTCATGCCGCTCACGGAAGCGGCGGCCCTGAGGAGGTTCAAGCTAGGGCTTTGTTTCTTAATGACAAGCGGTGTATACTATCAGGCTTCGCTTTTTCATTGTCCTTATTCATCCCACATGGCCAACACCAAGCAGGCCGCCAAGCGCGCCAAGAAATCCGTCAAGCAGCGCGGGCACAACGTGAGCATGCGCAGCGAGCTGCGCACGGCCATCAAGAAGGTCTACACGGCGCTCACCGGCGGCGATGCCGGCAACGCGAAGACCACGCTCGAGTCGAGCACGGCGACCATCGACAAGATGGCGCGCAAGGGCATCATCCACAAGAACAAGGCGGCGCGGCACAAGAGCCGCCTCGCGGCCCGGGCCAAGGCGCTCGCCGGCGGCGGCGCGCGCACCTGATTCCCGCAGACTCGCAGCCGACGGCGGCCCCGGGGCCGCCGTTCTCGTTTTGGGGCCCGATACCGCATTAGCCGAGGAGAACCGATGAGCGCGGCGCACCTGATGCAAACCTATGCTCCCCAGCCCGTGGCGTTCGCCCGTGGGGAGGGCGCGTGGCTCTGGGACACCGAGGGCCGCAAGTACCTCGACGGCCTCGCGGGTATCGCGGTGAACGGCCTCGGGCACAACCATCCCGTGCTCGTGCCGGCGCTGCAGGCGCAGGCCGCGAAGCTGATCCATGTCTCCAACCTCTTCCGCGTGCCGGAGCAGGAAGCGGCGGCGGAAAGCGTCTGCCGCATCGCGAACATGGACAACGCGTTCTTCGCCAACTCGGGGGCGGAGGCCAACGAGGCGGCGATCAAGCTCGCTCGCCTGCACGGCCACCAGCGCGGCATCGAGAACGCGACCATCGTCGTGATGGAGAAGGCGTGGCACGGCCGCACGCTCGCCACGCTCTCGGCCACCGGGTCGCGCAAGGCGCAGGCCGGCTTCGAGCCGCTCATGGGCGGCTTCCTGCGCGTGCCCTACGACGACATCGCCGCGATCGAGCGCCTCGAGAACCGCAACATCGTCGCCGTGCTCCTCGAGGTGCTGCAGGGAGAGGGCGGCATCCATGTCGCGCACATGGAGTACCTGCGCAAGCTGCGCGAGCTGTGCGACCAGCGCGAGTGGCTCCTCATGATCGACGAGGTCCAGAGCGGCATCGGCCGCACCGGCAAGTGGTTCGCGCACCAGTGGGCCGGCGTCACGCCGGACGTGATGACCCTCGCCAAGGGACTCGCCTCGGGCGTTCCGGTCGGGGCCTGCCTCGCCAAGGGCGCGGCGGCGAAGGTGTTCAAGCCGGGCAACCACGGCACGACTTTCGGCGGCGGCCCCCTCGTGAGCGTCGCGGTCTCGAAGACGCTGGAGATCATCGAGAAGGACGGGCTCCTGGATCACGCCGCGAAGATGGGCGAGGTGATCATGGGCGGGCTCAGGCGCGAGCTCGAGGGCGTGGCCGGCGTGAAGGAGGTCCGCGGCATGGGCCTCATGATCGGCATCGAGCTCGACCGCCCGTGCGGCGACATCGTGAAGCGCGCCCTCGGCGCGGGCCTCGTCTGCAACGTGACCGCCGAGCGCGTGATCCGGCTCCTGCCGCCGCTCGTGATCCGCGAGGCCGAGGCGAGGCAGCTGGTCTCGATCCTGGCTCCGGTGATCCGCGACTTCCTCGCGCAGGGCGCGGCCGCCGCGGCGTGACGTGAAGCATTTCCTGCAGCTCACCGACTTCGGCCACGACGAGTTCGAGCACCTCTTCACGCGCACCCGCGTCATCAAGGAGCGCTTCAAGAACTACGTGGCCTACCAGCCGCTGGTGGACCGCATGCTCGCCATGGTGTTCGAGAAGAGCTCCACGCGCACGCGCGTGTCGTTCGAGGCGGGCATCTTCCAGATGGGGGGCTCGTCGATCGTGCTCAACACCGGCGAGACGCAGCTCGGGCGCGGCGAGCCCATCGAGGACGTGGCGCGCGTGGTGTCGCGCATGGTCGACATCGTGATGATCCGCACCTTCGAGCACGGGATCCTCGAGCGCTTCGCGGCGCACTCGCGCGTGCCGGTGATCAACGGCCTCACCAACCAGTACCACCCGTGCCAGGTGCTGGCCGACCTCTATACGTACGTCGAGCACCGGGGATCGGTCGCGGGCAGGACGGTGGCGTGGATCGGCGACGGCAACAACATGTGCAACACGTGGATCCAGGCGACCCGCCTCTTCGACTTCAAGCTCAACATCGCGACCCCCGCGGGCTATGGCGTGGCGCCCTCGATGCTGCCGAAGAATTGCGTGAAGCACGTGGAGGTCTTCGACGATCCCATGGCCGCCGCGCGCGGCGCCGATCTCGTGACGACGGACGTGTGGACCAGCATGGGGTGGGAAGGCGAGGAAGAGAAGCGCCGCCAGGCCTTCGCGCCTTTCACCGTGGATGCCGAGATGATGGCGCTCGCCGCGCCGCAGGCGCTCTTCATGCATTGCCTTCCCGCGCACCGCGGCGAGGAAGTGGCGGCCGACGTGATCGACGGCCCGCAGAGCGTGGTGTGGGACGAGGCCGAGAACCGGCTGCACGTGCAGAAGGCGCTCATGGAGTACCTGCTGCTGGGGAAGATCGAGCGCTGATATTGTCGCCCCCGCGCAGGCGGGGGGCCAATTTCATTTCTTCTTCGTCTCGTCACCCAGCAGCGGCACTCCGCTGCTTCCGCCGCCCAGCAGCCCCGTCTCCGAATAGATCCGCAGCTTGTCGCGCGTATCGACGATGTCGAGGTTGCGCATCGTGAGCTGCCCGATGCGATCGGCGGGCGTGAAGAACGCCTCGCCTTTCTCCATCGTGAGGCGCTCGGGCTTGTACGTGAGGTTGGGGCTCTTCGTGTCGAGGATCGTGTAGTCGTTGCCGCGGCGAAGCTCGAAGGTCACCTCGCCCGTCACCGCGCGCGCGACCCAGCGCTGCGCGGTCTCGCGCAGCATCATCGCCTGGGGATCGAACCAGCGGCCCTGATAGAGGAGGCGGCCGAGGCGACGACCGTTCCCGCGGTACTGCTCGATCGTGTCCTCGTTGTGGATTCCCGTCACCAGCCGCTCGTACGCGAGGTGCAGCAGCGCCATGCCGGGCGCCTCGTAGATTCCCCGGCTCTTCGCCTCGATGATGCGGTTCTCGATCTGGTCGCTCATGCCGAGGCCGTGCCGGCCTCCGATGGCGTTCGCCTCGCCGAAGAGCGCCACCGCGTCCTTGAACGTCTGGCCGTTGAGCGAGACGGGTTGTCCTTCCTCGAACGCGACCGTCACGGCCTCGGCCTTCACCGGCACGTCCTCGCGCCAGAAGGCAACACCCATGATCGGGT
>Ga0157372_10002519_pt1 | contig 19877 bp, 17 predicted proteins | sample C55metaG_FD_115307 | JGI IMG/M metagenome (GOLD analysis project Ga0157372, IMG submission 115307) | Corn rhizosphere microbial communities from Kellogg Biological Station, Michigan, USA - C5-5 metaG | ecosystem: Host-associated > Plants > Roots > Rhizosphere > Soil | place: USA: Michigan... | reverse complement strand
TTTTTTGATTTTAGCAATCCATGTATTAGATTTGTAGCTATTTCAATACAAGGTTACCACCTTGATTTGTGATAAGGTTTAGGTTTAAAGCCTCCAAGCAGCGAGTGCAAGGAGGCTTTTATTTTTTAGTCTTATCAATAACGCATCAACTAAAGCTTTAGTATATGAAAAAGTCAAAGTTGAAAGTATTTAGTCGAAAGTATTTATTTGCAACTGCCACCCTTGAGATCAGTGATTTATGATTTAAAATACGGTGCGACTCCGGTTGAGCAATGCTGTAATACCTATCCGGCTTTGAACTTACGACTAACAACTCAGGGCTTAAGGCTTACCTATTTTCCTTCACCACATCGATAAGCCAGGTCACCAGGCCGATAAAACCGGCAATAAATAACCCTGCTCCTGCACCGCGCGCGTAATCGTCCCATTTTTCGCCGGGACCACTGGGAATGGCCATCCCAGCCGAAAACAGGATAATACCTATTAATAAAAGATAAACAGAGCGTTTTGCTTTATTTTTCATCGGCGTAAATTAAAAAAATCATTTTTAATTTCTGTATTTTTGCAACCTCCTAAAAAAGAGGTGAAATTATAGATGTACAAGGAATATAAGCAGTTAAATTTATAGCAAACCGGCAAAGAGATACTGGATTTCTGGAAACAGAAAAATATTTTCGAAAAAAGCATTACCAGCCGTCCGGCGGGTAACCCTTATACTTTTTATGAAGGGCCGCCGAGCGCTAACGGCATGCCTGGTATTCACCACGTAATGGCGCGCTCAATTAAAGATATTTTTTGTCGCTACAAAACCCTTAAAGGCTACCAGGTAAAACGTAAAGGCGGTTGGGATACCCATGGTTTGCCTATTGAGCTTGCCGTTGAAAAAGCCCTGGGCATCACCAAAGATGATATCGGCAAAAAAATAAGCGTAAAGGATTATAACGATGCCTGCCGCAAGGAGGTGATGCGTTATACCGATGTTTGGAACGACCTGACTGAACAAATGGGCTACTGGGTTGACCTGAACGATCCGTACATCACTTACAAAAACGAATACATTGAAAGCCTTTGGTGGATCCTTAAACAGCTGCACAATAAAGATTTGCTGTATAAAGGGTACACCGTACAGCCATACTCTCCAAAATCTGGTACCGGCCTAAGCTCACATGAGCTTAACCAGCCTGGCACCTACAAAATGGTGAAGGATACCACCATCACCGCGCAGTTTAAAGTTAAACGCGACGGCGATTCGGAGTTTTTGTTCAACGGAATAGATACGGAAGTATTTATCCTCGCCTGGACAACTACCCCATGGACTTTACCATCAAACTGCGCCCTCGCCGTTGGCGAAGGTATTACCTACGTTAAGATCAGCACCTTTAACCCTTACACCTACCTACCGGTTTGTGTAGTGCTGGCTAAAGACCTCGTTAAAAAATATTTCAAAGCAGAAGGTGAGAATGTTTCGTTCGCTGATTACAAAGGTGGCGACAAGATCATTCCATGGAAAATCGAGGCAGAAGTAAAAGGCAGTCAACTGGTGGGCATCCACTACGAGCAACTGATGCCTTATATAACTAATGAGGACCTGGAGAAAAACGCGTTCCGTGTTATTCCTGCCGACTTTGTTACCACGGAAGACGGTACCGGTATAGTACACACCGCATCTGTTTTTGGTGCGGATGACTTCAGGGCCTGTAAAGAAAACAATGTGCCATCGGTAATGGTGAAAGACGAAACCGGCAAAGATGTTCCGTTGGTGAACAAACAAGGCCGTTTTGTTGATGAAGTTACCGATTACGCCGGCCGTTACGTTAAGGAAGAATATTATACCGACGCAGAGCGTGCCGAAGAAGGTTTTAAACCGACCGACGTACTGATCTCTATCAAATTAAAAACCGAGAACCGCGCGTTCGACGTAAAAAAATACGAGCACAGCTACCCGCACTCATGGCGCAGCGATGAGCCGATATTATACTATCCGCTTGATAGCTGGTTTATCCGTACCACCGCTGTAAAGGATAAAATGGTGGAGCTGAACAAAACTATCAACTGGAAACCGGAATCGACCGGTACAGGCCGTTTTGGTAACTGGCTGGAAAATTTGGTGGACTGGAACCTTTCACGTTCACGTTACTGGGGCACCCCGCTGCCTATCTGGCGCGAGGAAAACGGAACGGAAGAGATCTGCATTGGTTCAATTGCCGAATTAAATGAAGAGATTGCAAAATCGATCAAAGCAGGTTTCATGCCTGAGGGTTTTAAGTTGGAAGACATGCACCGTCCTTATGTTGATGATGTTGTTTTAGTATCATCAACCGGCAATAAAATGCTGCGCGAGCCCGACCTGATCGACGTTTGGTTTGACTCGGGCGCTATGCCTTACGCACAATGGCATTTCCCGTTTGAAGGCCAGGAAGAATTTAAGAATGCGTACCCGGCAGATTTCATTGCCGAGGGCGTTGACCAAACCCGCGGCTGGTTCTTCACCCTGCACGCTATAGCCGTAATGTTGAGCGAAGCAAGTGACGAGGTGAAAGCTATCAATGAACAGGTTGGCAATAAAGGTATCGCGTTCAAAAACGTAGTATCAAACGGACTGGTACTTGATAAAAACGGCAATAAAATGTCTAAACGCTTAGGCAACGCTGTTGATCCGTTCGAAACCATCGAAAAATATGGTGCTGATGCTGCGCGCTGGTATATGATCAGCAATGCATCGCCATGGGATAACCTTAAATTTAACGAAGAGGGTATAGATGAAGTCAGGCGTAAGTTTTTCGGTACACTGTATAACACCTATTCATTCTTCACACTGTACGCTAACATTGATAAGTTCACTTACAGCGAAGCCGAAATTGAAATCAGCAAACGCCCTGAAATTGACCGCTGGATCATATCACTGTTAAACACCCTGAGCAAAGAGGTTGACGGTTACTATGCCGATTTTGAGCCAACCAAGGCGGCCCGTGCTATCCAGGAATTTGTTGATGTGCATTTCAGCAACTGGTTTATCCGTTTAAGCCGCCGCCGCTTCTGGAAATCTGATAATACAGAAGATAAGCTTTCGGCTTACCAAACATTATATACCTGTCTCATCGCTATCAGCAAACTAATGTCGCCAATTGCACCATTCTTTGCCGATAGATTATATTGCGATCTGAATGCTGTTACGGGTAAAGAGGAGTTTGAATCGGTACACCTGGCTTACTTTCCTGAGTATGACAGCGCTTTGGTTGATGCCGAGCTTGAAGAGCGCATGCAGCTGGCACAGGATGTTTCGTCATTAACCTTGTCACTTCGTAAAAAGGTGAATATCAATGTGCGCCAGCCATTGAGCAAAATTTTATTGCCAATACTGGATAAAAGCTTTAAATTACACGTTGAGCAGGTTAAAGACCTGATTTTGTCTGAAACCAATATTAAAGATATCGAGTATATTACCGATACCGCAGGTTTCATTAAAAAGAAAATAAAGCCAAACTTCAAGGCCTTAGGCCAAAAGGTAGGTAAGGATATGAAAGTTGTAGCCGAAGCCATCACAAACTTCTCCCAGGATGATATTGCCGCTTTAGAAACCAACGGCAACATCCCGGTTCTTGATGGCAAATACGAAGTATTAGCTACCGACGTTGAGATCATAGCCGAAGATGTACCCGGATGGCAGGTAGCAAATTTGGGAAAACTAACCGTGGCTTTAGATGTTACCATAACCAACGAATTAAAACAGGAGGGTATCTCGCGCGAGTTTATCAACCGTGTGCAGAATATACGTAAGACCAAAGGATTTGAAGTAACTGACAGGATAAACGTGCAGGTAAGCAGCACCCCGGCGATCAGAGAGGCCGTGGAAAACAATCTATCCTACATTTGCGCCGAAATTTTGGCCGACAGCATTACGTTTGTGGATAACCTTACCGGGGGCGAACCTGTTACAATTGACGAACAAGAAATATTGATTGCTATTAGTAAAGTATAATGAAACAAGAACAAGAAAAAACCAGATATTCTGAAGCTGACCTGCAGGAATTTAAAGGGATTATCCTGGATAAAATGCGCATAGCCCGCGAGGAATTAAACTCATTGGCTACCTCATTGAGTTCGCCTAATGCCAACGGCACTGATGATACCGCCGGTACTTACAAAACATTAGAAGATGGTTCGGCCACGCTTGAAAAAGAGCAGATAAACCAGTTGGCAGCCCGTCAGAAAAAATTTATTGAGCAGCTTGAAGCCGCGCTTGTACGTATTGAAAATAAAACTTACGGTGTTTGCCGCGAAACAGGCAAGCTGATCCCGAAAGAGCGTTTACGTGCTGTTCCGCACACAACCCTCTCTATGGAAGCTAAATTAAAGCAATAAATGAAGGCTGCTTATACCAAACCTTTTTTAACTGCTGCCTTTATCATCCTTGCCGACCAGATCATTAAGACCTGGGTCCGCGCGCACATGCAGCTCCAGGACGAAATTCGTTTCCTGGGAAGCAGGGGGATGCTGCACTATACCGAAAACAACGGTATGGCATTTGGTATGGAGTGGGGCGGCGATGCGGGCAAACTGGCTTTAACGCTGTTCCGCATAGTTGCGGTTTGCGGTATAATTTACACTCTTATTTATTTAATTAAACACAAATACCATCGCGGGCTCATCATGAACGTAGCGCTCATTTTAGCTGGCGCCATGGGCAATATTATCGATTCAACCTTTTATGGTATAATGTATAAATATGCCCCTTTATTTCATGGCCGTGTGGTTGATATGTTTTACTTTCCGCTATTGCGTGGCACCTATCCGTCATGGTTCCCGTTTTGGGCAGGCGAGTCGTTCGAGTTTTTCAGGCCGGTTTTTAACCTGGCCGATGCCTCTATTTGTGTAGGTGTAATTATGATCCTCCTGTACCAGAGGCGCTATTTTAAACACGAAAAACCAGAAGTAGCCAGCCCCAACAGCGAAATGGTTGAAGAATAAAATTATTGGAAACTTAATATATCAAAAGCCGCTCATCGCGGCTTTTTTCGGTTCATCGCCTGTCGCCCAGGGTTAGTCGAAGGGTTACGGAGGCCCGTCCACTATGCTTCGAGAACCTAAGCATAACATCCTTTTTTCTTTACGTGCCGGCCTGTCACCCTGGGCTTGTCGAAGGGTCGCGCGCAGAGGCCTGCCCACCATGCTTCGAGGGCCTCAACATGACAGCCTTCTTTTATTTATTATTGAAATGTCGTTCCTCAAAAATCCACATAAACCAACCTGCAAACCTGCTTGCTGCTCCTGTTGGCATCGGTAACTATCAATGCCCCCTTCTTAAACAGGGCTATACCTTCCCAGTTATTTTTAACACCATCAAATGAACGTACATATTTCCACTGCTTACTTTTACAGCTATCCAGCATCACAATCGCTGCGTAAGGGTTATTATGCAAGTAGTTAGGATCAGTACTCAGTTTACTCCCAAGTTCAGGAATTAGTTTACCTATAGCCGCCTCGGACTTTTTAACCCAATCGTTATTTAGATAAGCATCGTAATCGCCGTTCCAGAAATAGTTGACCGCGTAGATCTTCCCATCACCGGCAGCCGCAATGTCCGTGATCCTGAAATATAGCAATGGCGTTGTAATTTGCTGAGGGGCTTTACTAAAAGAAGTATCTATCAAATAGCCGCAGCCACCTTTAGGCATGGCATTAAACTCATAATAAGTCAGCAATTTGTTTTCTTTCGGGAGATAGGTAACGCTTTCAAACCCGGCATTACTGATGGATGGATATCTCCGCAGGGAAATAAAATGCCCCGGGTCAATTATCACCTTTCCTTTAACGGTATCCAGTTTGCCTTTCAGCACAAAACAGTATGGGTATTTATCATCCGTTTCGATAGAAAGGAACACTGTGTTATTTGCGATACTAATAGCTTCAAAGCCTTCGTAGTTTGCCTTTACAGAATCGGGTAATAAATTCAGCCCTTTTACGCTGATGGTTTTATAGGCTGATAATGCTGTATCCTGCCCGTCAATAACCCTGTTAATACTGTCTGCAAGGATACTATACAGGTTAAATGTGCTATCCAATTTTGTTTCTTTATGATCGCCGTATTGCGGTTCGAGGTAAAGACGGCCGCCATAAATGGTCATACCCGAAAATTCTTCGTTCACACCGTTGATGGCTTTTGGCAGAGGGATATTTTTATACACATGTTGTGCCCTCGCAGCCATTGCCGAAAAGACGGTCACAACCAGCATAAATAACAATCTTCTCTTTTTCATATCACCCGGATAATGTTGATTAAAAGTAGATAATAAAGTCGGGAAATTTTAACCTCGCGTCCGTTTGTAAGCGAGCGCTTAATATGGTTTGCGATCGCATTACCATTAGCGTTGCAAACACACCCAGGTTACGCACTCGTTTGTAAACCAGCGCGAGTTAACATTTATAAATGTAAACCCTACGCTAATCAATAAAACCTGCTTTAACACGTTATATATTACCACAAGCGGCTAAATAGTGTATATTGGGACTTAACAGAGCCAGATTTAACAATTATCACCAAACATTGTGAGTGTTAAACAGATATATCTGCCGCGATATATAACGATTTAACACTTTTTAACATTTAAGCATGGATTTTAGTTGGCGAAAAATTGAGCGGGTGTTTAAGTTTGCCTACCGAAACGAAAAAATTAATGGAAGAACAAAATAGTTACACTGGAAATGTTTCATCAGCAGCTCCGGCAGCTCCAACATCGTATTCAACCGATATCAGGGCGCTGAATGAAATGATACAAAGAGAAAGCGCGTTTATCGATCTGCTGATCATGGAGATGGATAAGGTAATAGTTGGGCAACGTTACATGGTTGAGCGCTTGCTCATCGGTTTACTTGCTAACGGGCACATTTTATTGGAGGGTGTACCAGGATTGGCAAAAACGCTTGCCATCAATACCCTGTCAAGAGCTATCCAGGCCGATTTTAGCCGGATCCAGTTTACTCCGGATTTGCTCCCTGCCGACGTGCTGGGTACCATGATCTACAACCAAAAAAAGGAAGAGTTTATTGTGCGTAAAGGCCCTATCTTCTCCAACTTTGTTTTAGCCGATGAGATCAACCGTGCACCAGCCAAAGTGCAAAGTGCGTTGCTTGAAGCCATGCAGGAGCGTCAGGTAACTATTGGCGATACCACGTACAGGCTTCCCGACCCGTTCCTGGTATTGGCAACTCAAAACCCTATTGAGCAGGAAGGTACCTATCCCCTGCCCGAAGCTCAGGTTGACCGTTTTATGCTTAAAGTAGTGATCAAATATCCTAATAAAGAGGATGAGAAAAAGATCATGCGCGCCAATATCTCCCCTTCGGGCATGAATAAGCCAAACGCCATCATCAAGCCAGATGAAATCATGAAGGCCCGCAAAATTGTGCGCGAGGTTTATATGGACGAAAAGATAGAGCAATACATCATCGATATTGTTTTCGCTACCCGTTTCCCCGATCAGTTTAAGCTTGCCAAATACAAGCCGCTTATCACATTTGGTGCCTCGCCAAGGGCCAGTATCAGTTTGGCACTTGCAGCCAAGGCTTATGCCTTTATCAAACGCCGTGGTTATGTGATCCCGGAGGATGTACGTGCTGTTTGCCACGATGTGTTAAGGCACCGTGTTGGCTTAAGCTACGAAGCCGAGGCCGAAAACATCACCAGTGAGGATATTATCACAGGAATCCTGAACGCTGTTGAGGTACCGTAATGGCCGCCCCACCCAAACCTTCCATGAGAAGGGAGGGCTTTAAGAAAAAGGGCATTTAATTAAAATTAACTAAGACATTCAAAAGTCTCCTCTTCCGGGGGAGATTTAGGGGGGCGCCTATGGAAACCAAGGATCTGCTAAAAAAGGTTAGGAAAATTGAGATTAAAACACGTGGCTTAAGTAACCACCTGTTTTCGGGTGAGTATCATTCGGCTTTTAAAGGGCGCGGTATGGCCTTTAGCGAGGTGCGCGAATACCAGATCGGCGACGAGATCCGTACCATCGACTGGAATGTGACCGCCCGCTTTAACCACCCCTACGTAAAAGTTTTTGATGAGGAGCGCGAGCTTACCGTGATGGTGCTGATGGATGTGAGCGGGTCTGAAAACTTCGGCACGCAGAACCAGCAAAAGCAGGACCTTGCTACCGAACTTTGCGCGGTACTGGCATTTTCGGCCATACAAAACAATGATAAGGTGGGTGTGATCTTTTTCAGCGATAAGATCGAGAAGTTTATTCCGCCCAAAAAGGGCCGTAGTCATATTTTAATGATCATTCGCGAGCTGATCAATTTTCAGCCCGAAAATAAAGGGACCAACGTAGCCGGGGCATTAAAATATTTTACAAGCGTTATTAAAAAGAAATGCACCGCCTTTGTGATCTCTGACTTTATTACGCCCGAGTTTGAAAACGAGCTCAAAATCGCCAATAAAAAGCACGATATCATTGCCGTAAAGCTGTACGATAAGCACGAAGAAGAGTTCCCGAACCTGGGCCTCATCCCCGTTAAGGACGAGGAAAGCGGGCACATCATGTGGGTAAATACCGGCGATAAGGCTGTTCGCGATGCCTTTAAATGGGATGCTGTGAAACGCAACGCCGCCCTGCAAGATGCTTTTCGCCGCTCGGGGGTCGACTATACTACCATTGGCACACATGAATCATACGTTAAACCATTAATGACATTATTTAAAAAGCGGGAAGGCCGGCGGTAAAATATATGAACAGGTACATGAAATACACCCTGGCTATGTTGGTATTGCTTGCAGGCTTTTACCAAACAGGCAGGGCACAAAACTTTGGGGCAAAGGCTACACTGGATAAAAAATCTATCCTGATAGGCGAACAAACACGGCTCAACTTAAGTATTCGTTTTCACGCTAAGGACAGCATCGGATTTCCTAAACTGGCCGACAGCATCGGCAAGATCCGGATTGTAAACTTTAAGGCAGATACTGCTTTTGATAAGGGCGATCAGTCTATCGAAACCATCAACAGGCATTATACCATTACCGCTTTCGATAGCGGCACCTATATCATCCCGTCATACGCCTATAAGTCACCGGTAGGCGACTTACTAACGGACACATTGAATCTTGATGTCAGAACTGTTGCCGTTGATACAACTAAAGCGTTCTATGACATTAAACAGCCACTGGCTGTTAAATACACTTTTTGGGACTGGCTGCGTGATAACTGGAAGCTGGTTACAGGTATATTGCTTGGCTTGATCGTTATTGGCGCCGTTGTTTATTATCTGTTAAAACGGCCTAAAAAAGAAGTGATTGTTGAAGAAGTTAAGCCCGATATCCCGTTGCATATCCAGGCCCTTCAAAAACTCGAAGAGATCAAAAACAAGCAGCTTTGGCAGCATGACCAGGTTAAACAATATTATATCGAACTGAGCGACGTGGTGCGCGAGTATCTTGAAAAACGGTACAACATCCAAGCCCTGGAGCAAACATCCGAAGAGATCTTTGCCAGCTTAAGGCGCATGGACATAGCCAGCGAAGACAGGAACCTGTTAAGGCAATTGCTCATACTTGCCGATATGGTAAAGTTTGCCAAAGAGAAACCCGCGGCCAATGAAAATGAAAAGAGCATGGAAAACGCCGTTACTTTTATTAAAGATACACAACCCCATGCCAGGCCAACCGATGTAAATGTGAAGGGAGATGAGGCAAAATGATTTGGTTTAAAGGAATAGAATTTGCTCATCCGGGCTTTTTCTGGCTGCTGATCAGCATTCCGCTTATGGTGGGCTGGTACATCTGGAAACAAAAGCAGTTGCAGGGTAACCTGGCTATGCCTACTATCAGGGGTTTTGCCATGATCACAAAAAGTATGCTGCCGCATTTCAGGCATTTGGGCATCATATTACGCTCATTGGCAATGGCCGCGCTTATTGTAGCTCTGGCAAGGCCGCAATCGTCATTAAGCTGGCAGGATACTACTACCGAGGGCATCGATATCGTAATTGCATCGGATATCTCGGGTAGCATGCTTGCCGAAGATTTTAAGCCCAACAGGCTTGAAGCCGGCAAAAACATCGCTATTGATTTTATCCAGAACCGCCCTAACGACAGGATAGGCCTGGTAGTTTTTAGCGGTGAAAGTTTTACGCAATGTCCGCTCACCATTGATCACTCAGTACTGGTAAACCTGTATGCCGATATCAAAAATGGGATGATTGAAGACGGTACCGCTATTGGCATGGGCTTGGCTACGGCAGTAAACCGTTTAAAGGATAGCGAGGCCAAAAGTAAAGTGGTGATCCTGCTTACCGATGGTTCAAACAATTCGGGCTCTATCCCCCCGGTTACCGCTGCCGAAATTGCCAAACAATTTGGTGTTAGGGTTTATACAGTAGGCATCGGCACTAACGGCTTTGCACCTTACCCGGTTCAAACTCCAATGGGCATCCAATATCAGCGCATGAAGGTTGATATTGATGAAGGTACATTGAGCAAGATCGCCACAATTACCGGCGGTAAATACTTCAGGGCAACCAACAATAGTGCTTTGAAGGATATTTACGAGCAAATTGACAAATTGGAAAAGGCCAAGATTGATGTTACCCAATACCGCAAAAAAACAGAACGGTTTTTACCTTTCGCCATTATTGCGCTGGCGCTTTTATCGTTAGAATTTTTAACAAGACACACCCTGCTTAAGGGAGCTATAACATAACAGCATGCTACGTTTTGCAAATACAGAATTTTTATGGGGATTGCTTGCTATTCCGCTGCTGCTCTTTATTTTTTTGAGAGTAAACTGGTGGAAACGTAAAGCCATAGCCTCCTTGGGTAATAAGGAAGTGGTGATGCAAATGATGCCGCAGGTTTCCTTTTCACGCCCATGGATCAAATTTATCTTTTTTATAGTGGCCTATGCTCTGCTTATAGTGGGCATAGCCGATCCGCAGCTGGGTTCCAAAACCGAAGAAGTAAAGCGTAAAGGCGCCGATTTGATGATACTACTTGACGTATCCAACAGTATGCTGGCGCAAGACCTTGCCCCTAACCGTTTGGAAAACGCCAAACGTGCGTTATCCCAATTGATTGATAAACTGCATGACGACCGTATCGGCATCGTTGTATTTGCGGGCCAGGCTTATGTACAGCTTCCGGTAACTACGGATTATGCGGCAGCTAAACTGTTCCTCAATACCATTAATACCGAAATGGTACCAACACAGGGCACAGCTATTGGCGCTGCAATTAATTTAGGCATGCAGTCGTTTGATTTTAAGAACGGAACAGGCAAGTCCATTATCATTATTACTGATGGTGAAAACCACGAGGACGATGCTGTATCGGCAGCCAAAGCCGCTTTAGCAAGAAATGTTACGGTAAATGTAGTTGGTGTAGGTTCGGAAGAAGGTGCACCAATCCCCATTTATCAAAACGGCAAACAAACTGGTTTCCATAATGACAGTACCGGCCATCCTGTAGTAAGCAAGCTGAATGAGCAAATGGGCAAGGAGATTGCCGAAGCAGGAAACGGTGTTTATGTACGCGCCAACAATGCCAACAGCGGCCTCAATATTGTAATGGACCAGATAGCCAAGGTGCAGCGCAAAATGACGGATACCAAACAGTTTAAGGATTTTGAAGACCGGTTTCAGTTTTTTCTGGCCATTGCCTTTGTATTGTTATTGGCCGAATTCTTTATTTCCATCCGTAAAAACATGCGCCTGAGCAAGATCAAATTATTTGAAGTAAAAAACACATGAAGCAATATATCATAGCCATTTTATTAGTGCTGCAGGCTTCATTTATTTTTGCCCAGCAGGAAAAAAAATACCTGAGGCAGGGTAACGAGCTTTATCAGCAAAAAAAGTTTAAAGAAGCTGAGGCGGCTTACCGCCAGGCCATGAGCAAAAAGGAAAAAACCCTGGAGGGTAATTTTAACCTTGGCGACGCCATGTTTAAACAGAAAAAATATGATGATGCAGCGGCGCAGTTCAATAAGCTGGCAACGACATCCATTGATAAAAATGTAAAAGCAGGCGCCTATCACAACATCGGCAATTCATTTTTGACCGAAAAGAAATACCAGGAAAGTATCGACGCTTATAAAAAGGCCCTCATTAATAACCCTAAAGACGAGGAAACCCGGTATAACCTTGCCTATGCTCAAAAAATGCTGAAAAACCAGCAGGATAAGAATAAAGGCGGCAATAAGAATAATAAGGATAAGGACAAAAACAAGGATAAGAATAAAGATAACAAAGACAATAAGGACAAGGATAAAGACAAAAAAGATCAGGATAAAAATAAGCAGGACCAGGACAAGAAAGATCAGGATAAGCAAAACCAGGATCAGAAAGATCAACAGGGACAGCAACCTAACCAGTTGTCAAAAGATGACGCCCAGCGAATGCTTGATGCCCTTAACAATGATGAAAAGCAAACCCAGGATAAGCTTAAGAATAAAAAATTAAAAGGTGCCAAGGTGCCTATTTCAAAAGATTGGTAAAATCTTGTTGTTTTGTAGATACTAATGAAAATTAAACTTTCCATATTAACGCTGCTGCTGTGTTGCTCAAGCCTGATTTTTGCGCAGGTAAAGTTCACAGCATCGGTAAATAAAACCACCATAGGCACAGGCGAAGTACTTGAAGTAACCTTTTCCATCAATGCCAATGGCGATCGTTTTGCGCCACCGGCTTTTGGCGGCTTTCAGGTAGTGGGCGGACCCAATGTATCCAACAGTATGTCCATGATCAATGGGGTTACTTCATCAAGCATTGCTTACGGATATGACTTGGTGCCTACCCGCGAAGGCGAATTTACTATTGGCCCGGCTACAATTATATCGGGTGGACGGTCTTACAGTACATCCCCGATTAAAATTAAAGTGGTAAAAGGCCAGGGCGGGCAGGCCAATCAGCAGGCTCAGCAACAACAAAGTAACGGCCCCGATAGCCGCAACATTCAAAAAGGACGTGTAAGCGATATCTCCAAATCATTGTTTTTACGTGCCGAGGTAGATAAAACAACGGCCTACATGGGTCAGCAGATCATGATGAACCTGCGCCTTTATACCCGGGTTAACATCGCCAACGGCGAACCGGAAAAAATCCCTGATCTGAACGGATTTTACAGCCAGGAGATCAAAAACAATAATCCTAACGCCCAATGGCGCACCGAAATTTTAAATGGCGTACGGTACAACGTAACCGACATTAAGCAAACCGTACTGTTCCCAGAGCATGAGGGCGATATCACCATTGAGCCTTCTGTCATGAACTTCATAGTAAGGCAGCAGGCAGCTTCATCATCAGGCGACCCATTCGATGCATTTTTTGGCGGATATGAGGATGTGAAGTACAAGGTTAAAAGCACTCCTGTTGTTATCCATGTAAAGCCATTGCCGCTGGCAGGCAAACCTGCCGAGTTTACCGGCGCGGTGGGTAAATTTAATATTGAAGCTTCACTTGATAAAAATGATGTAAAGGCTAATGACGCCATTAATTACACCATAAAGGTAAGCGGTGCTGGAAACCTGAAATTATTAAAACCGATAAGCCCAACTTTCCCGGCTGACTTTGAGAAGTATGAGCCCAAGATAACCGATACCATTACCATAAACGCCAGCGGGGCATCGGGCAGCAGGAAATACACCTATCTGCTGATCCCAAGGCACCAGGGTGACTTTACCATCGATCCGGTTAAATTCGCATACTTTAACCCGGCTACCGGCAGATATGTTACTTTAACTACCCAGGCATTCCATATCAAAGTAGCTAAAGGCTCCGGTGATGGCAGTAACGTTACCGCCTTTTCAAACGCGGGCAAACAGGATGTTAAGGTGCTGAGCAATGATATCCGTTACATAAAAACCGGCAGCGAGGTAAATGAAGTAGGCAGCGATTTTTATGGATCGGGATTGTATTATTTCCTGCTGATCCTGGGTCCGGTAGGTTTTATAGGCGCTTTAATTTACGGTAAATGGCGCGATAAAAACAACGCAGATGTGGTTGGTTTAAAAAGTCGTAAAGCAGGTAAAGTGGCAGCCAAACACCTGGCCAGTGCCAAACAGCAACTAAACGATAAAAAGGCCTTTTATGAAAACCTGTTCCGTGGTCTGTATGGTTATTTGAGTGACAAGCTTAATATTCCGTACGCAGATCTGAACCGTGAAAAGATAGCATCAGAGCTAAAAGCACGCTCACTTGATGAAAGCCTTATTAACGAGATGCTTGACACCCTCGACCTTTGCGAAATGGCGCGCTATGCACCGGTATCGGGCATTACAGCGCAACAGGTGTTTGATAAGGCCCAGAACATGATCAATAACATTGAAAATAAAATATAACATGATGAAGCGCGTTATATACTTACTGCTCATCATCGTTATGCCGATATACGCATTAGCTAACGATGAAGCTAACATCCTGTTAAAAAAAGGAAACGACCAGTACGCCAAAGGTCAGTACAAAGAGGCTATAACCACATACCAAAAAATTGTGGACGATGGGCACCAGTCGGCATTGGTTTATTATAATTTGGGCAATGCCTATTTTAAAAATGAGGATGTGCCATCTGCCCTGCTGTATTACGAAAAAGCGCACAAGCTTTCGCCGGGCGATGAGGATATCAATTTCAATATCCAGTTTGCCAATCAAAAAACAACAGATAAGGTAGAAGCCGGTACCGAGTTTTTCATAACCAAATGGTGGCACTCGTTTATTCTCCGCTTTTCGTTAACAACTTTGGCAGTGATGACAATCCTGTTCTTTGTTGCAGGATGTGCATTGCTGATCGTGTATAGGTTCACTAATTCGGTAAGCATAAAAAAATGGTCGTTTTATTTGGCTTTAGTGATATTGATTTTCGGATTTGCAAGCATGTTTGTTGCAAGTCGCCAGGATCAATATTTTGACGCACACCATGGCGCAATCATTTTCAGCACATCGGTAAACGTAAAAAGTGCTCCCACACCCAATGCCAAAAACCTGTTCCTGATCCATGACGGCACCAAGGTTGAAATACTGGAAGATAACAACGGCTGGACGAAGATCAGGCTGGCCAGCGGCAACGAGGGCTGGATCAATGCCTCGGACGCTAAGGAAATATAGTTTTGAGGAGGTGAAAGGATAAAGGTAAAAGGCGAAAGGTTGCAGTCCTGATAGAATTTAATTCACCACGATGTCATTTCGACGAACAAAGGGCGGCTTGTGCGGAAGGCTGTGAGGAGAAATCTCCTACGCCCTACTTAGCGACCATGAAAGCGTTAGTACAGAGCGTATAAGGTTTCTCTTTCGCCCTATAGCTCTTACCCTCCACCGCTCTATCGAAATTACAAAAAAATAAAAATGCTTTTTGCCTTAAGCTTTAGGCTTTAAGCTGTGTTTCGCTAACAACTCCAATACATCCTCTTTCGTGCCGGTAAAAGGGCCCGATGATTCTATTTTAAAGCTGGCCATGGCGGCTGCAAACTCGCCCGCTTCCTGGAAACCTTTTCCTTTGGCACGTTGATATAAATAGCCTGCCATGTAGGTATCGCCGCAGCCGGTAGCATCAACTACTTCAACCGGTTTATATGCTGGGATCTGGTAATAAACACCGTCGTTGTAAATAACCGACCCCATGCTGCCCAGGGTTACAACCACTTCTTTAACGCCCCATTCGTTTAACACTTTGGCACCTTCATGGATATCAGTGATACCGGTAAGTACTTCCATTTCGTGCTCATTCACTTTCAGGATGTGGATGTGTTGCAGGGCTTCGCGTTTTTCGGGCCAGTCGATAGCCACTACGTTTTTATCTTCCACTTTACGCAGGTACCCCTGCGCATCAAGAGAAAGCTTGCCGCGCTGAGCGAGAGCTTTTATAAATTCTACAGAAATATCATCGGCCAGTAAAGGACCTAAATGATAAACGTTAGACTGAATTTCGTCAAGTTGTTCGATAGTGAAAGGATCAGCTTTTTGCAGCACACGCTGGGTACGGTGATCCTGGTTAACAGAGTAAATATTTTCAAAGTAAACTGTTTCGCCACCTGTAGTAGCATGTACTTCGATACCCTTGTTACGGAGTTTTTCAACAACCGGCATTTCGCTCAAAGCAAGCGAAGTAACCAGTGTATAGTTCACGTCCATATTACGGATGGCGTTTGAAAAGTAAAAAGAAGTACCGCCAGCCATATGCTTCGCCGCTTGCGGTGTCACCACTTTATCTAACGTAATATGCCCTACACAACAAATATCGTACATGAAAATTCCCTATTATGATTTGATACTCAGCTCCTATTATAAAAACAAACGGCAAATGTAAGAAATAGGATTTTGTGTACAACAAGTTATCTGTTTTGTGACAGGGAAATCACTTTATGAGTTACTTAGAATTTATACGATGCTCAACACATCCGCACCCGCCATTTCGGCCAAATCATCAAAATATACTGATGCCAGGTACTCCCAGCTTAACCGGCTGCTGTATTGAAGCCCCTCTTCAATAAACTGTTCTCTCAGGCTATTGCTCTTAAGCAGTAATTCAATCCGCTCTACATAACAGCCGGCATTATATGGTTCGCATTTAAAACCGTTAATGCCTTGCTCAATAAAATCTTTTGAACCGCCGCCATTGGCAATAACGCATGGCAGTCCGGATGCCATAGCCTCAAGTACAACGTTACCGTAAGCCTCAGATACAGAAGGGAAAAGGAACAGGGTTGACGATGCATACAATACCGAAAGCGTTTTATGATCTACCTTACCAGTAAACACTGCGTTGGGCATCTTTGCCTCGCAGGCCTTCCGCGCAACACCATCGCCGGCAATTATGAAGTTAACTTCGGGATTTCTATCCTGCATGATGGTATAGATCTCAAACATGGTTTCCAGGTTTTTTTCCCAAACCAGGCGGCTGGCAAACAAAATGGTGGGATTATCATTACCTGTGAGCGAGCGCAAACTTTTTTTATGCCGTGGCGAAAACAGGCTGGTATCTATTCCTCTCTGCCATAGTTTCATACGGTAGGTATCAACCCCCATATCAATCAACTCTTCCTTCATAGTAATTGAAGGCACATAAACCTGATCGCATTGATTATAAAAAGCCTTGTGACTTTCCGACATCATTTGCTTAACCTTATTGATCAGGAATGGGGTATGTTTCAGGTAGTAATCGATATATGAAATAAAATGTGTGTGATAGATACTTATCACAGGCAAGCCCTGCTGGGTAGCATATTTTAAGGCGAAACTACCTAAAAGCGACGGTGTCGCAATATGTACAACATCTGGCGAAAAGTTATCTATCTCTTCTTTTAGCTCGCTCATCACCAAGCCAGGTATTGCCATGGTGTAACCGGTATTAATTGGTAATGTTAAAGCCGGCACTTTTAATGATTCAAATCCGGCTATACTGTCGGGACCGGCACCATAAACAAACAGAAATTCAAAAATATTCCGGTCAATACGTTTAATGAGCTGATACATGGTGCGTATTGCACCGTCAAAATCTTCAATAAGTATCTCGGCGAAAAATGCTACTCTGATCTTTTTCATCTTATTGACTGATTAGCGGTTATTACTTGGTGTTCACCTTCGCATATCTTACGGGTTCCGTCCCCATCATCAGGAACTCTCTTAATTCGGCTAATTTATCGGTGTTGATCAGGTCAACCTCACATTCAAGCAAGGCCTTCCATACTTCCTTGTTTTCGGGAGAAGCCCACAGGCGTACCCGTTTTTTATGGTGATGCGCAGCGGCTACGTAATCACGAAGCAGTTGTTTCTGATCTTCAGGCATGGGGCCTTTACCTGTCCAACTGATCAGGCGCGAATATTTGCAGCTGGCAGTTTTATAAACAGTGTTTGAAAGCGTATCGGTATGTACCTGCATCAGGTCTTCATCAATAAAAGCAAAGCGCTGTTTTTGCGCCTGAAGTATTTTATAAGGCTTATTACCGGTTATCACAATGGTTACGCTCCCTTCTGTTATTTCGCCGTTATTATAGCTCGACAACATCGGCGCGTAGCGCTTTAATACTTCCGACAGCTTTGCATAGGTTTTTTCAGCGTCGGATTTGATATCGATCATCAGCGTAACAGGAGAAAGCGGGTACACCACCTCCCTGTTTTTGCCTTCGTAACAGTTAAACAATGGCTTTAAATAAAGCTGCTCCAGAGTACGCTTTTTTTGGAAAGCAGGCAGCATATGTGCCACCAGCAATTCGTCATCGCGCAGGTAAATATCAGCCTCTACGTTTTGAAAACCGTTATCCAGGGCATCATACAGAGGCCGGTTATGCCAGTAATCATTATGGGCGAAACCTTTGGAGAGGGGGCTGTTTTGAGCCTGGCAGGTAATGGCTCTGAAGGCAAGGATAACAAAAAACAGAAATTTCAGGTGCTTGTGGCAAAATGCTGCTTGCATCGTAATTTGTATTTGTTGCTACAAATTTACCCTCCCGATATGTACAGGCAGTTATGTCATGGTAAAGTAAAAGCATCAATTGCTTTAATTTATTGTAAATGGCTTAACATTTTCATCACATTAAAATATACAAACCAACACTTTTCGATTAAGGCGGATTCATATTAAATATGCATTTTATAAACACGTGTTAGTAAGCTATGCGGATCTGCGAAGGATTAATTCGGCAAGCTGCTGCCAGTTAGTGGCTCTTTCGGGAAGCGCAAACAAATCTGAGATAAGCATAAATATGTCTTCCGCACTTTTACCCTCCTGCCTTAAATATCTTATCGATGTTGAACCGGCCGATTTGGATAGTTTTTTACCATCCGCTTCAAGCAACAGTAGATGATGATAAAATCTGGCATCATTAAAAGCCTGCTTCTCCAGTACCGTTGCCAGTTGAAGTTGTGCCAGTGTTGATGCCCGTAGATCTTCGCCTCTCACAATCAGATCAATGCCGTAAAACAGGTCGTCAACAATTGAAGTAAGCTGATAGGCCGGGAAGCCGTCTTTTTTCCTGACCACAAAATTTTCCATTTCGACAGGTAGTTGTGCCTGGATAATAGTACCATCATAGTTTTTCACCTGTAACGAAACTGCATTATTGGTATGTAATCGCAAGCTCGCGTCGGGGGTATTAAGGGGGAACTGCTTCGCCAAACAAGTGCAACCTCCAGTTTCACTAAGTTGTTTGCGGGAACAGGTGCAGGCAAAAACAAAATCACCCGCAACCAATTGATCAAGAGCTTCATTGTACAGCTGCATCCGATGAATTTGGGAGAATTGGGATTCAAAATCATCCGCATCCCGCGGGCCTTCATCCCAGGGGATCTCCAAAAATCGTAGCGTATCGAAAATATCAGTCAGGTATTCCCGGTTAACCCTTGCCCGGTCGAGGTCATCAATCCTCAATAAAACTTTAGCGCCATGCTTACGCGCCAATGCCGCGGTGATAGAAAAAGACAGCACATTGCCCACATGCAAAAACCCGCTTGGTGTTGGAGCAATGCGGGTTTTATTAAAATGTATCGGGGCACTTGTCAATAGCTTTTAGGATTGATGAATGCTAAGATACAAAAGCGGGCGGCTATAGCAAATAGTGTGACGGATTCCTTTTGAGCGATGGGTTGTGCGATTCCCTCCCCTGGGAGGGTGTAGGGAGGGGTTTCGTCGACATACCTATGCGCTTTAATGACGCACAAACCCCTCCCTGCCACTACTCATTCCAACCACACCCCTCCCGGGGGGAGGGAATTGAAAATGGAGCGCCTCCTATAAACCATTATGCCAGCAACGTACCTCCATCAACCACTAAATTCAACCCGGTGCCAAAGCTTTGCTTCATAAGATAAACAAAAGCAAGGGCAACGTCATCCGCGTGACCAACGCGACCAAGCAATAACGTATCTTTTGCCCAATTGTAAAGGCCTTCTTT
>Ga0157372_10002516_pt1 | contig 19887 bp, 15 predicted proteins | sample C55metaG_FD_115307 | JGI IMG/M metagenome (GOLD analysis project Ga0157372, IMG submission 115307) | Corn rhizosphere microbial communities from Kellogg Biological Station, Michigan, USA - C5-5 metaG | ecosystem: Host-associated > Plants > Roots > Rhizosphere > Soil | place: USA: Michigan... | reverse complement strand
TCATCACATCAGCGAGGTGCGCCTGCGCGTGCGCTATGCTGAAACCGATCAGATGGGAGTGGTCTATCACGCCAATCATTTGATCTGGTTCGAAGTCGGCCGGGTCGAATTTCTGCGGCAACTAGGATTTTCTTATCGCGAGATGGAAGAAGATGATGAATGCTTCATCGCCGTGGTGGACGTGCGATGCCGCTATAAAGCCCCGGCGCACTACGACGACGAGGTCCTCGTGCGCACGCACCTGAAGAACGTTCGCGAGTCGGTAGTGCATTTCGGGTATGAGTTAGTCAGAGTCGGCGATGATGTCTTGCTGGCCGAAGGCGAGACGACTCACGTGGTCACGGACGCAAACATGAAGAAAAGAGCGATTCCGGAAAAATATGCGAAAGCATTTCGGGAAGCAATGAGCAAGTCGTAACTGTCGCGAGCGCAAATTTAAGAGCAAACCCTAACCACAGAGAACACAGAGTTCTACAGAGGTAGGCACAGAGGAAAATCGAGGCGGAGCTCAAAGCTAATCGCTAAGAGCTAAAAGCTGCTTTCATGAAAGCCCTTCACATTAACGGAAACGACCTGACGCTCGAAGCCGTGCGTGACGTCGCGGTTGAGGGCCGCCCTGTGCTGCTGGCGCCGGATGCACGCGAACGTGTGGACAAGGCTCGGGCCGTGGTCGAGGACATTGTTACAGGAAACAAAGTTTCATACGCAATTACAACCGGCGTCGGCAAGCTGAGTGATGTGCGCATTGCCGGCGATCAGATTCGCGAATTACAATTGAATCTCGTCCGATCGCACGCGGTGGGTGTTGGAGATCCCTTACCAGTTGCGGAAACGCGCGCGATGATGCTGTTGCGGGCAAACTCTCTTTCTAACGGCCACTCGGGCGTTCGATCGATCGTGATTGACACGATTTGCGAACTGCTCAACCGCAGTGTCACGCCGTTTGTGCCGTCTCAAGGCAGCGTCGGCGCGAGCGGCGATCTTGCTCCCCTGGCGCATCTTGCTCTGACGCTGATCGGCGAAGGCGAATGCGTGAATCAAAGTCTCGCTCGCGTTCCTACGGCGGAGGCTCTGAAGCGAGGCGAGGTCAAACCTCTCGTGCTCGAAGCAAAAGAGGCGGTTTCGCTGATAAATGGAACGCAGGCGATGCTGGGCATTGGAACGTTGGCACTGCTCGCAGCTGAAACTTTGGCGGATTCAGCCGACGTGATTGGCTCAATGACGCTCGATGCTTTGCGCGGAACCGACGTCGCCTTCGACGAGCGGATTCACAGGGCACGCCCGCACGCGGGACAAATCAAGGCTGCAGCCAATCTTCGGAAGATGCTAGAAGGCAGCGAAATTCGAGAATCGCATCGCGACTGCGCTCGAGTGCAGGATGCATATTCGTTGCGCTGCATTCCACAAGTCCACGGCGCTGTGCGCGATACGCTAGCCTATTGCCGGTCGATTTTTGAAGTAGAAGCAAACTCGGCAGTAGATAACCCGCTAGTTTTTCTAGCCACAGACCATGTGGGGACGGCCGCCCCCGGCCGTCCGGCGGAGCAAAGCTCTGCAAGCATCGGCGCCGAAGTTCTCTCCGGTGGAAATTTTCACGGTGAACCCCTAGCCTTCGCCCTCGATTTTCTGGCCATCGCGCTAAGCGCCCTGGCAGGAATTTCCGAGCGCAGAATCGAGCGCCTGGTAAACCCTGCCTTGAACGAAGGCCTGCCACCATTTCTCGCACCAGGAGCCGGCCTAAACTCCGGATTTATGATGCCACAGGTCACGGCGGCGGCATTGGTTAGCGAGAACAAAGTGCTGGCGCACCCGGCGTCGGTGGATTCAATTACGACTTCTGGCAACAAAGAAGATTATGTTTCGATGGGAATGACCGCGGCTGTGAAGTTGCGCAAGGTGGTCGAGAATACGCGCAACGTCCTCGCGATTGAAGCCATAGCGGCTGCGCAGGCGCTGGATTTTGTTGCACCACTTAAAACCGGGAAGCGTGGATTGAAGGCCTACGCGGCAATCCGGTCGGTCTGCGCTGCGATGGATAGAGACCGCGTGATGTATGAAGATTTCGCGCGCACTGCGAAGTTGATTGCAGAGGGGAAATTGGCGGCGGCATTGAATTGAGCCACTTATCTTCGCCGGAAACCTTAACCACAGAGGGCACTGAGTTTCACAGAGGAACAACCACAGAGGCAGTGGCACCCGAGTGCCCATTCCGTTACTGGTCCTGCCTTGCACCGCTACGCCAAACCGGACACAATACTCCCGACTCGCTCTCCCTCAATGGAATCCAGTATGCGTTTTATCTTGTGGACGATGGTTGCAGTGGTTGGCGCTCTGGCGCTCGCAACGATAGCGCTACATCGCGGTGAGCAGATCAATGCGTTGTGGCTGGTGGCAGCGGCGGTCTGCACCTACGCCCTGGGATACCGCTTCTACAGCGGTTTCATAGCCGCAAAAGTTCTGGCGCTCGATCCGCAACGCGCTACCCCTGCCGAGCGACTCGAGAACGGCCGCGATTTCCTTCCGACAAACAAGTGGGTGGTCTTCGGACATCACTTCGCGGCTATCGCAGGACCCGGGCCGCTGGTGGGGCCGGTGCTGGCGGCGCAGTTCGGTTATCTCCCCGGAACTTTGTGGATCCTAGTGGGCGCGGTGTTTGGCGGTTGCGTGCAGGATTTCGTAATCCTGCTTTTCTCAGTACGGCGCGATGGCAAATCCCTGACGGAAATGGCGAAATCGGAGATTGGGCGCGTAGGAGGCGTTGTGGCCTACGCGTCGGTGATTTCGATTCTGGTCATTCTGCTCGCAGTCTGCGCATTGATTGTGGTGAACGCGCTGAAGCAGAGCCCGTGGGGAACGTTCACCATCGCGATGACGATTCCGATCGCATTCCTTATGGGTATTTACTTGCGTCGGATACGGCCGGGGCGCGTTATGGAAACTTCCGCGATCGGATTTGTACTGGTGCTGGCGGCGATCTGGGGCGGGCAGTGGGTTTCGCAGACGCCGGCCATCGCAACCTATTTCACTATGACCGCGCCGGCGCTCGCGGTCGCGCTCATCGCTTATGGCTTTGCGGCTTCTGCGTTGCCGGTTTGGCTGCTGCTTGCGCCTCGTGATTATCTGAGCACATTCGTGAAGCTCGGAACTATCGCGCTGCTGGCCTTGGGAATTGTGGTGATGCATCCCACGCTGCGCATGCCGGCGCTGACGAAATTCGTCGACGGCACGGGGCCGGTCTTTGCTGGAAAGGTCTTCCCTTTTGCCTTCATCACTATTGCCTGTGGGGCGATCAGCGGTTTTCATTCACTGATTTCAAGCGGCACGACGCCCAAGTTGATCCGGCGTGAAACGGAGATTCGCCTGGTTGGTTACGGCGCCATGGTTGCCGAGTCGATGGTCGCGATCATGGCAACGGTTGCGGCCTGCGTACTGGAGCCCGGAACTTATTTTGCGATCAACGGTCCAGCGGGAATCGCGGGACAACTACCCGAAAAAGCCGCCAGCACAATTAGCGCGTGGGGATTTCCTGTAACCGCAGCGGGGATGCAGGCGCTGGCGCAAAGTGTTGGCGAACAAACGTTGTTCAATCGCACCGGAGGCGCTCCGGCATTTGCGGTCGGCATGGCGCATATTTTTTCCAGTAGCCTCGGAGGTCAGGCTGTCATGGCGCTCTGGTATCACTTTGCGCTGATGTTTGAGGCGTTGTTCATTTTGACCGTGCTCGACGCCGGTACTCGAGTGGGACGCTTCATGGTTCAAGATGCACTCGGACATGCGTGGAAACCGCTGGGCCGTACCAGTTGGTATCCATCAGTGCTTGTGACCAGCGGACTGATCGTTTGCGCTTGGGGATATTTTCTGTGGCAGGGTGTCCGCGATCCGCTCGGTGGAATCAACTCGCTGTGGCCGCTCTTCGGAATTGCAAACCAGTTGCTGGCGACCGTGGCATTGTGCGTTGCGACTTCAATCATTATCAAGACTCATCGCGCAAAGTACATGCTAGTGACGCTCGCCCCGCTGGCATGGCTGGTAATAGTAACGTTTGCTGCTTCCTGGCACAAAATCTTCGATCCTGATCCAAGAATTGGATTTCTAGCACAATCGCGAAAGCTGGCTTTAAGTGGCGGAAGCGCGCGATTGATCTTCAACAACCGGCTGGATGCCGTAGTCACCGGAGCGTTGATCGTTATGGTCGGATTAATTCTTATCGAATCTCTCCGGCTGTGGTTCGGAATCTTGATCGGGAAGAAAGAAGCACAGACGAAAGAATCGCCATTTGTGCTCACGAGATTGGCCAAAGAGCAAATATGAAGTTTTTGCGTTTGATACGAGCGGTCCTGCGCGAGATTTTTGATGAAGCGGCTTATGAGAGGTTCTGCATACGAGAGGAGCTCCCCGCGGGGCAACAATCCTATTCCAGATTTATGGAGCAGATGAAGAATGCTGCAAAGCAGAAGATTCGTTGCTGCTGAGCCGGCAAAGAAAGCACTAGTTCTTTCCGGTTTGATTATGATCCGGCGAGTCCCAACTCCTTAGCAATTCCCTTCAGTGCCTCTATGCAAAACGCGATGTGCTCATCGAGATCGAAGCCAAGGTCGCGCGCCCCGTTAATGATGTCATCGCGGTTGACGCTGCGAGCGAAGGCTTTGTCCTTCATTTTCTTGCGGACGGACTTTACTTCAACTTCAGCAAGAGACTTGCTGGGTTTTACCAAGGCGATGGCGGTGATGAATCCGGCCAGCTCATCGCAGGCAAAGAGCGCTTTCTCCATGGTTGTGTCGCGACTTACACCGCTATATTCGGCGTGCGACATAATTGCCCGGCGGATTTCGTCTGAGTATCCGCGCTCTTTTAGAATTTCGTTGCCTTTGTAAGGATGCTCCTGAGGCGTCGGATATTTTTCGTAGTCAAAGTCGTGGATCAGTCCGACCGTTCCCCATAGCTCCTCATCGGCGCCAAATTTTCTCGCATAAGCGCGCATGCAGGCCTCAACCGCCAAAGCATGCTTGCGTAAGCTCTCGGATTGAGTGAACTCGGTCAGCAGAGCCCAGTCTGCGGTTCGATCGGACATTATGCGGACATCGTAACATTCCGCTCAAACCCACTACCACGAAGGACACGAAGGTTCACGAAGGGAAAGCGATCTGAACAGGAATCCAATCAGTAAACAGTCGGTTGGCCTCTAATTCATAACGTCTCACATTTTGCTTGACATTCACAGGCACCATACCTCAGATTACGTTGTAGCTGGAACTCAGCGATGGGTTCCTGGGTGATTGTCAGCTCTGGCAACTCCCACCTGTAAATGGCCACTAATCTTGCCCCGGTTGATTCCCGGGAGGTCGTACGATGCGACCATTGCCTTCTGGTTCAATTTCGCACATCCAATAGCCTTTGCCGGCGATGCCATATTTCGCTGGATGAAGAAGAGCCAGAAATCGTACAGGCGCCGGCGCCGCAGCTCGTACCACCTGCGCACCGCGGCCACCTTAACCTCGCATCTTCCATCCGCGCCATGCGCTTGCGCAATGGGCTGAGCCAGCGTCAACTGGCTGGCCGCATGAGCGTGCCGCGGACCTACGTGTCAAAAATTGAAAATGAAAAGGCCACGCCCACGCTCTCGTCTCTCGAGAGATTGGCGAGGGCGCTGGAGGTGACCGTGCCCGATCTGTTAAGCGGCGGTGAGAGAAACCGTCAGGATGAAATCAGCGAACTGGTGAAAGATCCGTTTATCGCAGAGATGCTGCCGTTCATCTCGCAACTGAATGGGATGCAGATGTCGAGCATCCTGACCCAGGTGCGGGATTTGACGATGAGACCAAGAAGGACGGCTTAGATTGTCTTTTCGCGGGCGAGGGCGCCCGCGCCACACTTGCAAAGTTTTATCCGGGCAAACCAGCCAACCTGAAGCCGGAGCTGAAAAGCTTCGGCTTTTTTTTGCGAGCAGTGATCAGTGCATAGTGGTCAGTGATCAGAGTTCTGAGATGATTGTTCCCTGCTGGTTCGGTATTGTTCAAGCAATTGTTGGCGATTCTCACGCAGATCGGCCCCGCTGGAGCTTGCCGGATACGGTTTTGATCCCATCAGGCCTCGCCACAGAACTTGATTAAAAATTACCGGATCCAATCTGTCTTCGACTGTGAAATCCATTCCCTTGGTCGCCGCTGACCAATAAGCAGCGTCATGCGTGGGTCGCGGCACTTCGGTTTGCGGTCGTGCGGGTAATGGAAGCTGAGTGTTGTAAAGCATCTCGGGAGGAATGGCGATGTAGTTCCATGTCTTGAGGCTGACGTCGAATACGTCAGTCATGGCTTTCGCCGAGGAATCACTCAGGCTCAAATTGCCGGTGCCGAGAATTTCTTCGATCGTACGCAAAATGCTTAACGTGGTGTAGGGCACGGAGATCACTTTTTTCTGCTTCACGTAAGGGCCGATCACGAATGCCACGCTGCGATGGGAATCGACGTGGTCACCGCCGTCCTGAGAATCGTCTTCGATCACGAAAATTAGTGTGTTGTCTTTATACGGGCTGTGGGCAATTTTATCGGCGATCAATCCGACCGTGTAGTCATTATCAGCTACCTGCAGCTCGGGTGTGTTGACGCCAAGGATTGCGTCGGCGAAATCGCCGGTGTGATCGTGCATGAAGCGAACTAAAGAAAGATTGGGCAGGCCGCCTTTAGCGAACTTGCCGTCGAACTCCCGTTCCCACTCCTTGAAGCGGTAATAGTCGGGAAAAGCGTTATCGAAGCCGCGAAAATAAATATCGGTGTAGGGGCCGAGCACCGCGCTTGTGGGATATGCAACTTGAGTGTGCGATGACGCGGGATCAAGCAGCAATGGAATTTTCGATTCCGCAAATTGCGGAGTCGGGCTATAACGCGCCAGATCGACGAAGAATCCATAACTGCGAACTGAACGGTGAGCGCGCATTGCCGCATTCCAGAGATAACCGGTTCCATTTTCATCTTCAGGACCATCAGGGGCGGCGACGTTTGCGGTCCCGGGCAAATCGTCGGGATCATTGGGAGTTGCAGGATTGGCTTTCAGGCGATCGGCAAGCGTCGCGTACCCGACGTTGATGTCACGATTTGTGCCTTCGGTCTCATAACTCAAACCGCGGTCCGAATAATCGACGGGTGCTTCTTTCTCCACCAGATCCAGAGCGCGCGCTGAAGTTGACCAGGACCATCCGTCGAAACTGACTTCGCTGGTGCAATAAAAATTGTCCAAGGTTACGAAGTTGCGCGCGAGTTGGTGAAAGTTCGGAGTGGTTGATTCAGGAAACTCAGTCAGACTGGGGTCGCCATTCCCAACTTCCAGATCGCCCAGTACCTGATCGTAAGTTCGATTTTCTTTGACGATATAAATGACGTGCTTGATATGTGCGCGCAGAAACGCGAGTTTGGCAACGTCGGCGGAGCTCAGCGTCGCTTTGAAGTTGTTGTTGGCAGCAACCTGCTGGGTAAGCGCCTGCAGTTCGCCGGACGTGGGAGTGGGAAAACTTTGCAGACCGGCTTTTATTAACTGCAGATTGTATTGATTATCAGCGCCGCACTTTGCGGCTTGTTCTTTGGTCAATCCCCGACAAGAGCCGTGGTTCGGCCCAGTGGGAGACTTGCCGTTGACTACGTAAGTAAACTTTCCGTCCACACTGAAGCTGATCGAGTTGGGGTACCAACCTGTCGGGATGAGGCCGATGACGTGGCTCTGCTTTGGGACGGGGTCGAGTTGAATAACGGCAACGTCATTCATCCAGCCGTTGGTAACATAGAGCGTTTTTTCGTCGTGCGAGAGCGTGACGCTGTTGGTGTCGTTTCCTTTTAGCTTCAATTTTGCCCGAGGCAAAAGGCCTGCCGGAGCAGTGACCGCGATGTTGTCGACGAGACTATTCGACTTCGTGTTGATTACGCCGACGGAATCTGTATTATCCTGCGCCACGTAAAGAGTAGACACGTCCCTGTTCAGGACCATGCGGTTGGGCTGGCCAGGCACATGGATACGTTTAGTCACCTTGGGCTCTGCCGCGAAATTCACTACAACAATTTCGCGATCGCGGATGCTGGAAATGTAAGCGGTGTCGTTGCCCTTGATCACAACCCACAGCGGGTACTCACCGCCAGGGACGCCCGATTTGCCGGGGTCTTCTTTACCGGGGCGGAGATCGAGTTGCCCGGAAACCGACCATCCAGTTTGCGATTTCGTCAGCACGCTGATGGAGTCGTTGTAATAATTCGCGACCACCAACTTGTCACCGTCGCCATCAATCGCAATGCCAGCGGCCTGCGGCTTGACCTCGTTGCCTACCCCCGTCCCATTGTGTCCAAGAGCGATTGGACTTCCTGGCTGCTCGGTCCACTGGCCGTCTGAGCCGAGTCCGTAATAGTGCACGTTGTCATCAATCCCGCCGCTGACGTAGAACCTGTCGCCCGAAGGATCAAAAACTATCCCGCTGTAAGAATTTGGTACATGAATGACTTGTTTCTGTACTGGCTTGTGTTGCGAAATATCGTAAACAAAAACAAACTGAGTCGAGTCCGCGGGAATGGCATGTCCGGAAGCGTCGTTCAGCATGTTATATCCGCTGGTTAGAACCAGCAGAGTTTTGCCGTTGGGACTGACAACGCTGGTGACGGCCTGCCCCGCAAGATATTGCGGGTTGTCAGCTAAGCCCGGATTCAAAGGTACGAATGCGGCGCCGGTTGGCGCGGTAGGCGTAATATGCTGGCCGCTGTTGGGGATTTTTTGCTGCGCAGCCAGCACTGGAATTAAAGCGCAAGCCAAAAATATCACAAGGACCGTTTGCCCGAATATTTTGCTCCAATGCATGCCGGACCTCTCATCAGGAATCACAACGAACTAGCAAGTGTACCTGCTCGAATGATTTCCGATACGTCTCCCGAGAGTGCCGAGTTGGGAAATAATCCCTATTTCCGCACCGCTTGTCCCGCCGTTGCCGCTAAGCTGGTACAGTAACCTTTTCGGGGTCACTTGGCGCAGGCATGCCTTGTTAAGCTCTGGAGGAGAACGGAATGCAGATCGCGGTAATCGGGTCGGGATACGTTGGATTAGTTGCGGGTGCTTGTTTCGCGGACCTTGGCCACGACGTCATTGTGGTGGACAATGATCAGCAAAAATTAGCAGCTCTGAACCGCGGCGAGGTGCCAATCCACGAAAAGTTTCTGCCTGAGCTGCTGCATCGCCACCGCGGTGCGCGGCTGAAGTTTTCCGACGACTTGGAGGGTTCGGTCAGGGCGAGCTCGGCAATTTTCGTTGCGGTGGGGACACCGCCTACGGAACATGGCGAAGCCGACCTTTCCTACGTGGAATCGGTGGCCCGCGGAATTTCGGGAGCAATCAACAGCTATAAGGTCGTGGTCGAAAAGAGCACGGTCCCGGTTTACACCAGCGACTGGGTGCGAAAGATCATTCTGCGAAACGGCGCCGAACCAGAACAATTCGACATTGCGTCCAATCCAGAATTCTTGCGCGAAGGCACTGCGGTGACGGACTTTCTCTACCCGGACCGGATTGTAGTTGGCGCTGACACTCCGCGATGCGCCGCGCTGCTGCGCGAAATCTATGCTCCGCTAGCGGATGGAACCTACTATCTGAAACCGGACGCAATTCCCCGCCCTGATCGTGCACAGATTCCGCCGCCACTGATCGTGACCAGCGCGAAAAGCGCGGAACTAATTAAACACGCGTCCAATGCTTTTCTGGCGATGAAAATCTCGTTCATCAATGCAGTGGCCTCGATCTGCGAAAGTGTGGGTGCGAACGTGCAGCAGGTTTGCCAGGGCATTGGGACGGACAGCCGCATTGGACCCCGATTTCTCAACCCCGGGGTCGGCTATGGCGGCTCGTGTTTTCCCAAGGACCTGATGGCATTTCGTGCCGTGGCCCGCGAATGCGGCTATGAATTCCGCTTGCTCGATGAAGTTATACGCATCAACGAAGAGCAGCGCAGCCGGTTTATCCGCAAGGTACGGAGCGCGCTGTGGACCCTGCGAGGGAAAAAGTTGGGCGTGCTGGGCCTGGCATTCAAAGGCGGCACCGATGACATTCGTGAATCGCCGGCGATACTTCTGATCCAGTCTTTGCTGCAAGAGGGCTGCCGGATTTCGGCTTATGATCCCGCAGCGCGGGAGCGAGCAAAGGAAGCCCTCAACTCGAATGTAGCTATGTCTGAAGACGCGTATGAGGCAGCGCGAGGCGCCGATGCGTTGTTAATCCTTACTGAATGGGAGGAGTTTGCCGCGCTGGACCTGAAACGTCTGAAGGCGGAGCTGAAGTATCCCATTATTATTGACGGCAGGAACTTGTATGATCCAGAGACTATGGCTGAGGAGGGATTCACCTATTACAGCGTAGGCCGGCCCTCGGCCAGCCCGGAGCCAACTCCCCCTCAGTCCGTCGATGCCCGAACAAGAAAGGGCGCACGTTCATGAAACCTCGCGCGCTGGTCACCGGCGGTGCCGGCTTTCTCGGCTCGCATCTGTGTGATGCCTTGTTGGCTGAAGGCTACTCGGTTGTCGCGGTCGACAATCTTTTGACCGGAAGAATGTCGAATATTGAGCACCTGCGCCGGGAGGGAAACTTCGAGTTCCTTCAGTTGGATATAAACCGGCCGTTTGAATGTGGCGAGGTCAATTATGTTTTTCACTTCGCGTCGCCTGCCAGCCCGGTGGATTACACGGTCCACGGCATCGAGACCCTGAAGGTAGGATCGCTGGGGACCATGCACGCGCTGGAAATTGCGCTCAAGAATCGCGCCAAATATCTGTTCGCTTCAACGTCGGAGTGCTATGGCGATCCTCTGGAACATCCGCAAAAAGAAACCTACTGGGGGAACGTCAATACCATCGGGCCGCGCTCGGTCTATGACGAAGCCAAGCGCTTCAGCGAAGCCTTGACCATGGCGTATCACCGTTACCAGGCCGTCGATACAAGGATCGTTCGAATTTTCAATACCTATGGTCCGCGAATGCAATTAAATGACGGTCGCGTGATCCCGAACTTTATGAAGCAGGCGCTGCGCGGAGAGGACTTGACAGTCTATGGCGACGGCAAGCAGACCCGCAGTTTTTGCTATGTGACGGATGAGATTGACGGATTTCTGCGGTTGTCAAAAACCGACGAACACTTCCCGGTGAACATCGGGAACCCGAACGAGTTCACCGTGCTGGAATGTGCGGAGAGAGTCATCTCCATCGCGGAGTCCAAGAGCAAAATTCGATATGAAAAGTTGCCGCAGGATGATCCCAAGCAACGGCAGCCGGATATCAGCAAGGCGAGAAAACTACTGGGCTGGGAGCCGAAGATCGCGCTCGATCGTGGCCTTGAAATGTCGCTGGAATATTTCCGTGAGGCGGTAGCGGCAGAGATGCCGGTAAAGGCGTAAGCGGCATCGGCAGACTTCCCCATGATTTTTGGCAGCGCCGCCAAAAGACATTTAGCTGTTGATTTTCTCTGCGTGCTCGGTATTTCTCAGAGAGCGCCGAGAACTTCACTTACCTATCGATGAATACAATCGCTCAAATTCCCCATATCAGTCCTGTATTATCAATTCTCAATTTGGAACTCTCGTGAAACCAATTCGAACTTTATTTTGGGACGTTGGCGGCGTACTGCTCACTAACGCGTGGGACCATGAGGAGAGGCAGCGCGCCGTTGAAAAGTTTCAGTTGCAGAAAGCCGATTTCGAAACCCGGCACAAAGATGCCGTGTCTGGATTCGAGGAGGGCAAAATTTCGTTGGATCAATATCTGGATCGCACGGTCTTTTATCAGCCGCGCAAATTCAGCACGCAAGAATTCAAGAATTACATGTTTTCGCTCTCTAAACCGAAGCCAGAGGTGCTGGAATTTGCTCGTAGCCTCGCGGCCAGGTGCCTGATGGCGACCATCAACAACGAGTCCCGTGAGATGAATGACTATCGAATCAAGCAATTTGGCCTCTCACGGATTTTCGACTTGTTCGTGAGCTCGTGCTACGTAGGAATGCGGAAGCCGGACGAAAAAATATATCGGTTGGCGATCGACCTGATTCAGAAACAGCCTGACGAGTGCTGCTTCATAGACGATCGTCCTACGAATATTGAAGGCGCAGAAAAAATAGGCACGCGGACGGTCCTGATGCGTGACGCCGCCCAGTTGAAGAAAGATCTGCAGGACCTCGGCGTGTCGTAACCGAAATACATCTGCGGTAAAGTAGTTCTTTCCTCCCAATGCCCGACAAAAAACAACTAAATATCGCGATGATCGGAAGCGGGTTCATTGCCCGCGCCCATTCGAACGCTTTTCACCAGGTGGGACGATTTTTCGAGATTCCTTATACGTTGGATTTGAAGGTAGTCTGCGGACGCAATCAACCAAAGCTGCAGGCATTCGCCAGCCAATGGGGCTGGGCGGAGACAGTTGCTGATTGGCGAGAGGTGATTGATCGCAAAGACGTTGATGTGATTGATATCGCTGTGCCCAACGCCCTGCATGCACCAATCACTATGGCGGCGGCAAAAGCCGGCAAGATGATTTTCTGCGAGAAGCCGCTGGCGATCTCGCTTACCGAGGCACGGGCGATGGCTGGCGCCGTCAAAGATCTGCCTAATCTGGTGTGGTTCAACTATCGCCGAGTACCTGCAGTCGCTTTCGCCAGGCAGATGATTACAGAAGGCAAGCTGGGCAAGGTCTATCACTATCGGTCCTACTACTTCAATCAATCGGGCGTCGACCCCGCGAAGGGCCACACGTGGCGATATCGCGCGGGGGAAGCGGGTTCCGGAGCCATCGGCGATCTGCTTTCGCACTCCATCGACATGGCAACCTATCTGAACAGCGACATCACGGAGCTCTCAGCGATGAAGCACACCTTCGTCCCGGGACGCGAAGTGGACGACGCGGTGTCCGCGATGGTGCGCTTTGGTAATGGCAGCCTGGGCACGTTTGAGGCCAGCCGCTTCGGTGTAGGCCGCCGAAACGGAATAGGCTTTGAGATTTATGCGGAGAAAGGCAGCCTCGCTTTTGACCTGGAGGACATGAACCGTTTGCGGTTTTACGACGCCACGGAACCAGCGAATCTCCAGGCCTATCGAAATATTCTGGTCACCGGACCCGACCACCCTTACTGGGCAAACTTCTGGAAACCAGCGCATTTGATCGGATACGAACACTCATTTATAGCCACCTTAGGGGACTTTCTGGAAAATCTTGCTGGGGGTGAGCCTTTCCATCCGAATTTCCAGGATGCGGTGCAAATTCAAGGTGTTCTCGAGGCGGTGGAAGCATCGGCTAACACAAAAACCTGGATCAGGCTGAAGTCCAAGTAACCAAACTGACTTCGGTAACTTGTCGTAACTTATGCACCTGCTTAGCATTAACTGCAGGTATGCTGCACAGTCTCCTACTTAGCAATGATCCAGACACAATCCGGGTAGTTAGTCGTGTATTTAAGGACCTGGAAGTAGAGCTCGATCACTGTGGCGAAACGTTCAGTGCGCTTTCCCAAGCCATTGAGCACCACTACGACTCCATCATCATTGACGATTCGATGGAAGAGCCGCACATCGCTTTGCAGAAACTGATTGAACTTCCCTCGTGCAGTACTTCGGTCAGGATTGTTTTGGCGGATCCTTCAACCGCATTGCATCCGGTGTTCCGCGCGAGCACTCAAGTTGTCCTCTATAAGCCGCTTTCGCCGGATCGGGTGCGGCATGGGCTGCGCGCGGTGCGAAACTTGATGACTCGGGAACGGCGCCGCGGAAACTCGAGGATCAGTACCACCCTCACGGCGAGAATGAGCCCCGCGCACTCCAGAGGCACCGGGAAGCAGATCACGATTACTGACTTGAGCGAAACTGGCGCCGCGATACGTTGCGACCTGGACCAACTTCCGGCTTCAGGGGGAGTGACCTTGGACTTCTCGTTGCCTAACGAACCTGAGATTATTCACGCCACCGGCGAATTGGTCTGGCAGGACAACAAGGAACGTGCCGGAATTCGCTTCCTCGATATGCCCAGCCATGCGCGCAAGCAGTTGGCAAGGTGGATTAAAGAACATCCATCCAAAGCCGGGCGCTCGATTGCAGCACGGGCGGGCAAGTAGCTCAACGCATCCCAAAACAAAAGTCTTTACCGCAGAGAACGCGGCTGCTGGAGTACGCAGAGAAAACCTGCTAAGGAAAGAGTTCCGCGTCTTTGAGGAGCTTGCCCTTATTGTCCTTTTCCGAGAGCAATGGCACCACGGTATTCTCCCAGTCAATATTCAGATCAGGATCGTTCCATAGCACGGTGCGCTCCAGTTCAGGAAAATAAAACTCATTGGCCTTGTAGACCACGTGTGCACTTTCGGAGACCACGTGAAACCCGTGCGCGAATCCAGCCGGAATCCATGCCAGTAGCCGGTTCTCACCGGAAAGCTTGACACCATACCAGCGTCCGAAGGTGGAGGATGTCTTTCTCAGATCCACGAATACATCGAAAATTTCGCCGCTCACTACACGCACCAGTTTGCCCTGCGGTTTTCCTACCTGGTAATGCAACCCGCGCAAAACCCCGCGCTTGGAAAATGAGTGGTTGTCCTGAACGAATTTGTCGGGGATGCCGATTTCACTGAAGACCTTTTCGTTATAACTTTCAAGAAAAAAACCGCGGTCGTCGGCAAAGACTTTGGGTTCGAGGACCAGCGCACCAACGAGAGGGGTCGTGAGAACTTTCATGGCAGAGTCGGTTAAAAGACCTGTTCTTTCAGCATCTGCAAGAGGTACGCACCGTACCCATTATTTTTCATGGCAACGGCCGTACTTTCGACCTGCTGTGAGGTGATATAGCCGTAGCGATAAGCAATTTCTTCAGGGCAGGCCACCATCAAACCCTGGCGGGTTTCAATAGTTTGAATAAATAACGACGCCTCCAGCATGGCCTCGTGAGTGCCAGTGTCGAGCCAGGCCATGCCTCGTCCCATGACCGCAACTTCGAGGGTCCCGCGCTTGAGATATTCGCGGTTCACATCGGTGATTTCAAGTTCACCTCGACCGGACGGCTTCAGCGCACCTGCTATGTCGACCACCTGCGAATCATAAAAGTAAAGGCCGGTGACCGCGTAACGCGACTTCGGTACCCGTGGCTTTTCTTCCAGGCTGATCGCTTTTCCGTTTGAATCGAATTCGACTACGCCGTAACGTTCCGGATCGTGCACGGGATAGGCAAAGATACGAGCGCCTTTTTCGCATTCAGCTGCGTCTTTTACGCTTTTCGCGAGATCGTGTCCGTGGAAAATATTGTCACCAAGCACCAACGCGCAGCAGCGGCCGTCGATGAATTTTTTCGCGATTAGAAATGCCTGCGCGATGCCTTCAGGTTTAGGCTGTGCGGCGTAGGACATAGTTAATCCAAAACGCGAACCATCTCCCAGAAGTTGCTCAAATTTAGGCAGATCGTCAGGAGTTGAAATCAACATGATCTCCCGAATACCAGCCAACATGAGGGTCGAGAGCGGGTAATACACCATCGGCTTGTCGTAGATCGGGAGCAGGCTTTTGCCGACGGCATGCGTGACGGGATACAGCCTCGTGCCCGATCCGCCCGCGAGAATGATGCCTTTATATTTTGATGTTTTGAGAATCGGGAGATTAGACATTCGGTTGGAATTGTAGCGTATCGAAAACTAAAGCGAGTACTGGGTGGCCATCCACTGCCGGTAGGCCCCACTAGTCACCGACTCGATCCAAGCCTGATTGTTCAAGTACCACTGAATGGTCTTGCGCATGCCCGTTTCAAAAGTCTCTTTAGGCCGCCAGCCCAGCGCGCTTTGAATCTTCGTCGCGTCCATGGCATAACGGCGATCGTGCCCCGGGCGATCTTTTACAAATGTGATCAGCTTTTTGTGAGGCACAACTGGATCATTCGGGCGAAGCTCGTCGAGCACCGAACAAATCGTGTTCACCACATCCAGATTCTTGATCTCGTTGCTTCCGCCAATGTTGTAAGTTTCACCCGGCCTGCCACGCTTCAGTACGGTGCGTATGGCTTCGCAATGATCGGCCACATACAGCCAATCGCGAACGTTCATGCCATCGCCATAAACTGGGATTGGTTTTCCGTTGAGAGCATGCAAGATAACCAGCGGGATCAATTTTTCTGGAAACTGGAATGGGCCGTAGTTGTTGGAGCAATTGGTGGTCAATACGGGGAGTCCGTAAGTGTGATGGTAAGCTCGCACCAGATGGTCAGAAGCCGCTTTGGACGCGGAATACGGACTGTTTGGCGCGTAGCGCGTAGTTTCTGAAAATGCGGGGTCGGTAGCTGTGAGCGAACCATAAACTTCGTCGGTTGAAACGTGCAGAAAGCGGAACGTGCTTTTTTCTTCTCCGGTTATTGCTGACCAGTAGGCCCGTGCCTCTTCCAGCAGACTGAACGTTCCATTCACATTAGTGCGAACAAAATCATCGGGGCCGTGAATCGAGCGATCAACATGGCTTTCGGCAGCGAAATGAACGATGGCGCGAGGTCGATTCGTCTGCAACAAATCCGCGACCAACTCTCGGTCGCAGATATCGCCTTGCACGAACTTGTATTTACGGTCTGAAGCGATGGAGGCGAGGTTCGTGGGATTCCCTGCATAAGTGAGTTTGTCGAGATTGATGACGCTCGACGATTCGCCAGCCAACCACTGCAGAATGAAATTGGATCCGATGAATCCAGAGCCGCCGGTCACCAGAATCATGTCAGTTTGATTATCCAAAGTTGATCCGTTTCATTAGGCAAGGCGCTAACCACGAAGGGCACGAAGTACCACGAAGGTAAAACCTCTAGCACGAAGGTGAAAGTTTCTGCATTTTCAATTGCTTTCCTTCGTGGAACTTCGTGCCCTTCGTGGTAAATGATTTCCCAACGCCTGCAAAAATCGCTGACGATATTATCTGGTATTTTGCGAGATTTGTCCGGTGGCGGGTTATGGACACGAATGCGTTCGGACTACGAGGCCACTACCATTGGGTGTTCAATATTCTGTTCTACCAGCACCTTCGCGAAGACATCGCGATCCACATTGCCCCCGGTTGCGATGAGGGCGATACGTTTTCCGACCACTGAGTCTTTCTCTTTCAGAGCAGCGGCCAATGATGCCGCGCCTGCGCCTTCAATAACGTTATGCGTGTCCGAAAAATAGATCCGCATGGCGTGACGAATTTCATCATCGCTGACCAAAACCACGTGGTCGACATTCTTTTGTATGATTTCAAGCGCGTCGTCATCCGGAAGGCGACAGGCCATACCGTCAGCGATTAGTGTCGTTACCGGCGCCGAAATGCTACGTCCAGTTTCAAAAGAGAGCGCGTATGCGGGCGCGCCTTCGGCTGCAACCCCGATGATTTTGGTTTTCAGATTCATGCCGTTACGCACGGCGCATGCGGCACAAATGCCTGAACCCATCCCAATCGGAACATAAACTGCGTCGAGATCAGGAACGGCAGTGAACAGTTCCATCCAGTAGGTAGCAACTCCGGTGACGATGTCGCGATGAAAGGGCGGAACAAAATGCAGCCCTTGTTCCTGAGACAAGTTTTGCGCGTGCTCGCGCGACTCTTGAAAATCATGGCCGAATTCAATCAGCCGCGCGCCCTGGCTTCGCATGGCCGCGTTTTTTTCTAGGCTGTTTCCGTGTGGCACTACAATCGTTACCGGAACATTAAAACGCTGGCCAGCAAGAGCGACTGACTGGCCGTGATTACCGCGTGTCGCGGTGATAATCCCCTTAATATCGTTCCCGCCGCGAAAGAGTTGCGCAGCATAAAAAACCGCAGAACGCGCCTTGAAGGCACCGATTGGGGTGTGGTTCTCGTGTTTCATCCAGACACGAGCATCGAGTTTTTGATTAAGCAAAGGCCAGGAAATCTGCGGAGTAGGCAGCATCAACTTATAAACCAGCTCTTGCGCCTGAGCGATCTCGTCGAGCGTGGGTAATTGCATTGCCATTTTCGTAATTCGATGTTCAATGTACATTCATATGACTCACTTTTTTTGTGCCGGGCCACAGGGAACTTTGAATTCGGCAAGAACGTAGTTGTGAGTATTCTTTGGACCGAGTGTTTTCCCGAGGTTCACCGGGACAGCCAATGGCTGTCCCAAGTTTAAAGAGGATAAATCACTTGAAAACACTGCAATCTCCAGCACTTGGAGTCGCATTACTGCTCCTTGTGATGGCCCTACTTTCAGGATCGGCGGCGTGGCACGAATCGGTGACGATCGATGAAGTGGCACACACCGGGGCCGGCGTCAGTTACCTGCAAAAGCTCGACATGCGTATGAATGAAGAACATCCGCCGCTGGCCAAGATGGTGGCTGCAGTGCCGCTGGTTTTGCGAGGAGCGCATGCGGATTATTCGCATATCTCGTGGACCTTCAGCGGCGAAAAAATGTTCTACGAATACATGGGCGAGTGGGTCTTTGGACATTGGTTCTTGATGCGCTGGAATGATCCAATCTCAACTCTGCGCTGGGCCCGTGCCCCCATGTTGCTGGTCACGTTGCTTCTGGGATTCGTTCTTAACACCTGTGGAGCGCGGTTGGGAGGCAGTCCGTGGGGCGGTTTGCTCTGTCTTACCGTATACGCAACCATGCCGGTTTTTTTGGCATTCGGACCGCTGGTCATAACCGATATCGTGGTGACCCTGTTTTGGATTTTGGCCATCTGGCAACTGCCCCAGATGTGGAAGTCGCCCAGCCGCAAGCAGGTAATTTATTTCGGTCTCGCTATGGCGGGAGCTTTTCTGTCGAAGTTTTCGTCGGGCCTACTCTTCTTCGTGTTTCCCGCAGTCGAAGTGAGCATGAGATTCTGGCCGTTGCCGGAACAGCCGACGGAGAAGAAGGAGCGCCGGGCGTGGCGATGGCGCGCATGGCGCAACATTGTTAAAGCTACGCTATGGGCGTCGCTCTTTGTTTATCTCGTGTACCTGATTTTTTCCTGGAACGAGCCCACAGATTCCTTCAGCATGATTCCGCATTTTCCGGCTTCGCCATTTCTGCGGCGAATGCTCATGCCGATATGGAAGTACTTGCGCGGGCTCGTTGGATTCGTTTTCGGCGCGGGAACACGACCCACGTATATTCTGGGACATCCTTACCCGCACGGGGTCTGGTTTTACTTCCCTGTTCTGACTCTACTGAAATCGCCGCTCGCGTTTCTACTTTTGCTGGCAATGACCATTGCAATTGCACTGGTGATTAGGACTCGCCGAGGAGAGCAGTTCGTCGCAATTCCATCTGGAATGGAACTGCACTGGCGCTGCCTCTGGGTCTCGCTGGTGATTTTTACAGTCGCGTGCATGCTCAATCGGCTGGACATCAGCATTCGCCATTTCTCTATTCCACTGGCTCTAATGATCCTATTGTTAGCGCCGCTACCAAGAATGCTGGAACATTTGCGCGCAGAAAACTGGCGACCTGCAGGGGCAGCAATCTGGCTGACTATTGCTCTGGCTGGAGTCGCAATGTTCACCGCAATTAGCGCCTATCCAAATTATTTTCCCTTCATCAACAAACTCAGCATGGGACGGCCAGGTTATGTTCTGGTGAATGATTCAAACCTTGACTGGAATCAAGCGCTACCGGAAGTTGAAAAGTTCGTCAGTCAGCACGGATTGAAACAAATCCTTCTCGACGAATATGGTGTTTCGGATCCTCATGCGTACGTTCCCCAGGCACAGCCCTGGAACTGCCAGAAGCCCGGTTCGTCCGGCGGCCAGTGGGCTGTGATTTCAGCTAACCTGATTAACGACGGCAGTAATTGCAAATGGCTTATGGATTATCCGCACGAGGAATTGGCGGGAAGTAGCATGTACGTGTTTCAACTCCCTGCCACCATTCCCGCGGCCGGCACGCCAGGGGGACC
>Ga0157372_10002513_pt1 | contig 19892 bp, 23 predicted proteins | sample C55metaG_FD_115307 | JGI IMG/M metagenome (GOLD analysis project Ga0157372, IMG submission 115307) | Corn rhizosphere microbial communities from Kellogg Biological Station, Michigan, USA - C5-5 metaG | ecosystem: Host-associated > Plants > Roots > Rhizosphere > Soil | place: USA: Michigan... | reverse complement strand
CGTGCTGAAGCCGCTGGACGAGGCCGATCGCCGCGAATTGCTGCGCGAGCGTGCCGCTTCGCGAGGCATCGAGATCGACGATGCGGTGATCGATTGGCTGTTCGCGCGTGAGAAACGCGATCTCGCTTCGTTGTTCAACGTGCTCGATCGCATCGACCGCGCGTCACTCGCGGCTCAGCGACGCGTGACCGTCCCGTTCCTGCGCACGCTGCTCGGCGGCGAATGATCGCTTCGCGAAGTCACGAGCGCAGCCGATCCAGTTCCTGCAACTGCTCGGGCGTTCCGATATTCATCCAGAACCCCGAGTACCGCTCGCCGCTCAGGTTTCCGGCGCGGATCGCACTCTGATAGATAGGCAACAGCTTAAATCGCTCGGCCGTTTCGGCGGCAACGAGCTCCGGCCGGTATACCGCGATGCTCGAGAACGTGAGCCGTTCGCCGATTCCGGTTTCGTTGAGTCGAGTGCCATCGAGCCAGAAATCGCCGCGCGCGTTGAACGATGGATTCGGCACCATCACGAGGTGCGCAAGCGCGCCGGGCTCGATCGCAAGCGCCGCGTAGTCGTAGTCGCTGACGACATCCGCGGCAACGCCTATGAATGGCTCGGTGCCGAGCAGCGGCAGCGCGTGGCGCACGCCGCCGCCGGTTTCGAGTGGCGCGGGGCCTTCGTAGCTGTAACGAATGCGCACGCCCCAGCGCGCGCCGTCGCCGAGCGCCGCCGGAAATTGCTCGGCGAGATGCGCCGTATTGATGACGACATCCTCGACGCCGGCGGCTGCGAGTTTTTCCAGATGATGTTCGATCAGCATCTTGCCGCCGACGCGCAACAACGGCTTGGGCGTGTCATCGCTCAGCGGCCGCATGCGCTCGCCGCGGCCCGCGGCGAAGATCATCGCGGTGCGGATCATCCGGCGAGCGCCTCGTCGCGCGGCTGCGTGATGTCGCGCTCGCCGAGCGCGAGCGCAAGCAGGTCCGCGAGCGGTGCGAGCTCCGCGTAGCGCCGGGCGACTGAAATCACGTAGCGAAACGTCAGCGGCAGATCGGCGAGATAGTGCGACTTGCCGTCGCGGTACCAAAGGCGACAGAAAATGCCGAGCACCTTGATGTGGCGCTGCAATCCGGCGAGATCGAACCAGCGGCGGAAAAGCGCGATGTCGACGTGCGTATCGATCAAGTGCGCGTGACGCAGACGCTCGTGGTAATTCTCCATCCAGCCATCCACGCGTTCGGCATCCCACGCGATGTAACAGTCGCGCAGCAACGAGGCGAGATCGTAGGCGATCGGGCCGGTCATCGCGCCCTGGAAATCGATGACGCCGGGGTTGGCGAGGAACGGCGGCTCGATCTTCGCGGGTGTGTCCTTCGCCGCGTCATTCGTCCCGATGACCAGCAAATTGCGGCTGTGGAAGTCGCGATGCATGAATGTCTGCGGTTGTCCGCGCAGCGCCGTGAGCAGCGTGCGGAACGCAAGCTCGATCACATCCCACTCGTCGCAATCGACGGCGTGGCCTAGGTGACGGCGCAGGAACCATTCCGGCATCAACTCGAGCTCGATCGTCATGAACGCTTCGTCGAATGCCGGCAGGCCGGCCGGATCGACGCGCGTCTGCATGCGCAACAGGGTGTCGAACGCGGCGGAATACAAGTTATCGACCGTCGTCGCATCGAGCTCAGCGAGATACATGCGCGTGCCGAGATCCTCCATCAGCACGAATCCTTGCCCGCGATCCACCGCGTAGATTTCCGGTGCGTGCAGGCCCGCGTGACGCAGGCGCGCTCCGACATCGAGCCAGGGCTCGATGTTTTCCTTGTCGGGCGGCGCGTCCATCACGACGGTCGTGCGCTGCGCGTCGCGCACGCGCCAGTAACTGCGGAAACTGGCGTCCGCCGATGCCGGCTCGATCGAGAGATCCCGCGTGGAAAGCGCCGTTTCGGCGAAGTGTCGCAGCGCCTCGGCGCGCGGAGTGGTTCTGCTCATGTCTCGGTCGGGGCGGGGGCGGGTTGTCCGGGATTCATCTCAAGTGTATCTGCACCGCGCCATAGCCTTGCCCCGCGTGCTGACGCTCGCTTGCCGCGCAGGCCTTGATTGACCGCGTTCAGGCTTAAATAGTACTATTTCAGTACTGATTTAACCTCCGGCGAAACAACCATGCTCCGCGTCAGCAAACTGACCGATTATGCGACGGTCGTGATGACCTGCCTCGCCGCCGGCGAAGGCGTGATGAGCGCCCAGGCGCTGGCCGAGCGCGCACGACTTGAACTGCCCACCGTGAGCAAGCTTTTGAAGCAGCTCGCCCAGGCCGGGCTCGTCGCCTCGACGCGCGGCATCAATGGCGGTTACCAACTCGCGCGAGCGGCCGACCGCATCACGATCGCCGACATCGTCACCGCGATGGAAGGCCCGATCGGCATGACCGAGTGCAGCGCGCACGCCGGTTTGTGCGGGCACGAGCCGCATTGCGGCGTGCGCGTCAACTGGCAGCGCATCAATCAGGCGATCGCCGGAGCGCTGGCGAAAGTGACGCTCGCCGACATGCAGCATCCGCCGCCGAAATTGCGCACGCCGATTCCGTTGCGCGTGGCGACACTTTAGGAAGCTTGAGGCGACTCGATTCATTCATGGCCACCGAACGCATCCAGATCGAAAACGAACTTCGCGAGCGCGCGCCGACGCCGGACGCCGTCGCCGCGGCGATCAATCGTCGCTATGACGCGGGTTTCGTCACGCAGATCGAGACCGAGACCTTGCCGCCGGGGCTCGGCGAAGATGTCGTGCGCGCGATTTCGCTGCGCAAGAACGAACCCGAATGGATGACCGAGTGGCGGCTCAAGGCCTATCGCCACTGGCTGACGATGACGCCGCCATCGTGGGCGAAGCTCAGTATCGAGCCGATCGATTTCCAGTCGATCAGCTACTTTTCGGCGCCCAAGAACCGGCCGAAAGCGCTCGACGAGGTGGATCCGAAACTGCTCGAGACGTACGAAAAACTCGGCGTGCCGCTGCACGAGCGCGCGCGGCTCGCCGGCGTCGCCGTCGATGCGGTGTTCGATTCGGTGTCGGTCGGCACGACGTTTCGCAAGGAGCTGGCCGAGGCCGGGGTCATCTTCTGCTCGATCTCCGAGGCGATCCGCGAGCATCCCGCGCTCGTGCAGAAATATCTCGGCAGCGTGGTGCCGATCACCGACAACTTTTTCGCGTCGCTGAATTCGGCGGTTTTTTCAGATGGCAGTTTCGTGTTCGTGCCAAAAGGCGTGCGCTGCCCGATGGAGCTTTCGACCTATTTCCGCATCAACGCGCGCGATACCGGCCAGTTCGAACGCACGTTGCTGATCGCCGAAGAGCGCGCGAGCGTGTCGTATCTCGAAGGTTGCACGGCGCCGATGCGCGATGAGAACCAGCTCCATGCGGCCGTTGTCGAACTGGTCGCGCTGGATGACGCCAATATCAAGTATTCGACCGTGCAGAACTGGTATCCGGGCGACGAGAACGGCAAGGGCGGCATTTACAACTTCGTGACCAAGCGCGGTGACTGCCGCGGTGCGCGCTCGAAGATTTCGTGGACGCAGGTAGAGACCGGCTCGGCGATCACCTGGAAATACCCGAGCTGTGTGTTGCGCGGCGACGATTCGGTCGGCGAATTCAATTCGGTCGCGTTGACGCATCATCGTCAGCAGGCCGATACCGGCACCAAGATGATCCATATCGGTCGCAACACGAAATCGAAGATCGTTTCGAAAGGCATCAGCGCCGGACGCGGGCAGAACACCTATCGCGGGCTTGTCCGCGTCGAGAAGGGCGCTGTCGGTGCGCGCAATCACACGCAGTGCGATTCGCTGCTGATTGGCAAGCAATGCGGCGCGCACACGTTTCCGTACATCGAGGTCAAGAATCCCGGTGCGATCGTCGAGCACGAAGCGACGACGTCGAAGATTTCCGAGGATCAGTTGTTCTATTGCCGCACGCGCGGCATCGGCGAGGAAGACGCGGTGTCGATGATCGTCGACGGATTCTGCAAGCAGGTATTCAAGGAGTTGCCGATGGAGTTCGCGGTCGAAGCCAAGAAACTGCTCGAGGTTTCGCTCGAGGGAGCGGTGGGATGAACCGCGGTTTTCTTTTCCTGCTGGCGTTTGCGTGCGTCGGCGCCTTCGCGTCCGAGCCGGTCGCCAAGAAATATACGCCCGAAATCCACGGCGTGTTGACCAAAGTGCCGACGGGATCGAATGTCTGCCTGCGTACGGGCGGCAGCGAGATCCGCACGTGCGGCTACACCGACAGCGAAGGGCACTACTTCATTCCGTCTTCCGGACCGTTGCATTCGGCGCAGACGAAGTCCGATGGGAGTCTCGCCGACGTCATTCCGCCGTTCTGGCTGGAGACCGGACGCGTCGAGGCCGCGCAGAAACTCTGGCCTATCGATCCGGTCAGCGACCGATTCGCGGCGATCGAGCTCGATTGCGACCTCTCGCGCGCCGTTCGGCCAGGCGACGTTTACCGTTCGTGCGAGATGAAGGCAACGAAGCCGCTGATCATGAACGTGCCTCGCGACGACACGCCGTATCGCATGGCACGCAATCCGAAGGCGCCGGCGAAATGAGCAACACGGTGTCTCCGATGCTGAAGATCGACAACCTCCATGTCCGTGTTGCCGGCAGGGAAATCCTCAAGGGCATCTCGCTCGAGGTCAACGCCGGCGAAGTGCACGCGATCATGGGGCCGAACGGTGCCGGCAAGTCGACGCTCGGCAACGTATTGGCAGGGCGCGAAGGTTACGAAGTGACGCAGGGCTCGGTCGAGTACGAAGGGCGCAATCTGCTCGATCTCGAACCCGAAGAGCGCGCCGCAGCGGGCGTTTTCCTCGCATTCCAATATCCGGTCGAGATTCCTGGCGTCAACAACACGTATTTCCTGCGCGCCGCGCTGAATGCACAGCGCAAACATCGGGGCGAGCCCGAGCTCGATTCGATGCAGTTTCTGAAGCGCGTGCGCGAAAAGCTCGCGGTGCTGCATCTCAAGGACGAACTCCTGCACCGCGCGGTCAACGAAGGATTCTCGGGCGGCGAGAAGAAACGCAACGAGATTTTCCAGATGGCGCTGCTTGAACCGAAGCTCGCGGTGCTCGACGAGACCGATTCGGGCCTCGACATCGACGCGCTGAAAATGGTCGCCGACGGCGTCAACGCGTTACGCGCGCCGGAACGCGCGTTCGTCGTCATCACGCATTATCAGCGACTGCTCGATTATGTCGTTCCCGATTTCGTGCATGTGCTCGCCGATGGTCGCATCGTCGAAAGCGGCGATAAGACGCTCGCGCACAAGCTCGAAGAACACGGCTATGCATGGATCGCCGAACGCAAGCTCGCCGGAGCGGCCTGATATGGCGAGCGCTTTGCTCGAAGCGTTGCTCGATCGCCAGGCGCTCGCGCACGCGGCGCGCCCGCGCGAACCGGAATGGCTTGCCGCGGCGCGACGCGTAGCTGCCGAATCGCTCGCGCGCGAAGGATTGCCGGGACCTCGCAGCGAGTCCTGGAAGTACACGAATCTGCGTGCGCTGGAGCAGCGCACGCCGGTTGTCGGGGACGCGGGAGCTCTGAGCCGTTCGATCGACTCGGCGATCTTCAGCCTGCCCGGTTTCCAGGGATCGCGCCTCGTTTTCGTGAACGGCCAGTGGCGCAAGGACCTGTCGCATTTCGTCGCCGAAGCAGGCATTTCGATTTCAACACTGGCGGCGGCCGATCCCGAACAACTGGAACCTTGGCGCGTGGTGCTCGCGCAGCAGCACACCGATAGCGCCGCCGCTTTCGCGCGGCTCAACACGGCGCTGGCGACTGATGGAGCGATCCTTCGCGTCGAGGCGAATGCGCACGTCGCGACGCCGGTGCATCTGGTTTTCATCGGCGCTGCGACCGAGCGCGACATCGCGTGGCACTTGCGTGCACTCGTCGAACTCGGCGCAGGCGCGTCATTGCGGATGATCGAACATCACGTTGGAATCGACGCGAACGGTGTCTCGCAAATCGGCAATCTGTTCGCGAACTACGCGCTGGGCCGCGGCGCGCAGCTCGATCTCGTGCAGATCCAGAACGGCGCGGCAGGTGCAACGCTGATCCGGCGCAGCGAGTGCGCGCTCGCTGCAGATGCAACGTTGACGACACATACCTTGGAGATCGGTGCGCAGCTGACGCGGCACGATTTCGACGTCGATCTCGCCGGCGATGGCGCACGTTTCGTTTCGCGCGGCGTGTTCGCGTTGCGCGGCCGTCAACACGCCGATACGCATCTTGACGTGCGCCACGCGGCGCGGAACACGATCAGCGACGTCCTCTGGCGCGGTGTTGCCGACGAGCGCGCGCGGGGCGTATTCCACGGCGCAATCACCGTCGCTGCTGGCGCAGACGGTGCCGACGCGAATCTTTCGAACAAGAACCTGTTGCTTTCGCCGAACGCCGAAATCGACACACAGCCGGTGCTCGAAATCTACGCCGACGAAGTGAAGGCGGCGCACGGCGCGACGGTCGGGCAACTCGATGAGCAAGCGATGTTTTACCTGCGCACTCGCGGCTTGCCGCCCGAGGCCGCGCGGCATCTGCTGATCGGGGCGTTCTGCGCCACGGCGTTGTCGCACGTCGAGCCGACGGAGCTGCGCGAGCATCTCGCTGCGATGCTCGACTCGCGATTGCCGCGTACAGAGGCGAGCTGAGATGGCCTCGATCGAATCCCGCCGAATCGATTCCAGCCGGGCCGAGTCTGCCGCGGTGGCGCCGATCGGAATCGACAACGCCGAACACTATCGCTGGGCCGAGGTCTGCGACGGCTGGCACCTGCTCAAGCTCGACGAGCTCAGCGTGATTCGTGAGCGCGTTCCGCCCGGCGCGGCTGAAATTCGCCATCGTCACGCCCGGTCGCGGCAATTCTTCTATGTTCTCGAAGGTGCGGCCGTGCTCGAGGTCGACGGCGTCCGCCATGCGCTCTCGACCGGGCAGGGCCTGCACATTCCACCCGGCGCGGCGCACCAGTTCCGCAACGAATCATCGACCGACGTGCAGTTCCTTGTCGTATCGGCGCCGAAGAGCCACGGGGATCGCGAGAACCTCGAAGGCGCTGGGGTCATCCCATGAGTGCGCGTCCGAGCGCACTGCCGGTTCCGCTCGACGTCGCGCGCATCCGCGCGGACTTTCCGTTGCTGGCGCGCACCGTGCACGACAAGCCGTTGGTCTACTTCGACAACGCCAACACGTCGCAGAAGCCGCTGGCGGTCATCGAGGCGGTCGACCGTTTTTATCGCGAGACGAACGCGAATGTTTCGCGCGCGGTGCACACACTCGGCGAAGAGGCGACCGCGGCGTACGAGGCGACGCGCGACAAACTCGCGCGATTCATCAATGCACCCTCGCGCGACGAGATCGTGTTCACCAGCGGCACTACGCAGGCGATCAACCTCGTCGCGTACAGCTATCTCTTGCCGAAGCTGCAGCCGGGCGACGAGATCGTCGTCACGACGATGGAACACCACGCGAACATCGTGCCTTGGCAGATCCTCGGCGATCGCGCCGGCGCGAAGCTCAAGGTTGCCCCGATCACGGAGAAAGGCGAATTGATCGTCGATCGGTTCGTCGATCTGCTCACGCCGCGCGTGAAGCTCGCGTGCGTCGTACACGTTTCGAACGTACTCGGCTCGATCAATCCCGTCGCCGAGCTCGCGCGCGCGGCGCGCAAGCGCGGAATTCCACTGCTCGTCGACGGCTCGCAGGCGATGCCGCACATGCCGGTCGATGTGCGCGCGCTCGGTTGCGACTTCTACGCGCTGACCGGTCACAAGATGTTCGGCCCGACCGGCACCGGCGCGCTCTGGGCGCGCAAGGAGCTGTTGCGCGACATGCCGCCGTTCCTCGGCGGCGGCGAAATGATTCGCGAAGTGAGCTTCGATGGCACGACGTACGCCGATCCGCCGCATCGTTTCGAAGCGGGCACGCCGAACATCGCCGGCTTCGTCGGACTCGGCGCGGCGATCGACTACATGGAGTCCATCGGTCGCGAACGGATCGCGGCGTGGGAGCACGAACTCCTCGAGCACGCGACGCGCGCATTGAAATCCGTTCCCGGCTTGCGCATCTTCGGCGAAGCCAAAAGCAAGGCCGCGGTGATTTCGTTCCTCATCGATGGCGCGCATGCGCATGATCTCGCCACGCTGCTCGATTTCGAAGGCATCGCGGTCCGCTCCGGACATCATTGCGCGCATCCGCTGATGCGGTTTTATGGCGTTCCGGCGACCGTGCGCGCGTCGTTTTCGATGTACAACACGCATGAAGAGATCGATCGTTTCGTCGCCGCGATCGGCAAGGTCCGCAAGTTGCTGGCATGAAAGCGCGCGAACGTCGTCGATGCACCGCCGCGCCACGCGCTCTCGCATCCTTCAGTGCTGGTCCTTAGAATGAATCCGATGAGCACACCGGCGCTGTATCGGGAAGCCGTTCTCGACCACTATCGCAATCCGCGCAATCGCGGTGTGCTCGCCGAGCACACGCATGCGGCCGACGGCGTCAATCCGCTGTGCGGCGATTCGCTGCGCGTCGAGCTCAATTGCGCACGCGGCCGCATCGTCGACATGCGCTTTTCAGGCGAAGCGTGCGCGATCACGATCGCGACCGCGTCGATGCTGAGTGAGCTCGTGCGCGGACTCGAAATCGCCCAAGTCGCCACGCTGCATGCGCCGTTCGAACAGGTGCTGCTCGGCGAGCTCGACGCCGACCGCAAACTCGGATCGCTGAACGCACTCGCCGAGCTGCATCGCTATCCGGCGCGGCGAAAATGTGCGGAGCTCCCGTGGGCGACACTGCAGGCCGCGCTCGCGGGCACCGCGCGCGTCAGCACGGAGGCGCCATGAGCTCGGTCGTCGATCGCACGACGACGTTCCGGCTCGCGACGCCGGCGGATATCGGCGCGATCGTCGCTCTGGTCGAGTCGGCTTATCGCGGAGACGTCAGCCGCAAGGGCTGGACGACCGAGGCGGATCTCCTCGATGGACAGCGCACCGATCCGATCAGCGTCGCCGAGCTCATCGCCAAGCCCGGCTGCTGCATCCTGCTCGGCGAGTGCGGCGCGGAGCTGGTCGCCTGCGCAAACCTCGAGCGGCGCGGCGTCGTCGGTTACTTCGGCATGTTTTCCGTACGGCCGGACGCACAAGGCACCGGTCTCGGACGAGCGATGCTCGCCGAAGCCGAGCGCATCGCGAAGAGCGACTGGAAGTGCACCGAGATGCAGATGACCGTCATTTCCGTGCGCGACGAGCTGATCGCCTGGTACGAACGTCGTGGCTATCGGCGCACGGGAATCTATTCGCCGTTTCCATACGGCGACGAGCGCTTCGGTATTCCCAAACGCGACGATCTGCGCTTCGAGCTGCTCGTCAAACCGCTATGAGCCCGCTGCGTTGGTCCGCGCGCTCATCGCGCGGAGGCGATCATGTCTGAATGGGTTCGCGTGTCATCCACGGCCGAACTGCTGCCGGGCGAATATCGCGTCGTCTACGACGGCGACACTCCGATCGCCGTATTCAATATCGACGGCGAGCTCTACGCGATCGAAGACATCTGCACGCACGATGGCGGCGAATTGACCGGCGGCGTGATCGAAGGGCGCGAGGTCGAATGCCCTCGCCACGGCGCGCGTTTCGACATCACGACCGGCGCGGCGCTGACGCCGCCGGCCTACGAGCCGACGGCGAAGTTTCCGGTCAAGGTCGAGGACGGCTTCGTCTATACGCGCGACGATCGTTGGGACTGATTTTGGTGCAATGGCAGCGCCGGAAAGCGCAGCGTGACGCGCAGGCCGCGGCCGTCGTGGCCACGCGCGAACGCCAGCGCGGCCTGATGCCGCTCGGCGATGCGCCGCACGATTGCGAGTCCGAGGCCGGATCCTTCGCGCGCCGTGCCGGGTGCGCGAAAGAAACGCTCGCCCAGACGCGGCCACCATTCTTCGCCGACGCCGGGGCCGTCGTCTTCGACGGCGAGTGAAATCGTGCGCAGCTCGCGTACGACCTCGACGGTGACGCTGCCGCCCGGCCCGACGTAGCTCAGCGCGTTGTCGACGAGGTTCACCAGCGCTTCGCGCAGCATCACCGCGTCGCCGGCAACCATGGCGTCCGCGTTCGGTCCCGCATAGCCGAGGTCGATGTTCGCGGCGAGGGCGCGCGGGACGCTCTCGGCGACATGATCGCGCGCGAGTCGCGCCAGATCGACCGGCAACGGCGCAGTATCGTCGACATTCGATTGCGTGCGCGCGAGTGCGAGCAGCTGACCGGCCGCGCGGCCGGCTCCCGCGGAAAGTCGCTCGACGTGGATCAGGGCCTCGCGCACGCTCTCCGGTCGCGGATCGGCCAGCGCGCGCTCTGCCTGCAGACGCAAGCCGGCGAGCGGTGTGCGCAGCTGATGCGCGGCATCCGCGATGAATCGATCTTGCAAATCGAGGAGCCCGCGCAAGCGCGCGAAAAGGAGATCGACGGTGCGCGTCAGTGGGCGGATCTCGACCGGCACGATGCTCTGATCCAGCGGTGAGAGATCGCGCGTGCGTCGACCGGCGAGATGGCGTGTCAACGGATCGAACAGATGCAGGCCGCGGTTGACGCCGAACCAGACCAGGATCAGCACGAGCGACATCAAGCCAAGCACGATCGGCAGTACGGCGATGAGGATTTCGCGCGCCAATGCGTGCCGCTCGCGCATCGTCTGCGCGACCGACACGATGATCACGTCGTCGGCTTCCTCACTCGGCACGGCCAGCGATGCCATGCGCAGGTTGCGCTCGCCGAACGCGACCGATTCAATTTGCGGATTGCCTCCGATCGTCGGCGCAGGCTGCGGCATCGGCAGTTCCAGATTGTCCGCCAGCGTACCGTGATGAAGGCTGCGCACGGTGTAGAAGTTCGGGTCTTCCGAATCGACTTCGAACAGAATGCGTGCCTGCAGATTGAGCTCCTGATAGCGCGCTTCGCTCTGCATCATGCGCTGCAGTGCGCGTAACGCGTCGGTCAGCGCGCGGTCGTAATTGAGGTTCGCGTAGTGCAGCGCGAGCACGTAGACGAGCGCGCCGCTGATGAGCCAGGCCAGCGCCATCGGCGCGACGAGAAACGCGAGCAGCCGCCGCCTGAGGCTAGGCGGTCGGCGCATGGTCCGTTTCCAGGAGATAACCGAGACCGCGCACCGTGCGCACGCGCACGCCGCTGCCTTCGAGTTTGCGGCGCAGACGATGCACGGCGATGTCCAGGCCGTTGTCGGTGAGGCTGGTGTCCCACGTGCATAACGCGTCGATCAGTTGCTCGCGGCTCATGACGCGATCGAGGCGCGCGACCAGCGTTTCGAGCAGACCGAATTCGCGCGGCGTCAGCTCGAGTGGCGTGTCGTCGACATGCGCGCGTCGACGCGGCAGATCCAGACGCAGCCGGCCGAGCTTGAGCTCGGGCATGCCTTGTGTCGTGCGCCGGCGCAGCAATGCGCGGACGCGCGCTTCAAACTCGCTGAGTGCGAACGGTTTGACCAGGTAGTCGTCGGCACCGAGATCGAGCGCGCGCACGCGCTCATCGAGCGCTTCGCGCGCGGTCGCGACCAGCACCGGCACCGCGTCCGCGCGCGCGCGGAGGCGGCGCAGCAGCTCGACGCCATCCAGTTCGGGCAGGCCGAGATCGAGCACCACGAGATCGTACGGATGCGCCTGCAGCGCGGCGTCGGCCTGGCGTCCGCCGCTGAGCCGGTCGACGGCGTGGCCCGCGCGCGTCAGCGCCGCGACGATGGCGTCGGCGATCGCGGCGTCGTCTTCTATGACCAGGATTCGCATCGGTGCTCGGGTTCGTTGGGCCGGACGGCTGTTACGTTGTCCCGAACTTAGCCGTTGCGCAAGCGTATGTGCCTAGACGCGGTTGCATGGCCGTTCCCGGGCACACGCGGTCGACGCGGTTGCGGGCGCGATTGCGAGCGATTCGCGTCTGTTCGGGATTCAAGGGGCCACGAATTTCGCCAGCATCAGCTCACCGGCGCCTTCGAGCACCACGCGCCCGAGGCCCGAATCGGGGCGGGCAAGGATGGTTTCGCCGCTCGCCGCCGGGATTTGGCTGTCGCCGTGGCGCGCGACGGCCTGGCCCGCGTGAACGTAAATCAGCCACTCTGCGTCCGCTTCGGGAAAGATGACCATCGAGCCGACCAACGGCCGCGCGAGGACTTCGGCGCGCATCGCGCCGCGTCGGACCATCACGTTGAAGTCGCGCGTTGGTCCTGCGATGAGGCGGCAATGGATTTCGGATTCGCCGCGAAAATGCACGTGTTGGAAACGCTCGGCGATGCGCAGCGGCGCTCTGTCGGCGAACTCGAGGTCCATGCCGGCGCCCGATAGCAGCACGAGATCGCGATCGACTCCGGGAAAAAGCGAGAACGGCCCGTCGCTCTCGATGTCGGCGATGCTGACGCGCCAGCGGAAATCGAGCGCTTCGTCGATGGGATCTCGCGCGATTTCGGTGGTCCAGCCGCCATCGTTCTTCCAGCGCACGCGCCGGTAATCGGATGCTCGCAGCAGCGCTAGTCGACTCATCGGCGCCCGGGTTCTTGCGCGGCAGCTCAGGAATCCGCTTCGGGCGGATGATAGACGTAGACGAGCGTCGCACCGCCGAGAAAATCGATCGTCGTGGCCTGCCGGGCACCGAGTCGGCGCGCGACGCGTTCGGCGGCTGTGTTATCCGTGCGGACCAGGCTCACCAGCCGCTGTGCATTGAGCTCGCGGAACGCAAAGTCGAGCGCCGCTCGCGCGCCTTCGGTGGCGTAGCCGTGGCCGCGCTGATCGGGCATCAGCATCCAGCCGAGCTCGAGATCGGGCCAGCCTTCCGGACGATGCAGGCCGACGCGGCCGACGAACTTGCCGGTGTCCTTGAGCTCCACCGCCCACATGCCGTAGCCGCGCAGCGCCCAGTGGCCGAGCAGCATCGCCATCGAGCGCCAGGCGTTCATGCGGTCGAGTGGTTCGCCGTCGCCGACGTAGCGCGTGCTGCTCGGATCGGCGAGCATCGACGCGTACGCCTCGAAATGACGCTCGCCGAACGCGAGCATGCGCAGACGTTCGGTCTCGATCATCGGGATATCGATCATTGGCGCATCAGGCGATGAGTTCGGCCAGTGCGCGCGTCGATGCGCGCAGACTTTCTTCCCAGCTGTAGCCGACGATGCGCTCGCCGCTCTTGGCATCGAGAAATTCTTCTTCTTGCCCGGGCGCGAGCAGATGCCGGTAGTCGACGGTGATTTCGCTGCCCGCCTCGAGATCGCTCGCGGCAAAAATGAAACCGAGATGCCAGAGGCCGGTCGGTGCGAACGCGTGGTTGACGTAGCACTCGTCCGGCCACTCGGGAGTTACCGTGTACGCGTCTTCGAACCAGCGCACGGTCGCCGGCAGGAGATCGTGCGCGTGTGGCATGCGCGCGATGTCGTCGAGCGTGTGCACACGCGGGATCGCGTCCGGGGCGACGATCACGCGGCCACGTGCGAGCGGCTCGTCGAGGAACAAGCCTTTCCCTGCGCCCGCGATATGCGACGGGCCGATGTGATAGCGGGGGATGATCATCGGTGCACCGCCGTTCGGCGGGCGCGCAGTCTAGCAGAATGGACCGGCGGCGCAGTCGCCGCGGCGATGCGCCGCACGGGGCTCGCGCGTCATGCCTGAACGCCGCGCGCGGCTCTCGCTACCAGTTCGCGACGGGGCGTGCTGGTTCGGCGCGTTCGGAAGCCGCCGGCGGCAATTTGCCGAAGAGGATCACCTCGCGGTTTTCCTCGATGATGCGCGGGCCGATGCCCTTCACCTTGGCAAGATCGTCAAGGGTCTTGAAAGGGCCGTGCGCGTTGCGGTACGCGACGATCGCTTCGGCCTTGACGAGGCCGACGTTGCTCAACGACTGGGCGAGGGTTCTGGCGTCGGCGCTGTTGATATCGACCTGCGTCGCGGCTTGCGCGGACATGTCCAGCGAGATGGCAATCAGGAATAAAAGTCGGGCGAAAAGCTTCATTTCGAATGGGGAAAGACCAAGGGGGAAACGCGCGCGGCGCGAATGTCGACAGCGTACGCAGGTGGTGCGGCGGCGGGCAGGGCGCATACACGGAGCGGCGGGTCGGCAATCTTCGATTCTCCGTGTAGGAAACTTCCTACATGGGTCATGCACGCGGCTGCGGAGTAGACTCGCCTGCCTCGTCATTGAAGAGCCGGTTTCGCCATGGATTCGACAGCACTCAGCGGTTTCGTCGGCGACTTGTGGGACGGGGAGATCGTTCCGCAGCTCACCGAGTACATCCGCATTCCGAACAAGTCGCCGATGTTCGACGCGCAGTGGGCCGAACACGGCCACATGGATCGCGCGGTCGCGCTGATGGAAGCGTGGGCGCGCGCTCAGCCCATCGCGGGCATGCAGCTCGAAGTCGTGCGGCTGCCGGGTCGGACGCCATTGATCTTCATCGAGATTCCCGGCAAGGGCGCTGACACCGTGCTGCTCTATGGCCATCTCGACAAGCAGCCGGAAATGACCGGCTGGTCGGCCCATCTCGGCCCGTGGAAACCGGTGATCGAGGGCGACAAGCTGTACGGACGCGGCGGGGCCGATGATGGCTACGCGATTTTCGGTTCGCTCGCGGCGATCATGGCGCTGCAATCGCAGAACATTCCGCACGCGCGCTGCGTCGTGATGATCGAAGCCTGCGAAGAATCGGGCAGCTACGATCTTCCGTATTACGTCGATCATCTCGCCGCGCGCATCGGCAGGCCGTCGCTGATCGTCTGTCTCGACTCGGGTTGCGGCAACTACGATCAGCTCTGGCTGACGACGTCGCTGCGCGGTCTTACCGGCGGCAATCTCGTCGTCAAGGTGCTCGAAGAAGGCGTGCATTCGGGCGATGCGTCCGGCGTGGTTGCGTCGAGCTTTCGAATCCTGCGCGAAGTGCTGTCGCGTCTGGAAGATCAAGTCACCGGCAAGATCAAGCCGCAGGAACTCTACGTCGAGATCCCCGCACAACGCCTTGCGCAAGCGAAGCGTACGGCCGAAATCCTCGGCGATGCGGTCTACGCGAAATTTCCGATGGTATCGGGCATGCAGCCGATGACGAGCGATTTGTCCGAGCTCGTGCTCAATCGCACGTGGCGTCCGGCGCTGTCGATCACCGGCGTCGGCGGTCTTCCGCCGCTCGATTCGGCCGGCAACGTGTTGCGCCCGTACACGGCCGTGAAAGTGTCGCTGCGCGTGCCGCCGACGCTCGATGCAGTCAAGGGCGGCGAATTCGTCAAGCGGCTTTTGGAGAAAGATCCGCCATATGGCGCGAATGTCAGTTTCGAACTGGAAAAAGCAGGCAGCGGCTGGAACGCGCCGGCGCTCGCGCCGTGGCTGGAAAAATCTGTCGATGCCGCGTCGCACGAATTCTTCGGCGCGCCGGTCGCATACAACGGCGAAGGCGGATCGATCCCGTTCATGGGCATGCTCGGCGAGAAATTTCCCGGCGCGCAGTTCCTGATCACCGGCGTCCTTGGGCCGCATTCGAACGCGCACGGGCCGAACGAGTTCCTGCACATTCCGACCGGCAAGCGCATGTCGATGTGCGTCGCCAAGGTCGTCGCCGATCACTACCGCGCCGCCGAGCAGGGATTGACACGCGGTGTCGCAGCGATGGCCGCGCATACGGTGAAGGGCGGCGACGGCTGCTGCTGAAGCCGCTGTCCTCTACTCGCCGAGTCCCCGCCGCTGCCACGGCTGCGCCAGAATTCGCGCCGACCGGCGCGATAGGCTCTGCGCGCCGAACGGAGACTGCTCGCATGACCACGATCCGCACCGCCCGCACATACGACGCCCAGGCGATCGCCGAGCTCGGCGGGCAGCTCGGCTACGTTGCGACGCGCCAACAGATCGCGACGCGGCTGGCCGGCATCGAGTCCGAGCCTGCGAGCCGGGTGATCGTCGCCGAAGACAACAACGGACGCGTCGTCGGCTGGCTGCACGTCGCAGCGCGCACGCAGCTCACCGAGGATGCGTGCGCGGAAGTTCTCGGCCTCGTCGTCGACGAACCCGCGCGCGGCGCCGGCATCGGCGAGGCATTGTTGCGAGCCGCCGAGGATTGGGCGCGGTCTGCCGGATGTGTGCGCGTTCGCGTGCGCAGTCGCGACACGCGCGAGCGCGCACATCGCTTCTACGAGCGCGCCGGTTACGCGCGCAACAAAGTGCAGCTCGTGCTGCTCAAGCCGCTCGGTTGAGAGAACCGCGCGATGTTGCGCGCGCTCACGCCTGCGTGTTTCGCAACGTCGCCCGAGATCCGCAAATCTCAGCGCTGACCCAGAGGTCGAGCCGGCACGCTGCGCACGTAAGTCCAGAGCGCTTCGAGCTCGGTGTCGCTGAATTTCCCCATTGCCTGCCACGGCATGAACGTATCGACCGCCGAGCCGTCGGGTTTCTTGCCCTCGCGGAACACGCGGTAGAAATCCTGCCTGCTCCAGCTGCCGATACCGGTCGCAACGTCGGGCGTGATGTTCGCGGGTTTTGGGAAATCCGGCGGCGCGCCCGGAATTGCGCCACCCGAGAAATGCTCGCCGTGACAACCCGTGCACGACTGCGCGAGGTAGCGACCGTATTCGGGCGTCGCCGAGATTTCCAGATGTGCCGGGTGTGCCGCATGCTGATCGATCAGACGCGCTTCGAGCATCGGCAACTGGCCGAATGCAAACAGCGCGCGGCCGATCGGACCGATGTAACTCGGCGCGAGATCGCGATCGACCGGCGGCATCTGCTTGACGTATGCGATGAGGTCGGCGGTGTCCGCATCGGAAAGGCCGGCGAAATCGCGCGTCGGCATGAACAGCAGTGGGTGCCCGTCCGGCTTGAGGCCGTGACGAATCGCGCGCTCGTAGTCGCGATCGGCAAAATCGGTGGGTAGTCCGCCTTTGCCGCGTGTGACGTTCGGCGCGGCCATGCGTCCGATGGGTGGCGCTTCCATCACGACCTTGCCGCCGAAATCCTTGCCATGGCATTCGGGACAACCGCGCGTGATGGCGACATGCTCGCCGCGCGCGATCGCGTCGGCATCGGTTGGAATCGAAAGCGCGGTTTCTTCGATCGACCAGGTGTCGTGCAGGGCCATTTCGCTGCGTATGAACACGAAGGCTGCGATGCCGAGCACGAGCACGACGAGCGCGATCAGCGCTCGGATGAGATAGCGTCGCATGGTTTCTCCCCCTTTACCGCCTGCCGCGAAATGTTAGCACCGGGGAAGGGTGTGCGCTGTTCGCCTGAGAGCGTGCCAAGACGGCTCGCGGATGCTGCGCGCCGCGCGTCAGCTCGAACGCTGCTTCATTCCGCTCTTCCAGGCATACACCGCGGCCTGCGTGCGATCGCTGACATTGAGTTTGCCGAGCACGTTGCTGACGTGCGTCTTCACGGTTTTCTCGCCGATGCCGAGACGCTCGGCAATCTGCTGGTTGCTGAGGCCTTCGGCGATCAGCGCCAAAACTTCGCGTTCGCGCTGGCTCAGCGATTCGAGCACTTCGCTGCCCGGCGCCGGTCCGCGTCGCAGCGCATCCATCAGCCGCGCTGCGACGCGCGGGTGCAGCACCGCCTCGCCGCCGGCGGCTTTGCGCAGCGCCTCGGCGAGCGCGTCGGCGTCGACATCCTTGAGCAGGCACGACAACGCACCAGCCTGAACCGCCGCGACGATCTGTTGCGCGTCTTCGAATGATGTCAGCAATACGACCTGCGTCGAAGGACTCGTCGCGCGGATGCTGCGCGTCGCCTCGATGCCGCCGCCGGGCATCACGAGATCGACCAGCGCGACGTCCGGATGATGCTTTGCGCAGAGCGCGACGGCGCCGTCTGCGTCCTCGGCCTCGCCGACGATGGCGAGATCGGAGTGCGTTTCCAGAAACGCGCGGATGCCCTGGCGCACGAGTACGTGATCGTCGGCGATGACGACGCGAATCGGAGTGGCTGGCGGATTCATGCGATCGGTTCTCCAAAAGCCTGGCACACCGGGCATCCTGCCGCGGTTGCTTTGGCACGTCCCTCGGCAGAGCGGTTCAAGCCGCTCTTTCCGCGACGACAAAACTGACGGCGACGCGCGTGCCTTGGCCGGTGGGCGCGTCGAGCTCGAAGCGGCCGCCGGGCAGCGCCTCGGCGCGGTCGCGCATATTGTGAAGGCCCATGCCGGAAATATGGTCGACCGCGATGCCGCGGCCATTATCGGCGATCGTAAGGCGGACCCGATCCGCCTCGCGGCGGAGTGCGATCTCTATTCGCGTCGCGCCGGCGTGGCGCAGCACGTTCGCCAGCGCCTCGTCGAGGATGCGCAGCAGCGATTCTTCGTGCGCGTTGCTGAGCGGCGGCAGATCGTCCATCGAAAACGAAGGCGCGAGACCGCTCGTATGCGACCAGTCGATCGCCCGCGCACGCACGCGTTCGATGAACGGAAGGTCGGTATCCGAAGCGCGCAATTCATCGAGGATCTGGGCGAGCTCCTGCTGGATCTGCTGCGTCAGGCGCTGCGCCTGGGCGAGGCGATCCGTGCCGGGTCCGTCTCCGAGCAGTCGACGTGCAGTTGCGAGCTGAAGGTTCAGCGCGAATGCTTTCTGCTTCACCGTATCGTGCAGGTCGCGCGCAAGTCGCTGGCGTTCGGCCAACGTCGCGAGCTGGGCGCGCGAGCGCATCAGACCGCGTAGATCGAGCGCCATGCGATCGAGCAGCGCCGAAAGTCCGCCGAGCTCGTCGTGCGAGCTGTCGCCGATGCGGTCGGAGAAATCACCGCGGCTCCACGCGGTCGCTGCGCGCGCGACACGATTGAGGCGTCGCGTCACCCACCAGGCCAGGAAGATCGACGAGGCAATACCGAACACGAGCAGGAAACCGAAGACGGTCGGCGATTCGAAGCTCGAATCGACCAGCAAGTGCCGCCACGGAGGCGGCAGGCGCAATTCGACAAACAAGATGCCGAGCGCGTTTCCCGCGCCGTCGCGCACCGGCGCGATCACGCGACGGATTCTCTGCGGACTGTCCGCGCCGACAAGTCGGGTCGCGCTGCCGTTGGCGGCCTTGGTTGCGTTTTCTGCGGCCGTGGGTATCTCGGGTTTCCAGCGGCCGTCGCCGCTCGAACGTGCGAGCTCGTGTCCGTCGGGCGTAAGTACGGCGGCTGCGAGCGGCGCGTCGACGAGCTCCAGCAAGACATACGATTCGTCGGGTGTGAGTCCGCCGCGCGGCTGCTGAAGACGCAGCACCCATCCGTCGAGCCAGGTGTGCAGCGCGACTGCGTCGACATCGTCGGCGCCGCGAAGATGCGGCCACTGCGCGGCGAGATCGGCTGCGCCGCGCTCGGCCGCGCGATCAAGGCTGCCGTCGGCGATCCCGCGCATGAACTGCCCGAACTCGTAAATGAGGATCGTCGACTCGACGACGATCAGCGTCGGCACGGACAGCAGCACGTAGAAGAGCGCGAGCTTGGATACGAGCCCGCGCAATTGGGGACGGAGAACGGTCATCGATTCGCAGGACCTGGCTTCGCGCAAGCATACCTGCGGCACGCGCCGGGTTTTTCGGCGGGAATCAGCCCAAAGACCGAGCCCGAGCCGGCCTTTGGACGGTTATGCGGGCGCCGCCAGCCGCCTAGTCTACGAATTAGAAATTCGTTAATTCGCAAGGCCTTGGGAGAGCTGCCATGAGAGTCGTACGGTCGCGGCGTCGTGCCGCGAAGATCGCTTGCGCCGCGGTCCTGTGCGGCGCGGGTGCACCGGTGCACAGCGAAGAGACGCAGGTTCTCGAGCCGGTCGAGGTCACGACCGCAAAGATTCCGCTCGCACTCAGCGAGGTCGCGGCGAATATCACGATCGTCAGCGGCGAGGAGCTGCGCGCTCG
>Ga0157372_10002512_pt1 | contig 19893 bp, 21 predicted proteins | sample C55metaG_FD_115307 | JGI IMG/M metagenome (GOLD analysis project Ga0157372, IMG submission 115307) | Corn rhizosphere microbial communities from Kellogg Biological Station, Michigan, USA - C5-5 metaG | ecosystem: Host-associated > Plants > Roots > Rhizosphere > Soil | place: USA: Michigan... | reverse complement strand
TGTGGTGGTGTGTTATTCCCACCCGCTGCGTGATGTTCCGCGCGGCTGAACTGGCGGGATGTGGGTCAAATGATCCAGCATTGGTGAAATGACCCACCTGACTGGGTGTGAGCCGGACCGACTGCCGCTATTTCGTGCTGCTGTCCGCTGCGCCCGTCGCCACAGCCGTCGAGTAGGTCGGAGTCGTGGCGTACTTGGCGGGAACCCTCCACATGCTCGCGCCGTACCACGCCGCCCACGCCACGATCGCCAGCGTCATCACCCACACCCACACCGGGATCGAGGAGTGCGTCTCGGCGCGCTGCGGTTCGAACGGCTCTTCCGCGCTGAACGCATTGACTCCGAACTCGATCACGCCATGGCGCACCGTGTTGGGCACCAGTCCCGTCACCGTGACGCCCGGCCCGTTGCGCACCTTGAACGGGACCTCGTGCACCGAGACCCTGCCAGTTCGGTCGGTCGCCCGCACGATCAGGCGGTGCGGGCCGTCGGCCAGGGTGGCCGTATCGAGGGTGACCGATGTCGGCAGGTCCTGCTCGACGAACGGCTGTTCGCTCCCGTCGAGAAATACCTGGACATGGGCGCTCGCCGGCGCGACAACGTCTTCGTCAGTCATCGTTGAGCACCTGGTATTTGGGGTGTCGCCGGTCGCGTTCGCCGGGACGAACCAGCATCCACGTCGCCGCCACAAAACACGCGATGGTGATCGCGCCGGCGACTACTACGATGATGATGTTGCCCAGCCAGTGAGCCGAGAAACTCTGCATCAGGCTGCCCTCAATGCGCCGGCTTGGCGCGCTCGGCGGCAACCTGCGCCGCTGTCGCGAGCGGCGCGTTGTTGCCCCAGGACGTGCGCTCGTGACCGATGATGTCGGCAATCTCATCGTCCCCCAACTGCGCCGCGAAGGCTGGCATCTGGCCGGGGTATGCAACGCCGCCGATCGTCTTCCCCTCCAGGCCGTGCAGAATTATTGAGATCTGCTCGGTCGGATCGGCGGCGGTTTCCACCGGATCACCCTTCAACGGCGGGAACACGCCGGGAATGCCCTCACCGCTCGCTTGATGGCACGACTGGCAATTGGCGGCGAACAACCTCGCACCCGCGGCGGCGTCGAACGACGCCTTTCCCGCCGCCGTCGCCGATGACGTCGCCGCGGCCGCGGCGGCCGCCGTGCCCGATGGTGCGGTTGCGGGCGGGCTGTAGCCGGGAATCGTCGCCTGCTTGCGCGACAACAGGTAGGCGACCAGTGCCTGCGCCTTCCGCGTGGGGATGACCACACCGTGTTCCGGCGCGTAGGGCTTCGGGATGGCCAGCGGTGTCACTCCCGCCGGGGCTTTCGCCACCACCTCGAAGAGAAAGCTGAAATCCGGCATGATCGATTGCGGCACCACGCTTCGCGGATTGTAGAGGTGCATGTACTGCCACACCTCACTTGGCTGTCGCACGCCGATGTTGGTGAGGTCGGGACCATTGCGCTCCGACCCGAGCAGTTCCGGCGTCTCATACGCGTAGTCACCGGCCGACGATGGGCGGCCGAACACGGCGTCTTCCGCCAACGGCCGCACCTGCTGCGTGTGGCAATAACTGCAACCGTTGGCGACGAATACGTCGCGCCCCTCGCGCTGGAGCGGCGTGAGCGGCATCACGCCCGGTCCCGGCTTCGTGCGTGACAGGACCATGCCGGGAAGCACGCCCATGAGCACCGCGAGGACCGCATACACGAGCGTCGAGCCGCCGGCAATGAGAGTGAGCTTGCTCATGCCGCCTCCACCGCCCGCGGCGCCTCGAGGTTAACATGGCCGCGTGCGTAGGTCATGTCCCATACGTTCCACGCGAACACCAGGTGGCTCAGGAACATCAGGCTGCCACCCACGGCGCGCCACAGCCAGAACGGCGCCATGTCCGTCACGGACTGGATGAATGGCAACCCATGTATCCAATCGAGCCCCTGGACGGTGCCACCGATCGACAGCGCCCCGACGTAGATCACGATGCCCACCGTGGCCATCCAGAAGTGAATGCCCATGAGCAGGCTGTCGGGAGCCTTTTTGGTGGCGCGCGGCAACAAGCCGTACACGCCGCCCCAGATCACGAACGAGATGAACCCGTACATCGTGAGGTGCGAATGTCCAACGGTGTAGTTCGTCAGGTGCCAGATCTCCTGCAGCGAGCGGAACGCCTCGAACGTGCCTTGCGTGGAGCCGAACAGATAGCCGAGCACGCCCACCAGCACGAACATGGCCGGCGACCGGCTGAGGCGCTCGGGCTGACCGCGCATGGTGAGCAGGAAGTTCGCGCTCCCGCCCCACACCGGCACCAGCATCGCGACGGAGAATACTATGGCGGTGGTCTGCAACCACCAGGGCAGTGGACTGAACAGGAAGTGATGCGAGCCGATGATCGGATAGAACACCAGATTGGTCCAGAACGCGAACACGCCGAGCGCGTAGGAGTAGATGGGCCGGCTGAACAGCTTGGGGATCGCATAGTAGAGGACACCAAGCGCCAGCGGTGTGAACCAGAGGCCGACGGCGTTGTGCATGTAGTAGCCGGAGACCGCGACCTGGCCGAGTCCATGCTGATACCAGGGGAGGATCGCGACGATGGCGATGATGCAGGTCCAGAGCACGCCGCCAATGGTATACCAGTTCGAGAGGTAGATGTCCTCGGTGTCCCGTCGGGCGACGGTCGCGAGCAGATTCCACGCGCTGACGATGAGGGCCGCGAGGAACACCAGCCGGATCGGCCACCACCATTCACGGTATTCGAGCGTCCCATCGTTGATGCCCATGCCGAGTGTGATCGTGCCGGCGATCGCCGCCACGTTGAAGAGCGCGAGCCCCAGCCAGGCGAGGCGGCCACTGTACAGTTCAGTGCGCGAACTGCGGGCTGCGATGTAGTAGGCGAGACCCACGAGGCCAATGCTCGCCCAGCCATAGAACGTGTCATTGGTATGGATCGGACGCAGACGTCCGAACGTCAGCCATGACGTGTGCGACGCGAAATCCGGATACGCGAACTTGAGGCTCAGCAGGACACCGATGAGGGTCGCGAATACGAGCCAGATCGTGGCGCACACCGTATAGACGCTGAAGACGTCGCGTGTAACGTCCGCGCCCGTTGGGATTGTCCGTGAAGGCATCGAGCTATCGCAGGTGGCTGTGAAGCCGTTTGGCAGGCACCCCGATCAGGGTGCGCACCGGGATGCGCGTCCGCATTCAACACGTAGCGCGGATGATTCCGCGAGCAGCCTCGCTTTGGCGTAGGTTGATGCAGCACGGCTTGATGCGCAAGTGCCGGATGCTCCGTAATGCCCAGGCATTCCGTCGGCTACGGAATGATGACAAGTCTGCGACCGCGCAGGTCATGTCGTCGCCAGGCGCTCTCGATGGCGGCAAGCGGGACAGGTTCGGTATCGATGGTAAGTTTCCCGCTGGCTGCCAGGGCCCAAAGCTGCGGGAAGGCGTCGAGGATGGCGGTATGCGGAATGCCACCACCGCCGCTCCCGTAGATCTCGATTCCAGAGCTGCGGAGTGCCGCGGCGGAAACGGAGACGCGAGGGCCAGCCATGTCGCCGATCTCGAACAGGCGGATCCTGGAGGACTCTGCCTTCACATCATGACCGGTCAGGGCATCAAGGAGAACTTCCGTCGGGTGACCCCACACATAGTCAAGAACAATATCGAATCGTTTATGACTGGCTTCGCGCACGAAGGCCGCGGCCAGCTTCTGATCCGGTTGGTCGAGGGCAATGATCGCATCCGCGCCGAGACCGGGCAGTGTCTCCAGGACCTGCTCATTGCGCCCCGCGGCAACGACCCGGCCGGCACCGAGATGCTTTGCGATCTGGATGGCGAGTTTGCCAGCCACTCCCGTCGCACCGAGAATCAGGACGGTTTGCCCTGGCTCGAGTCGTGCGCCCCAGACGAGCGGAAGCCAGGACGACAGCGCCGGATTCGGCAAGGCCGCAGCGCTGATGTCGTCAACATTTTCAGGAATGGGCAGACACCACGCCCTGGGCACGACGGTATGCTCGGCCATCATTCCGTAGGGAGGCCGCGCCCCACCACAAAAGACCCGTGTCCCATCGTCAATGACACCGACACCGTCGATACCACAGACCATCGGCAGTGCGCGATGACTGTCGTAGTGTTCGCCGCTCGCCATCGCCTTGTCGCTGTTCTTCAGCGACGCGGCGTTGACACGGACACGCACTTCATCGCGTTCGGGTCGCGGGTCAGGAAAGTCCTCGAACCGGAGCGGTTCGCCACGCGTATGCAGGACGGCGGCTTTCACGGTTGACTCCTCCGGCGAATCGGAGTGCTCATGGCGGTATAACGCCGTCAGCTGTCGGGTAGAGGGAACCTGGCGCCGGCGCGAGCCGTGAAGCGGCGCGGCCGGATCCGATCACGATCGCGGTCCTGCCGGCGGCCGTCAAGGCGCCACGGAGGCCGAGGAGCGCCGTCGTGATGTCGTACGCTGCGGAGAGCAGGCGGCCGGCTTGACACCCAGCCACACGCGGCATACCATAGACGGCACACTCATAGGCGGCCTATATATGTCAGCCCCCGCCGAGCTCGTGCCCGGCACGCTCGAGATGCTCATCCTCAAGACCCTGAGCCTCGGCACCCTCCATGGCTATGGCATCGCGCAGCACATCCACCGCCTCTCGGGCGAGGTGCTTACCGTGGAGGAGGGATCGCTCTACCCCGCCCTGCAGCGCATCCAGGCGAAGGGATGGGTCGCGTCCGAGTGGAAGCTGACCCCGACAAAGCGTCGCGCCCGCTACTACCGCCTCACCGCAGCCGGGCGCAAACAGCTCGGCCTCGAGTCTTCGAGCTTCCAGCGAACCATGCAGGCCATCGCGCGCATCATGCGCGCCACGGAGGGGTGAGCGATGTTCATGCTCCGCGCCCGTGCGCTCGCGTACCGCGTGCGCACGCTCGGCCGCCACACCGCGCTCGAGCGCGAGGTCGATGACGAGCTGGCGTTCCACCGCGAGATGCTCACCCGCGACCTCGTGCACGCGGGAGCCACGCCCGAGGAGGCACGCCTCGGCGCCCGGCGCCGGCTCGGCAATCCACTCGTGCTGCGCGAGCGCAGCGCGGATGCCTGGGGCTTCCCCGCGCTCGAGGACTTCTGGCGCGACGCGCGGTTCGGCGTCCGCACGCTCGGCCGCAGCCCGACGTTCGTGGCCATCGCCGTCGTCGCCATGGGTATCGGCATTGGCGTCAACGCGGGATTCTTCACGCTCGTCGATGCGTTTCTGTGGCAACCGATCCCGGTCGCGCGTCCCGAGCGGCTCGTCAAGCTGCTCACGGTGGACGCGCACGGTGGCAACGGCGTTCGCTTCTCGTACGCGGACGCCGAGCGCATCGCGGCGCATGCCCGCACGGTGAGCGACGTCGTGGCCTACGACGCGGAACCGGTGGGCGTGGAACTCACCTCGGGGGCGCCGGCGCGCTCGGCGAGCGTGGGGCTGGTCTCGGGCAACTACTTCTCCGCGCTCGGCGGTACGGCCGGCCTTGGGCGCGTGCTCTCGCCCGCGGATGCGCGCTCGGATGCGCCTCCGGCGATCGTGCTCAGCGACCGGCTCTGGACCACGGGGTTCGCCCGCGCCCCCACGGCCGTCGGCCGCGATGTGATCGTGAATGGCGTTCACGTCACGGTCGTGGGCGTGGCGCAGCCAGAGTTCATCGGGATCAACCCTCTCGTCCCTGACTTCTGGATGGCGCTTCCCGCCGGCAGCGTTGCCGGGATCACACCGGGCACGCTCGATGATCCGATGAATCGTTTCGTCTTCCTGCACGCGCGCCTCCGCCCGGGGGTCACGATGGCGCAAGCCGACGCGGAGCTCTCCGGCATCGTCGCCGAGCCAGCCGGGGCGCCGGGGTCGATGGCCGAGCAGCAGCGGATCGTCGGCATGCATCTCCAACCGAACGATTCCATGATCCCGCCCGACCCGCAGATCGCGCTCATGATCGCGCCGGCGCTCCTCGTGGCCACGCTCGTCCTCGTCATCGCCTGTGCAAACCTCGCCATCCTCCTCCTCGCCCGCTCCCTCGCGCGGCGGCGCGAGATGGCCGTGCGGCTCGCCATTGGCGCGTCGCGCGGGCGCGTCGTGCGGCAGCTGCTCACCGAGAGCCTGCTCGTCGCCGTCGCCGGCTCCGCGCTCGGCCTCCTTCTCGCCGACGTGACGGTGCGCGTCGCCTCACGCACGTTCTTCGCCGCCGTGCCGGATACGTTCGGGGTGATCGCGCTCTCCATCCGTCCGAGCTGGCATACGGTGGCGTACACGATCGTACTCGCCGTCGCGAGCGTGTTCGCCTTCGGGCTCGTCCCCGCACTGAGGACGACGTCCGTCGCGCTCGGCGCGGAGCTCAAGGGGGAGGACACGCTGTTCGGGATGCGAGTTCGCCGGTCGCGCTTCCGCGATGCGCTCGTGGCGGTGCAGGTGGCGGGGTGTGTGGTCCTCCTCTCTGCCGCGGCGACGCTTGTGCGAGCGATGCACGACTTCGCGGCGACCGACACGGGGCTGTCGCCGGCACACGTCGTGACGGCCACGCTCGGGCTCACGCGGGAGGGGCACGTGTCCCAGGCACTCGCGGCAGCGCGGGCGCGGTTCGCCACGCGCGTGGCCGCAACGCCCGGCGTGGTTGCCAGCGCCCGCGCAATGACGGCGCCCTTCACCGCCTGGCCATGGATGCACGTGGCCGGTGCGGATGGCGGAGTTCACGGCGTATTCTACAACCGCATCACCCCGGGCTACTTCTCCGTCGTAGGGCAACGTCTCCTTCGCGGGCGCGACTTCGCCGCGGCCGACACGATGGGCAGCGCTCGCGTCGCAATCGTGAGCGAGAGTGCGGCGCGGTGGCTGTGGCCCGGGACGACTCCGATCGGCCAGACGCTTCGGCTCGTCTCCGATCAGGACTCGGCGGACACGTTCGTGCGCGTGGTGGGCGTCGCGTCGCCGGCGCATAACGGGATGCTCTGGGACAACGACGCGAACGGCTACATCTACTTCCCCGCCACCGGACGCGATCTCGCCGACCGCACGATGCCCGTGCTCGCCCGGGGGAGTGCGACGTCACCGGATCTGTCGCGCTCCCTGCGCGACGTGGCGACACAACTGGCTCCCGATCTGCCCCTGGACGTTGCCCCGCTCCTCGCCGAGCGCCGCCTGCAGATGATGCCCTTCCGTTACGGCGCCACGGCCGTGGCCGTGATCGGCGCGCTCGGTCTCGCGCTGGCGCTCGTCGGCCTATCCGGCATCGTGGGGCTCGCGGTCCGGCAGCGACGGCGCGACATCGCGGTACACGTCGCCATGGGCGCCGGCACCCGCGAGGTGCTCCGGCTCGTGCTCGATCGCGAGATGCGGCTCGTCATCATCGGGCTGGTGGTCGGCCTGGTGCTCGCGGTGGGCGAGGGGCGGCTCATTGCCCATCTCGTGCTCCCGGTGCCGGCGCTCGGTGCCGCGATGCTGGTCGGACTCGCGCTCCTCCTGCTCGCCGTAGCCGCCCTCGCTGCCCTCGTTCCGGCGCGACTGGCGCTTCGCATTGCGCCCATGCAGGTGCTGCGGCAGGAGTAGACAGCGGGAAGGCCGCCGTGCGCGACGCCGAGGGGCAGACACCGTACGCGCCGCCGTGAGAGTGTCGAGAAGTGATACGCATCCAGCCGGACGCTTTGTTACCGATTGTCTCGGCTGTTCACTCAGTGAGAACCGACCGGCATACCCTCGTGGCCGGCCGCGTGATGGGACCCCCGTTGAAACGCGAGGAACTCATGGATGGCCGCGATCGCGACCGCATCCGAGCTGTGAAGGCGCACCTCCGCCCCGCGCGGGCGGTCGACCGCTTCATACTGAATCAGGTTACGCCGCGCGGCCATGACCGCGGACCCAGGGACAACCTGCGCGTGCACCTGGAACGGCTTGCTGAAGTCTCCGGCCTGAAACGCCGCGGCGATGCTCCGCATGTGCCGCCGAATCGTCGCAATTCCGGCAGAGTCTCGCGGGTCGGTGCGATCCAGCACGATGCGGCCCCCATCCGGGAGGTCCTCGAAGACATGCGCCGACGTGTACTGATCCACGCCCATCACCGCCTGGCCACGCGCCTGCGTGGCAGCGAAGGCCGTGTCTGCGCTGCCCCTGCGTTGCTGAGGCGAGCGTGTACAGCCGCTCAGCGCGAACAGGCTCAAGGGAAGCAGGAGCGCGACGCAGCGGCTGTGCGGTGTCAGCAGGCGATACCGCCATTCGTGACGAGCGGCGTTAATGAGGCCGCCGGCGTTAGCGGCGGCGGCGCGTGCGTCGGCGATGCTCGTCACAATGAAAACGGGTTTGATAGCATGCACGCCTGGAATACGGCGCAGTGCCTGTTCTGACCCTGTGGCCGAAATTGCTATGCTCGGAACGCGACAAACGACTTGTTGCACAGCGCGCCCAACCTCTTCGCAAGCTCCTCTCCCCCGACACTCTTGAACGCCTTGAATTGGTCGACAGTGCCACCATTGTACGTGACGATGCAGTATACGCTTCCCTTCCTGCTCGCGATCTCGGGGATTCCGGCGTGAGTGTCCACCTCGAACACCGCCTTGTCGCCCACACCCGGTAACGGCACGGACTTGTGGCTATCGGACGGCACGTTCGCATCGTTCCAGAAATACTCCATGTTCCTGCCACTGCCGACCATCATGGTAATGTCGCCCGAGAGGTCGTTCGTGAAATGGCACCAGGCGACGCCGCCGGAAAACGGGCTCACCGTCACCGGTGGCTTCATGAGTCCCGCCACGTCGTCAGGCGAGAGCACCTTGCGGCAGTCGAGCCCGGCGGTGTCGGTATTCGCGCGCACGGACGCGGATGAGCCGGCTGGGTTTGCGGTTGCTGCAGACGCAGTCTGAACACCGCCCTTCGAGCAAGCGCTCGTTGCGCACAAGGCACAGGCGAGAGCGGCCAATCGTGCTGTCCAACGCGACATGTACTCCTCCTGGTGGCAGTGGTCCCGTCGCACGAAGCCCATACTCGCAGACACGCGTTACGTGGGCGCCTTGTCAGACGTTACTCAGCCGTCACCTCGGGCTCGATGGTGCAGTTTGCCTTGTCCGCGCACGGCAACGCGCTGGAATGCGGCGTAGCGGCGCGCGATTCCGCCTACGGCGTGATCACCGGCGGCGCTCCAAAGAAACCCGTGACACGGCGGATACGGCCGTCTGCGGCGAGCTCGTGGAAGTCCATCCCGTGCGCCACTTCCGTCTTGTCCGGCCTTAGGAAGATCCACGCCACTCGCATGGCCCGGCGATGCGTCTGCGGTGCACTGCATCGGAAGCGTGCGCCCTGCTGCGCCGTAGCACGGGTCGTCGCCGCGCCGCTCGCGAGGGCACTCAACACGACAGCCGACAGTCTGGCAGGGGGCCTCAGCATGCATCGCTCCATTCGGGGGGGCGGCGGTCTGACGCATGAGCTGAACTGCACAGATTGATATGCGAGCGCTAGGGACGTTTCATGAATCTGAGGAAGAAGGCCGCGAATACAAGAACGATTCCCACGTTCACCAGCAGCCGTTCCCGGAATCGGTACCTGAAGAACAACACGTCCACTGCGACGATCACGACTATCAGCAGGGCTACGAAGAGTGCGGTGGCTGTCTGGTTTCTCACTGTAGTCCCCTTTCAGAGGAGCAGCGCTCCATGGGCCGCCTATCGCCGCGTCAGGGTGACCCGCGCAAACGGTGTGCGCACTCCGGAACTGTCGTTGTCCATGTGCCACTGCCAGGAGTCCTTCGCACGATCGTAGACGAACGTCGTGTGAAAGCTCGTGGTCGCGGTGTAGTTGAAGAGGAAGGGGATGGAGTCGCCGGCGACCGAACCGCGGCCGGTGCCCTCGGGCGGGAAAGCCGCCGCGGCGGTGTTATCCATCCACATGCACGCGTACGCGCCGCTCGCGGGATCGCGACCAAAGAGCACCACCGCTTCGTAGGCAGGAGTGCCATTTGGCGCTCGCTCGCGAGAGACCTCGTGCATCTGCACGTACTCGCGGCCAAGCAGCCACTGGAAGCTCACATCGTGCACGGTCTGCTGGCGGGCCATGGTGCCGCGCAGCACCCAATGCCCGATAAGGCGAGAGAAGAGCGAGTCAGGATGCAGTCCCTGGCCGAACAGCGCTGCCGGGGCGCAGCCCAGTGCGAGAGCGAACATCAGGACCTTGCGCATGTGCCACCTCGTCGAGGATGCTCGAAGGTAAGTAGCGGCCGAATCGTATAAAGTGCGAGCACAGCGAGCACTTCGCTCTGATGCTCGCGATTGACGTCCGCTCTGCTTAACGTCTCTCCAGGAACCCTCGGCCCTCGAAGATCGCTGGCATCGCTTTATCGATTCGCGCCGTCCGCGTCGCTGACTGCTTGGCCGCCGCAAAGTGGTACAGGTAGCTCCTCTGCCGTCCCGGTGTCAGCGCCTTGAAGGCGCGCTTGAAACGCGGGTCCCTTCGGAACCGCTCGCTCAACTCCTCCGGAACCGGAAAATCCGAGGTCCGCTTCGGCGTCATCCGCAGCCCCGCCTGCTCGACTGCGATGGCCTCGCGCACGTAGGCCTTGATGGTCGCCGCCTTCGCCGTGATGTCCTTCGCGCTGGTGAACTTCATCACGCGCCCGGCGCGTACCTGGCCCAGCTGCACCAGCGCCTTCCTGGGATCCTTCAGCAGGGCGCCCTTGAAGAAGCCCAGCGCGAAGTACTCCTTGAAGCCCTGCATGATGACGATGTTCTTTCCATCCACGGTGTAGGTGGGCTTACCCCACTTACACTCCTCCGTCATCGCCAGGCCGGCAAGCACGCGCCGCATTGCCGCGATCTCAGCCCTCCACCGCTCTCGATACGCCATTTTCATGCAAGCGCGAGCCTCCAGAATCAGTGAACACGACGTCCTGCGTCCGCCTCAGTTCGATGAGCTCCAACCGCTGCTCTCGCGAGCAATGGTCCTCCTACGCAGCCGAAGCCCGACGCCTGAACCGCGAGCCGTTACTTCGGCGGCGAAACATCCCGGTATCGAAAAATGTCGACGCTGCCATCCAGGTTCATCCAAACCCGCCATTCCAACGAACCTTTCTCGAACGTCGCCAGATAAATATTTGGACCGGCCGGGCCGACACCTTTGAAGGTCAGTGACTGGAGTGCACCGAGCTTCGCAATCACGGCCTCGTGTTGCGTGAGCTGCCGCCGCGTCTCTCTGGCCTCCGCTGAACTCATGAGCTCGTAGTCGGGCTTCCCGATTCGCAATTCTTCAATGAGTCTACGAACGGCGGCTGCGCTTCCTGGCGATGCCACTTGCGCCTTGAATCGCTTGTCGATGTCCGCCTGGATCTCGGCGCCCTTCTTCGCGGCAAGCAAGGCGAGGATGTCCACGGCGAGCCGGTCGGGATTCTGCTTGCCGCCGACGACGTTCCGAAAGACGACCACGCCAAGTTTCATTCCGCGGTCGTAGTACATGGCGGCACGATATCCCGCGACGCTGCCGCCGTGTCCAAGGTAGGAATAGCCGTCGTGACTCATCGCCATAAAGCCCAATCCGTACCCAGTCTGCAGAAAGTGGTCGGTCGCCACGAGGCCGCCGAACGCTTCATCGAGCATCGCCTTGGGGACGATGCTGTCCGGGCCCCGATCCAGCTCGAACGCCACGAAGCGAGCGAGGTCGTCGACGGTCGTGAAGATCGCTCCGTTGGGCACCTTGTAGCCACGCCCGTCTCGAGCCTCTTGTGTCGCGGTAGAGTCGTCGAGCGTTCCGTCGCCCCTGACCTCATATCCCACCGCCACATCGGATGCGATCGCCGGATCGATTTCGAATCGCGTGTGGTCCATCCCGAGCGGCTTGAACACGTGCGACCGTTCCCACTCGACGTACGGTTGGCTGGCCACGCGCTCGAGAGCGGCACCGAGAATCGCGTAGCCGATGTTCGAGTACGAATACTCGGTGCCGGGGAATGATATGTACCGCGTGTGAGGCAGCGCGGCCAACAACGTCTTTCCCCACGCTGATACCGGACCTGTCCAGAATGGCCCAGCCTCGTCAGGCTCTCTCGCCAGCCCGGCAGTCATCGTCGCCAATTGCAGAAACGTGAATGGCGGTGCACCTGACGGCCGAGCGGCAATCTGCTTGACCTCCGGAAGATAACGCTCGACTGGATCGGACAACTGAAGCCGTCCGGCAGCGACCAGGTGCATCAACATGACGGCGGTGAATGGCTTCGTGATCGAGCCGATTCGATAGATAGTATGGCGATTCGCCAGGCGGCCTGTCTTCATGTCCGCGAAACCAACGCTGCGCGTCCAGACCAGCTGAGAGTCCGCAACCACCCCGACGGTGTTACTGCCGATGCTATCTTTGGCGAATTCCGCGGACACGAGCGAGTCCGCTGCCTCGATACCGCTGACCGCGCGTGCTGGTAAGGTTTGGCCAACTGCGCCCGGTGCGAGAAATGCGCAGCAAGCGGCAGATATCACCAATAGTTCGGCGAGCGCGTCACGCGCTGCGCTTCCCATCCGCAACAGGCCTGGCATCGATGTATTCATCAGGTATCGGAGGCTACGAGAGAGGTAGCGGCGACGAGAGCGAAAGCGTCGCCTCGGCGCGCCAGAGCCCGGGGTAGTCCACGACACATCCGAATGGATCGACCTGGAGCTCGCACCGAAAGACGCCACCACCACTCTCATAGAGATATCGATATTCAGCCTGTCGCGTATAGACTTGATCCAGCACCTCGGCCGTGAATTCGGGAAACCGGATCCACGCAGCACGAACGACCGCCGGCTGCCCGATGTCGAGCTTGAGCCGGCGGATCGGTAGCAGATTCGTCGCGGGAGTAAAACCGAGATCGATGTCCATGCATCCCCGAAGGCCTGGCGCATCCGCCCCATCCACCGTCCAGGTACCGCTCACACCTCGGCGGACATCCAGCGCGACCGGCATGGCACCAACGTGCCCGCGAAGCGAGCAGTGGCGCGTAAGCCAACTCGTATCGCAGTCGACGTCGTATTCCACGCGGCAGGGACGCGCGGAGTCCACGAGGATGGCTACGCCACTGACGCGCCACCCATGGGCAATCGGTTTGATTGTGGCCGCGTCGTGCCCGGGCAAATCGAGACGACGCCAGAGGATTGCCTCACCCTCGCTCACAAGCCGTCCTTCATGCGATGCCTGGTAGTCGCTTAACGCCAGAGCTGAGCCGCAAGGCAGCCTGATAGGAGGCACGGGCGCAGCCCGCGCCAGTCCGAAGGCTCCTTGTCGGCTTCAACGTTCGTCAGCTGGCGGGCGAGAGGAATCGAAGCGAACTACTCGCCAGCGCGCTGGGGTCCCAGCGATGCACAGGCGATACGATGGCGACTCCCTGCTCAATCTGCAAACTGCGGGCATTGACGTTGAAACCGGGACACCGCCTACTCGTACGGACGGCGGAATTGGCCCGAACCCCCTGTCCGGAGCGTGCGCGATGAAACCGAACGTCCTGCTCGTCGTGACGTCGCTGCTCTCGATCATTTTGTTGTCGCTCCACATTGCGGAGGACGTCGTGCTGGGATTCGCGGGGGGAGGGTTCGTGAATCTCATCGGTATTGCCGTCCTCGTCGTCTATTTGTGCGGCACGCTGCTGTGGAGCGATCGCCGATTGGGCCTGGTCATTCTCCTTCTCGGGTCGCTCCTGGCTGCCGCGATGCCGGTCATGCATATGACGGGAGCCGGCGTTGGCGTCAAACGGTCGGCCGGAGCTTTCTTTTTCGTCTGGACGGTCTACGCCCTTGGCGTGACGGGGACGTTTGGCATCATCCTCTCGGCGCGGGCACTTTGGAACGCGCGAGCGGTTCGGACGACATAACATGCTCAGGCTGGGACACACGTCAGGCGAACCGCGTCCTCGCCAATGCGATCGCTGGCGACAATGCGGAGTTGGGGCCGGGCGCCGGCAAAGTACGGCTTGCCGCCGCCGAGTACGAACGGGCGGAAGTAGAGACGATACTCGTCGATCAGACCGAGGTCGGTGAGGCTCGATGCCAGGGCGGGCCCGGCGACGTCGATCTCACCCTCGACGTCCTTCCTCAGTCTGCGCGCAAAGGCGTCGAGGCTCTCTGCGACGAGCGTGGCATTTGCGCCGACCGATGGCTGCGTACGCGAGACGACCCATTTCGGCAGCGCCCGCCATGCCGCCGCGAAGTCGTGGTCGCCGGCATCCCACTCCGGTCGATCCTCGTCCCAGTAGCGCATGATCTCGTAGATCCGTCGACCGTACAGGCAGCCGGCCAGGCCGCGGACGTGATCCATGAAATGACGGCCAAGTGCAGCGCCGGGTGGGGGCAATTCCAGGTTGCCCGCGACGCCATCGACGTAGCCGTCGAGGGACTGCATCATGCCGAAGACAAGCTTGGCCATGCCTTCACTCCTCTACGTGGATGTCCGACAAGGTCTCTTACGGTACTACGAACTCGCAGGCAGGTGAACGGACACGACGCGCGTCGTCACGCGCTGGTTTGCGCAATTCCGTCTCGGACCGCCGCTTCGAGCACGGCGAGGTTGATGTTGCGAAGTGTGCTGAACTTGATGCAGTACCCCGTCACACTCGCCTTGCCGAGTTCACCGCCGTAGGTCTCAGCCAGGTAGGTCTTGTCCTCGAGCCCCATGATGTACACGGAGATGCCGGTCGTGTTGGCGCTCAGACCTATCTGATAGAACTCCCGGGTTCGCCCATCGGCGTAGACTATGGTACGGAGTCCATACCCAATGTTCGGGTTGGAGACCGTTCGACCGCGCTCGTCCTTGCCATCCAGGAACCACAGCCGGCAGTCGGGCATCAGCTTCAACATCATGCCGTGCAACGTCTGCATCTCACCGCGCTTGCGCTCCGGCTGAGCGGCCAGGTAGTCGCTGATCTGCGTGTGCACGTTCATGTATCGCTCCGCTCCTGCAAATACGTTCACAGTTCCTGAGCCACGTAACGCCCGAGCTCACCTGCAAGGGAATCATACGAGCGCGCCGGCGAAGCCGGCGCAATCCATAGCTCCCTTGTCAGCTTCAGCGTTCGTTAGGCCGACCGTGGGTACAGCCCGGGTTGATGGGTAACAGAATAGTCCGGAAGGATAGGTAACACTCTAACCTGCACGACGATTCTCGAAACAGCGAGGGCGTCGATGCCGTGGCGGGAGAGTGGACCTATGGATGAACGACTGCAGTTCGTACGGGATGCGCAGCGCGATCACTTCACGATGAGCGAGCTGTGTGCGCGGTATGGCGTGAGCCGCCGGGCCGGGTACAAGTGGCTGGCGCGCTATGAGGCGGAGGGCCGCGGTGGTTTGGCGGACCGGAGCCATGTTCCCCATCACTGCCCCCACAAGATCCCTGCGGCGATGGAGGAGCTGCTCGTCGCCGAGCGCATCGCGCATCCGTTCTGGGGCGCGCGGAAGTTGCTCGCCGTGCTGCAGCGCCGGCATCCGCGCACCACGCCGTGGCCAGCCGCGAGCACCGTGGCCGATCTCCTGGCGCGCCGCGGCCTGGTCCACAAGCGTCGGTCCCGCCGGACGCCTGTGCATCCGGGCGTGATCCGCACGGTCACGGAGGCGCCGAACGCCCTCTGGACCGCCGACTTCAAAGGGCAGTGCCGGACCGGTCATAGCCGGTACTGCTCCCCCCTGACGATCGCCGACCAGCCTACGCGCTCTCTCCTCGCCTGCCGGGGCGTGCTCTCGACGCAAACGGTCACCGCGAAGCCGATCTTCGAGCGCGCCTTCCGCGAGTTCGACTTGCCGGTCGCCATCCACACCGACACCGGCGTGCCCTTCGCGACCCAGGCGATCCACGGGCTCTCGTACCTCAACGTGTGGTGGATGCGGCTCGGCATGCTCCACCACCGCAGCCGGCCGGGCTGTCCACAGGACAACGGCGCCCACGAGCGGATGCATCGCACGTTGAAGCGGCAGGCGATCAAACCGGTGCGCGCGACCTGTACCGCGCAGCAGCGGAACTTCGATGCGTTCCGCCGGGAGTACAATGACGAGCGGCCCCATGAACGCCTGCAGCAGGCCACGCCGGCGGCGCCGTATCAGTCGTCCTCGCGACCCTATCCCGACCGGCTGCCGCCGATCGCGCATCCGGGCCACTTCCTCGTGAAGAAGATCACCACCGGCGGCACGTTCCGATTCCAACACAGGCTGCTGTATCTCGCCAACGCGATGGTTGATCAACCGATCGGCCTCGAGGAGACCGACGACGGGATCTGGGCGATCTACTGCAATACCATCTTGCTGGCGACATTCGACGAACGGGATTACATCCTTCGTGGCTAACCAAAAGTGTTACCCATCCTCCCGGACACTTTTGTTACCCATCATCCCGGCTGTTCAGCGGAAAAAGGCTCGCCCCACGCGCCAGGTCGGGAACCCGACGAACGTCGAAGGCCAACTGCGGGCGCGGCCCCGGTCCGTCCCGTCACCAGACGATCTGCACTACCGAGTATCGCGGGATCCGCACAACGTGCGAGGCCGTGGACGTTGTGGCCGCGACACGCACGTGGTCGAGTCCGTTCGTGGCCGTCGGCGATGGACCAGTGACTGTGACGACGCGCATCGGCGACGCCGTAGCGCGTCCGTCAATGATCAGTGTTAGTGTCTCATCGCGCGAACCCTTATTAGTCACGACCACCGCGTCACCTGTCCGACGACGGTATGCTTGCGCGTAGATGGCCGGCATGGCCCCGCTGCCGGCGCGCGGCACATTGCCGCCCCCCTGAACGCGGGTGTCGTAGACGCCATGCGCGGAGTTGATGACTGACGCCGCGACGGCATAGGCGGCGCCTTGTGCACTGGTGTAGAAAGAGACATCCCGCGGGTGCCCACCACGCGCGGCCTCGGCCGAATCTCCGATCACAACGCCGACGCCGGCGGGTCCGACCAATTGGTGCACACCAAAGTACGTGGTCTGCTTGAGAGTCGACATGCGCAGCGCGTACTCAGCGGACCACACACCGCCGTAGAGGGTGCCGGACATGCCGGGCTCCGGACCGTCTTGGGGGCCTGCTTCGGTGATCATCACGGGGAGCGTGCCGAAGCGCGGACGCACTTCGCGCTCCACGTACGATGTCGTGCGGTCAGCGAGCACGCTATCCAAGAGGGCCATCATCTGCACTGGCGTGCCCGACACTGTCGGGTAGTGATGGTAGACGACGGCGTTCCAGTACCGCGGCACGAAGGCCGCGAGCGCGTCGTCCCAGGCGCGATTCTGAAACCCGGCGTCGCTCATCGCAACGGCGACAATGGCCGCGGAGTCGGCGTGATGGATCGCGTCGGCGAATGGGCGTGCGGCGGCGGCGTACGTGGTCGCAGTCACGAAGCGTGCCCGATTGAAGTACGGCTCGTTGCCCAGTTCCCATGCGAGCACGCGAATGCTGTGCGTACGCGCGTAGCTCGCGAACTCGCCGGCTGAAGCGGGCGTATCGCTAAAAATGTTCACGCAAATGATCAGGCCCTCCGCACCAGCGGCGCGGGCGAACGCGTCAGCGTCGTCGACCCGCTCGCCGCCCTTTGTGTCGAGTGCGACGAGCGCGCGCTGGAGCATGTCGTGGAAGAACGGTCGGTCTGCGACAGTGAACGAGCGCGAGACGTCATCAACCCACCTCTGGTGGCTCCGGCCGGTACGCCAGTCGAAGGCCTCACTGCGCGTGCCGGCGGGAAATCGGAGCCATCCCGGACTGAGTCGCCGAGCTGCCGCGGCGAGATCCTGATCGGTGTATGCGAGTGGGACGCTCATCAGCGCGACGTTGTAGCCTGCGAACCCAGGCGCGAGCGGCATCACGTCGTGCGTGTTGACGAATACCGAGACCGTGGAGGGTTGGGGAACGCGACGACTGTGCCCGCTCGTCGCGGCAAGTGACGCGAGGACCAGCGTGCCTACGATCATGACCGGGCGCATGACGGGTCGGCGTTGGGCGTGGAGTCATCGGTGGGTGAGGCGGCGCTGTTATGGGTCATTGACGATGAGCGGCGGGGTGCAGCGCAGTGCACGTATGCAAATGCACCGGGTGGGTCCGCCAGTCCGCACGCGTCAACAGGGGCACAAACCCCAATGGCAGAGCACCTGACGGCTTAAACGCGAAAATGCGGATGAGGATCAGGAAATGGAGCATCGGGTAGTTGTCTTCGTGATCAGGTCATTGCCTTGCTTCTAGCGATTGAGAGAAGTTGAAGCGATTGTGATCGGGGCGCCAGCTCGATGTCGTCTGGGTGGAAGACACCGTGCGTTAGAGTGCATTGCAAGACCGTTGAGTTATAGATTCCACTGAGGTGCAGGTGGAGCGGTAGTGTGATGCAGATGGTGCCGGACCGGCTCTGGAAGATCCTGGAGCCACCACTCCCTGCGGACCCGTCGAAACCGAAGGGCGGTCGCCCGCGTGTGCCCGATCGGGCTGCGCTGGCGGGCATTCTCTTCGTCTTGCGCACGGGATGTCCGTGGTCCTACGTGCCACAGGAGATGGGCTGCGGGTGTGGCAGTACCTGCTGCTGCGGTTGCGCGACTGGCAAGCGGCCGGCGTGTGGGCGCGGCTCGAGCGCCAGCTGTTGCAGCGTCTGAGCGACGCGGATGCGTTTGATTGGAGCCGAGCGGCGGTGGATTCCCTGAGCATCCCGGCAAAAAGGGGGGCCAAGCGACCGGGCCGAATCCAACGAATCGCGCGAAATCGGGCTCGAAGCGCCATGTGGTGGTCGATGCCCACGGCGTGCCGCTCGCCACGCTCCTGACCGGCGGCCAATGTGAACGCCTCAGTCGTGTTCGAGGCCGTGCTGAATGCGATTCCCGCGCTCCACCGGCCCTTCGGTGAGCGTGGCCACCCGCGCTCCCGGTTACGGAAGGTGCACGCGGACAAAGGCTACGACAAACCACATTGTCGGCGCTTCCTGCACGCGCACGGCATGGCGTGTCGCATCGCCCGCATTGGCATCGAGTCGACGACGCGCCTCGGGCGCTACCGCTGGGTGGCGGAGCGCACCGGGGCGTGGTTCAATCGCTTTCGGCGACTCCGCGTCCGCGATGAACGGCGCGCGGACATTCACACCGCATTCATCTCGCTCGCCACATCGCTCATCCTGCTGCACTTCCTCTGACCGGTCTTGCAACGCACTCTAAGCTGCGAGCGCCGCAGGCGATCGTCAGCTTCACGCCCTCGTAAGACGCCCTTCGCGCGCATGCGCAGTCTGCCGCATGCACGGGCGGGCGAATACCACGTCTGGCGCCTGTCACGCAGAGTTACTCGACGCGCATTGCCGTGATCGGATCCACCGCCGCCGCCCGCCGCGCCGGGAGCCAGCTCGCGAACAGTGCGACCAGCGCGAGCAATCCGACCGTCGCAATGAGCGTCGTGGGATCGCCCGGCGCAACACCGAAGAGCTGCGCGCGGATCTGGCCGCCGAGCAACAGCGCGCCGGCCACGCCGAGCACGAGGCCAATGCCTGCCTGCGCCATGGCCTGCGCGATGACCAGCCGCTGGACGCGCCCCGGCGGCGCCCCGAGCGCGATGCGCACGCCGATCTCACGCGTGCGCCGCACCACGACGTACGCCATGACGCCATAGATGCCGATCGCGGCGAGCGCGCAGGCCGCGCCGCCGAAGATCGACAGCAGCACCATCAGGAAGCGGCGCGGCGCAACCGTCTCGCCGAAGGCCTGCTCGAGCGTGCGCACCCTGGTGATCGGCTGCGCCGCATCGATCGCGTGCACCGCGGCGCGCACCTGCGGCAGCAGCGCGAGCGGCTCGCCAGTCGCGCGGATGACGATGTCGAGTCGGCGCGTGGTGTACTGCGCGTGCGGCAGCAGCACATACGGCCGTACCGGCTCGACGGGACCCGAGCGACGCGCGTCGGCCACGACGCCGACGATCGTG
>Ga0157372_10002509_pt1 | contig 19908 bp, 17 predicted proteins | sample C55metaG_FD_115307 | JGI IMG/M metagenome (GOLD analysis project Ga0157372, IMG submission 115307) | Corn rhizosphere microbial communities from Kellogg Biological Station, Michigan, USA - C5-5 metaG | ecosystem: Host-associated > Plants > Roots > Rhizosphere > Soil | place: USA: Michigan... | reverse complement strand
GATTCGCAGCTGCAGCCGAGATCCTGGAGACAGATTTTTGGGTGCAGTACAACGAACTGGGAGGCATTCCGGACAGCGAAGTTCCCGGCGGAAGCGGAAACGTTGCCTACACTGCAGCGCTTTCGCAACTCGATTCCGATATGGCCCAGTACGTCCACGACAATACCGATGACGAGTTTACTCACCAGAATTTCCTGAATGCGTATCTCGCTTCTAAAGGAGCGCGCAAGGTGGATTTGGAGCCATTTCGAACCTTGCCCGGCAGCAAGGCCACTGGATCGAGCGGGAAACTCCGCCTCACAAACCTGATGCAGCTTACCCTAGATACAAGTTGGTGGACGCGCTATCGCAGCAGCAACCAGAATCCGGATCTGGATCCAAATTTCAAGTTCCCGCAGGCAATCCCTACCCTGGCAGTGGGAATGCACACGGCAATTCCGCGGACCGACGACGACACGACCGATCCAAATTTCCTTCAGGCAATTGCCAACACCGCGGGCTTTCACTTTCCCACCATTGAACAAGGCGGCAATAGCCTTTATCCGGCGATGGCACAACGGGCCAGTAGCGTCGAAGTGCTGAGGATCCTGATCAGCATCGGTCCGACAGAGACGATGCATTTCCAGACATGGGCGGATAAAGCAGGTAACGCGCCTCCTTTGACTGCAAAGGATCCCGTCACCGGTGTGTCAGTAACTTTTCCCGACCTTAATTCCCCGCCTTTTGGCGGCGAGGAGTTCCAAACTAACTTGATCATGCCCGAGCCCTGCCCATTCATCAGCCGAAAGCTCCCGCGATGCTCGGTGATTCGGCCGACGGAAACAAGGGGAATTGCCATGGGCGTGGTGAAGTTCCTCACCGCGATGGGCCTCTTCCGCGGGCAATCGCCTGAGTTCTTTGCCCTGTTGCACGAACTGGCCGAGCAGGCAGATGAGGCCAGGCGCGAAGTTCACTGACGTAGTTTTTGGTTGGCGAAGCGCCGGACTCGCGAGAGTCCGGCTTTTTTGCGCATTGGCCGATTCGGTCTGGTTGTAGTAAAGACGCGGAGGAGACAACAAAACAGGTTGAAAGGTGCTCTAATCAAACAGAGCGCTCTCGGAGGCCCTTATGTCCAGTCCCAACTCGCGTAGTTTCAATATTCTGATCGGCGCTCTTTTCGCGGTGATCGCTTCTCTTTCCGCAATGGCTGACTCGCACGTCCGCATTGTTCGCTTGAGCTACATCGACGGCGAAGTGCAGATTTCCCGTGGCGCGGGTGCAGCTTATGAAAAAGCCATCGTCAATCTGCCCATCACCGAGGGTGCCAAGCTCAAGACTGCCGACGGACGCGCCGAGGTGGAGTTTGAGGACGGAAGCACGCTGCGCCTCGTGGCTGACAGCACGGTGGGATTTTCGAAACTGTCACTGCGTGAGTCGGGAGCCAAAGTTTCTGAGGTGCAAGTCACGAGCGGCACAGCGTTTATCAATTTCACCGGAACGAAGGATGACGAGTTTTCAGTTCGGTTCGAAGACAAGAAAATCGTGCTCGCCCGTGCGTCGCACTTGCGCGTGATTCTCGGAGACGACGATTCAACGGTTGCGGTTTTTAAGGGGCTCATTCAAGTTGATGGTCCTTCGGGAATGATCGAAGTCAAGAAGAACCAGACCGTCAGCTTCGACTTGGATAGTAATCAGTACAAGGTCGCAAAGAATATTCAGCAAACGCCTTACGACGAGTGGGACGATCAACAGAACGAATATCGCACACGTTATGCCGCCAAGTCTTACAACAGCTACTCGCCATATGTGTACGGCACCACCGATCTCTCCTATTACGGAAGCTTCTTCAACGCGCCCGGCTACGGCATGATGTGGCAACCGTACCTTGTCGGCGCGGGCTGGGATCCGTTCATGGATGGCGCTTGGGCATTCAATTCTGGATTTGGATTCGGCTGGGTTTCGGCCTATCCCTGGGGATGGACGCCTTATCACACGGGCGCATGGGTTTTCCTGCCCGGATACGGCTGGGCATGGCAACCAGGCGGTGCCTGGAACAACTGGTATTCGCAACCAGTTGTCCGCAATGCACCGAAGTCATTCGTGGCACCGCATGCGCCAGTGAGTGGAACCAGCACAGTGGTGGTTAATCGTGGGCCCGCCTCAACCTTCACGGGAAACAAATTAATCGTCCGCAACAACTCAGCTGGATTGGGTGTGCCTCGCGGACAATTTCAGAATATGGCGAAGCTGTCGCAAAAAACTCAGGAGCGCGGAGTCGTGAGCCAGCGCGTGCCTGTGCAGTCGGTACCAATGCAATCATCCGCGGGGCGAATGGGGAATGCCGGAGGGAGATCAGGAAGTTCCTCGCGTGCTTCTCAGCCTATGCCTCGGCTGGAACCGATGCCGCGCTCGACGGGAATGTCCGCTCCGAGTTCGTCCGCTCCCGCTTCGGCCGGCTCGCCGCGGCACAAGTAAATCAGTTAGCGCTTGTCAATGGGGATCCAGTGCTGCGGGTATGCAGGCCCGATATAGTCAGCCCGCGGGCGTATCAGGCGATTGTCGTCTAGTTGCTCGATGACGTGCGCGCTCCAGCCACTGATTCTCGAAACCGCGAAAATCGGCGTGAACAGATCAACGTCGATTCCCAGCACGTGGTAAGTGGAAGCTGAGTAAAAATCCACGTTGGCATTGAGCTTTTTCTCGGATTTAATGAACTGTTCAATCTTCCGCGACATTTCGAACCACTTCGCCTGTCCGCTGGATTTGCAGAGATCTTCGGACATTTTGCGGAGATGCGTGGCCCGCGGATCTTCGGTGTGATACACCCGGTGACCGAAGCCTGAAATTTTCTTCTTTTGCGCCAGCAGGCCGCGAACATACTCCACTGGATCAGCCTTCTCCGCATCGATCTTTTCGAGAATATGGAACACAGCTTCGTTTGCGCCCCCATGCAGCGGCCCCTTTAGCGTGCCGATGGCAGAAGTGATCGCCGAGTGCATATCCGAAAGGGTGGCGGCGGTCACACGGGCGGCAAAGGTCGACGCATTCAATTCGTGATCGGCATGAAGAATCAGAGCAATATCCAGAGCCTGCTCGGCGGTTTTCGAAGGTGGCTCACCGTTCAGCATCAGCAGGAAATTGGCAGAATGCGACAGTGACAGGTCCGGCTTCACCACGTCCTTACCTTTTCGCAGCCGGTCATAGGCAGCGACGATCATCGCAATTTGCGAAGTCAAGCGGATCGACTTGCTTACATTCGCAGCGTGATCGCCCTTCTTCTGCTCAGGATCGTACAAGCCTAACGCCGAAACCGCCGTGCGCAGCACGTCCATAGGCATGGCGCCTTTGGGCAAGCTGCGGAGCATATCGATAATCGCCGGATCCAGCTTGCGCTCGGCCGCCAGGCGCTCGTGTAACTCTTTGAGTTGATTCTTGGTGGGTAATGCGCCATTCCACAGCAGGTAGCAGGTTTCTTCAAAGTTGGAGTGGTCAGCCAGTTCGTGAATATCGATTCCACGGTAGGCCAGTACGCCTTCTTCGCCGTCGATGTAGCAGATTTTCGATGTGGTGGCGACCACGCCCTCCAGCCCTTTGGGCGCGTGCGTCATGGTCAGGCTGGACATTATTCCTCGCTATTCCTTGCTGAGTGGCTAAACCCTTGAGGGCACATGCAAAAACGGAAACAGGCGCCCAACTAACTTTTATACGCCAAAGAGCGGCAAGTTTCCAAGCAGGCCACGTTCCCCGAAGGTACCGGTGCCTTTTGAAACATGGCCTTACCCCCAGCGCTCCCGGTTACAATCGTGAGATGCGCTGGGCTGGGTGTGTCGTTGTGTGTTTGCTCGTCTCTGCTGCCTTGAGCGCAGAACAGGCGCCCCGTCTGCTGCCCTGTCCCCCAGCAGCCAGCGAAGCTCAGTGCAATCCCAGCAAGCAGGAATTGAAGGAAGCTCGCGAGGCGTTCAGTCGCGGGCTAAAACTGGAGAAAAGCTATCCAGATCAGGCATACGAGCAGTTCCAACATGCCAACGACCTGACCCCGCGCAACGTTGAATACATGACCGCTCTCGAAGTCGCGCGCCAGCAGCTGGTTTACAACCACATCGAGCGCGGGAATTCCGAGCTGCAATCCGGCAAACAGATTGAAGCTTTGGCCGATTTCCGTTCCGCGGTGAATCTCGATCCCAGTAATAAGTTCGCACAAGAGCGCATGCGGGACGCAGTTGCTGATTCGACGCCCGCGCCCTCTGGTCCGCCGGTGGTCGTCGAACAATCGCGGGAGATCCAACTCGCCCCTGGACACAATCTAGCCAGCTTTCACTTTCGTGGAGATAGCAAAGAACTGATCTCTACCATCGCTCGCTCGTATGGGCTTTCCGTCCAAATTGAGGACTCCGTCCCTTCCCGCAGAGTTTCTTTCGACATCGATAACGTTGACTTTTTCAAGGCCATGGAAGCGGTGGGAGCAGTGACCAAAACATTTTGGTCACCACTGACCAACAAGCAAATCCTGGTCGCGACCGACAGTCCGGAGAATCGGCGGCAGTTCGAGCGCATGGCGATGCGCACCTTTTATATACCTGGAATCGATACGCCTGCAGCGTTCACTGAAATCGTTAACCTTCTGCGTACGATCCTCGAAATCCGCTCAGTGACTCCTAATCCGGCTTCGGGAACAATTGTGGTACGTGCGCCGCAATCCACTCTGGACGCTGCAACTCAGCTGCTGCAAAGTCTCGACGCCACCCGTCCCGAGGTCATGCTCGACGTTCACGTCTACCAGGTGAGCCATACTTTTGCGCGCAACATTGGGGTTCATATCCCCAACGACTTCAATTTATTCAACATTCCTGCGGCTGCGCTTGCGGCCTTAGGCGGTCAAAATATTCAGGATTTAGTTAATCAGCTAATTTCGAGCGGTGGGATCAACCAAGCGAACAACACCGCTATTTCAGCGCTGTTGGCGCAATTGCAAGGTCAACAGAACTCAATCTTCAGTCAACCGCTCGCGACTTTTGGTGGCGGCAAAACCTTAAGCGGCATAAGCCTCGATCAGCTTTCGGCCCAACTGTCATTGAACGAAGGATGGGTCAAGTCGTTAGATCAAGCCATGCTGCGTGCATCGCAGGGCGATGACGCAACCTTCCGAATGGGATCGCGCTATCCAATCCTCAATGCGAGTTTCGCTCCGGTGTTTAATAGCGCGGCAATTTCCCAGGTATTGCAGAACAATAGCTTTCAGGCGGCATTTCCATCTTTTAATTACGAAGATCTCGGGCTGACGGTAAAGGCGAAGCCTTCAATTACTTCAGACAAAAATGTAAGCATGCAACTCGAAATCAATCTGCGCGCGCTCGCTGGTCAGTCTATCAATGGCGTGCCGGTGATCGGCAATCGCGAGTACAAAGGCAGCATCAGCCTGGAGGACGGCGAGCCGGCGGTGATCGCGGGACAGATCAGCCGCAGCGAGACCCGCGACCTGAGCGGCATTCCGGGGTTAGGTCAAATACCGATTCTGAACAAAATCACGGCCACCAACACCAAACAAACTGAATATGACGAATTGCTGGTGGTGATCACGCCTCACATTACCCGGCGCGGCGTCGGACAAAACACAGAAGTGTATTTGCCGAAGTAGAGACGCTATTTATCGTTCGCCGCAAAATCCACAATCTGCTTCAGAACGTCGTAATTGTTGCCATTCACCCCTACCGGCCGGCCATTGATAAACAGCGTCGGGGTCGAGTTGACATCGACAGACTTGCCTAACGCAACCGACGCCTCGACTTGTGATTGAGTCTCCGGCTTGGCGGCGCAAGCAGCGATATCTTTTCCCGTTACCCCAGCGCTGTCGGCAAGTTCCGTCAGCTTCTGATCAGCATTCTCAGGCGTTATGTCAGCTTGCGCGGCATAGACGCTCGAAATGTATTTCCAGAACCCGTCGTTCGACGATCGCGCTACGCAATCCGCATACTCGGCGGCCTTCATCGCCCAATTGTGCATAGGCAAGGGAAAACTTTGGAAGACGAAATGAACGTTGGCGTCTTCGGTCAAGAGCTTTTCGATCGTGGGCGCCGCTTCTTTGCAATGCGGACATTGCAGATCGCTGAATTCAACTACCGTAACCGGTGCGCTGGCTGGACCGCGAGACGGGCCGGTCGCTTTTTTCTCTAATAATTGGCGAGTTTGTTCGAAAGGATGCGCTCCAAAAGGAATTACGTCGCCGACCACCGCGTGCTTGCCATCTTCCGTCACATAGAATTTCTGTTCGCCCTGACCCTGCGGGCCGCTGATCTGAACCGTCACTTCCGCAAGACCTTCGGCCTGGCTCGGCCTGATTCCCTTGATCTTCCAGGTGAGTTGCGAGTCATAACCGAAAGTCTCATGTAAGAAGGCGTTGACGTCTTCCTCGGACGGCAAATTGGCGGTGGCGTGCGTGCCCAGTTGATCGGAAGACTTCGTCTTTGGGGCGGTCTTCTGTTGTGCCACGGCGACGAATGAAAACGCCAGCAGAGTTGAAAGTATTAAACGATTGCGCATGTCCGTCCTTTTAGTAAATCCTTTTTCAATTTGGTTTGGAATTGCCACACGCAGGCGAGGCGCCCGCGCCACATACGAATTTGTCAGATGTCCGTTTTTGCTGCGATTGGAAACCGCCTCCCGTAGCCGAATGCTTTCGGAGAAATTTTGATTCCCGGCGCAGCCTGCTGGCGTTTGTATTCGTTCCGCTCCACCATCCGAATTACATCCTTTACTAAATTCAAATCAAAGCCGCGGCTGCGAGAAATTTCCTCTGCTGAACGCGAGTCCTCAACGTAGTCCTCAAGGATAGCATCGAGAACTTCATAAGGAGGAAGCGAGTCGGTATCCTTTTGATCGGCGCGCAACTCGGCTGACGGCGGCTTTTCCAGGCTGGCATATGGAATAACCGGTTTGCGCGAATTCGCATAATGACTGAGACGATAAACCAGCGTCTTCGGAACATCGTTGATGACCGCCAAGCCTCCCGCCATATCGCCGTAGAGCGTGCAGTAACCAACTCCCATCTCACTTTTATTGCCCGTACTTAAAACCAGCGCCCCAAATTTGTTCGATAGCGCCATGAGCAGCGAACCGCGAATCCGCGACTGAATATTCTCTTCGGTCACGTCCTCAGGATAGCCTTTGAACACTTCGCGCAAAGTTGATTTGTAGTCCTCGAAAATATCGCTGATCTTGAGAATCTCAAACCGGATGCCAAGATTTTTTGCCAACTCCCGCGCATCGCTGATCGAACCTTCCGACGAATACGGTCCCGGCATGCCAACGCCGATCACATTCTCTTTGCCTATCGCATCGACGGCAATGACGGCCGTCAGCGCGGAGTCAATGCCTCCACTGAGCCCAATGATCACCTGTTTGAACCCGCACTTACGCACATAATCACGCGTGCCGAGAACCAGCGCAGCGTAAACGCTGGCATCGTCGCCTTCGATCTGCTGGTGAATTTCACCAGTCAGCGTATCGGAGTCGAACAGCACCAGATCTTCTTCAAACGACTTGCCCTGAGCGATGACCTTCCCCTCGCGATCGAAAACCATGCTGGATCCGTCAAACACCAGACTGTCATTCCCGCCGACCTGATTGACGAAAACCACCGGCACATGATCGTTTCGTGCAATCGTGGCCAGCATGTCGCGACGCAGATCCCGCTTGCCCGCCCAGAACGGCGAAGCCGAAATATTGAGCACAAAATTTCCGCCTGACTTTATCAAAGCATCGACGGGATCGACGCTGTAAAGCCGGCGGTTCCAAAAGTCCTTGTCATTCCACGCGTCTTCGCAAATGGTCAAAGCCATCTGCTTGCCGCAAAACGGAAACAGCACCTGACTGCGCGCCGGTGCGAAATTCCGCACCTCGTCAAAGACGTCGTAAGTCGGCAGCAGCATTTTGGATTGTACGAACTTGATCTTGCCCTCGAGCAGCAGCGCGGCGGAGTTCATCACCGACTTGCCTGCCTCTGCGTGCGCCGGTGTCACCAGACCACAAATCACCGCGATGCCCTGCGTCTCGGCCGCGATTCGCTCGGCCGCCTCCCGGTTATGGCTGACGAAAGATGCCCGCTCGACCAAATCGCGAGGCGGATATCCGCAAATGGAAAGTTCAGGGAAAAGAATCAGTCCCGCACCCTGCGATTTTGCGCGCCGCGCGTAGTCAATGATCTTCGCCGAATTCCCGGCAAAGTCTCCAACGATGGGATTGATTTGGCCCAGCGCGATCTTCACCGTTTCAGTTTAAAACAAACGGGGTGGCGGACTGTTTTTGGGGCGGCAACAACACGCGGCACAAAAAAATCGCTTTCGGCAAAAAATGGTGTCCGAGTTTGCACAAATCAGGGTGTTGACGCCGACGTGTCGAAACACTAACTGCAACTTGATAGTTCATATGATATACTTCATGTGAACTATATGGAACTCGGTATTTGGGATGTTGCGGTTCTCGCATTCCTCCACGAAGCGCCAATGCATCCCTACCAGATGCAGCGGCTGCTTCAACTTCGGCACAAGGACGAGATCCTTGCGCTTAAGCGCGGATCTCTGTATCACGCCATCACCCGTCTGCTGCGAGCCGGCCTCATCGCTGTGCGCACAACCAGCCGGGAAGGCAAGCGGCCTGAGCGCACCATTTACCGCATCACAGCCGCGGGCCTGACCGAGTTCATCAACACTATTCGCTCGATGGTGACCATTCCCCGCCGCGAATCCTCCGACTTTTTGGCGGCCATGAGTTTTCTGGTTCACCTGGATCCAGAAGAGGCAGCCCAGCGTCTCCAGGAGCGTGCCCAGAGACTCCAAGCCGAGATCGCGCAGCTTACGGCCCGGCTGGCATCAGCATCGCCTCACATTGCGCGAATCAATCTGATTGAGAGCGAATATCTGCTGACAATACTGAAGGCCGAGCTCGGCTGGGTGAATGGACTGGAGAAAGACATTCGAAGCGGAAAGCTTGACTGGGATCTTAAGGCGATTTTGCGAAAGGCAGCAGCCAGCCATAGTCAAACCGACATCCGGAGGAAGAAGCCATGAATGCTACACCACTTGCTGAATTGCATCCCGACGGCCGGCAGCGCTTTGCAGCCCCGATATGGACACTGCTCCTTCTTGCACCGTTTATTGGTGAAGTACTGAGTGGCTCCACTCGCACGAGCTTCCTCTTTGTTTTCCTTCCGGAGGTCATGGTGTGGGGCGTGGGCGCGTTGTTCTGCCGTGAGCTGGTGCGGCGATGGCGCGCAGGCGGCACAAGCCTTCTTTTGCTCGGACTCGCGCTTTCGATCGCTGAGGAGTTCATCATCCAGCAAACGTCGCTGGCTCCCCTGCCGTTTCCAGCCTCTCACCCCGACTATGGCCGCGTGTGGGGAGTGAACCTCATTTACTTTCTGTTCATGCTCGGGTACGAAAGCGTGTGGGTGGCTGTGGTCCCAGTGCAAGTCGCGGAACTGTTCTTTCCCCAGTACAGCAGGATGCCCTGGCTGCGCAAGCGTGGAGCGATCATAAGTTGCATTGCATTTCTACTCGGATGTCGCATCGCCTGGTACGGCTGGACGCAGCAGGCGCGGCCACGGTTACATGCCGCTCCCTATCATCCATCGTGGGGAATGATTGCATTGGGCCTCGTGCTGATCGTGGGCCTGATCGGGGTCGCTTATCTCGTCCGTGGCTTTGGCAGGCCTTCGGCCGACGACCGGCGAGGAACAGTCCCGGCGTGGCTGGGCGGATTGACGGCGTTTGTCATGGGCGCAGCCTGGTTCTTGCTCATCGGCCAGCAATTCATTGCCAAACCGCTGCAACCGTTTTGGATGGCGATCATCGCGGGAACCGCATGGGCCGCGATCGCATTCGTGCTGTTCTCTCGGTGGACATCACGCCCGGCATGGACCGAGGTGCATGCCTTCGCAGCCGCCTTCGGTGCGACGCTCGCTTGCATGTTGGCTCCGTACTTGACCATCGCTAGCTGGCCGAGGATCGATATTGTCGGAAAGATATTCTTCGATGTGGTCGCTCTCGCCGGATTCCTACTTCTTGCCCGGAGAGTTTCGTCAGCGCGAAGGTAGTGGTCCGATAGCTTTACGAAAACCGGACTTCCGGGGTCAATGAGATATTCCTTCTCCGGTTTGCAGGTTATTAGGACCGTCTGACTAGCAAGCCCGGCGGCGGAGAATGCCTTGAATGAGCCCTTGCCATTCTTTCAAGACTTTCTGCTCAGCTATTGTTTTCTGACTTCCTGAAGGGCGTTTCTTCGATTGGACACGCGCGGGCATTCGCTTCCGAGGCTGGGATCGGGAGATCAAGGTACACCACCTATTGCAAGAGTATTTGCAAGCAGAGTACCTGCTTTAAATGACCGAAATCAAGGAAAATCTCCCGAAACACTGCTAATTAACCCTTAAACCCACCTGTATCTCATTGAATGACCTTCACTCCCGCAGTTCGGGTGCGCAGGCGGAAGCGGGCTGGGGGGACTTCGAATCGCCGTTTGAACGCCCGGTTGAACGCGGCTTCGGATTCGTATCCGACTTCTGCTGCCAGTTGTGCCACCGAATGGTTGGTTGAGCTGAGCATCTGTGCCCCTAGTTGCAGGCGCCACCGAGTCAGGTAGGCGATCGGCGTTTCGTTCAGGTAATGGCGAAAGCGCTCAGCAAGCACTGAACGCGAAAGACCAACTTCCTTGGCAAGCATGGCGAGCGTCCAAGCGCGTGAAGGATCGCGGTGCATCAGCGCAAGCGTTTTTCCAACTTCCGCGTCGCGCGCTCCGGCCAGCCATCCCCTGTGCTCTGCTGGGAGTTGAGAGATATAGGCGCGCAAGGTCTCAACAAACAAAACTTCCGCTAACTTGGCGAGCACAACGTCTCCGCCAGGACGCGTCGAGCCAAGTTCGTCCACAGAAAAACGAATAGAGTTCTCCAGCCACTTACCCGAAGGCTCGTTGCGCATGCTGACTTTAAAAACTGGCGGCAGACCACTTAAGAAAGCTTTGCTGAGTCCCGGATCGCAAGCCATGTAACCACAAACAAATTTTGTAATCTCGCCGCCACCGCCCATGCGCCAGGGCGCCAAACCTTGTGCAAGCACTTCGGCCAACTGTTCAGAATCATCACCAGGTCTCCTGCATTCAGGATCTCCTGTTCACCGCTCTCCAAGCGAATGAAGGCGCGTCCATGGGTCAGCAGATGAAAAATAATTACGTGCTCCGCGGTTGGAGCAAACTGCCGGGCCAATGCGCGGGCCGACGAGGCGTTTACGCACCAGGGCGCAGAGAACTCTCCGTTGTAGAAGAGCGCTCCCTGGAGTTTAACGACTTTCAGCACCTCGGAAAGAACGTCCACGAAGCTCCTTTTCGGACTCTGCGCAAAGATTGCGGGACTTTGAATCAACTGATCGTGCGCCAAATGCAATCGAGCAAGAACCCCGGACGGCAGAACAATTACTTCACGTCACATTACTCCATATTCAACTGGTAAGCGAGAGCGCTGATTGTGATTTGCAATCCACGAAGCGCAAACACAAAAAACTAATAAGTGCGATCAATATCGCTTGTTGGCGCACTACCAACTAAGGAGAATGTGATGAAAAACATAGTCAAAAGTTTCATAGGATTTCTGATAGCGTTGGCGGCCACCTCGGCCCTCGCACAGAATGCAATCCAGGTGAAGGTGCCGTTCGCCTTCTCGGCGGCCGAACAAACACTACCAGCTGGTGATTACCGAGTAACGCTGGATCGAGCAGTCGATCGAGTTACGCTGCGCGGTGAGAATACTGGAGCAATCTTTTTTGTTACGCCGGCAGCCGACCTTAAGGATGGACGAAGCTTCCTTCGTTTTCAGCGGTTCGGCAACGACTGGGTCCTGACCACCGCCGCTTTCGCCGGCAGCACGCAGGAATTATCAACCGAAAAAGCGGAAAGAAATTTCCTGGCACAGCAGAACCTTCCCGACTCTAAGGCAATGGTTGAAATTCCAATGCAACCAGTGAATTAAGCGAACAAGAATATGTGCCCAGAGGAGAATTAAACTTGTACGGTCAACTTGCAGGCGCGAGAAGCCGCCGCGAAAGGCGACTCGCGCGTGTTAATTCCATGCGGGCAGCGCCAAATCTTAAAAGGACTCAGCAGCGCGCCGAACCGGCGGCTAGTGCGGCTGAGGCGGGTCTGGAATCGGAGTCACTGGCGAGGGGTTCGACGATCCGCCACCCGGACTGGTAGCTGGAGCATCTTCTCCCGGTCGACGTAGAGTGGGCGCCTTGACAGGCTTATTTTCTTTCTGGGCAGCGCTGGCTACGGTGGGGCCGCCGAGTTCAACTTCTTTCTCGGTGCGGACGACCTTTTCGCCGTCCACTTTCATGCTCTCGACCCGAACTACTTCGTCGCCGACCACGCGCACAAAATCCACGTCCTGCGGCGGCTCGCCGTAGATCCAATCTTCGTATTCGGTCTCGCCATCTTTTTCACGAATCTTTTTCGGTGGGCGTCCCTTAGCGTAAATCACCATCTCGCGATTCATGCCTACCAGCACTTGGTGATTCTTGATCGCCTCTTTTACTTTGGGCGGCACTGACTCAAGATACGCGTCCACCGCCGACTTGGAGTCAAAATCAAAGACCGGCCTGAGCATCTGCTTCACTTGCTCAACCGTGAGATCGGGAACCTGATGATCGAAAATCAGGTCGACGTAGGAGCCACGCGGGTTGTTGATGGGATCGGGGGTCGAGTTACCACCCGGCGTTCCGCCCACCCCGTTCGCGCCAACCTGGATGTGCTGGTACCACTTTTCTTTTTTGACCGGGCCACCATTGATCTCAAAATGCATGCGATTGCCCTTGAGATCAAAGCGCGTGATAATCGCGCGATCGCCGGGCTTTACGGAAGGTCCCCAAATCGCCAGCAATTCGTTCAGCTTCTGACCGTCAGGAGTAATCTTTCCATCCTTAATGGTAAGCCCGACTTTGCCCATGGGAAATTGGGTGCGGATGAAAACCAGATCAGAGTTGAATGTGCGGATCAATTCCATCCGGTGTTGCTCGCTGAGTTGCGAGGAATCCTTGCTGGAAGCGCACGACACCACGCTAAATGAAAAGATCACGGAGAGAAGAAAAACAAGGCGAGGCCGCATACAACACCACCCCAATTATAGCCTTGGATGACAAGGCTAACCTGTCCGCTGCCCTGGTTTTGGCGAAAAAAAGCGCATCCGGAGATGCGCCTGGTTCGGTCAAAATGACATCACTTTGCGGTAAAGGTTAGTTTGTCCAGATAAACCGAATAGGGCGTTTTGTACCTATCGCTGTCGATCTGATAATTGATCGTGATGCCATACCAGCTTCTTGAGGTCGGCGTGTCATAGCGATTCAATGTCGCGGTTTTACCATTCAATGTGATGGTGTGGAAAAGCAGGTGGTTATCAGATGTGCGCTGCACGTTGATGGTCAGGTGGTTCCAAGAGTTGCTGACCGGATTGCAGGCGACTCCGCTCGGAACCCACTTCTCTTGTGCGTTATTCCAAGTGTCCCATTCATGACCGCCATCGATGCGGCATTCATGGCCCCAAATGTATGACTTGCCACCGAAGAATTGATTGATATCAAACTCGAGCGCCTGAGAGTCGTTTACATTTCCTACCCAGAAATAAACGTCATAAGTAAAGTCGTGGAACTGGGAAACGAGGGTTTTGCTGAAGTCGGGGAGACCTTGAGAGGAAAAATCACCGATCAAATGATTGTTCCAAAGAATGTCAGCCCACTGAGTTGAACCACCGCCGTAGGTGGATTTGGTCGCAATTCCGTCCATGGAAGTCGAACTGACGTTCTGTGTCCAATTCCACTTCACATTCGAGCCTGTGGGGCTGCAGCTGGAGCAAATGCCAAAGCTCGGAGGCAATAAAGCATAACCGGTCCAACCGCCACTTTTCTGCAGATTCGAAAACACTTTGCCGCTACCCGAACCGGAGGAACCGCTCACCGTTAATGTAATCGGCACAGTTGCCGACCATCCGCAATTGTCCCACTCCTGCACAACGACGTTGTAAGTTCCGCTGCTCATACTGAGGTTTGTGTCCATTTTGGCGCCGTTCACGGTGTACGCCAGCTTTCCGGGAGCGGTGTATATGCCCATTGCGGCAACGCCCTTGGAACATGCCGGTGAAGTGGCACTAGCGACGAAATGGACCGGCGAACCAGAAGTGGCCCCAGTAGCCGGTGAGCTTACGGAAACGCCCGCGACAGCGGGCAGCGTGAATATCGCGCACAGGCACACTACGACTAAGAGTTTCCCAGAATTCATTTCGAAGTCTCCAGCTTCTTTTTAGAAAATCGCCGCGAGGAGCAGCTAAGTTGCTATGGATGTTAGGCAGGGTACTACTCACGTTCAATAAGAATCAACGGCGACAGCAATAATTAGTTCATTACTGCTGGTTTGTGTAAGGCGAAAAACCTAGGCTCGGAGCGGCTTTCGAGTCTTTCATAGGAGAAACAGCTTAGGATTGCGTCGAAATGATTTTTCTGCCTGCACCACAACCTCGCGGCGCCGTTGTCGTCCGACGTGGACGCATCGACGCCGCTTGATTAGAATCGGTCGTTTGCCGAAATGCCATATCAGACAATACCCAGGAGGAAACTTGAGCCGCCTTTGCCTACTGTTGTGCGCAGTCATGCTGGTTCCAAATTTGAATGCTCAGATTGACAGTTCCACCAGGCAACTTGCCCACGACATTTTCAAACAGTTGATTGAGATCCACACCACGGATTCTGTGGGCAACATAACGACGGCGTCGGAGGCCATGGCAAAGCGATTTCGCGACGCTGGCTTTCCGGAAAGCGATATTTACATCGGGGGCCCCAACGACCGCAAAAAGAATTTGGTTGTACGGCTGCACGGATCAAGCAAACACAAGCCCGTCCTTCTAATAGGACATCTCGATGTTGTCGAAGCGCGCCGCGAAGACTGGACCACCGACCCATTTCAGTTTGTGGAAAAAGGCGGGTACTTCTATGGTCGCGGCACCGAAGATATGAAAGACGGCGACGCCATCATGGCGACTACATTGATCAGATTTAAGAAAGAGGGATACATTCCCGACCGAGACATTATTCTTGCTTTGACTGCAGACGAGGAGGGCGGCAAATCCAATGGCGTCGACTGGTTGCTGAAAAATAAGCGTGACCTGATGGACGCAGAATTTGTGCTGAACCACGATGGGGGCGAAGTCACCACGGAAAACGGTAAGGCGTTGGCCCTGGTGGTAGATGCAACTGAGAAGCTCTACTCCGATTATCAACTGGTGGTCACCAACCCGGGCGGGCATAGTTCCCTTCCTCGTCCGGACAATGCCATTTATGAACTGGCGCAAGCGCTGATTAAGTTGCAGGAACACAAGTTTCCATTCGAACTAAATAGCGTTACCCGGGCGTACTACGAGCACATGGCGAAGATCCAAACCGGACAGCAAGCTGCGGACCTGCAGGCGATCCTGAAAACCCCACCTGATCAGGCGGCGATTGATCGTATTTCGAAAGATCCTACTGATAATTCCAAGATTCACACCACGTGCGTAGCGACGCGGCTTTCTGGGGGTCACGCGAATAATGCCTTGCCCGGCCGGGCTGAGGCGGTGGTGAATTGCCGCATTCTTCCTGGACACTCTAAGGAAGAAGTTCGTAAGGAACTGGCCGATGTGATTTCCGATCCTAAGGTTCAGATTCGCTTCATCACCAATGGGGGAGAAATTCTGGACAACATTCCGGATCAGCGTTCGTTTGCGCCTCCTCCGCCTCGCCCAGATGTTTTTGGCGCGATCACCAGCGTCGCTGCGAAGATGTGGCCCGGGGTTCCAGTATTTCCGACGATGGCAACTGGGGCTTCCGACGGCGTGTACACCATGGCTGCAGGCCTGCCCACCTACGGAGTTTCTGGAGTTGAGGCGGAGCGCGACGACCATCGCGAACACGGGCGAGATGAACGAGTGCCCGCCGAAGCATTCTACAAAGGCGTGGATTTTTATTATCAGTTCATGAAAACACTCACCAATGATAGGTGAGTCTGGAACCCTATCTCAAAAAGGGTTAGGACATTTGCCAGATGCTGAATGAAGATGTGCTCGAAGTGCTGCTGGATTCGTGGGACCGCAATAACACAATTCTGGTGAACCTGCTCCGCGCAATGCCGATTGGCGGGCTCGAAATGAAGGCGATGAATGGCAGCCCATCTGTCGCGGAGATGTTCACGCATATCCATTACGTCCGGCTTATTTTCGTGTCTGAAGACGCTCCCGAGTTCGCCGGGAAAATGCCAGAAGGTGAGTGGGTAGCGGAACACGATGTCGCCAAAATCGCCGAAATGCTCAATGAAAGTGCCGTGACAGTGCGACGCGCCGTGAAATCTAGGCTGGAAGCGGGCCGCCAGATGGACCTGCATTACGATCATCCGATTCTTTTGCTGCAGCACATGATCTGGCATGAGGGTTACCATCATGGCCAAATCAAGCTGGCTTTGAAACTCGCAGGCCGTTCGGTGACCGACAAGGAAGCCGGACCAATTACCTGGCGGGTGTGGATGAATAAGGCTTCGGGTGATATAAGGCAAACATAGTGCTTCAGTAGGGCTAATGCTGTTCGGCGCTCACTCGATATAAAACGCTGGCATGAGGCCTGAGCTCAACTTGTAGCCCATTTCTCCTGCCCAGCGAAGATTTCAACCACAGATCGCGGACTTCAGCTGAGCTGGCGTTTACCTCAAACGTATTCCAAGGCAAGTTGAGTTGTTCAGACTTGTCGCCCAGATTAAAAACGGCAATGTAGTGATCGTTTCTATCAGGCAGATCAGCCACCCACGCGCGAATATTTCCCTGTTCGAAAGATTGATGATTGTGAATGCTGTGCTGATCGACGGCCAGCACTTCGTCATTAGTGATCAAAGCGGTTGTGGCCGGATTATTGCTCGGAAGGTCACCGCCGAAAATCAATGGCGAACGAAAAATACACCACAGGGTCATCATGGTTTGCTGTTCGTCAGCGGTGAATTTTGATACCGAGCCGCCACCTTCTTTCGCGGTCACCCGCAAGTGTCCGAGCGGGAGCATGTCGGCATCTGGCCACGTGTTGTTTTTTCCGACGTACTCGGCCCAATCGCGCGTGTAGTCGAACTGCTTTTTCAGCAGCTTCCAATCGTCCCAGAAGTCGTCTGAGATTCGCCACATCTGCGTGTATTTTTCAAAAACTTCTGCTTCCGAAATCGGTGCCGGACCTGGAGAAATGCTCAGCACCATCGGCCTGCCGGTTTTGTGAATCGCGAGTGCGAGCGCCTTAATTTCTGCCGGTTGATAAAGATGGCTGCCCATATCATCGGCCTTGATAAAGTCGACGCCCCACGAGGCATATAAGTCGGCAATCGAATCGTAGTAGGCCTGTGCGCCCGGCTTCGTTGTGTCGACGCCCCACATGTCGGGATTCCATCGGCACCCATTGTCTTTGTCTGCGACGTCGGCCGCGTGGTACGGTGTGCCTTTGATCGGCAGATTCTGTTCGACCGCTTGGCGCGGAATTCCGCGCATGATGTGAATGCCGAATTTCAGCCCCAGGTTGTGAACATAATCGGCAAGAGGTTTGAAACCACTGCCGTTGGCCGAGGAAGGAAAGCGATTCACGGCGGGAATAAGCCGGCCATATTCATCGATGGCCAGCTTTGCGCCGGGGGCGTAGTCGTGTCCCTGCGCGTTCGGTTCGTACCATTGAATATCAACAACAACATATTGCCAGCCGTGCTTCGCGAGATCACGAGCCATTACATCGGCATTAGCCTTCACTTGATCTTCGCGAACGGTGGTGCCATAGGAATCCCAACTGTTCCAGCCCATGGGAGGCGTAGGCGCGGGGATGGTTTGGCTGAGGCATTGGATGGCTGCAAAAAGGAGAGCGGCAACAACGACGAGACGGGTATTCATGCCGTGGTTGACCCTCTGCGGAAATCGACCCGAGGTGCGGATCAGGTCGAGCGCCTCTCCCCATTCTTCGCGTTCAGCTGGCGCGATCGGGACCGTCGTGCCATAGCGTATCCCAGCCTAGATATCGCGTGGCAGCTTCATGCACTGCGCCGGCGACGGCAGAAAGATTCGCTGCCACATGATGCTCGAAGCCGTTTTCGCAAATGTAATGCAACAGCTTCTGCATCTTCGGAATCTCGACCACGCCGGCGCCGCCGAAGGTGTTTAGCGGATCGTCCGTGAATCGGCCTTCGCCCACGTAGCCGCGCATCTTTCCCGCGGTATCGTCAGTTGAGAAGCGCGCGAAGCTCATCTTCTCCGGCTTGATCAGGCCAACTACCGTGCCATAGGTATTTTCCTTGCCCACGGTGCCCGCAATGATCTCCTGAAAATCCATTTTGAACGAACGGAAGAAGTGTTTCGGCAGATTAGCGCAGTGAAAACAGACCGCCTTGTTGGGATCGCTTCCGTAATTGTTGTTCCAGTCGAGCAACGCAGAAGGCGTGCCGGAAGCCAGTTGCAGAGCGTGCATGCCGAGCACGCCGGCGATATCTACTTCGCAGGCGCTGGAGAGCAGGTGCTCGCTCATCATGCTCATCACCGTACATGGCACGACGCCAAAATTCTCTTCGAGGGAAGTCCAACACTGCACCGCACTGATTCCAACTTCGGCCGCCGCCATCCACTGATCGATGACTGCGCCGAGCTTCGCCATCTTCATTAGGGCGACATCGGGAACGTCCTTTGAATCGACATACTTTTTAATTGAGGCCAGCTTGGTTTGCGCCAGATCGTCGTTGTCTTTCATCCGATCGATGCGTCCCAGGACTTCCGAAAGATCGAGAGTTTCGATGGAAATTCCGTTGGCTTCGAGAATTTTCTCGCTATAGCGCACGGTGTTGAACGCAGCCGGCCGCGCACCAATTGCTCCGACGCGAAGATTGCGGAACCCGTTTACTATTCGGCAGACTGCGGCAAACCACTTCAAGTCTTGGGCAAATTCAGGGGAGTCAGGCGCTTCCGTGTGCAGCGCCGTAATCGAATAGGGAATGCCATATTGTCGCAGATTGTTGCAGGCTGACATCTTGCCGCAAAAACTATCGCGGCGGAATGCAATGGTCATTTTCTTGGGATCGTCGGGCGTGGCCTGGATCAGGACAGGAACGCGGAGATCGGCCAAGCGCAAAGTGTCGGCGATGGCGCGCTCTTCGCCGAAGTTCGGCAGAGTAACTATAATGCCGTCAATCCGGTCACGATTCTTTTTGAAAAGATCTGCGCAACGCCGAGATTCCTCACGAGTCTCAACGGCGCCATATTTTGTTTCATCAGGCGTCGGCGCCACTACGTCAATGCCTGCCGCACCAAGGACCCGCAGCATTTCTTCGCGGCCGGTCTTTGCCAGGTGATCGGGGAAGAAGCCACGGTTCCCAACGATCACTCCCATCGTCATTTTCTTCGTTGCCATAGAAATCAGCTCTTATGTCGTTAGCTTTTAGCTGTTGGCTAACCCTTCCGCGATAGATAGCTGCTCAGTTGGTTGCTTTTCCCGGCCTGAACATCCAGCAGTACACGCTGCCGAGAACAATTAATAGCATCCCCCACCACACCGGGGCGTGCCATTCAGCCAGCACGGTGCCGGGCGGATGTGACCACTCCACCAATCCGCTGATGAAAATCATCACTCCATAGACCAGCAGGAGCACACCCACAAAAAACCAGACGGGGACGATGTGATGCTTCTCGCTCATATCACCTCACCAGAAAATGATCTGCAGAATCACCAGCAATATCAGTGCAATCACTCCCCACACTACCGGGCGATGCCAGAAATTGGTGTTCTCTTCCTTGGCTATCGGGGTCAAGCTGTAAACCAAACCGACGAGTTCTGAATCCGGCTTTGGCTTGGTAACCAGCGTGACCAGCACCGT
>Ga0157372_10002507_pt1 | contig 19920 bp, 12 predicted proteins | sample C55metaG_FD_115307 | JGI IMG/M metagenome (GOLD analysis project Ga0157372, IMG submission 115307) | Corn rhizosphere microbial communities from Kellogg Biological Station, Michigan, USA - C5-5 metaG | ecosystem: Host-associated > Plants > Roots > Rhizosphere > Soil | place: USA: Michigan... | reverse complement strand
GTGAGCGGCGTACGGAATTCGTGAGAAATATTAGTGAAAAATTGCAATTTAGCCTCCGTAGCTACTTCAGCCTTTGCCGACATCTCGATCAACTGGTTACGCTGCTGCAGAATTTCATTATTTTTAACCTCCAGGCTTTTGTTGATCTTCCGGTTTTCCATGAGCCAGTAAAATGCAAGACCGCCAAAAACGATAGCTAACACCAGCGACATTACAATTACGTTTAAAACCAATTGCTGGCTGTTGTACACCTCACGCTGCTCCGTCAGTAATGATCGTTGCCGTTCAATATCTTTCTGCTGACTGCTGATCTTGCTCCATTGCATTTTCATTAGCTGTACATTGGCAGAGTCAATAACAACCGACTGTAACAGGTTTTCCCTTGCGAACGACTCTTTATTCAGGATCCTGAAAGCGGTCATAATTGCTTCTTTACCCCCGGTAGGATATAGCATACTGGCATTGATAGTTTTTGAAGCAACCATTTGCAGGCCACCTCCATGTCCGGGCAAGGCATCAACTCCCAATACTTTGGTGCCATGAATTTTAAATTTGTCAAGCACCTCTCTCGTCCCGAGGGCCATTACGTCGTTATGTGCAAATATTACATCTGCATTTTTTATAACAGGTGCAATCCTGGTCAATTGCTTTTTAGCGCTATCCTTTAACCAATCGCCATATATCCTGTCGGTTATATTAATATCAGTGTATTTCCTTAACCCGTCAGAAAAGCCGCGGTCCCTTTCAATAGCCGGAGACGAGCCGGGCAGCCCCATAACTTCTACAACGTTCCCCCTTCCCTTTAAAAGAGCACCTGTATATTCACCCGCCATTTTACCTATCTGATAATTATCCGCACCAACATAAGCTGTATATAAAGCTGATGATGTTTTACGGTCGATCACAATTACCGGAATACCTTTGTTGTACGTTTGTTCCACTATTCCGGTGAGGGGTTGCGCTTCATTGGGTGATATAATCAGCAGATCGACACCATCATCCAGCATTTTTTTCACCTGTTCAACCTGCTTGCTGCTGTTACCGTCCGCATCGGCATAAATAAACCGGGCGTCGGGGTGTAATGAAAGCTCCATCCTCATTTCATCAAGCATCGTGCGACGCCAGAGATCAGAACCAATACATTGCGAAAACCCTATAGTATACTGTGATGTTTTATCGGCCCGCTTGCAACCGGCAGCAATAAGCATCATAAAACCGATCAGTATGATACCGGTCTGTATGTTTTTTGCATGCCATTTATTAAGCAAGGTCATAAGCTCAGATTATTTGGAAGAAAAAGGTAATAAACAGGATTAATTATTGGTTTATTTTTTCCCTTTTAGGATTAAACAAAGTAAAGATATCTATAAACGTTCCTGAAAAACAAATTTATGGGGGCGGGCAACCTACCTAACAACCGGGCGGATGTAACCAAATTGAAAGTAACGGGTAACATAAACAAACATTGGATTATAAAATAATGGCCTATGCAATTTTATATAACTGAAAATCAATAAGATAAAACAAGATTGATTTTTATACTTTATTGATACAAAATCAATAACTCTCACATGGCCCATTACCCTACTTTGGCCTCAGTAAATCCAATATAACACCTTTATAATTATTATGAGAAAACACTCCGTCCTGGCCTGGTCCATGGTCGTGGCCCTTGGTGGCTTCCTTTTCGGGTTTGATACAGCTGTAATATCGGGCGCCGAAAAATCTATCCAGCAATTCTGGCACTTATCTGTAGTAGAACATGGGCTTACCATATCTATTGCATTAATAGGAACGGTTATCGGCTCATTATTAGGGGCCCGGCCTTCAGACCTTTTTGGCCGCAAAAACACGCTTTACTTTGTAGCTGCCGCGTATTTGCTATCATCATTGGGTACTGCACTGGCTGATAGCTGGTATGTGTTCCTGGTTTTCAGACTACTGGGCGGCCTCGGCGTTGGTATTTCATCAGTTACGGCACCTATCTATATTTCAGAAGTTTCACCTGCCGACCGTCGTGGCAGGCTGGTGGGCCTGTTTCAGTTTAATGTGGTATTAGGGATACTGATCTCATACCTGTCCAACTACCTGATAAGTCAGGTTGGCGAAACTTCATGGCGGTGGATGCTTGGTGTACAAGCCTTTCCTTCAGCGTTGTTTTTTGTGCTGATCTACTTTATACCTGAAAGCCCGCGCTGGCTGATCCTGAAAAGAGGCGAAATGGCAAAAGCGCTCGGGATATTACGGATCATTAACCCGCTCAACTGCGATGAGGAGTTGGAATCTATAAAAAATTCAACCTTAAATGATACGGCTTCAAGCGGCAGCCTCTTTTCGGGGCAATATAAAACCCCTGTTATACTGGCCGTGCTGTTTGCATTTTTCAACCAGGTTTCGGGCATCAATGCTATCATTTATTATGCGCCGCGCATATTTGAAATGGCCGGATTGGGCGCCCATTCATCATTACTATCAACAGTTGGCCTTGGGGCAATCAACTTTATATTCACCCTTGCCGCCATTAATATTATTGATAAAGTAGGGCGCCGGATCCTAATGCTTATTGGTTCGGTTGGCCTTATCATTTCCCTGTTCCTGGTTGCCTACACCTTTTACTCCGGAAACATGAGCGGCTTTGCCATACCTGCATATATGATGCTATTCATTGCATTCTTTGCGTTCTCGCAGGGAGCAGTTATCTGGGTGTTTATTTCGGAGATCTTTCCAAACCAGGTACGTGCAAAGGGCCAAACATTAGGCAGTTCAACCCATTGGATCATGGCAGCACTCATCGCTTTCTCCTTTCCGTATTTCGCCGAAAAACTTGGCGGCACAATAACATTTTCCTTTTTCGGCACCATGATGATATGCCAGTTAATTTTTGTGTGGAGGCTGATGCCCGAAACCAAAGGGAGATCGCTGGAGCAAATTGAAACTAACATGGTAATGCATTAATCAGGATCAGCTATGATGAACTTACATACAAATACCTTGACACCGGCCGTTTGCTATGGCGAAATACTTTGGGATGTTTTGCCGGATGGCCCCCAACCCGGCGGGGCATTGCTGAATGTATCATACCACCTTAATAAACTAGGCATGCCCGCCAGCCTGGTAAGTAAAATTGGCAATGATGCCGATGGCCAAAAGCTTGAAAATCTGCTCGATAACTGGGGCATAAAAAAGCACCTGCTGCAAACTGACACGGAACACCCAACCAGCCAGGTAATCGCCAAAATGAATAATGGCAACGAGGTATCCTACGAGATTATTTTTCCTGTAGCCTGGGATTTTATTAATGACAGTGAATATATTAAAACGCAGATCAGGCCGTCAACCTATTTCGTTTTCGGCAGCCTTGCGTCAAGGAACAGCGTATCGCGTAATACCTTGTTTGAACTGTTGGAAAACGATGCTATCAAAGTATTCGACATTAACTTAAGACCGCCTTTTATAAGTCGCGATCTGCTGGCCGACCTGCTACACAAAGCCAACATTGTAAAATTTAACCAGGCCGAGCTTGAAATGGTGCAGGGCCTGTTCAGGGGTTCATTCTGGAAGGAATCGGAACAGATCAAATTTATTCAGGATCATTTTAACATACCTGAGATCATAGTTACCAAAGGCGAGTTTGGTGCCTCCTATTATAAAGAAGATAAAGCCTATCACATTGCCGGGCGTGAGGTGAAAGTAAGGGATACCATAGGCAGCGGCGATTCCTTTTTAGCGGCATTCATAGCCAACCATTACCGTGGCGAATCACCAGAAATTTTACTAAAAAATGCAATAGCGATGGGCGGTTTTATTGCAACAAAGAAAGGAGGTTGCCCGGATTATAAAATCAAAGAATACCAAGACTTTATAAACAAGATGTTTTAATCAAACCAATTACTCTTAAACAAAAATCAATGAGAAAATTATTACTTATTTGTTCCTTTCTTATACTGCTCATAAGTGAAGGATATGCGCAATCCCGTACCATTACCGGGACTGTGTTAGATAACTCCTCGAAACCTATAGATGGAGTTACTATAGTGGTTGTTGAAACCCAAAAATCAACACTATCAGATGCAAACGGAAAGTTCAGTATCGCCGTAAAAAACGGTCAGTCGGTGCGGTTTTCTTATGTAGGTGCCAAACCAATACTGGTTACTATCACTGCGGATACCAAAACACTTGACGTAGTATTTAAAGATGCAGAAAACAAGCTGAATGAAGTAGTTGTAACCGGTTACACTTCTGAAAGAAAGAAAGATTTAACAGGCGCGGTTGCGGTTGTTGATTTAGCGCCGGTAAAAAACAATAGTTCGGGAAATACCATGCAGGCATTACAGGGCCGGGTTGCGGGTTTATATATTGAAAAAGATGGCTCGGCCAATGGTGCAACCAGCAGGATCCTGATCAGGGGGGCCAATACTTTGGGCAACAATAACCCGCTGTATATTATTGATGGGATCCCTACCACCAGGCCAGAGGTATTTCAAAACCTGTCGCCTTCAAATATTGCATCAGTTCAGGTGTTAAAAGATGCCTCATCCGAATCAATTTATGGTTCACGCGCGTCTAACGGCGTTGTTATCGTTACCACAAAAAATGGCGGCAACACCGAGGGTAAGGTACAGTTCCAGTTCAATAACAGTACTTCAATCCAGTCCGAAAAATCGTTAAGGTTTAAAATGCTGAACTCGGTTGACAGAGGCAGGGCATTGTGGCAAGCCTCGGTTAATGACGGTCAGGACCCCGCCGCAGGTTATGGCGAGATCTATAACTTTGATTGGAACAATAATTTTGGAAACCCGGTTTTAAACAGCGTTACGCCTAAACCGTTTGTAGGTGGCGACCCCAACACTCCCGCCGGCGATACCGACTGGCAAAGTGTATTATATAAAACCGCTTTTGTTTACAATAATGATTTCACGGCTTCGGTAGGCAACAAAAACTCTTCTATCCAAATAAATTTTGGAAACATCAAAAACACCGGCCTTGTGCGCTTTACCAAATACGGACGTACCACCGGTAGCATTAATGCCATAACGCGGCCTTTTGATGGCAAAGTTACCTTCGGCGTCAATATAAAAATCACCAACTCAAACGAAACCCTTACCACAACGGACCTGGGTGGCGCTACTACTCCATTCCTGGCGGTTACGCTGGCACCAACCATCCCGGTGTATCAAAAAGATGGTGTAACCTACGCCGGCGAATCAGGGGCTGGTTACTCTGACAGGAACAACCCATTGCACATGCAGGACCTTGCCAAATGGAATAACGCCAATAGGTTAAACACATTCGGCAACGTATTTTTAGAAGTACAACCCATCAAGAATTTATACTTCCGGTCAAATTATGGCGCCGATAATGCAGACTACCTGAGCAAGGTGATTACGCCAACTTTTTCGGAAGGTGCATTAAACCGCACCACCAACAGCCTGTTTTTTGATCAGAATCATTACCTGAGCACCACGCTTTCTAACACCTTGAGGTACAGCTATGATTTGAATAGCAAGCATCATTTTAAAATATTAGTTGGTACAGAGTATATTAAAACCTTTACTGATTTTCAAACAACCTTAAAACAGGGATATACAATCCAAACAGAAGATTATTTTACGTTGGACGCCGGCACAGGAAATACCATTGTTACCGGCAGGTCAATAGGTAATAGCCTATTTTCGCAATTCGGTCGTTTTGATTACAATTATGCAGGCAAATATTTAGTGTCGGCTACCGTTCGGCGCGACGGTTCATCAAGGTTCGGTACCAACAACCAATATGGTATTTTCCCTTCCGCCTCAATCGGCTGGAAAATAGACCAGGAAAACTTCCTGAAAAACAGCAGTATATTCTCTGAACTTAAATTAAGGGCCGGCGTAGGCCGGGTAGGTAACCAGGAAATTGGCGACCTGTCGCGTTACTTGCTTTATAACACACGATACGGCACCACCCAAAACCAACTTACGCCAGGCTTTTGGGAACAATATATGAACGTTGGTACCGCATATTCATTATCCGGCGCCAATACAGGAGCGCTGCCATCAGGCTTCGTTCAGACCCAGGCAGCAAACCCTGCTCTTAAATGGGAAACAACCGACGAACTAAACACGGGGTTGGACTTTGCTATATTAAACGGCAAAATCTCGGGTTCATTCGATTATTTTACCCGGAAAACCACCGGCATCCTGATTACTCCTCCGGTTGCATCCGCACTGGGTGAAGGACAATCTAAAACCGTTAACGGTGCATCAAAAACTAATAGAGGCTGGGAGTTTTTAGTAACGTACCACGGCCAACGGTCAGGAGATTTTAATTACAATGTGACTTTAAACTTCTCTCATTTCAGGGATAAGATCACCGATTTACCGGAGAACGTTAGACCAGCTTACCCGGGCAATATAGACAATACCATCATTGGGCATTCACAGTTTGATATATTTGGTTATAAAACCAATGGCCTTTTCCAATCGCAGGCCGAAGTTGATGCTGCCCCAACGCAAATCGGCGCCGGTCCGGGCAGGATCCGCTATGTAGACATCAATCACGATGGAAAAATTGATGCCAACGATCAAACATGGATAGGTACTACTTTACCGGCTTTAGAGTACGGCGCAAGAATTGATCTCACCTATAAAAAATTCGACCTTTCCATATTCGGATCAGGTGTTGCCGGCCGAAAGGGGTTTGACGTATATACCCTGTTTAACAATTTGATGCACAGCCGCGAAAACGTTGGCCCCGGCGTATTTGATGGCTGGACACCGCAGCATACCAACACCAATGTACCGGCATTAACGTTAAAAGACAATAACAACGAAGGCCGTACTTCCGATTACTTCATTGTAAACACCTCTTATTTCAAATTAAGGAACCTTCAACTTGGATATACCATTTTACCTAAAGCTGTATTTACCAGGTTAAGGGTGTTTGCCATGGCCGAAAACATCTTTACTGTAAAAAGCAGCAAGTACCTGAGCCCCGATCCTGAGCGGATTGACCTCAACCCTATCCCAATTCCACGGATCTTCAGCTTTGGCGTCAATGCATCATTTTAACGAAAAAAATCATTCAATATGAAATCGAAAATATTAGTAACAACTATTTTATCGGGGCTGATTATTTTTAGTTTCTGTAAAAAAGCATTAGATTATACTCCAAGGGGTGTATTATCTCCTTCAGATTTAAAATCACCGGCCGCCGTTGAAGGTTTGGTAACCGCAGCTTATGCAGCTATTGGAAACGGCGATATGATAGGGCCTATATACAGCGACTGGGCTTATGGCAGCGTTCGTTCAGATGACGCTTATAAGGGCGGCGGCGGTACAGGCGATGTTGGCGAAGTTGACGCTTTGGAACATTACAACCTGGTAACGCCCTCGATGGATTCGTTTGTGTCACGCACCTGGAAAAATTTGTTTAAATCTATTTCAAGGGCAAATGTGGCGATTAGGGCAGTTAACTCCCTTTCGGATGCTGAATTCCCAAACAAAAAGATCCGTTTGGCCGAACTGAGGTTTTTACGGGCACATAGCTATTTTACCATGAAATTGCTGTACAAAAATATCCCCATTTTTGACGAAACCGCAACTGCTGCCGACATCCTGAAGGTTTCAAATACTTTATCAAATGACGATTCATGGAATAAAATTGCCGCTGATTTTCAATATGCAGTTGATAATTTACCAACTACGCAACCCGATCTGGCCAGGGCCAATAAATTAAACGCTCAGGCTTATTTAGCTAAATTAAGATTGTATCAGGCCTATGAGCAGGATGATAAACACCATGTGATCAATATCAATAAAACAAGGCTCCAGGAAGTTGTTACGCTTACACAAGCGGTGATAGCATCTGGCAAATACTCGCTAAGCCCGGATATTGCTGATAACTTTTTACCCGAAACAGAGAACGGGCCCGAATCAGTATTCGCCATACAATTTACTATCAATGATGGTACTACCGCCGGGCGTTTAAATTTTGAAGACGGCTTAAACTATCCGCACGGGGCACCTCAATACGGCTGTTGCGGGTTCCATGCTGCAAGTCAGAATTTAGTTAATGCCTATACAACTGATGCCAATGGTTTACCTAACTTTGATACGTTCAATAACAGCATAGCCGATCTGTCGAAAGTTACTGTCGACACCAGGTTAGACCATACTGTTGGTATAGACGGGCATCCGTACAAATATGATAACACCAAACCATTCAGCAATAGCTGGGTGCGCGACCCGGGAGTTTATGGCAACTTTCATACCATGCGTAACCAGCAGTTAGCTACAAGCGCATCTTATTTTAAACTGGGACCATTTATGGGCTCGGCAAAAAATTATGATATCATCAGGTATGATGACGTTTTATTAATGCAGGCCGAAGCTTATATTGAGTTAGGGCAACAGGCAAGTGCACTGCCATTAATTAATCAAATCAGGAACAGGGCTGCAGCCAGTACAGGGCGACTTAAAAAGCTGGATGGAACTTTCCCTTCATCCTACAATATAAAACCCTATGGCCCGGCAAACTGGACACAGGACTATGCCCGCAAGGCTTTACAATGGGAAAGGCGATTGGAATTTGCTACCGAAGGGGCACGTTTCTTTGATTTAGTTAGATGGGGGATTGCAGAAAAAACTTTAAACGACTACATTAATGTTGAAAAAGTTAGGAGGCCATTTTTAGCAACGGCTAAATTTACCGCCGGAAGAGATGAATACCTCCCGATTCCGCAATCGGAGATTACGTTCACCAACGGTTTATATAAACAAAACCCTGGCTATTAAACTATAATTAAACAACGGAAACCTGGCCTGAATTATCAGGCCGGGATTCCCTTTTTTATACCAGAAGTACCATAAGTTTTTGCATACCCTGCCAAATGTATAACCTATTAAAAGCTTAAATTATGAAAACAAAATGCGGCACATTAATACTGTCCCTCCTTATTGCTTTAAATTGTATTTGTAAGGCCCAGGATTCCTCCCCAAAACCTTATGACGATGAACATCGCCCCCAGGTACACTTTTCACCGGCCCAACATTGGATGAATGATCCAAACGGTATGGTTTATTATAACCATACTTATCATTTATTTTTCCAGTATTATCCTAAAGACATTGTATGGGGACCAATGCACTGGGGGCATGCGGAAAGTAAGGACCTGGTCCACTGGAAACAGTTACCTATCGCGTTGTATCCGGATAGCCTTGGATATATTTTTTCTGGTAGCGCTGTTGTCGATTCCAATAATACAACCGGGTTTGGTAAAAATGGCAAAATACCCCTGGTGGCCATATTCACCCATCATGACCCTAAAGGGGAAAAAAAGGGTACCGATAAGTTTCAAAACCAAAGCCTTGCCTATAGCCTGGATGGTGGCGGCACATGGACTAAATACAGCGCCAACCCGGTTTTAAAAAACCCCGGAGTCCGTGATTTCCGCGACCCCAAAGTGATGTGGTATGCCCCGGAGAAAAAATGGGTAATGACCCTTGCAACTCAAGATCACATCTCCTTCTATTCGGCCCCTGACCTGAAAAACTGGAAAAAAGAAAGCGAGTTCGGCATCAAGGCAGGTGCACACGGTGGCGTATGGGAATGCCCTGATTTGTTCCCACTAAAAATGAACGAAAAAACCTACTGGATCCTGATCGTAAACCTTAATCCCGGCGGGCCAAACGGCGGTTCGGCTACACAATACTTTGTGGGAAGTTTTGACGGGAACAAATTTAGTCCCCTTGATTCAAATACCCGGTGGCTTGACTACGGTCCCGACGAATATGCAGGCATTACCTGGAGCAATACCGGCAGCCGTAAAATATTTTTAGGGTGGATGAGTAACTGGCAATATGCTAATCAGGTGCCCACAAAGGCCTGGCGTAATGCCGCAACCATCCCACGTGAGCTTAGCCTGAAACAAAGCAAAGGCCAAATTTTACTGGTATCCAAACCTGTGGCTGAACTAAAAAACATTGAAGAAAAAACAATTTCGTTAAAGCAGCCCGTGTTTAACAGGTCTCTTCTTGATCTTAGTTCAAAAATTAATAAACTCAAAAGCCGGTACGTTTTAAAATTGAGCTTTGCTACCTTAAAAGATTATAGCATCAGGCTATCAAACACTAAAGGTGAAGAACTGCTTATTGGTTACGACCCTGCCAAAGATGAATACTATATAGATCGTACCAAAGCCGGAAAAATGGATTTCCAAAAGAATTTCTCCGGCCGTTTTACCGCACCGCGGCAAAGCGCTGCTAAAAATTCAGATCTCATTTTAGTAGTCGACAAATCATCAGTAGAGTTATTTGCCGACGGAGGCTTAACCACCATGACTGCAATCTATTTCCCAACCGAAGATTTCAACAACCTTGCAGTTAAAACCACCGGAAAATTAGCCATTAATAATATCAGCATTTCCGGGTTGAAATCTATCTGGAAATAACCGGCAACAGTAAGCTCTGAAAGGTTGTTTTCATCCCGAAAACAACCTTTTTCATTTCCGGGCATTTCGGGGCGCTCTCTCCAATAGCTTTATCGTCTCGTTATATTATAATATTAATATATAATAACCCCCATAAATTCCAGTTTTGCCCCCTATCCATGGGATTTTAAGTATGTTAATTTGTGACACCAATTAACCAGTACTCTCATCAACTATCGGGAGAAGCACACCTATTAACCTAAAAAATCTTTATTATGAAAAATTTAACTTTTGTTTTAATCGCATTTATTGTGATTACATCGTTTTTTGCATGTAGAAAAGATAATGCAGCCACCGCCAACTCCGCGGTAAATACTTCAGCCAGTCATCTTGCAACCAATACGGTATCATGGGTAAATGTCATTCCTTCTACCTCCTTTAGCTCGTACAGCACTTATTGGAATGATCTGTATCCCTGGGGATCTGATCATAATGGGTCTGCCCGTATGCGCTCTCAAAATATTTCAGTTTCCGGAGGGGTGCTTACACTAACCAGTGCACCCAGCGGCAGCGTTGGCAACAGCAATAAAGATCCATATTTACCGATCCATTATTACTCAGGGACAATTTATGCCAAGACCGTACCTGTAGTAACCGACTCCTGGCCTAAGTGGCATTTCAAAGGGGAATTTCAATGCGAATCACAAACTGGCACATGGCCTGCCTTTTGGGTAACCGGAGCAGACTCATGGCCACCCGAAAGTGACTTTATGGAATTTAAAGGAAGTGCAACCTGCTGGACAAATACCTACAAAAATGCGAGCGGAGGCTGGTCGAGTGTGGGTACAACTATTTCCAGCCCCGGAAACTGGCACACTTATTCGGTTTATATGACCAAGACCAATGCGACCGATGTGTCCATCGAATACTGGATAGATGGTTCTTTAAAAAGCACCCAAACGGGCGCTAACTTTGTCGGGAAAAATCTGAATATCATTATTGATTACCAAATGGAAGGATCGTCAGGATCACCCGGTCCCACCGGAACCACCTATATGCGCGCAAGGAATGTAATTGTTGAAAAAAGCGCTACATTATAGCTTTAACCAAATTATAAGCTTGCTTCTCCGGTACCGGTGATATTCCTGGTTCATTAAAACTAAAAAGGGTATGTATGCGCAAAAGCGAAATGCATGCCCTTTTAGCTATTACTTTCAAAAATAGAACCACACATAATTTATAAATAAATTAATCAATACTACAATAACTTTTCCCAATTGCAGGTTGAGCGTAGTAATACTATCCATTTTTTTAAAAAGTGGATAATATATCTTAACTTATGCAACAATATCATAATTACCAATTATGTTCCGATTACTCTTTATTGATGACAGTAAACTTGACCATATTATACTGGACAAGCTTATTGCAGGAATTGAAGATTTTAAACCCGTGTCACATAGTTACGACGGTGAAGATGCGTTAAAATCATTGACAGATAACCCGGCGGATTGCCCGGACGTTATTTTTCTGGACATCAGGATGCCCAGGTTTGACGGCTGGGATTTTCTTGAAGGTTTTGTGGATCTGCAATCCATACTGCCGGTTAAACCACTGCTCTATGTATTTTCGTCGTCAATTGACCCAACCGACAAGGAGCGGGCACTCAGCTATGATTTTGTGACCGGTTTCTTTAGCAAACCTGTTTCAAGGCCGGTGCTTGAGCTTGTATTAGCGGCCTGTATTGAGCGTTCGAAAACATAAGGATGATTACCCATTTCACAGGTGTTCAATTTTAAAAAGTGTGAACACCTGGTATTTTTCGCCAAAAAAATAGCACTAATAATCAGCAACTTACATTTGGTTTAAAATACATCAAACCGTGTTTTGAACAAACTATCGTTGATAATCAAGCTATTACAAAATAGCATTCCCAAAAGTTGAACAGCTGCTTTTTAAAAAATTGAACACTGACAAGATCTTGTCATCAATACCCGATTCCTTACCAAATTTTGCTCACATGCCGCAGGGGTAAAATCACTCACTATGATAACCTTTTAATCATATCATAGGTAGTACTTAAACATATCACTGAGCTGAATCTCTTAATTGTACCGGCAAATCCCTCCACTAAAAAGAATCTCATTCATTAATGAGTATAATAAAATCCTGCGTGTGTCTTTATGGTGATTGAGCGGATAGCGCCGATCATTACACTAAGTCATAAACCTAAAATTTAAGAACTATGAGTTTTTTTTACCAAAAAAAGTATTCGGCAAGGTGCCTTTTAGTTTTTTTGCTGCTGGTAGGCATGGGCTATCATGCTGCGGCGCAAAGCCGCCAAATCAGCGGTACTGTCACAGATTCAACCTCCAGGGAACCCCTGCCTGGTGTAACTGTGCAGGTTATTGGCACTACCAATGGCGTTCAAACTGATGTAAACGGCAAGTACAAATTAACCGTTAATCCCGGAGCAAAGTTATCTTTCGCTTTTTTGGGTTATAACACGCGTAAAGTCACTGTTGGCGATGACCCTGTTATTAACATTCAGTTATCAGGCAAAAGAAGCGATCTGGAAGAGGTTGTAGTAGTTGCTTACGGTACACAAAAGAAACCGTCGGTGGTAGGCGCTATTGCCACGGTGAGCTCAAAAGTTTTTGAAGACCGCGGGCCAACTAATAATCCTATTGCCAATTTACAGGGCCAGGTTCCGGGTTTGGTGGTAACCAGAAGTTCGGCGCAGCCAGGGCGCGAAAACTGGAACTTCCAGATCCGCGGAGCAACCTCCGTTAACGGGCAAGACCCTTTGGTGATCTTAGATGGGGTCGCGCTTAATAATAACAATGAACTGAACTCCATCAACCCCAATGATATCGACAATATTTCGGTTTTGAAGGATGGTTCGGCTTCGATATATGGTGCACGCGCTGCTTATGGCGTTGTACTGATCACTACAAAAAAAGGTAAAGCAGGTAAAATGGTGATCCAGTATGACCCTTCTGTGTCTGAGAAATTTTTAGGTCTTCAGCCTAAAATGACAAATATTGACCAATGGGCAAATGGCCTGCTTCAGGCCCGAACAAATGATAATTATGGAGTAGCGCCAACAACCGACCTTTGGTACCAACTGGCCAATTTTGCGCTGGCCAATAAAGGCACGGTGGTACTGGCATCACAGATTCCCGGAAACACCACCGGAGGTATCACTGCAAATTCGTTTTATAACGGCTTGCCTGTGCCGGCATTCCTCGATGTAAAGGAACTTGACTTTATTGATGTATCACTACAACAGTACATATGGGGGAGGGCTACTTCAACACAACACAATTTTTCGGTATCAGGCGGAACAGAAAAAAACACTTATCGTGTTTCGTTAGGGTATTTAAATGACGGCAGCCAGCTCCGGATTGGCAATAACGGTAATCAACGCTATAATCTCAGGCTTAATAACGGTTACAGATTCAGCGATAAAGTGCAACTGGAAACCAATATTGCGCTTGAGCAAAATAATATTCAACAGCCAACCATGTATACTTCGGGAAGTTACAGTGCGCTCGGAAACGGATTTCAGATCGGTTTGCCTATGTTCACGCAATCTGGCCGGCCATATCAGTGGGGAGGAGTAACAAGCCCCGCTGGACTATTAAGGGATGGGGGCGACAACCTGGAAAACAATAGCCGGGCACTGTTAAACTCAACGCTTACCTATAATTTCATGAAGCACCTTACCTTTACCGGAACAGCAGGTTATAACGTTTGGTGGCAGGATGACCGTGTGCAAACCAAAACAGTTCGTCTTTATTCATACGATGATAAATACCTGACGGGGACTACCGCACCGGCAGGTGGTACTTCGGGAGGAAGCCAAAACTATTTCCGTGCTAATATCAACGATAAATATTATAACCTCATTGGCCGCGTAACCTATGCCAATACTTTCAACCGTGTACATGATGTATCTTTAATGATCGGCAGTTCCTACGAAAGAGATGAGTATGATATGTTTAATACCCGTACCTACAATTTGGGCAGCGATGATGTACCTTCTTTAAATTTAGGGCTGAGCAGTTCGTTGGCCGGTTTTGTAACCAACGACGAACAGCGCAACCACTACGCCCTGGGTTCATACTTTGCAAGAGCTACCTACGCATATAAAGGCAAATATCTGTTTGAAGGAACCGGCAGGTATGATGGTTCTTCAAAATTTATTGCGGATAAACGCTGGAAACCATTTTACAGCCTAATGGGCGGCTGGCGCTTAGGCGAAGAAAGCTTCATCAAGAAAACAAATATTTTTAGCGAGTTAAAGATACGGGCCTCTTACGCTACATCGGGCAGCCAGGGCGGTATCGGCCTTTATGATTACCTGCAATCGCTTAATGTCGGCAATAGCAATACCCTTTTAGGTTCGGCACTCGCAACCGCAACTACAACCACGGGAAACCTGGTTTCGCTCAACAGGACCTGGGAAACAGTGATTAAACGGAACATTGGTATTGATTTCGGTTTGCTGAACGGCCGCTTAAACGGAACTTTTGAAGTGTTCCGCAATCAGAATAAAAACATGCTGGTGAGTGTTACCTATCCGGCTGTTTTGGGTATCGGCGCGCCCCAGTCAAATAACGGCGATCTGAAAACCTGGGGATGGGAAGGACAATTAACCTGGCGAGACCATGTTGGGCAGGTAACCTACAGTATTTCGGGTAATATTACCAACAGCCAAAACAAATTGGTATATTTTAATGGCGTTCCGGCATTAGGTGCAGGTTATAACGCCACTGTTGAGGGCTACCCGCTTGGGTCGTATTTCGGCCTTAAATACGGAGGCCGTTTCCAGACACAGGCACAGGTTGATACCTATAACTCCACCTATTATGCCCCCGGCGGAGTGATCAATACTATCGGCATCCCTGTAGCCACTCCTTTAACCAACCTGCCGGGTCAAAACTCAGGCTTACGTCCGGGAGATAATTATTTTGTTGATGTTAACGGCGATGGTAAACTTACTACAGGTACATCGGCAAAAGATATGGGCGACCTTGTTTATTTAGGCAGCGACATTCCGCGCTATACTTTTGGTTTGACATTAAGCCTGCAATGGAAAGGCTTTGATTTTACAAGCATTTTTCAAGGAGTAGGTAAACGGACAATATTCAGGGCCAATGGTGGTGCAAATAACTGGCGCGTACCTTTTGCCGCCGTTTACCAGGCGCAAACCACCCAATGGGTTGGTAAAACCTGGACCCCTGAAAATACAAATGCCTATTACCCTAACCTGCATAGCAATGGAATTAATGGTTACAACTACCAGATTTCAAGCTGGTCTGTTGAAAACGGCGCTTATGTACGCTTGAAAAACCTTGTTATCGGTTATACCTTACCAAAATCGTTAACAGAGCGCACCAAAGCTATCAGCCGTTTAAGGTTTTACATTTCGGGAAGCGACCTGTGGGAATACAGCAAAATTCATGATGGCTGGGATCCTGAAATGACCAGGACCACTGCAGGCAATGAGCGTTATCCATTTTACAGGTATGTAACCGTAGGCGCAAACATTACTTTTTAATTGAAATGATTATGAAAAATATTTACCGGAGGATCTTCAGTATCCTTTCAATAATTATTGTTACAGGCTTGTTCGCCTGCAACAAGTCACTTAACCTTAAACCGCAGGACCAGCTATCGGATCCGGCATATTTTAAGTCGGCCAGTGATTTTAAAACATTTGCCAACCAATATTATGGTTATCTCCGTAATTTCAACAATTCGTTTGCAGATAACCCGCATTATGACGGGCGTGCCGATGTATTTGGCGGAGGTGGCGTGTATGGCGCAGGTATCAATACAGTACCGGCAAGTGATTCGTACTGGAATAATAATTACTCCCGGATCAGGAATTGCAACTACTTACTTGAAAAGGCCGCCACTTTCCCCGATCAGGCCAGCATCAGCCAGTTTGTTGCCGAAGCCAAATTTTTCAGGGCTTACTGCTACTTTGAATTACTGCAATTGTATGGCGGGGTTCCGCTGATCACCAAAACGCTGAACCTTGATTCGCCCGAACTTTATGGCACCAGGGCATCACGCGATCAGATAGTTGATTTGATTGTTGCTGATCTGGAAGCAGCCATACCAAATCTGCCTGCTTCCATCTTAGCCAATTCTGCAGATTTTGGCCGGGTGAGCAAACCTGCCGCGCAAGCGTTTTTAGGAAGGGTTGCACTTTATGAAGGCACATGGCAAAAATTCAGAAACGGTGATGCAACCCGTTATAATATGCTGCTCGATAAATCGGCCGCGGCTTCCAACGCGGTGATAACCAGCAATCAGTTTGCACTTTTCGGTACCCCGGCTTCAAATGCACTGGGCGGCAACAGTACCATATTGGGTGATTCCGCGCAGAAGTACCTTTTTATCCTCGAAAATCTAAAATCAAACCCGGCTTCCGTTACCAAAACTGCTAATCATGAGTACCTTTTATCGTACCGTTATGACGATGTGAGCAAAACAATCGGAACAAATATTAGCCGGCAGGGAACGCAGATTGGGCCTCAGCATAAATACGTGAACGCGTTTTTATGCCAGGATGGATTGCCTATTGAAAAATCGCCGCTGTTCCAGGGTTTTGAAACTTACGGATCGGAATTTATAAACCGCGATAATCGTTTAAAGTATACTATCCAGGTTAACAATATGTACTACTGGTATGGCAACGCCAATTACCGGGTAACCTGGCTAAATGACGCCGCTGATATCGCTTTATCTATGGGAAAAGTTGTTAAGATTGGCGGTTATACCAATCAAAAATGGGTAACCGAACGCAACTGCCCGGATACCAAAGAGTCGGAAGATTACCCGGTGATCCGCTATGCCGAAGTACTGCTAAACTATGCGGAAGCAGTTTATGAACGTGACGGTGCCATAACAGATGCTGATCTTAACAAATCGCTCAACCTGGTACGCCTGCGCGTTAATAAAAATATGCCGCCATTAACCAATGGTTTCGCAGGTGCAAACGGATTGGATCTGCGTACGGAGATCAGGAGGGAACGTTTTATTGAGCTTTATTATGAAAACTTCAGGTTTGACGATATCAAACGCTGGCATAGTGCCGCTACCGACCTGGTTAGCAACACCGGCGGTACCGCCTATGGAAACATCAGTGCTTTTGTAAGCCCATGGCCAGTAGGCATTAAATTTAAAGGTACACAGGCCGATGTTGGACCAAACCCGTTAAAGCCTGCTCCTACCAACGCATTAGATGCCAACGGTCAGCTCATCCTTGACAATACAGCGCGTAATTTTTCGGAAAAAAATTATTTATATCCGATCCCGGCACAACAAATTACCCTTAATCCCGCGTTGACGCAAAATCCGGGCTGGTAAATTTATTTAAACAATCAAAAGGCTGCCTCAGGGACAGCCTTTTGATTGTTATGTGTTATCACCCTATAATTACCAACCTGGCCTAAACAGTTGCTCCCGCCAAGGCGTTTAAACAAGAAGGTAGTTGTTAATTGGGGCATTGCCAATTTATAGCGGGCATTGCTCTACCTGATCCTGATCAGATAAAATTGATCCAAAGTAGTACTCCTCCTCTTTTTGATGATAAAGGGCAGGCTCAGGTTTTCATGAGGAAAATCCTGGAAAGCTTTTATTATAGTATAAGCAATCCCTTTGTCTTTTAATTCGGCTACCGCTTTTTCATCGGCTACTATAATCCGGCTTTTCAGATGGTCTGTTTTTAGAATATCGTCAACGTTACTATAAGTAGCTTCGCCTTTGTAGTAAAAATCGAAGGTATTTGATAAAACCGCGGCGCTTACTTTTTGCTGCGGATAGTTTTGATTGAGGTATTCGGCGGCCGAAAGATCTCCCCGGTAATCAACAATAATAGGATAAGCAACGGTTACGAGGTAAGCATTCACCAGTACCGATACGGCACAGGTAAACAAAAATACCGGCTGGTAAATTTGTGTCGGATTTTTATAAATGTAGATGGACAACCCAATAAACGCTGCAATCAACAAAACAAAAACAGGCCAGCATTCGGGCGCGAAAATGAAATTAAGCGCTATAACAGCTACCAATAAAAGCCCTGTGATAATGTATTGAGCTATCTTGAAAAACTTTAACGCGGCGCCAGCTTTTAATGAACTAATAAAAACCGCGGTTATAATAGCAAAAAATGGGAACAGGATATTAGTGTAAAATGGCAGCTGAAACTTCGATGCCGAAAAGATCAGCAACATTAATACGCTTCCCGAGATACATAGATACTCGGGCTGGGTTATACCTTTAATCATTTTCCTGACGGTAGCATAAAGTGCATAGAACAGGAGAATAGCCCATGGCGCGAAAGCCCACAGCAGGGTATGAACAAAAAATAGTTTGTCGCCGTGTGTATTCGTAATATAACCGTTATTGTTGAAACGCCCAAACTGGCTGTCCCACAAAAACCAGTGGATGCCTGAAATCCCGGTGCGACCGAAAACAACTTTTTCGGGGTGAAGATCAAACTGGGTATATACCGAATAAATTTCGGGTAAAGTAAATATCACCACCAATATAAACGAGAGCAGCCATTTCCAATGGAACACGCCTTTGATATTTCCTTGAAATAAATAATCGCCAATAATTGACGCCCCAATCGGGATGAGCAGGTAGATGCCTTTAGTCATCACTGCGCAGGCAGTAAATACTGATGCCAGCAGCATATCGGCCATGCTGAACCGTTCTTTTACTTTATAAAAATGGTAAACGGCCCCCATGAGCAGGCCCATAATATAAGGCTCGGCACGTACATCCGTATTTGACATTACGCTGTGTTGAGCGGTAAGCAGGATCAGGATAGCGATAATAGCTGTTTCATCGCCATAAAACTTTTTGGCAAGCTTGTAAGTGTACGCCACCGACATGAAAAAAAACAGCAGGGCGGGCAATTTATAGGCAATGGTATTTATACCGAACACTTTAAAACTGATGGCGATAATCCAGAAGGGGAAATGCGGTTTATCCAGCCAGTCGGCACCGTGATATAGCAGATCGGTAAAATTATTGTTTTGTGCCATGCTCCTTGAAAGAGCCGAATACAGCGCCGGGTCATCGGTAAAGAATTTGATGCCGATACCTGCTACATTGAGCACGATAGCCAATAACAGCACAATAAGATAAGGCCGCTTTTGTAAAGAGAAAATTGAAGCTGATGAACTATCCACTAAAAATATTTATGTTCAAAAATAGCCGAATTTTAATTATTCCAAGGCAGGTATTTAGGCTGATCACGGTTGATCAGTTCGGGCTTGACTGAATTTAACACTTGACCATTCAAAACCCGTTCGTACAGCGCTAAATATTCCTTTGCCATCTTGCCGATACTGAAATTATCGACAGCATACTCATGACAATATTGTTTATTAAAGCTTTCAACATTTTTTAGTCCGGCTGCTAATTCTGTTTTACTTACAGAAAGCAAGCCAACTTCAGCGGGCACCAGCTCGGGCAACGATCCG